>Ga0316201_10003803_pt1 | contig 11233 bp, 12 predicted proteins | sample CS6wburrow_MG_FD_204516 | JGI IMG/M metagenome (GOLD analysis project Ga0316201, IMG submission 204516) | Coastal sediment microbial communities from Delaware Bay, Delaware, United States - CS-6 worm burrow | ecosystem: Environmental > Aquatic > Marine > Coastal > Sediment | place: USA... | reverse complement strand
TTCCCCGGCGCTGTCGATGGTCGGTCCGTACGCCACGATACCGCCTTCGTGACCCAGCATCGCCAGGATGCCGGGCCCGCTGTCGCCGTGTTGTCGCAACAGACGATCGACCTCGGCCGCCATCTGTGGCGTACCGTACTCGGCCGTGGGCGCCGTGCAGGGCAGTCCGAGTTCTCGCGCCCGCCGCCAGATCGATGCGGAGTGCACATGGATCACCGCGTCGACCGTCTGCAGGGTCGCGTAGATCTGGCCGTGGGTCAGCGCCTCGGAAGACGGTCGTGCCGGTCCGCTGGCGGCCACCCGGTTGCGTCGGGTATCCCAGGACTCGACCCAGGCCAGCTGGTCGGGGCCCAGATCGACGCAGCCACCCGTCTGAGTCCCGGAAATGACGAAACCGGGGCTGGCGCGCAGGCTGATGTTGCCATAGGCGTAGCCTGCGTAGCGTGCCGGGTCCTGCCCGATCAGCGCCCGTTCGCGGCAGCGTCGAAACCAGTGCCGCAGGCCATCGAGCACGACCGAGGTCGGCAGCGGGCCGCGCCGGTAGTCGAGCTGGTAGCGTATTACGCCTTCGGATTCTGTCATTAGGGCCTGTTGGGCTGTTAGACTGCCGAGTTTGCCGAACCAGTTGTCGAACCTATGGCCCTGAACACCACACTAGAGATCATCGAAGACCTGCGCCAGGGCCGCATGGTCATCATCATGGACGATGAGGATCGCGAAAACGAGGGTGATCTGGTCATTGCCGCGGAGGCGACGACGCCCGAGGCGATCAATTTCATGGCCAAGTACGGTCGGGGCCTGATCTGTGTGACCCTGAGCAAAGAGCGCTGCCGCCAGCTGCGGCTGCCCTTGATGGTCAATACCGACAACCAACTCGAATCGACCAACTTCACCGTCTCGATCGAGGCCGCCGAGGGGGTCACGACCGGGATATCCGCCGCGGATCGGGCGACCACGGTACTGGCGGCGGTCAAACCAGACGCGCAGCCGCAGGACCTGGTCCAGCCGGGGCATATCTTTCCGCTGATGGCCCAGCCGGGTGGGGTGCTGGTGCGTGCCGGGCATACCGAGGCCGGTTGTGATCTGGCCCGGCTTGCCGGGTTCGGGCCGAGTTCGGTGATTGTCGAGATCCTCAACGAAGACGGCAGTATGGCTCGTCGTCCCGATCTGGAAAGATTCGCCGCCGAACACGACCTGAAAATCGGCACGATCACCGATTTGATCCAGTATCGGATCAAGAACGAAAAGACCGTCGAGCGGGTGACTTCGTGCCACTTGCCGACCCAGCGCGGTGATTTCGAACTGGTCGCGTACCAGGACGTGATCGGCAACGAGATGCACCTGGCCCTGGTCAAGGGGGATATCAGCCCAGATCGGCCGACGCTGGTGCGCGTGCATGTGCAGAACTCGCTGTGCGATATCTTCGAAAGCACACGTGACTGCGGCTGGCCGCTGCGCGGTGCGATGGAACATGTCGCGGCCGAGGGTGAGGGTGTGATCGTTGTCTTGCGCAACTACGACACCACGCGCGACATCGTTCAGCGAATCCAGGATTACAAATGGCACGGCGTGGACGACGAGATCCCGCCGCGCAAGTCTGCTGACCACGAGGATCTGCGGACGATCGGGGTCGGCGCACAGATCCTTTGCGACCTCGGGATTCGCAAGATGCGTGTGATGAGCGCGCCCAAGCACCTGCACGCGCTGGCAGGTTTCGACCTCGAAGTGGTCGAGTTCGTCAATACCGAGTAAGACTGCGGATAGCCGTAGGAGAACCAAGCTGAATGAGTATCAAGACCATCGAAGGCGGCCTGACCGTCAACCGCGCCCGTTTCTGTGTTGTCGTGACGCGCTGGAACAGTTTTGTTGTAGACAGCCTCGAGGCCGGCGCGATCGACACACTCAAGCGTCACGGTGCACGCGAGGAGGACATTACCTTGGTGCGCCTGCCGGGTGCCTTTGAGATGCCGCTGGTGCTCGAGAAGGTCGCCGCGAAGGGGGACTATGACGCAATCGTCGCGCTCGGTGCGGTGATCCGTGGCGGCACGCCGCACTTCGAATACGTCGCCGGCGAGTGCGTCAAGGGTATGGCGCAGGTTACCCTGAAGCACGGTGTGCCGATCGCCTTCGGTGTCCTGACCGTGGATACCATCGAGCAGGCCATCGAGCGTGCCGGCACCAAGGCCGGCAACAAGGGGGGCGAGGCCGCGGCCAGCGCCATCGAGATGGTCAATCTGTTGCGTGAACTCTGAGGTCGGTATCCGGTGAGTCGACAAAGAAGCCGTTCGCGCAGTCTCGCTATCCAGGCGCTGTACCAGTGGCAGATGGCCGGCCAGGACGTCGGTTCGATCGTCAGTCACTTCATGCTGGAACAGGACGGCAAGAAGTTCGATACCGAGTACTTCCAAGAGCTGGTGCATGGTGTACCGTCGCGCCTGGATGAGCTGGACGCGGCATTGGCTGATTGTGTCGATCGGGCGCTCGATTCGGTCGACCCGGTGGAACGCGCCATTCTGCGCCTTGGTGCCTATGAGCTTATCCAACACCCGGAGATTCCCTACCGCGTGGTGATCAACGAAGCGGTCGAACTGGCCAAGACCTTTGGTGCCGAAAAGGGCCACCGGTACGTCAACGGGGTGCTCGACAAGGCCGCCCGCGCGCTGCGTCCACTGGAGGCGGCCCGGCGCTGAACGTCTGCTGTCGTGTCGATCTCTGAATTCGACCTGATCCGGCGTTTCTTCGCCGAGGCGACCCTTGCGAGACCCGACGTACTGCTCGGGATCGGCGACGATGCCGCGTTGCTGTGTCCTCCAGCAGACAAGCTTGTCGTGGTCAGCATGGACACCCTGGTCGAGGGACGGCATTTTCTCCCGGGCTGCGACCCCGCGGCACTGGGTCACAAGTCGCTGGCGGTCAATCTGAGCGATCTGGCGGCAATGGGCGCCGAACCCGCCTGGGCCACCCTGTCCCTGACCCTGCCCGAGGCCGACGAGCGCTGGCTGTCCGGTTTCATCGGAGGTTTTGCCGGGTTGGCGGCAAGCCACAAAGTACAGTTGGTCGGCGGAGACACGACCCGCGGGCCCTTAAGCATCACCGTGCAGGCGCATGGACTGGTGGCGGCGGATAGGGCGTTGCGCCGTGCCGCAGCGTCTCCCGGTGAACTGCTGTGTGTCAGCGGCACACCCGGTGACGCCGGTCTGGCACTCGATCGGCTGGCGCACGGGGCGCCTGACACGGAGATGTCGGATTATCTGCGCGAGCGTCTCGAGCGGCCGACCCCGCGGGTCGCCCTGGGACGGATTCTGGTCGGTCGGGCGAGCGCCGCGATCGATATATCCGATGGATTGGTCGCCGACCTGCGGCATATCTGTGTTGCCAGTTCGGTCGGTGCACGCATCGAGCTGGCGCGACTGCCCGTGTCGGCACAGGTCGCGGCCGTCTGCGCGCGCGGCGACTGGCGCTACCCGCTGGCCGGCGGCGACGACTACGAACTGTTGTTCAGTGTGGCACCCGAACGGTCAGAGGCCCTGCTGCGAGATTGTGCGGCGGCCGGGCAGCAGGTCCGGCAGATCGGTCGGCTGGTCGACGGCAGTGAAATCACACTGGTCTTCCCGGACGGACGGGTCACTAAGGAGTTACCGGATGGCTTTGACCATTTCGACCGATAAACCCCTGCCCAAACCGGCCATGGGCAAGATCAGCCATCTGCTGGCCTTCGGCTTTGGTGCCGGTTGTTCGCCGAAGGCACCGGGCACCATGGGTACCCTGTTGGCCGTGGCGATCTATCTGCCGCTGTCGCCGCTCCCGATAGTCGCGTATGGCGTCGTTCTGGCGGCCGTGATCCTGGTCGGGGTCTGGTTGTGTGACCGTGCCTCGCGTGATCTTGGCGTGCATGATCATCCAGGGATCGTGTGGGACGAGATTGCCGGGTATCTGTTGACCATGTTCGCCGCACCGCCCGGCTGGCCGTGGATCCTGGTCGGCTTTGCCCTGTTCCGTCTGTTCGACATCTGGAAGCCGTGGCCGATCGGCTGGCTCGACCGACGGGTCAGCGGCGGTGTTGGCATCATGTTGGATGACCTGGTGGCGGGTCTGTTTGCCGCCGGCTGCCTGCAGACGATCGCACTTGTCATCACCATCTGACCTGCGCAGAACTGAAAGAAGTCTCCTATAGTCGAATCAGATCAGGTTGCTTGGATCCGAATGTTGTTCCGTTTTTGTTTGTTCTGTCTCCTGTTGATCAGTGCAGTTGCCTCCGCCGGACCGGCGGTGCGCGTATTGGCGCTGTTTCCGGACAAGGCGATGCTCGAGATCGATGGCCAGCGCAAGGTGCTGGCGGCCGGTCGCAGCGGACCGGCAGGGGTACGTCTGATCAGTGCGGATCCAGAGCGTGCCGTGGTCGAGATCGATGGTGTCCTTCAGGAACTGCGCCTGGGTTCGGCCGTCAGCGCCACCTATCAAAAGCGGCAGAAACGCGAGCTGCGGATATTGAAAGACATTAGCCGGGGTGGGTATTTCGTCGACGGTCTGATCAATGGTCAGAGTGTGCGGTTTCTGGTTGATACCGGGGCCACAACGATCGCGATGAGCGAGCACCAGGCCTCGCGTCTCGGTTTGCAGCACAGAGTCGACGGCAAACGCGTCGCGGTCGGCACCGCCTCGGGAGATGCGCTCGGCCACCGCATCATGCTGCGCAAGGTGTCGTTCGGTGGCCTGCATCTGCGCAATGTCGCCGCGGTCGTTATCGACGGTGACAGCCCTCGTCATGTCCTGCTGGGTATGAATGTACTGGGACGCTTCGACATCGATCAGCGCGACAACCTGTTGATCCTGCGCAGCAAGCTCTGAGACGCCGACGGGCATGCCCGCGGTCGCCGGCAGTGGACCCGCTCAGGCGTTTGCCTGGCCGGCCTCTTTGTCGTGCTCGATCAGGGCGTACGCGGAATGGTTGTGGATCGACTCGAAATTCTCGGCCTCTACCGTATAGGCGCAGATTCGGTCGTCGCCGTTGAGCTGTGCGGCCACATCGCGCACCGCGTCTTCGACGAACTTGGGATTGTCGTAGGCCTTTTCGGTCACGTATTTCTCGTCGGGACGTTTGAGCAGGCCATAAAGTTCGCACGAGGCCTGTTGTTCGACGATCTCGATCAGTTCCTCGATCCATACGAAGGTACAGGTACGCACCGTCAGGGTGACGTGAGAGCGCTGGTTGTGTGCTCCACGGTCGGAGATCGATTTGGAGCAGGGGCACAAACTGGTGGTCGGCACGACGACCTTGATGTACATCTCGGGCTTGCCGTGGCGGATCTCACCGATCAGCGTGACCTCGTAGTCGAGCAGGCTTTCGACCCCGGAGATGGGCGCCTTCTTGTTGACGAAAAAAGGAAAGCTCATCTCGATATGGCCGCGCTCGGATTCGAGACGATCGACCATCTCGCTGAGCATGTCCTTGAATGACTCAACCGAGATCTCGCGTTCGTGGCCGTTAAGGATCTGCACGAAACGCGACATGTGCGTGCCCTTGAAGTTGTGCGGCAGGTACACGTACATGCTGAACGTCGCGACCGTGTGCTGCTCACCCTCGTTGCGGTCCTTGACCCGTACCGGATGGCGGATGTCCTTTATCCCGACCTTGTTGATCGCCAGCCGGCGTGTATCCGCGCTGCCTTGTACGTCCTCGATCTCGCTGCCAGTGGTCGGTTTGGGGTTTGCTGCGGTCATCGGCTGCACTGGGGCGCGCGCCCGTCCTGTAAAGTTGAGCTTATTGGTCGGAATTATAACGGTCGAAGGGGGGGCGATAAAACACCGCAAAACCTGTGGCCGAGCCGGCGATTATCGCCTTTAGGCTGGTTCCATGCCATTGTTTTGTTGGATGTGACCGAACAAAAGCCTTAAGAATCAACGCCTGCGGCTGATGATGTAGTTGGCCAGCTGCCGCAGTGGTGCGGCCTTGTCGTCGAATTCCGCAATGTTCTCAAGCGCCTCGTCGATCAGTCGCCTGGCCATCGAGCGTGCCGCCTCGAGACCGATCAGGGCCGGGTAGGTCGCCTTTTCGGTGGCCGCGTCTTTGCCGCGGGTCTTGCCCAGGACCTCGGTCTCCCCTTCCACATCCAGCACGTCATCGTGTACCTGGAAGGCCAGGCCGATGCATTTGGCGTAGCGGTCGAGGCCGCTGCGATGACTTTGCTGCGATGCGCCCGCGGCCAGCGCGCCAAGGCGTACGCTGGCCAGAATCAATGCGCCGGTCTTGTGAATATGCAGGTTTTCCAGCTGGGCCAGGTCGATCTCTCGGCCGGTGGCCTCCATATCGAGGGCCTGGCCGCCCGCCATTCCGCGTGAACCACTGGCGATGGCCAGTTCGTTTAGCATGCGCAGTCGCTCAGCGGGCGCGATCGGGGGTCCCTTGTCTTCGCTCAGCACCCGAAACGCCAGCGTCTGCAGTGCGTCTCCGGCCAGGATCGCGGTCGCCTCGTCGAAGGCCTTGTGGCAGGTGGCACGGCCGCGGCGCAGGTCGTCGTCGTCCATCGCCGGCAGGTCGTCGTGAACCAGCGAGTAGGCGTGGATAAGCTCGACTGCGCAGGCCGCGGCGTCGAGTTGAGCGGGTTCAGCAGCCAGCGCCTGGCCGGCCGCATAGACCAGCACGGGGCGGACCCGTTTGCCGTCGCCCAGGGTGGCATAACGCATGGCCTCATGCAGGCGTTTGGGTTGCGTTTCGGTCGGCGGCAGCCAGCGATCGAGGGTGCGGTCTACGCGGACGCGGCAGTCGCCGAGAAAGACCTGAAATGCCGGATCAAGCGTCATCGTTGAACGCTTCGGTGGGTGCGTCGGCGGTCCGCGCGGTAAGGATTTCGACCTTCTGCTCTGCCGCCTGTAGCGCCTGCTGGCAGTGCTTGGTCAGCGCAATTCCCTGTTCGAAGGCGCTCAGTGAGTCTTCGAGGGAGAGATCGCCGGTCTCCATCTGCTCGACCAGGGCCTCGAGTTCCTCCAGCGATTCCTCAAACGTCTTTTCCGCAGTCTTCTTCTTGGGCATGTGCACCTACCAGGCTAGGTCGTTAAAACTAGCGCACCATACGCGGTCGCGTAAACAGTGAGGCATTTGGGGTCAAATAAATGCCCCTCGCCAAGGTCCTGTTGCAGGAGGTGCAAGCGGGTGCCTGCCCGCGCTAAACTCGGCGCCCATGCGATGTCAGATTATTCCCTTCCCGCGATTCGTTGGCCTGGCCCTCTGTCTGGTCCTCATTGTGCAATCGGTGCAGGCCGCCGACACCGACGCCGACGCCGACCGCATTCTCGAGTACCAGAATGAGAGCGATCAAGGCGAATTCAATTTCGACGACAGCCTCGTTGCCCCGTGGATCGAAAATGAAACCGAGATCCCGCCCGTTCCGGAGATCGGCGGCATGTATCAGGCGGATATGGACCAGCTGCCCGAAGGCGTCGAGTTATTGGTCGACCTTCAGGGTATTACGATCAATCCGCAAGACCGCGTGATTCGCGTCTGGCTGTGGGTGCGCAGCAAGTACGGGGCGGAAAACGGGACTTATGAGGGATACCGTTGCGCGACACGGGAATTCAAGGTCTACGCCTTTGCCAATCCCAAGCGCAAGCCGCCCATCACGGTGCCGAAACGAACACGTTGGAAAATCGCCAAACGCAGCCGCAACGGTAACTATCGCGCCGAACTGCTCGACGATTATTTTTGCGGATTTCGCGAGGCCCGGTCGGTCGACCAGATCGCCGAGGCGATGACCGGCGAGTTTCGTCGGGACATCATTCAGAACCGATAGTTTGCCTTAGGGCCTGATTCAACAATGACAGCCTACGACGCCTCCGCCATCGAGGTTTTGAGCGGACTTGAGCCGGTGCGTAAACGCCCGGGCATGTACACGGATACCTCCCGTCCCAACCACCTAGCGCAGGAGGTCGTCGACAACAGCGTCGATGAGGCGATCGCCGGTCACGCGAAGAAGATCGAGCTGACGCTGTACAAGGACGGTTCGGTCGAGGTCAGTGATGACGGTCGAGGCATGCCGGTCGACATCCACCCGCAGCAGGGTATCCCGGGTGTCGAGGTGATCCTGACCAAGCTGCATGCCGGCGGCAAATTCTCCAACAAGAACTACCAGTTTTCCGGCGGTCTGCACGGTGTCGGGGTATCGGTGGTCAATGCGTTGTCGAAGCATCTCGAGGTCTGGGTCAAGCGCGGGGGCAGCGAGTACAACATCGCCTTTGCAAATGGCGAAAAGGTCTCCGAGCTCGAGGTGGTCAGCAAGGTCGGCAGGGCGAACACCGGCACCCGGGTGCATTTTTGGCCCGACCCGAAGTTTTTCGATTCGCCGAAGTTCAGTGTGCGCCAGCTGCGCCACCTGTTGCGTGCCAAGGCGGTGCTCTGTCCAGGTCTGCTGATCCGCTTCTTCCGTGAGGGTGAAAGCGAATACGACGAATGGTGCTACGAGGACGGCCTGCGTGACTACCTGATGGATGCGCTGCAAGACATCCCGGTGATACCGGCCGAGCCGTTCGTGGGCAGCAGCGCGGGCAACGATGAGGCGGCCGACTGGGCCGTGGTCTGGTTGCCCGAGGGCGGTGATGCGATCACCGAGAGCTATGTCAACCTGATTCCGACCTCGCAGGGCGGTACCCACGTCAACGGTTTGCGCACCGGGCTGACCGAAGCGGTCCGTGAGTTCTGCGAGTTCCGCAATCTGCTGCCGCGCGGGGTCAAGCTGGCGCCGGATGATGTCTGGGGCAACGTCAGCTATGTGCTGTCGGTGAAGTTGCGCGATCCGCAGTTTTCTGGGCAGACCAAGGAGCGCCTGTCGTCACGCGAGTGCGCGCCCTTCGTCACCGGGGTGGTGAAAGATGCGTTTGGTCTGTGGCTCAACCAGCACACCGATATCGGCGAACAGCTGGCGGAACTGGCGATCAACGCCGCACAGGCCCGGCAGCGTGCCGGCCGCAAGGTGGTACGCAAAAAGGTTACCCAGGGGCCGGCGCTACCGGGCAAGCTGGCGGATTGTCTTTCCGACGATCCGGCCCGTACCGAGCTGTTCCTGGTCGAGGGTGATTCGGCCGGCGGCTCGGCCAAACAGGCCCGCGACCGCAATTTCCAGGCGATCATGCCGCTGCGCGGAAAGATCCTGAACACCTGGGAAGTGGATTCGGCCGAGGTGTTGGCCTCGCAAGAGGTGCATGACATCGCGGTGGCGATCGGCGTTGAACACGGCAGCGACGACCTGTCCCGGCTGCGCTTCGGCAAGATCTGTATCCTTGCCGATGCCGATTCCGACGGTGCCCACATCGCCACTCTGTTATGTGCCCTGTTTCTGCGTCACTTTCGCTCGCTGGTGCTGGACGGTCATGTCTATGTCGCGATGCCGCCACTGTTTCGGATCGACGTCGGCAAGCAGGTGTTTTACGCCCTCGACGAACACGAGCGGCAGGGTGTGCTCGATCGGATCGCGGCGGACAAGCTCAAGGGCAAGGTCAGCATCCAGCGCTTCAAGGGGCTCGGTGAGATGAATCCGCTGCAGCTGCGCGAGACGACGATATATCCGGACACCCGCCGCCTGGTGCAACTGGTGATCGAGCACGGTGACGACACCCATCAGGTCATGGATATGCTGTTGGCGAAGAAACGCGCGGCCGATCGCAAGGTCTGGCTGCAGGCGCGCGGCGATCTGGCCGAGGTTTCCTGAGCCAGCCAATCCGCGAACCCCTGCGACAGGGTTTGGGCGTTTTCGCCGGGTTTATTGATCGATCTCAAACTCGGGAAGGCAGGGGCCTAAACTATTACCATCAGTATACGCTAATATTGCAATGCAATATAACCCTGGTCAGGAATGTGCAGATGCGGTGGGTATTTTCTCCGGCGATCTACGGGCCTCTTGTTTGGATCTTGCTGTCTGGCGCCGCGCTCGCCGCCCCGGACGGACGCGATCTCTACATCAAGCACTGTAGCGGTTGTCATCAGATGGACGGCCAGGGCGGTATCGGCCTTCCATTGCTCAACGCCAAGCTTGAGGATATGTCCGACGGCTATCTTCACAAGACGATTCGGCTGGGCCGGCCTGGCCGGGTGATGCCGGCCCATCAGCGCCTCAGCGATGCCCAGGTAGAGGCCCTGGTCAAATTTCTGCGGCTGCGTTCCAAGACCACAGGACGCAGCTACGACGACGCGCCGGTGGCCGGTGACGCCGCGCGGGGCAAGGCGCTGTACTCAGAGCATTGCGTGAAGTGCCATGCCAGCGACGGTAGCGGCGAGGGCGCCGGAACCGGTGTCACGCAATCACGTGAGCGCACATTTCTGGTCATGCCGGCCTCGATCTCGAACCCGGGTTTTCTCGCCTCGGCGCCGGATCAGATGATTCGCCGGGTGATTGAGGTCGGACGCAAGGACTCAGGTATGCCCGCGTTCGGTCGGGGCCGCCTCCGTGCCGCCGAGATCGACGACCTGGTCGCCTACGTGCGTTCCTTTGAGCAGCAACAGCAGGACATACCGGCGCTGCAAGCGGATGAACGCCCGACCCATGTCTACGAGTCGCCGTATGATTTCGAGACCACCGTGGCCAATCTGAAGCAGGCCCTGACCGGTGCGAACTTCCGCATCTTCCCCGACCGTTTCTTCGAGCAGGGACTGACCGACGAGTTCAGTGTCAACCAGCGTCAGGTCGGGATACGTTTCTGCAACTTCAACGTCATGTACGGCATGTTGGCGATCGAGCCGCGTCTCGGCGTCGTCCTGCCGTGTCGTGTCACTGTACTCGAACGTGCCGGCGGCGAGGTGATCCTGGTCGTGCCGAATCTGCGGGTGGTATCGCGTTGGTTCAACAACGACGAACTGGTTGGCTTGTGGGACGAGATGGAAGAGTCTTTCAACGAAATCATCGACGAGGTGACCCTATGATCAGCCGCTTGCTGTGTCAGTTGCCGGTCCTCGCGGCACTGCTGCTGGCCACTTCCCCGGTCAGTGCCGACAGTATGATCATGGGGCGTATCCCGATGCGCGCCGAGATCGTGCTCGAGTATGTCAAGAGCAGTATCGAGGAGCACGGCTATTCGGTTGCGCATGTGCAACTGTGCGATGGAGGGATGAGCGAATTCGGCTATGAGTCGGATGTCTATCGGGTAGTGTTTTTCGGCAAAATCGCTGAGGCGCGGATGATCAGTGAGCGCTATCCCGAACTGGCCTCTTATGTGCCACTGAAGATCGCTGTGATCGCCGAGAAAGACG
>Ga0316201_10003802_pt1 | contig 11233 bp, 9 predicted proteins | sample CS6wburrow_MG_FD_204516 | JGI IMG/M metagenome (GOLD analysis project Ga0316201, IMG submission 204516) | Coastal sediment microbial communities from Delaware Bay, Delaware, United States - CS-6 worm burrow | ecosystem: Environmental > Aquatic > Marine > Coastal > Sediment | place: USA: Delaware... | reverse complement strand
CGACACGGGTTTTGCGTGGCACGGCAGCGCGCATGACGACAGCACCATTTCCTGTGCCGATTGCCACTCGATGCATGTCGAGCGCGACCCCGTCCTCGCAACCTCGACCCAGGCAGAAGTCTGCTTCGACTGCCACCAGCAGCAACGTACGCAGTCGATGAAGCCCTACGCGCACCCGATACGCCAGGGCAAGATGGACTGCACGAGTTGCCACAATCCGCACGGTGATGCGCCCGAGCGCTTGCTTGCGCAAAATACCGTCAACGGTACCTGTTACGACTGCCATGCGGAGCTGCGTGGCCCCTATCTCTGGGAACACGCGCCGGTCACCGAAGACTGCGGTAACTGCCACAACCCGCACGGCTCCAATCAGCCCGGCATGCTCAGCATGCGCGCACCGATGCTGTGCCAGAGCTGCCATTCGCAGGCCGGACATCCCAGTCTGCCGCAGGATGAACGTGGTCTGCCGGGTAATTCGCCATCGGAGCTCTTGCTCGGGCAGTCCTGCATGAACTGTCACGATCAGGTCCACGGTTCGAACCATCCGTCCGGCTCGAAGCTGATGCGATAGGAGCATGCAGCGATGATGAAAAGAACAATTAACGCACGCAATATACTCATCGCGCCGCTGGTTCTGCTGGCCCCGGGAATGAGCTTCGCGCAGGTCGACACGAGCGACTGGACCTGTGAATCCTGCCCCTTCGACCAGGGTTACCGGGCTGAAGTTGCCGCTGGTGCAACCAGCGTCAGTGACGATGCGGCGCGCTTCGGCAATTACACGGGCTACGACGAGAAAGGCGTCTACGCCAATGTCGATGGTCAGGGACGCTACAACAGCAACGGCTACCGCCTCGACTGGACTATCGAGGACCTCGGCCTCGACTCGCGGGTCTTCGAGATAACCTCTGGCAAACAGGGTGTTTTCGACTTTCGCCTGGGCTACAGGGAGCTACCCTTCAGGCGCTTCGACACTGCAAGCACGATCTTCGTCCAGGCGACTGACGACACGCTGACCTTGCCTTCAGGCTGGGTGCCGGCAGGTACCACGAGTCAGATGACGCAACTCTCTTCGTCTTCGTACCGGCGAAACATCGGCACGGACAGGAGCATCTTCGACATCGGCGCAGGCTGGATACCCGGCGAAGATTTCCGGGTATTCGCGGACTTCCGGCGCCAGACGCGTGACGGCATCGATATAACGAGTTCCGGTTCCTATACCCAGGCTTCGTTCCTGCCCCGCTGGATCGACTATGAAACAGACCAGATCGATGCAGGCGTTCAGTACAAAACGAACGACTTCAGCCTTACGTTCGCGTACTACGGCTCGTTCTTCACCAACCAGAATCAGTCGCTGACCTGGGATACGCCTTTCCTGGCCAGTGCAAATACGTCGACCTTGCGCATGGCGCGCGAACCCGACAATGACTTCCAGCAGCTGTCATTGTCTGGCAAATACCGCATGTCGACCTGGGACACGGTTATAGCATTCTCGGCGGCATCGGGAAGTGGTGAGCAGGACGAGAGCCTGTTGCCATACACGATTAACCCGAGCATCGTGACGCCCCCGCTGCCGCGGTCGTCTCTCAATGCCGAGGTCGATACGTCTAACTACGGACTTACTGTCACCTCGCGGCCTTTTGCGAAAGCGCGAGTGAAGTTCGGCTATAGATATGATGAGCGCGACAACAAGACACCGGTCAGCGAATGGGATCGTGTGATTGTGGACGCCCTCCAGTCGGGTGATATCCAGCAGAACACGCCCTTCAGTTACGACCGTACACACATTACGCTCAGCGGCGACTACGCTTTTTCGAGAAACCTGAAACTCTCGGGTGGCTACGAGCGAAGGGAAGTTAATCGCGATTACCAGGAGGTCGCAGAACAGACGAGTGATCGCGGCTGGGGCCAGGTTCGGTGGCGGCCGGTGCCATGGCTCGATATCAGGGCCAAAGGCGGTACCGAGCAACGTGGTGTTGATCGCTATGACGACTCGGTCGCCATCAGCCTTGGACAGAATCCGCTGATGCGCAAGTATTATCTCGCCTACCGCTACCGCGAGTTCGGCGAGCTTGCATTCACGATCTCGCCGCTCGACTCCCCGTTGTCGCTAAGCTCCACCGTGATGTACGCGGATGATGACTACAAGGACTCGCTTGTCGGACTGAATGGTAGCGAGGAAATGCGCGCAACGATGGACCTCAGCTGGGCGATTTCGGACCAGGCGGCAGTTTACCTGATGTACGGACACGACCAGATAGAAGCGCACCAAACCGGCTCTGAACAGTTCGGCTGGTGGGACTGGAGCGCCTTTCATCAGGACGATTTCGACCATATCGGCATCGGCATGAGCTGGCGCCCGACAGATGGCAAGTTCGACCTGGACTTCAGTTACAACCGTGCCGACGGCAATACCGCAATTTCCCTCGACAGCCTGAGTGGTGGACCGAGCGAGTTGCCCGATCTTGAGTCGACATTGGACTCTGCGCGGGTTGAAGCAAGCTACCAATTCTCCGCTCGCTGGGCGGGTACTCTCGATCTGCGCTACGAGCGTTTCGAACTGCAGGACTGGGCTCTTGTTTCTGAAACTACCTTGCCGACAGTCCTGACGATGGGCGCGGATCCCTATGACTACGACGTCTACGCGATCGGGATAGGATTCCGCTACCGCTTTGGGACCGATGAAATAATGCTGGCCGAATAATACCCCCCATTCGATCAGCGATTTATTGCCCGGTGCTGGTCACCGGGCAATTTTTATCAGGCCGTCTTCAATGGATAGCGATCACCGGCGAGTCGCAGCTTCTGCATAAGGAACTCGCGAAACGGCTCTTTCGAGGCCGGATCGATCAGGTTCAAGCCGCGCAGCCCGGTCAGTTTCCACACCAGCTCGACGGCCGCCGATGTTTGCGTCGCCGGACCGGTAACGAGGTCTGGCCGGAGGCCATACGCCTGCTCGACACCAACCACGGCATACGGGTCTGATGCACACAGTATCGTGCAGATGACATTGTCACCCAGTTCATCGATCAGCACCGTGCCGTTGTAAGGCTCCAGCGGTGATGCACCGGCCTCGACAACCAGAAGATCGGGGGCCAGGTCATTGATGTGATTCAGCAGTGGCCGTATGGCCCTGCGATACTCTTCGCCCGGTACCACAGTTGATGGGAGACCCACATCGATGAAGTCGAAAATCTGCCGGGCGCCGTTTTTGAGAAAACTCAGGATGTCGCGGTAGCGTCCTGCCCCGGTCAGCTTCGCGCCAACAACGAACAGTCCGGCGCGATCGAGTTCCTTGCATACACGCCGACCCGCGGTTGTCTTGCCGGCTGACATCGATGTTCCGACGAGCAGCAGCGTCGGGACGTTGAACGCGTGCGTATCAGACTGTATAGCAAAGTCCCGCATGCAGACCTTGTTGCCGCCACGGCGCAGGTGTCCCCGGTACCTCAGGCTCAGGGGATCGGCGAGCAGCATCGAGTAAGACATGTAGCGTCCCATGATCCCGGCGCTGGTCAGCGCATGCATATGGCCGCCAGGGCCTATATCGCGCCAGCTACCGACTCCCTCAAGGGTCGCCGCACGATCGCCGAGCGCTCCGACAATCCAGTCGCCCGGTTCGACCTGGACCATGTGGCCGCTGCGGTCTTCCATTCGATAGAGTTCGGTAACTGTGCCAATCACCTCGCCCTCGACATAGTCGCCCGTACTCCACTCGCAGTTGGGCAGCGGCGTCACCTCAAAGTTGCTGTCGTGAAAATCAGCAATGCGTGCCAGTGACCCATAAACTCGCGTGCTCATCTCTCCGTCCTTATGCTCATCCCTCCATTACGGGCGTTGTTAACAACATCGTCAACAATGCTGCTCTTTCCAGTGTCTTATCAATCAGCAGGTGTTCATGAATCGCGTGCGCACCGTCGCCGACGGGACCGAGGCCGTCGATGGTCGCAGTGAACTGGCTGGTTGTATTTCCGTCGGACCCGCCACCGGCCCTGACCTGGTGGAGCTCGATACCAAGTTCCTCACCGACCTCCTGTGTGCGTTCCCAAAGCTTATGGTTGCGCGGTGTGGGTTCCATTGATGGCCTTCCGATACCGCCCTCAATATGCAGGCGAATTGCCTGGTTACGCGGCTTAATTGAATGAATGATGTACTCAATCTCATTACCGGCCGCGACTGTTGGCACGCGCACATCAACCACTGCCTTGCTGTGTGGCGCTACAACGTTAGGCTGGATCCCGCCGTCAACAGTGCCTACATTGACGGTTATGCCGCGCTCAACATCGTTCAATGCAAAAAGCGTCTGAATGATATGCGACAGTTCGAGAATTGCACTTTCTCCACCTTCGGGGTCGAGACCGGCATGTGCCGCTTTTCCGTAGACCGTCACGGTAAACCGTCCTATGCCCTTGCGCGCGGTCTTGATGTCGCCGCGCTCCCCGAGGGCCGGCTCCAGCACCAGCGCCCGATCAGCGTGTCGCGCGAGCATACGAATATAACGTGTCGAACTGCGGCTACCGATTTCTTCGTCTGCATTGATGAAAACAACAGGCTGCACCGGGGTTTCAAGGCGCAGGTCGCGGATTGCCCTTAGCGCAACGATGAGTTGCGCAAGCCCGCCTTTCATGTCGAACGATCCGGGTCCGTGGATTACATTGCCGTCAATTCGGAATGGTCGTTCATCCAGCGTACCCACCGGCCAAACCGTGTCGTAATGACCGAGAATCAGTTGTGACGGCGTCCTGCGGGGGCGCTTTGCGGGCCGGGCAAATACATGCCTTGGCTTGTCTACTCCGGCTGTTTCGCGAGACTCGTAGCCAACGCTCGCGAGGGCAAGTCGCAGTACTCGGCGAACGTCGTCATGCGTATCGGGGTGGTCCGATGGTGACTCGGCTTCCACAAGATCTCTGATCAGGTCCGTCAGCACATGCTGCTGCGTCTTGACGAAGTCTAGAACTGTTGCCGCATTGGTGGCGCACATGTCGTTGCTACTTCTTCATGGACTCCGGGAATGGAAATGCATTCGAGCTATCGATCGTTGAGAATCGGCCGGGAGCAAGATAAGCAAAGAGGGGGGCGTCGTGAACCGTCTCCTGATCGTCTGACTCGGCGTGCCGGAGGTAATCATCATCCGCGTAGGCCGCGATTATCTCGCCGCTGATCAGGCAGTTCTCACCGAAGTCCCCGATAGTCTTGTAGTGTCGACATTCGAAGAAAAGTTGTCCGCCTTCAATAAACTGACCGTCGATATGCTGTGCCGCAAACGTGTGAAAAACCCCGATCACCGGCTTACTACCGGTTTCGCACCGCGGCGATGCCGCGAGGCTCGTGGTCAGGACCTGCGACGGTTTCGGGTAGCTGACAGTAAACTCACCAGTACGCTCTATGTTGCGGCAGGTGCTGTGCCGCGGCGTACATACGAAGCCAAAGTAATTCTGCCATCCTAATGGCGTAACCATGTGCTTGGGAGCAAAATCGATCGATCCGTCGTCATCACGGGTGCCAATCAAAACTAATGGCGCGACCGTGAAAAACTGGTCCCAGACCGGGACAGACGTGTCGAGCACGACGACGTTTCTCGGCGCTGAAGACTCGTGCATTGCATCACCTGCGACATACAAATCCCCAGCATTACGTTAAACCCGGGGTACGGCGATGCAAATAGGTAGTTGTCCCACTCAGGCTGGAATCGCAACACCGTCGATCTGCTATAGTGCGCCAATTATTTAGGAGTAGACTCTTATGACGCAGGCCAAATCGGGCGATACGGTCCGTATTCATTACACGGGCACGTTAGACGATGGCACGCAGTTCGACAGCTCGGACGGTCGCGATCCGCTCGAATTTGCGCTAGGCGGTGGCCAGGTCATCCCGGGCTTTGATTCCGCAGTGGACGGCATGGCTGTCGGCGAAAACAAGTCTGTGACGATTGAGCCGGACCAGGCCTATGGCGAGCGCCACGAGCAATTGGTTCAGCAGGTACCGAAGAGCGTATTGCCGCAGGACATGGAGCCCGCGGTCGGCATGCAGCTGCAGAGCCAGAGCCCGGAAGGCCAGGTCATGAACCTTGTGATCACGGAAGTCGCCGATGAGACGATAACGGTTGATGCCAATCATCCACTCGCTGGCCAGGCACTGACCTTCGCAATCGAACTCGTCGAGATCGTCTAAGACTCACGTATGCACGAACTCTCGGTCTGCATGTCCCTGCTGGAGCAGGTGCAAGCGATCGCCGCGGAACGCGGTGCAAGCCGCGTTACGCGGATCGAACTGAAGGTCGGCCCACTCTCGGGCGTCGAACCTGATCTGTTACGCAGTGCCTGGCCGCTGGCCTCGGCGGACACGATCGCCGTGGACGCCGAATTGGTCATCGATGAAGCCGACATCACGGTACGCTGCGACACCTGCGGGACCGACACCGCGGCCAAAGCAAATCGCCTGGTCTGTGGAGACTGCGGTGATTTCCATACTACCGTGATCAGCGGCGACGAAATGATCCTGCAAAGAATCGAACTCGAAGCGGAGTGACGTTCAGCAGATTCGCGGCAGCGGGTCGTCTTCGAGTTCTTCGAGGAAGCGCTCGCCGCCAAGCGGCGTTTCAAGTATGACGCGCTGCTCTGCCGCCGTAATGCGACCGATCCGTGCAGCGTCCTTGCCAGCAGGCAAGTTGCGCCAGACGTCGAGAGCAGCGTCTGCCTGATCTGGCGCCAGAATGGCGACAACGCGACCTTCGCAGGCCAGGTAGTACGGATCGTAGCCAAGCATGTCGCATACGGCCTGCACGGGCTCACGCACGGGAACCGTCGCCTCGAATCGCACGCCGAGTCCGGTTGCTCTGAGAATCTCGTGGCCAATGGAAGCTATGCCGCCACGCGTCGGATCGCGCATAAACCGCAGGCCATCAAGTGCAAGAAGCGGTTCAGTCAAAGACATGACCGGGCCTGCATCCGAGACGAGATCCCCCCTCAGACCAAATTCTTCGCGCGCCAGCATTACGGCCGTGCCGTGATCGCCTATAGGCCCGCTAACCAGCATGACGTCACCGTCACGTATCTTGTCCATCGCCGGTTTCACACCCGGCAGCCGAACACCAACTCCCGTTGTCGCCAGGTAGATGCCACCGCCTTCCCCACGACGCACAACCTTTGTGTCACCAGCACTGATGCGCACGCCGGCCTCAACGGCAGCTTCTGCCAGGCTGCCTACTATCCGTTCGAGGCGCTCGACCTCGAATCCCTCTTCGATGAACGCGTTCAATGTCAGGTACATCGGTTTTGCGCCCGCCACGGCCAGGTCGTTGGTTGTGCCATGAATTGCCAGCGAGCCGATGTCGCCGCCAGGAAACTCGAGGGGCTGCACAGTGAAACCGTCGGTTGTGATCATGACTTCACCATCGCCAAGATCGATCTGCACGGCATCCGCCTGCACATCCAGTTCGCTCGCCGACAAGGCCCTGGCGAATACGTCTTCGATCAATTCACGCATGAAGCGGCCACCGTTTCCGTGAGCCAGTGAAATGCGGTCGTCGTCCATTTTTATTCTGCCTCGCGTGCGGCGAGTTCCGCCGCTTGTCCGTAACTCAGGGAAGCATCGTTGCCTGGCAATAGCCGCGGCAGGTAAACATCGAAACCGGCTTTCCGCAGGAGCGTCATTGTCTGTTCGGCCAGAAAGCGATTCTGAAAAACCCCTCCGCACAGGCCGACTTGAGCGAACTCGTGCTGCGCTCGCGCCGCCTCTGCCTGCCGAAGAATGGCATTGGCGACACTCGCATGGAAAGTCTCGGCGCGCAGTTTCGGCTCCATTGACGCGTCACCGAGCATGTCCAGCATCGGCTCCCAGTTCGTCCTGAGCACATCGTCTCCACAGTCAATCAACGGCAGCTCTATCGCATCGACAGGCATAGAGCATAGCGCCTCGAGCATCATCGGTCCCTGCGCCTCAAAACTGGCTACCGGCAAATCGCAGACCATCGCCGCTGCGGCATCGAACAAACGCCCTGCCGCGCTGGTCTTCGGACAGTTCAGATCAGTGTCCCAGGCCGCTTTCGCGACGCCGTCCGCATCTGACGTTGCTTTCCAGTCTCTCGCGCACTCCCAATGCAGCGCTGCCGCGCTGCGCCATGGTTCGCGTCCTGCCTTGTCGCCGCCCGGCAGGCGAAATGTACGCAGGCTGGCAAAGCGCCGCCAGTCGCCAGGGCGTCCAAGCAGCGCCTCGCCACCCCAAAGAGTTCCATCGCGCCCCAGCCCGACGCCATCCCACGCGAACACCAGCCAGTTGCCTTGCAGGCCGAGTTCAGCCGTTACGGCACTGGCATGTGCGTCGTGATGCCAGACGGTTTCAACGGGCAGCTTCTGGCGGTGTGCCCAGCGATGCGTCGTGTATCCGGGATGGGCGTCGCAAACGATCCGTTTCGCCGAGACGCCGTACAAACCCTGCAGGTCACTCGCAACCTGCTCGAATACATCGAGGCTGCGCGGGCTGTCCATTTCGCCGATATGCGGCGAGACGACTACCCTCCTGCCCCAGCTCAGGGCAACCGTGCCTTTCATATGGCCGCCGACCGCGAGCACTGGTTCCGGTTGTGACCAGGGAATATTCAGTTCGCGGGGTGCGCAGCCTCGTCCGATTCGCAGCGGCCGCAGCGCGCCGGCAATGCGTCGATAAACGGGGTCGTCAGCCGGTCGAACAATCGGCCGATTGTGCTGTAGGAAAGCATCGGCTACCGGGCGAAGCCGCGTCGCGGCGTCTTCGTTGTCGATCAATACGGGTTCGCCGCTGATATTTCCTGACGTCGCAACGACAGGTCCCTCGAAAGCATCGAGCAATAACTGATGCAGGGGGCTGTACGGCAGGAATACGCCGATATCGTCGAGGCCCGGTGCAACGTTTTTCGCCAAGCCGCAATCGGCCCGGCGCGTCGCAAGCACGATGGGCCTGATCGGCCCCGACACCATTGCCGCTTCTGCGGGTGTCAGCGCAACGAAGTCGCGGACAACATCCAGACCGTCATGACCAGCAACGGGAAACATGACCGCGAGCGGCTTGTCAGGGCGTCGCTTGCGTTCACGCAATCGAGCAACCGCCGACTCGTTGCGAGCATCGCAGACCAGGTGATAACCTCCGATGCCTTTTACAGCGACGATGTGGCCAGCCCGAATCTTCTCGACAGCTCTGCCGAGAGCCTCTTCAGTTTCCTCAAGCGAGTCGCAGTTCTGTTCCTCAAAGCTCAGCTGCGGTCCACAGTTCGCGCAAGCCACGGGTTCTGCATGGAAACGCCGGTTTGCGGGGTCCCGATATTCGCTTTCGCAGTCGGGACACAGCGGAAATCCCGCCATGCTCGTATTCGGACGATCGTAGGGCAGCGCTTCTATCAGCGTATAGCGCGGACCACATTGGGTGCAGTTGATAAACGGGTAGGCATGGCGCCGGTCAGACGGGTCCTGCAGTTCCCGCTTGCAGTCATCACACATGAAGTAGTCGGGCGGCACAAAAACCTGCGCGTCAGCGCTCACCAGGCTGTCGATGATCTCGAACGTATCGGCGACCGAGGAAGAAACAGTATCGACTTCGGCTATCGTTGGCGACGATAGCGGTGGCGAACGGTCCACCAAATTACGCATGAACGTATCGACATCGCCAGCATCACCCACGGCGAGAACTTCGACCTCACCGAGCTGGTTCTGTACATGCCCGACGATGCCATGCTCGAGCGCGAGCCGATAGACAAACGGACGGAAACCGACTCCCTGAACATGACCTCGCAGGCGAATTCGCCGTGCAATAGCGTTGCCTGAACTGGCTGCAGGTTCAGCCACTCCCACCATCCGTCTTGCCGCCTTCCCACTCATTCTCACGCACGCCGGACGACCACCAGATGCGACAGGCGCCTTCGTCCGACACCATGCAGGGGCCGATTGGCTTGCGCGGCGTACACGCAAGACCGTAAAGCCGGCATTGATTCGGATAGATCTTGCCAAGGACAACCCTGGCGCAATCGCACCCGGGCGGCATTTCGCCAACGCGCTTACGCGATTCGTCAGCGTAAGACTTGAAACGCCTGCGCGCATCATGGGCAGCATACGCATCGCGCAAGGCATAACCCGAATTCGGAATGACGCCTATGCCACGCCAGTTGGCATCCACGACCTCCATGACCTGGTCCAGCTGCCGGCGTGCTTCCATGTTGCCACCGGGCTGCACGACTTGCGGATAACAGTTATCGAGAAAATGTCGGCCATCGCGCAACTGTCGAGTCACCGAATACATGGCCGCCAGCAACGAATCAGGGTTGAAGCCTGCGACAGCAGCCGGGATGTCATGATCCTTGACGACAAACTCCCATTCCTCCGGCCCCATGACCGTGGATACATGCCCCGGGGCAATGAGCGCATCAAAACCCGGGGTGCCGGAGTCGAGCAGCATTGCGACAGCAGGCCAGGTTAGTCGACCGGACAACAGGACAAGCAGGTTTTTGGGCGCGCCTTCGGCCAACATGGAAGCAACAGGTGCCGTCGTCGTCTCGAAGCCCGCTGCGAAGAATACGACGATCCGCGACGGGTCGGCACTGGCGATACGAACAGCCTCCGTTGGCGACGCAACAGGACGTATGTCGGCACCTGCCGCCTTCGCCTGTTCTAGCGATCGGGGTTCGCGCTTCGGAACATTAACCGGGACCCGCAGCATGTCTCCGAACGCAACCAGCGTGACATCTTCGTTCAGAGCAATCTGGATAGCCTCGTAAACGTCCTCTTCGGGACATATGCAAACTGGGCAGCCGGGACCAGGCACCAGTTCAATATTGTCAGGAATGACGGTGCGAAGACCGGCGACAGAGATGGAGCGCTCATGCCCGCCGCACACGTTCATGATGCGCACGGGCTTGTCCGTCGCGAGACCCTGCAGCGCATCAAGCCAATCTGCAGCGCGATCCGGCATCAGTCCGCGTTGACCGCCGTATCCTGAGAACGCAGAGCTGCCAGTTCCGTACGCAGCCAGTTCAGCCATGCTTCCATGCCCTCACCCTTGCGCGCGGACACGTTCATCAGTGGTGCAGTGCTGGCCAGATTTCGCAGGCAACTCTCGGCATAGGACGGATCAAAATCGTCGAGAACAGGGAGCAAGTCGGACTTCGTGATCAGCACCAGGTCTGCGGCCCGGAACATGACCGGGTACTTGGCGGGCTTATCGTGCCCTTCGGGCGTCGACAACAACGTTACGTTGAGATGTTGCCCGAGAT
>Ga0316201_10003801_pt1 | contig 11237 bp, 12 predicted proteins | sample CS6wburrow_MG_FD_204516 | JGI IMG/M metagenome (GOLD analysis project Ga0316201, IMG submission 204516) | Coastal sediment microbial communities from Delaware Bay, Delaware, United States - CS-6 worm burrow | ecosystem: Environmental > Aquatic > Marine > Coastal > Sediment | place: USA... | reverse complement strand
ATCTTTTAAAGAGAAACAGTCATGACTAAAAAGCGCAAGAGTGCTGATCAAAATGTACTCACAGATGAGCAAAAAGAGCTTCTGCACTCTCTTAATCCAAGACAGCAAAAGTTTGTCATGAATATGGTCAAGGGGATGAATCAGACGCAAGCTTACAAAGCGTCAGGATATAACCCAAAGTCTGACGATAACGCAAGATCGATGGCTGCAAAACTATCAACAAATGTCAACGTAAAAGCAGCTTATGAGTCGTTGATGAGGCCAGCGGTTGAAAAAGAGGCTTCAGAGGCCGTTGCGACACGAAACGAAGCGCTTGAAATTCTGTCTGGAATGGCAAGACGTGATCTTGACCCGTTTTCACAGAGCTATTCTGACAAGCTGACAGCAATCAAACTACTCGGTCAAATGCAGGGCTGGGACAAAGCGAGCGATAAGGACAAAGAACAGACTAACAGCTTACTTGCGTTTGTATCAGGTGTCACAGACACGTACCAGGGCAACCCCGCTGATATTATCGGCAACAGGGGCGACGATGAGTAAGTCTGAGCAGCTACAGCTTGATAAGTTAGCTGAGGACTTTAAGTGCCAAAAGTGGCGCTTGCACAATCTGTATAAGATCAAAAACAAAGACGGCAAGGTCGTACCCTTCCGCCCTAACTGGGCTCAACAGCTTTTCTATGACGATATGTGGTATCTAAACGTGATACTCAAGGCGCGTCAGCTTGGTTTCTCTACGCTAATCAACATCATTCAGCTAGATACGTGCTTGTTCAACTCAAATTACTTCGCTGGGATAATCGCTCAAGACAAAGAGGCGGTGAAAAAGATCTTCAGTCGCAACGTAAAATTCCCGTTCTCTCAGCTTCCCGGCCAGCTTCAAGAAGTTCTTAAGGGCCGATCTGACAGTGCTAACAACATGTCATTCAGCAATGGCAGTGAGATAAACGTCGCAACAAGCATGCGTTCGGGTACTGTTCAGTTCTTACATATCTCTGAATTTGGCAAGATCTGCGCTAAGTATCCCGAAAAGGCTAAGGAAATTGTCACTGGATCGCTCGAAGCTGTTGGAAAGGGCAATATCGTAGCTATCGAGTCAACAGCGGAAGGGCAAGCAGGGTATTTTTACGACTACTGTGAGACAGCAAAAGGGCTCAAGGAGTCCGGCAAGAAGCTAAGCCCACTCGATTATAAGTTCTTCTTCTTTCCTTGGTGGCAAGAGCCCACGTATGTGCTCGATCCTCAGTACGAGACAATCACAAGAGAGCAACAGCGCTATTTTGATGAGCTGGACCAATATCACGACATCAAAACAAGCGCAGAGCAGCGTGCATGGTACGTCAATAAGCTTAATAAACTCGGTTCGGATATGAATCGGGAGTATCCAAGCACACCCGAGGAGGCATTCGCTAACGCAATCGAGGGAACGTATTACTATCACGAGCTGCATCAAGCACAAGCACAGAACAGAATACGCGAGCTGCCCATCCAAGATGTTCCAGTGGACACTTACTTTGACTTGGGGCGCAACGACAGCACAGCAATATGGTTCTCGCAGAAGATTGGCGGCAACTATTACTTCGTGGACTTCTACGAAAACAGCGGCTACGGAATCAAGCACTACGCTGACAAGCTTGCAGAACTCAAAGAAAAGCATGGGTGGGTGTATGGCACTCATTACATGCCGCACGACGCACGGGTGACTGATTTTAGCGAATCGAGCAATCAAACAAGGCAACAGTTATTCGAGGGGTTTGGCGTCAAACCTATTGAGTTGATCCCCCGAACTAATGATCTAATGCAAGCAATCACTGTCACACGATCGTTTCTAAGTAAATGCTGGTTCGATTCCGTTCGGTGTGAGCAGGGTTTGAAGTGGCTCAGGCTGTATCGCAAGGATTGGGACGAGACACGCGCATGTTACCGTGACCAACCCGCACGCGGACCACAGAATCACGCGGCTGATGCGTTAAGGCAAGCAGCACAAGCGGATATAGACGAAGTGGACACAAGGCCGTTGCAAAAAAGGCGTCGAACACGGACAGCACGCACAGCATAAGGAGCGAAACGGTGAAACCGAATGTAGAATTTAGCTATGTGGACCAGGGCGACGGCGACGGCGAACAGCCGATGCTTGTACTTTGGCGTGTTCGGACTGGCAGGCAGCGGTACAAAGTCATGATCCCGCAACGCCTGGCTCATGTTTTCGTGAGTGAGGCGGATAATGTGGACGGATCAGCGCTATATACCCGGTGCTCAACGTACTGCGACGTGCTGTATGGCCACGGCCAATGGCTACCGGGCGAAGCGAAAGCTGTGTGTGATCTTGTACTCGATAATCTCGATAAGCTAATCCGTATGCCACCGGCACCCGACAAAAGCAAAAAAGAAGTCGAAAAAGCAATCGAACGTGCAGGACTGAAGTTCACGGTCAACGGCACAACACTCGTGGATGCGTCATGATAGAGAATTACGACACAAAGAAAATGCACGATCCTGATATCAGGTATCAGTTGCCGGGGGAGTATGACGACACACCCGAGGCCCCTTTATCTGATCTGGACGGGGAAAAAGCTGAAGCAAAGCTGAAAAAGCTTCAAGACTGGGTGTATCAAGAGCGTGTCCGTCAGTCTGAAAACCGCAAAGAGCAAGCGATCGACGCTAATTACGCTGACGGTTTGCAATGGACGCAAGAAGAACAGCAGGAAATGGAAGAGCGTGGACAGATACCGCTTGTCTTCAACGAAATCAAACCCGCTGTTGAATGGATCTTGGGGACAGAGCAGCGCACAAAAGTCGATTGGGACGTATTGCCCCGTCGAGAAGAAGGCATCGACGACGCTAAGACAAAGACAAAAATCCTCAAATATCTCAATGACGTTAACCAGACCAGCTTCAAACGGTCCTTCGCTTTCCGACACTGTGTCACTGTGGGCGTGGGCTGGATGGAAACGCACATAAGCACAGACCCAGAAGACGAGCCCATCAGGCATGGCAATGAACACTGGCGGAACGTCTGGTGGGATTCACTCAGCACACAAGCAGATTTGAGCGACGCACGTTATCTGTTCCGGCAGCGCTACATTGATTTGGATATCGCAGTAGAAATGTGGCCAGATCGAGAAGAGAAACTACGCTCATACGCTGAAAACCGGACAGATGCACCCAATTATGACGAAGATAGCTGGATACAATCTCAAGTCTATTACGATAGTAGTTCAAGCCTTTCGACCCGTGTGGATGATGCACTTGCGGCGTCGCACAACCGGCGGATGGTCGTACCGGTTATTGAAATGTGGTATCGAGAGCCGAAAAAAGCGCATAAAGTTCGCGGTACTGATAAATACGCGGGACGGATATACGACGCGGCTAATGATGAAATGGCTGCCCTGGCCAAGGCTGGTACGATTAGTTTGCACGAAGCAGTATTTATGGAAATGCGCTTAGCAATCTTCTTAGATGAGGGCTGCTTACTCCACGACTCACCGAGCCCCTACCACCATAACCGGTTCCCTTTGCACCCGATCTGGTGCTACAGGAGAGATATTGATGGCATGCCCTACGGCATTGTGCGTAACGCCAGAGATGCGCAGTTCGATCTTAACAAGCGAAGAGGCAAATCACTTTGGTTGCTTTCCACGGTTAGAACAATCATGGAAGAAAACGCAGTCGCAGACCTGGACGAGTTCATCGACGAAGTTGGACGACCCGACGCTGTTATCATCAAGCGAGCCGGAAAGGAACTTGAGATACAGCACAACAACGCACTGGCAAACGAGCACATTGTCCTAGAAGACAGGGACAAAAACTATATCCACTCAACAAGCGGAGTCACTGCGGAAAATCTGGGACACGAGACTAATGCAGTCAGCGGGAAGGCTATTCAGTCAAGACAAACTCAGGGCACAGTGGTAACAGGCCCGATATTCAGCAACCTTCGACAGGCTTACAAGTGGCAAGGGCAAATATCGCTGTCTTTAGTCGAGCAATTTTATAACGATGAGAGAGAGTTTCGCATAACAGGCGAAGACGGAGAACACGAGTTCGTTGGCGTCAATCAGTTTGACCCTGAAACCGGAGAGTACACAAACGACGTCACAGCACGACAAGCTGACTTTGTGGTGAGTGAGACTGACTTTAGGGAGTCAGTGCGCCAGGCCATGTTCGAACAGATGATGAATATGCTAGGGCAGCTACCGGGCGAGCTGTCTATCAAGATGCTGGACATGGTGTTTGAGCTGTCGGATCTTCCGAAGAAAGACGAAATGGTTAAGCGGATCAGGCAGCTTAACGGTATGCCCGCACCAGACGAAACCGAAGAGGAAGCGATGCAGCGACAAGAGGCCGAAGCAGCCGAGCAAGAGATTATGCAGCGCGAGCGTATGAGTGCAATCGAAGAACGCGAAGCGGCAGCAGCTATGAAGCAAGCGCAAGTGCAGCAAATCATGGGGCAAGCGGTCAAGCTTAAGAGTGAGAACGTTAAGACTCAATTGGAAGCTATCAAGACTGGAATGGAAACAAGCGGCATGATGGCTCAGGCACCGGACATAGCGGAAATGCTCGATGACCTAATGCAAGAACTTGGGCCACTGATCGAGGGCGCTGAAGCGACGCAGGCCCAGGCAGCACAAATGAAGCAAGAAGCAATGCAGATGCAGATGCAGATGCAGCAAGAATCGGCAATGCAACAACAACAGGCAAACATGCCTCCACAGCAACTACCAGACGACGAGGTGCCACCCAATGGCGACGGATACCAATACTGAGCAAGAGGTTCAGACACCGGACGATAATATCCCCACTGGTGACATAAGCGAATCAGAATTAGCAGGCTTGTCTGACGAAGAGCGTGCAGCATTATCTGATGACTCAGACGAAACAGCGGAGGCTGAACCGGATGATCAAGAAGAGGCTGCCGCAGAAGCAAGCGACGAGGGAGAGAAACCGAAGGACGGTGAAGAGGCTGAAGAAGAAGCCCATGCAGATGAGGCGCCAGAGGCGGACGAGGAAGTAAGCGCTAAGGACGAAGAGCCCGACGAAGAGGCACCCAAGCTTCCCGAGCAGCGCAAAGTTGCGGATCTCAACGAGTTTGACGGAAAGATCAAAGAGATTGAGGACGCATTAAACGAGCTGGATACACAGGTTGCCGATGGGGACATTGATCTCACGGATCACATTAGGCAAACACGGCAGCTGCAAGACGCTAAAACCCAAATCATGCTTGAGAAAGCAAACGCTCAGCGAAACGCAGAAGAGAACCAACTAGAGATTGGGCGTCAGTGGGACCAGGCCATTGACCAGTTCTATTCTGAACCAGCCAACAAGGTGTTTGATGCTCCCGACCAAGGCGGCAATGAACTAGCATTCGAGACAATGCGTAACTGGTTGATGAAGCTTCAGGAAAAGCAGCCAGGCCGGGCTCCGTCATGGTATCTGAATAAAGCCAAGGCCGACGTTTCGGAAATGATGGGATTAGCAACGCAACAGCAACAAGAGCCGAAGAAGCGTCGCAAGTCTGCATTGGATGGGGCAAACATTCCCAACACGTTGTCAGAGCTACCAGCTGCAAAGAACAACACGGTCCAGGGTGAGTTCAGTCACTTGGACAAGCTGTCAGGCGAAGAGCTGGAAGAAGCGGTGGCACGCATGACACCGGATCAGATGGACAGATGGGCCAGGCTATGAGCTTACAAGTTGATATTCGTGAAGATGATGTGTTGCGAATCGGAGAAGCACGAATCAAACTGATACATAAAAGCGGCAGATTAGTACGTCTCGACGTAGAGGCACCAACGTATGTGGCAGTAGAAATCACAAAAACGTTGAACGCCGCACCCAAGATTGGGTTTAAACCGGCACAAGATAGCCGGCACACATAACAATTAAATACAGCGCATGAGTGCTACCCATAAATCACTTAAATGTGAGGTGTACTCATGGCACGTACAATTGTTGGCCTTAACGATGCCAAGGCCGTAAAAAAATATGCAACGTTCTTAGCTGTCGATACCGCTCGCGTATCTTACTGGCAGCGTAAATTCATGGGTAAAGGCCCTGAGTCTTCTACTCCCGTCCAAATGCTTACTGAGTTGGAAAACGACGCAGGCGAGCAAATCACTTATGACCTCAACATGCAGTTAAAGCAAGAGCCGGTCGAGGGTGATGATGTTCAAGAGGGCACAGAAGAGGCCCTGAAATTCTACACGGACAACGTTTACATTGATCAAATGCGTGGTGGTGTTAACACTGGCGGTCGCATGACTCGTAAGCGTACCCTGCACGATCTTCGCAAGCTGGCACGTAAGCGTCAGTCTGAGTGGTGGGGCCGAGTATTCGATGAGCTTTTCTTCATGTATGGCTCTGGTGCTCGCGGTATCAATGCTGACTTTATCTACCGAACCACTTTCACTGGACGGGCAAATAACTCTTTTGCTGCTCCTGATGCGGATCACATTCTTTACGGCAACGATGCTACTTCAAAGGCGACTATCAGCAACGACGATCAGTTTGATCTGACATTGATTGATAAAGCTAAGACCAAAGCGACAGTAATGGGTGGTGGTACCGAGGAAATCCCACAGATCCAACCCATTATGGTTGATGGTGAAGAGCACTACGTGATTGTCATGCACCCATGGCAAGAATACGACGTGCGCACCAACGCTAGTGCTGGACAGTGGTTGGACATTCAAAAGGCTGCTGCTGGATCGGAAGGTAGAAAGAATCCGATCTTTAAAGGCGCTTTGGGCATGTACAACGGTGTTGTGCTTCACAGTCACAAAGGTGTCGTTCGGTTCAGTGATTACGGTTCCGGCGGTAACTTAGGTGCTGCACGTGCTCTGTTCATGGGTGAGCAAGCCATGGTTTGCGCGTTTGGATCTCCCGGCACCGGTCTTCGATTCGACTGGCACGAAGAGTCACGCGATAACGGCAACCAAGCTGTTATCTCTACCAGCACAATCGTTGGTATGAAAAAGTGTCGATTCAACAGTAAAGACTTCGGTGTTATGGCATTGGATACCTACGCTGTAGATCCAACGTAATTTAACTGATTGGGGGCACAGGCCCCCTTTCCGGTTTGGTGAATAAGACTTAAAGCAAACAAGAGGTAAAAACCATGGCTACTTATAACGCCGCATTAGCAACAGATCAGTTCCCCGCTGTTTCTGCTACTGCTGCCGGTCAATGCACCGCGTCTCGTGGTGAGCTGACTGTTAGCACTGCATTAGCTGACACCGACGTCATCAACCTATGCAAGCTTCCTGCTGGTCACGTGGTTGTTGATTTCATCTTAGATTCTGACGAGCTTGATACGGGCGCTGATGCAATCACGATGAAAGTTGGTATTACTGGTGATGATGATTGCTTAATTGCAAGCACCACAGTTGGTCAGGCAGGAGGAATTGCGCGTATGAGTTCTGTTGCTGGACTTAGGTTAGCGCCGTCAGACTCAGACAGAACAGTGTTGGTGACAGTTACGGCTAACCCTGGAACAGGCGCAACAGGCGTCAAACTAGGCGGCACGCTGATCTCACGACCAGCAACCGACTTAGACAAGTAATACAGGTGAGCCCCGCATGAGTGGGGCTTTTCTCTAACTCAAAGAGGACGGCCAAACATGGCTTTGATAGAAAGTATCATCAAGCGCAAAAAGGATCTCACGGTCACGATGGACGATGAGACGTATGTTTTCCCCGTGGATGGGAAAAAGCCCTATTGCTGTGAGGTAAAGAACCCAACTCACATTCAGCGATTCTTGATGATTACCGAAGGTTACAAGATTCATGGTGCGGACACTCTGAAAGCAGAGAAACCCAAGCCAGTAGAAGATGAGCCTATCACTGTTGATGATGATACTGCCGAGTTTGATCTTGGGACTTTGGACCAGTGGAGCAACCGAAAGCTAGGCGCTTTTGCTGTATCGATCGGAATGAACGAGAAGAGCAAAGAGAACATCTTTGATATTGCTCAGCAACAGTACGACCTGAAGCTTGATAAGCGAAAGAACCCACACGCAATGATTAGACAATTCGCTGAAGCATTGCGTGACGGTAGTTTGGTTGAATCTTAAAACAATAACGACGAGTAGGTCTTATGTTAGCGAACGTTGTTACAAACTTAGCAAGAGATGCGTTAAATGACTGGGCAAAAGTCGTTTGGACAGACGCTCATCTTTTGACATACCTCAATGATGCTACGCTCGCAATAGTCAACATGAGGCCGGACGCGAACAGCGTCATTGCAAATGTGGCGCTTGCTGCTGGTTCCCTTCAGTCTCTCCCCACTGGCGGCAGGCGTCTTTTTGACATAACGCATAACGTGACTGGCGGTGAGTCAATCAAGCGCACGGATCGAAGTGTACTTGATCTGATGAATCCAGAGTGGCGGAGCGTAGAAGCAACGATAGTCAGGGCCTATGTTTATGATGAAAGAACACCCAAACAGTTCTGGGTGTACCCGTCCATTCCATCCGGCCAGACACCAAGCGTTGAAATTCAATACGCCTCAGCTCCCGCAGTAGTCACTGACGTTGATGCTGACGACTTCCCGCTCGATGACAGCTACGCGCCCGCAGCTGTTGAGTGGATCTTGTACCGGGCATGGTCACAAGACGACACGAGCCCTAATTACAACCTGGCTCAGCAAAAGTATCAGTCTTTCTTCAGCATGCTTGGCCAAAAAGTGCAGGCTGACGCAATGGTTTCTCCTGAAGCGGCGGAGGCCAAAAAGTAAATGGTAGCGGTCAGTGAGTTTTTGACATACATCCACAAGGATCTTCACCAGTGCACTGAGGCCCTGGTGACTGAGCGTTTAGGAACGATCCTTACAGAGTTCTGCCAGGCAACGAAGATATGGCAAGTTGATCTGGACCCGCTGACCATTATCCCGAACGTGAAAGATATTGATCTGTGCCTGCCAGAGAACACGACCCTGGTGGAAATCAGGCGCCTTGTGTTCGATGGCAAGACAGAATTGGTCGCAAAGTCCATAGATTGGCTGGACCGTGACGATATCAACTGGCGCACGAAATCAGGCGATCCAACGTTTTATACCAACGTGTCACGAAATGTGATCAGAGTATCGCCGCACCCGGATACCGTTCAGGCGCTCAAGATCACTGGACGGGTAGCAGTTAAGCCCACAAGAACAGCAACAACCGTTGATGACTTCTTGTTTGATGACTGGGCAGAGACGATAGCGGCCGGCACTAAAGCCGCATTACTCTCCATGCCAAGCAAACCGTGGACGTCTCAAAACGAGGCGGCATTGTTCTCTATGCAATACCAAACAGGTGTCAATGAGGCTTTGGCCATGGCTGGCAACAACCATACAGCAAGAATCAGACGACGAACTAAAGCTTATTTCTAGGAGCATAAAATGTCATTGTACGGATCAGTAATATGGGTGCCCAGTGACCGAACAGGCGCTACTGACATGGCGCTGGAGCTTGAGCAGTTCGTTCGAGCGAACCAGCCCAATCAAGTTGTTGTGGCGCCCGGATCTACTATAAAGCTTCGTGATTTTGGTAAGAAGGGTACGCTGTTATCCACGGATCATGTAAAGATCGACTTCGGGGATTGCGTAATATTATGGGATAACGATGCCAAATGCGTTGATCTTAACAATGCCGCAAATGCCAGCGACGAAGTTAACGTAACAGCCATTGCAGTTGAGAATATCGATTCATATACACCGACAACCAAAGTTTCTATTGACGCCACCCTTAATGCAAAAGTACATGATTGGGTGGCTATCTATAGTGATAGCGCTAATCCTTCCAAGTCAGGCGCTAAAATGGGCGAGATCAAGCAACTAATCAGGGACCAGACTGTTGACGGTGGTGGGTTTGCTCTAAACACCTCGTCCAAGCTTTCAAGGCCGTCTCTTTTCGTCACTAACGTAAGGTGTCGGGTGCTATCAAAGACTGCAAAGCTTAGCTTGAGAGGCGGTATATGGCGGGGTAACGGTAATAACAATGATCTAAATATAACTACTAGAGAAAAATGTATCACGATTATCGGATATGTTCAGCCCGAGCTGTACGATATGAGATGCGAAAAGCCCTGGGCACAATTTATAACTCTTACGTGCAACGCTGACCATAGGATTAGAAACATCACTATGACTGATAGCTTGAACGTCGTAGATGATGCAGAGGGCAACCAAAACATACCAGGATATACATACGGTGTTTGTTTATATGGAATGAATGATGGGGGTGTCGCACACGATATTAAGGTTCGAAACTGTCGCCACCCTGCTGGAACCACGGACGGTAACTCTGGAAATACGACGACGTGGTATTTCATGGGGTACCCAACAGCATGTACGTTTGAAAACGTTACAGGTTGGAACTGCTATGGCTCTCTGACTGACAGTCACGAAGAAGGCGCCCATATCGTTTTCAAAAACATCACGTCGTTTTACCCGGTTCAGGATTACGCTAACACGCTCGGGGTGACGCACCAATCCAGAAGCTTTAACGAGACGATTGAAAATGTTACATGCATTGGCGGTACCGGAGGCGTCCGAATTTCAGACGTTGATCACGGTGAGCAGAACAGGGTGATCCTTAGAAATGTGACAACACGATATGTGCAAAACGGAGGCGCTAACGCTTTTGGGATCGACATCAAAGACCGTTCAGCTGCAAACGAGATACTTGTGATAATGGAAAATGTTCACATGACTGGCAGTGAAAGAGGGATACACGTAGGGAAAAACGCAAAGCTTGTCTATAACAACGTATCGGCGAACGGATGCCTGTGGTTTATGGATGTTGACGCGGGTGCGGTTGTTATCGGAACTGGAACGTATCTTGATTTTACCGATTCTCCTTACGGCCTATCCGAAGCTGTTCATTACTGCTTTAGGCTTAGGTCGGAAGTGGGTAATAGCCCAACAGTCGTACTATTGGATAGTCCCGTTGTAGTTCAACGTACCACAGATCAACCCAGACATTTTTGGGATGAGTGGGACACAAACGAAGTGAAACTTGTACACCATCCCGGCATTACTCTTTACCAGCCTAATGGTGGAACGGCAATGATTGATAGGGAATCAGGTGAAACCACTATAGATAACGCGACTGGGGTTTCAACAGTTGCATTAGGGGCTTAATATGAAAAAGTTAATCCTATCAATGATAGTTCTTATATCGACCAATGCGTTCTCATATTCAGGCGGTGATTGCGAATCGTTCACTAACTCGACAAGAGCAGAGAAAGAACTTGTTATGG
>Ga0316201_10003800_pt1 | contig 11238 bp, 9 predicted proteins | sample CS6wburrow_MG_FD_204516 | JGI IMG/M metagenome (GOLD analysis project Ga0316201, IMG submission 204516) | Coastal sediment microbial communities from Delaware Bay, Delaware, United States - CS-6 worm burrow | ecosystem: Environmental > Aquatic > Marine > Coastal > Sediment | place: USA: Delaware... | reverse complement strand
TCTGAGCCAGGCCACCGGTCTGTGTCGCAATCCACTCCGCGGCCTTGTTGCCAGCCTCGATGTAGGTTGGATTGGGCATCTCCGGATTTTGCTCTGTACTCAATCGCACCTTGCGGCTGAACCAGCGCTTTTTTGCCCGGAAACTGATTGCGTTGTCCAGGCTCTGCATGACCAGCAAGGCTATTGTCCGCCGCGACCAGCCAAACGGCCAGAGCGTTTTGGCAAAATTCAGGGGGTGGCGTACGGCATTACCCAATAACGAAAATACGCGCGTCCAGCGTGTACCGGGACCCGTCAGCAGGGTAAACAGGTACCTCATTGCATCACCTTTTTGGCCATACGTGACGACTTCGATGTGCGTGTCCTGATCCGTATGAATGCTCGAACTTATCGCAACGCTGTTCCACAGCTTGTGTGAATCATCGGGCATGGTGACGGCAAGAATCGATTCACTGTTGGTCCTCACAAGCTCACCGAGCTGGTCGCTTATATTCGGCAACGAGCCGCTGTGCTTGCAATTGGCTAACAGGCGGTTGGTTCCGAGCGCGCCTGCCGACACCACTATCCCTTTCGCGGTGATCTCCCGACTGCGCCCCGGGAACATGCCCGGCCTGCGCGTACGCACCGTGTATCCATCACTACCGTCGCTCGCCCCGAGCGGCTGAATGTCTGTGACCATCTGATCTGCCATTACTTCCGCGCCCGCCTTCTCGGCGAACCACAGGTAGTTCTTGAGCAGGGTGTTCTTGGCGCCGACACGACATCCGACCATGCAGGCCCCGCAACGTGTACACCCTGTACGATCCGGACCGGCCCCATCGAAATAGGGATCCGCAACGGTTTCGCCCGGCGTGCCGAAAAACGTAGCCACGGGTGTGCGGGTAAACGTATCTTCCTTGCCAATGCTCGCCGCGTAGTCCTGCAGAAGCAGGTCGCCAGGACTTTCGAAAGGTACAGTATTGACGCCCAGCATGCGCTCCGCAGTCGCGTAGGGTGTATCGAGCTCCCCCTCCCAGTCGGCGAGACCCTTCCACTGCGGGTTGTTAAAAAACTCGGGTTTCGCACGATACAGGGTATTGGCGTAGACAATGCTGCCGCCACCGACCCCGGCGCCACTTGCGATGAAAATGTCCTTGAAGGGCGTGAGCCGGAGTATTCCGCGAAGCCCCACGATCGGTGCCCAAAGGTAGCGCCTGAGTTGCCATGTGGACTCCGCAAAATCCTCATCGGCAAAGCGCCTGCCAGCCTCCAGGACTCCCACGTTATAGCCTTTTTCGGCGAGGCGAAGCGCCGAGGTGCTGCCGCCAAATCCCGAGCCTATTACCAGCCAGTCGTAGTCCACAATCAGGGCTCCGTCGTATCGAGGGTGTCGCCGCCCATAATACCGATTAACATGTGCTTGCCATACAGGAATTGAAGTCTGGAGACGTCATGAACTTAAGACCCGCGATTTGCGCTGCAGCGCTACTGCCCCTGGTAAGCACCGCCTGCGCGCCGGAGATCGGTTCCGATAATCACGGCGAATCGAATCCGCCATCCAGCTTCACGATCGACCATCAAAACGCGTTACGCAACAGCCTGCCCTTCGATGACAGACGTGACTTCGACGAACAAAGTCGCGGGTTTTTAGCCGCACCGCCCTTTCGACGCATCGATGATGAGTCCGGCAATCTCGTCTGGGATATCGGCCAGTATGATTTCCTGCTCGCGGACGAGGAACTGGACAGCATTCATCCGTCGCTGCAGCGGCAGGCAACACTCAACATGAACTACGGCCTCTACGAGGTCGTTCCGGGGAAGATCTACCAGGTTCGTGGGTTCGACCTGTCGAACATGACTCTGATTCGCGGTGACAGCGGCTGGATCGTGCTGGACGTCCTGCTCGTCAGGGAAACCGCAAAGGCCGCTCTGGATTTCGCAAATTCGGAGCTTGGCGAGCGGCCTGTTATCGCGGTGGTCTACTCTCATTCGCACGCCGATCACTTCGGCGGCATCCGCGGCGTCGTCGATGAAGCTGACGTCCAGTCCGGAAAGGTACAGGTCATTGCGCCACGCGGTTTCATGGAACACGCGATCGCGGAGAACATCTACGCAGGTACAGCGATGACACGCCGGGCGTCCTACCAGTACGGCCGCGAACTACCCGTTGGTCCTTTTGGACAGGTCGACTCAGCGATTGGAAAGGCGACATCAAATGGCAATATAGGGTTGATCGCGCCGACGCGCATAATCGAGAAGGACTTCGAAGAGCTGACCATCGATGGCGTACGCATGGTCTTCCAGAATACGCCTGGCACCGAGGCACCGGCGGAAATGAATACCTGGTTTCCGGAACTCAGGGCGTTTTGGGCCGCCGAGAATATTACGGCCACGATTCACAACATCTATACGCTTCGAGGCGCACTCGTGCGGGATGCATTGCAATGGTCGAAGAGCATCAATGAGGCGCTGTACCTTTTCGGTCGTGAAGCTGAAGTGATGCTCGCATCGCATAACTGGCCGCGCTGGGGAAATGCGCGTATCCAGGAGGTCATGCGAGCCCAGCGGGATGCGTATGCCAACCTGAACAACCAGGTCCTGCACCTGGCTAACCAGGGCGTCACGATAAACGAGATTCACAACGAGTACCGTGTTCCCGAGAGCCTTCGAAACCAGTGGTCGGCGCGCCAGTATCACGGCTCCGAGTTCCACAATTCGCGGGCCGTCCTGAATCGCTACCTGGGGTACTGGGATGGCAATCCTGCGACGCTGGCACCTCTGTCCCCGGCCGATTCCGCGCCTCTCTATGTCGAGATGATGGGCGGCGCGGACAACATATTGGCGAAGGGCCGCAGCCTTTACGACGCAGGACGGTATCGCCACGCCATGGAAATCGTGAACAAGCTCGTCTATGCGGAACCGGACGATACGCGGGCAAAATCCCTGCTGGCCGATATTTTCGAGCAACTTGGGTACCAGTATGAAAGTGCCAGCATGCGGAACTCGTTTCTTTCGGCTACGCGGGAACTGCGTTCGGGCACACCGAAATCGTCAGGGGTGAACACCGGCGGACCGGATGCGATCAGGGCACTGACAACGTCGCAATGGTGGGATGCGGTCGCCATACGCGTCGACAGCCAAAAAGCAGACGGTATCAGTTTCAAGCTGAATTTCGTCACGCCGGACACAGGCGAGAGACTGGTCATAGAAATGAGCAACGGCACCCTGACCAACATTACCGACCAGACGGCACCCGATGCCGACGCCACGTTGACGATAAACCGCTCCGATTTGCTCCCTGTCATGATGCAGCAAGCGACGTTTGCGCAACAGATTCAGCAGGGGAAAGCGGAGCTCAAGGGCGAGGTCATGCCACTGGTAAAACTCGCGTCAACCCTGGCCGAATTCGATCCCGTGTTCGAAATCATGCCGGGGACGAGCAACTAGGACAGGATTGCCGCAATATCTGGCAGCCACTCCTGCCAGTAGTCGATTTTCGCACGTAACACAGCAACCGCCTCGTCCGGCTCGCGGCGCAGCAGTCGAAGCCTGTCACCGGGCCGCAGTTGTCCAAGAACGTGGCGATCGGCCCGTGCAACCTGCGCGACCCTCGGGTAGCCACCAACCGTACCGGCGTCAGCGGCCAACACGTAAGGTGCGCCGTCTTCAGGGCACTGGATCGTCCCGGGGATAACACCCGCGCTCGGCATGCGTCCCTCGGAATCGATACTCAACGTCGGTCCTTCCAGTCGCAAGCCCATGCGATCGGCACGTCGGCACACGGTCCAGTTGCCATCAAAGAGGTTCATGAGGCTGTCCACATCCAACAATTCTGTCTCGACTGATTTGCAGGCGTGCACAGCCCAGCTCGCTGTCATCTCTGGACGAAACCGTTTCGGCGTACGCAGGCGGTTCGCTTCCGCTGCGGTGAACTTAAGAACGTCATTGGCCTGCAAGGCCCTGCCGTGAAAACCGCCGAATCCAGCCTGCAGGTTGGTCGACGTTGAACCAAGCACCTTGTCTGCGTCCAGGCCGCCGGCGACGGCAATATAGGTTCGTGCGCCGATTTCGAGCCCACCGATAACGAGCTCCTCGCCCGCTCTCGCGAACAGCGTTGTGTGGGGCGGCTGGACCTGGCCACTCAGCGTCAGTCTTGCGCGCGCGCCGGCGACTGCAAACGCGCAATCACTATCGAAACGCAGCGTAGGACCCAGCAACGTGGCCTCGATTGCTGTGGCATCCCATGCATTGCTCACCAGTTTGTTGGCCATCGCAAGCGACAAGGGATCGGCGGCGCCGTTCGCCGGCACACCCAGGTGCCGCTTTCCAATCCTCGGGCCGGATTGCAGTGTCGTTTGCAGACCCGGGCTAACGACCGTAATGCTCACTCGCCAAACTCCTCGGCCGCCACGGCTTTGAACCGCACACGCATACCCGCGCTCAATACAAAGGGATCTTCGTCGTCGGGCTTGAAGAGCGGATAAGACGTGCGGCCGATGATATTCCAGCCGCCGGGGCTGGCCATCGCGTAAAGGCCGGTGCGCCCATCGGCGATGCCGACTGATCCTGCTGCGACCCGTTGCCGCGGCTCCTGTCGCCGTGGAATCCGAAACCGGTCGTCGAGCCCGCCGATGAAAGCAAAGCCAGGTGTAAAACCGAGCATGTCTACTGTGTACTCGCCAGCCGCGTGCGCAGCGATGATCTCTTCGGGAGACAGTCCGATCGCGTGGCTGACCGCATCGAGATCCGGCCCGTACCTGCCGCCGTAGACGACAGGAATTTCGACGAGACGGTCGGATATGGGAAGTGCCGGAACGTCGCTGGCCATCACATCTTCGAGAGTATGTTGCATCGCATCGCTACTCTGCGAAGCAGCATCGAAGCGCAGCACGACTGAGGCAATGCCCGGAATGACCTCAACCCAGTCCGCTGCCTCGCGCAGCCGGGCTGCAAGCGCCTGAGCATCGGCCGGCGAATCGACCGCTACGGAAAAAAGATCGTCACCGCTTCGAGTGAGCACGTATTTCGACTCCATGCGACTCCAGGACATCGCGCACTGCACGCGCTTTTTCCGCTGCGCCAGGCGTGTCGCCATGGATACACAAGGTATCAGCGCGCACGGTTATCGTGGCACCGTTCCTCGCCGTCACTTCATTTTTTTCTGCGAGACGGACTGCCTGGGTCGTCGCCACCGAGAGTTGCTCATGCACTGCACCGGGCTCCGAGCGCGGCACCAGCGTGCCATCCGGCTCGTACGCGCGATCAACAAACGCCTCGGCGATGAACAGCAAACCGTGACGCCTGGCGGCAAACTCGAGCTCGGTATTCGCCATGCCGACAAACGCAGGATCACCGGGCATTTCTGCCACAACCCGCGCGATAATATCGGCGAGCGATTGATCGCCAACGGCGTCGTTGTAGAGTGCGCCATGAGGCTTCACGTGCGCCACCCGCGCACCCATGTTCGCGCAAATGTCCGCAAAACCTGTCACCTGCCCGGTGAGCGCATCGTAAAGCACGTCGCCGCTCACGAACCCGCTCTGGCGACCAAACCCTTCGCGGTCCGGGTAGCCTGGGTGCGCACCCGTTGCTACACCGTTTGCGATGGCCGCACTCACGGTAGTCGCCATTGACTCGGCATCTCCCGCATGACCGCCACAGGCAACGTTGCAGCTCGACACGATCTGCAGCAACTCATCATCGTACTGGTCGCCCTCGCCCAGGTCGGCATTCAGGTCAATGCTCACCATCATTGCTTTCCGCTCTTGTCCTTGCGCTTGTCTGCCAATACAGATTTGATCATTTTGCCAAAGTTCCTGTCGCGCGAACGCCGCTGTGCAATGGACTCGCTGTTGCGACGGTCCTCGCTCTGCAGTTTGCGGTAGCGACGCAACCTGTCAGGGTCCAGCGTGCCGTCCGCTATGGCGGCCTGTACCGCACAGCCCGGTTCCGACTCGTGCCCGCAGTCTGAAAATCGGCAGGCACCCGCGAGTGACGCTACTTCTGCGAACACATCATCCAGCGCATCGCCAACATCAACAAGCTGTAGTTCACGCATGCCCGGCGTGTCGATCAACCATCCGCCGTGCGGCAGCCTGTGCATCGTCCGTGCGGTCGTCGTATGCCGGCCTCGTTGATCATCCTCGCGCACCGCCTGTGTCTCGAGATGCTCGCCGGTCAGCGTATTGGTCAGTGTTGATTTACCGACACCCGAGGAGCCAAGCAAGGCAACCGTCTGGCCTTCTCCGCACCATGGCCTGAGAACCTCAACATCGGCGGGACTGCGAGCGTCCAGCGCTTCAACCAGCAGGCCGGGCGAGAGGCCCCTCGCTGCCGCGACATACTCGTCAGTTGAATCCACGGTATCCGCCTTGGTAATTACAACGACGGGAAACGCGCCCGCATCAAGGGCGATAGCAAGGTAGCGCTCGAGTCTTGCAACATTGAAATCGCGGTTGGCTGACGTGACGACAAACAGGGTGTCGACATTGGCGGCGATCAGCTGGATCTCGCCAGAGGTTCCCGCAGCACGCCTCTGGAACAGTCCAAGCCGATCGAGCCGCCGCGTCACTTTGGACCGTTCGCTGTCGACCATTACCCAATCGCCGACCGTGATGCCCATAGCGACAGCTCCAGCCGACAACTCGATCTGTCCAGGCCCGCCCTCGTAAGCGACTTCCAGCCGATCCCTGTGCACATTTAATACCCGCGCAGGGAACGCCTCACCGTCGGCAACCTGCGCACTAAAAAACGGGCGCCATCCCAGGCTTTGTAACGAATCTGGAGCGATCATGAGATACACTGGATAGCACGTAATTGCCTCCAGAGACAATCGACATGAGTGTTGTACTTGTAACAGGTGCCAGCTCGGGCATCGGCGCGGCAATCGCCATCGCCTTTGCGGAAGATGGCTGGGATGTTATGGCCGCCGGTCGCGACGAAGGACGACTGGAAGAAGTCGCGGATGTGTCAGAGCGGATTGTTACCTGGGCCGGCGAGCTGGCCGAAGCGGATGATTGCGATGAACTCGTCGCCGATACGATCGAGGAGTTCGGTGAGATCGATTGCCTGGTCAACAATGCCGGGATCATTCTGCGCGGGACGATCGGCGATACGACCGACGATGACTGGCGCCGGACGATGAGCATCAACCTCGATGTACCTTTTTTCCTGAGCCGGGCTTGCCTGCCCTATTTGCTGCGCGCGGAAGGCAGCATCATCAACATCGCATCCGATTGGGGATTGCGCGGAGGCGAGCGCGCCGCGGCCTACTGCGCCAGCAAAGGTGGCCTTGTCCTGCTGACAAAGGCGATGGCGAGAGACCATGCTGGCGAAGGCCTTTGCGTCAACGCTATCTGCCCGGGCGACGTCGATACGCCGATGCTTACGGCCGAGGCAGAAGCCGAGGGCATGGACATCGATGAATACATGGAAGCGGCCGCCGAGTCGGTGCCAAGCGGACGCGTTGCGGAGCCTGAGGAAGTAGCGTCACTGGCGCTGTTTCTCGCCAGTGACGCGGCTGCTCACATTAACGGCACAACGATCGCGATCGACGGTGCGGGGCTGGCCTAAACGCCGGAGAAATCCACACCACCGAACACCAGTGACGGCGTTAACGTCGATGAATAGCGGTATACGTCGTTGCCGACCAATTCCAGCCGATTGAACAAGTCACGCAGATTTCCGGTCACGTTCATTTCACCAACCGGACGGCCGATCTCGCCGTTCTCAACCATATGACCGCGCAGGCCGAGGGAAAAGTCACCGGTCGTCTGGTCTGCATTTCCGCCTAGCCAGGATGTCACGTACACGCCGTCGCCAATCTCCTTGAGCAGACCGTCGAGTGATAGCTCACCCGGCGTCACGACCCGGTTGGATGAAAACCCCGTCGTCGGTTTCATGCCCGCCTTGCGGCCGTGGTAGGTGTCAACGTAGAGGTTGCGGACAACGCCACCCTCGACAATGGGCAGGTACTTCGCGGAGATGCCTTCGCCGTCGAAGAGCCTGGAGCCAAAGCCACGTGGTATCAGCGGATCGTCAGCGATGCTCAGCTTGTCGCTAAACGCCTGTTCGCCGACGAGCTCTGCCCAGAATGACTGACCCTGATGGACTCGCCGCGCATTTGCGGGACCAAGCAGGCGGCTGACGAGAGACCCGGCGGCACGAGCATCGACGACCATCGTCGTTTTCGTTGTCGGCCCCTTCTCCGATCCCAGCCGACCCAGTGCTCGTTCCAGGGCGACCTTCGCCACGCCTTCGGCGGCCGGCAATGACGCGACGTGTTGACCGCCCACGTAGTAACCGTCCGACGCGCGCTTGTCACCCTGGTCCATCAAGGTGACGTTCGTGCCATACCAGCAGTAGGTTTCAGCATGTGTGCCACTGAAACCGTTGCTGCTCGCAGATGCTGATTCGAGCGTGCCGTCGTAGATGCCGGCAGTCGCCGAGATGACGCGCTCGTGCGCCGTAGCTATCTGGTCGAGAGACTCGCACCACGCAAGGCGTTGCTCGCGACTAATGCCGGCAACCGCTGTATCAATCAGGTCAAGGTCGACTTCAGGGCGGCCTTCGAAAAGTTCTGCCGGCGTGATTTCCCGGTGTTCGTCGGGCTCCAGCGCACGTGTTATCGCGACGGCCTCTGTGATGAAGCTTTTCAGTCTTTCGGGGTTCAGGTCCGTCGTCTGGTGACTGGAATAACGTCCACTTGCATACACCTTGATATTGAGATTACGGGACGTCGTGTCTTTCACTTTCTCAAGTGCACCATCGCGATACTCGAACTCGACATCGCGACCTTGCGTGGCCGTCGCCCAGGCTTCCGCTGCCCCGGCGCTTTTCGCCATCTCTATAGCCTGTGTCGCGCGATTCTGGAGGTCAGCTGACATTTTCGCCTCCTACCGTCATGTTGGAGACCAGTACCGTCGGAATGCCTTGCGACACCGGGACGCTTTGCCCGTTCTTGCCGCAGGTCCAGCCGCCCGTGTCGAGACGCGCGTCGTTCGCAACCATCGTAATGCGCTTGAGTGACTCCGGTCCGTTGCCAATAATGTTCACGTCCTTGATCGGTGCCGTGACCTTGCCGTTTTCGACCAGCCAGCCGTTCTTGACATAGAACGTGTAATCACCGGCCCCGATCTGGACCTGGCCGTTTGTATAGGTTTCGCAAATGATGCCGTGGTCGACGGCGGCAATGATCTCGTCCTTCGTATGCGGACCATCTTCCATGAACGTACAACTCATACGTGGCATGGGTGAGTACTTGTAGGACTCGCGACGACCTGACCCGGTCGGCTTCAGGCCATACTGCTTCGCGCTTATCTCGTCATGCAGGTAGGACTTGAGGATACCGTTCTCTACCATCACCGTGCGGCCCGCAACATTACCTTCGTCGTCATAGTTAAGCGCTCCGCGTTCGCGCGGAATCGTTGCCTGGTCAACAACCGTGACGAATGGCTCAGCCACCTTTTTGCCGATCATGTCGGAATAAATACTGGTGCCCTTGCGATTGAAATCGGCCTCCATGCCATGGCCGATGGCTTCGTGCAGAAGAATACCGCTGGCCCCGGCGGCGAGAATGACGGGCATTTCACCGGCTGGCGGCCGGCGCGCCTCGAACTGGATCATGGTGCGGTCTACGGCCTCTTTAACCATTGAGGTCAGCCGCTCTTCTGTGTACCACGCGAATTCCTCGCGAGCGGCGATATTGGAATAACCGGTCTGCACCTCACTGCCCTTTCGCGCTGTTACCACAACCGTGACGCGCGTCATCGGCCGGTGGTCCGTTACAAGGTTGCCATCGAGCGTGGCGATCATGACGCGTTCATCAGCGTCAGACCAGTAGACGGCAACCTTGTCGATCGCCGGGTCCATTGACTTCGCCTTCTCCTCGACAAACTTGAGAACCGGCAGTTTCTGGTCGATGCCTACTTCGCTCCACGGCACGCTCGTCTTGTACAGGTCGCCCATGCCGAGGGGATTGAATGCCTGGGGCGTGACCGGACTCGTGCCTGTTGCGATCGCGGAGGCGGTGCGTGCCGCCGCGAGCATCGATGGCAAAGTGAGGTCTTCAGTAAATGCGTAGCCCGTTTGCTCACCTACGACGACACGCAAACCCACGCCCTGGTCGATGCTGGAGTTGGCCGCGCTGACAATTCCGTCTTCCAGCGTCAGCGAATTACTGCGCGTGTGCTGGAAATACAGGTCAGCCGCATGGGCGCCTCTCGCTGTCAGTTCCGACATCACGCGCGCCGTTGTCGCCTGGTCAACGCCGAACCAGGACATGAACGGATTGTCGGGTGTCCTGCGGCTAACCGCGGTCGCGGATTGCACCCCGCAGCCCTGCAGGAATGCCGGCATTGTGAGTACTGCGCTCCCTGCGGCCATCTGGCCCAGGAATGTTCTGCGTTTGATAGTCATTACTTCCCCCAACTGAATTTAGAGTTTAGATGCGCGGACGCTGCGAAAAGTTGCATATTCATCGGCGTCCGGTTCGTTTCCAATAACGCAGCATGATGAAGCCGAAGACCATACCACCAAGGTGCGCGAAGTTTGCAATGCCGGGCGCATTGCCGCTCACACCCAGGTATAGCTCGAGCAGGCCAAATACGAAGACGAACGTAATCGCTCGCATTGGAATGGGCGGAAAAAGCGGGACGACGATTCGATTCGGAAAGGTAAGGCCGTACGCGAGCAATATGCCGAACAGGCCACCTGAAGCGCCCACAGTCGGGTAGAGCCCACCCTGCATCCCGGCGACGATGAGTTGCACGATTCCCGCACCAACAACACACACGAGAAAGAAGGTGAGAAATCGCCTCGGTCCCCATAGTTGCTCAAGATCACGGCCAAACATCCAAAGACCGAACATATTGAAGGCAATGTGCATCAGGTCGCCATGCAGGAAACCGTAGGTAAGCAGCTGCCACGGCATGAACGGAGATTGCGAGTGTGTCGCCGGCCACAGCGCGAAGTTAATCATCATGAAGCGCATGTTCATCTGCTGCAGCACGAAGATGGCACCGTTGGCGATCAACAGTATGAAAATGATTGTCGGGATCGCGCTTCTCGATTGCCGAGTAAATACCTGGTTCATTCGTAAACTGTCCGTCCGTTGAAAATGGTCATCATAACCTGCGCGTCGCTAATCTCAGACGCCGGTATCGCAAACAGGTTCCTGTCGAGTACGACGAAATCGGCGCACTACCACCCCCCTCCACCTCCGCCGCCGCCACCGCCGCCAGACGATCCCCCGCCGCCACC
>Ga0316201_10003799_pt1 | contig 11239 bp, 9 predicted proteins | sample CS6wburrow_MG_FD_204516 | JGI IMG/M metagenome (GOLD analysis project Ga0316201, IMG submission 204516) | Coastal sediment microbial communities from Delaware Bay, Delaware, United States - CS-6 worm burrow | ecosystem: Environmental > Aquatic > Marine > Coastal > Sediment | place: USA: Delaware... | reverse complement strand
CCGTTCGAGAAATATTGAAAAGTCCCGCCTTCAGGACCGCCCGAGAATGACAGGCGCTCGGTGCCGACGGCACTGTCGGCAATATCTTCGGCTTTCGGCTCAGCAACGGCAGGGGCGGTTGTCGCCGCTTCCTTTTGACCACAGGCAGAAAGCAGCATCAAGTTCAGCGCGATCGTACCCAGTGTCAGGATCCAACGATTTTGAATGATGCTCATTTTCAAATCCCTCTTGCAGATAGTTATGGTGGCCCGGGGATCTTGCGCGTCCATCCGTCGCGGTCAGATGTGACAGGCGGCCTCATGCGGCTGAAGATGGCCGGCGTACACCTGTACTAAAGGCGACGTTCATCGAGTCTCGGACAAGCCCCCCTGTGGACTTCATTAGATTTCTTGTTATGCAGCTTTTTTATAAACAAATCTGTCCGGAATTACACTGTGTCTTGTACCTATTCCGAACGTGTCTGTACCTGCATGCGGAGATCAGTATTCGAGTACAAGGAAGGTCACAGGTACCTCGGCGTAGTAGGTGACGCCCTCTGCCAGCACAGCAAGTCGCAGGCTCGACTCGTCACTGCCGGGAAGCGACATCTCACCAACCCAGCGTGTCGCGCTGGCAGCAGTCGCGTCCATCGGCAAAGGCGGTCTCTCGGTCCCGGACTCGACCAGACCAATGGTGGACTGTTGCAACGGAAACTTTGACACCAGCTCGAGAGTCATCCGGACATCGCCGATCCGGGTTGCGCGCAGTGTGACTTCGAAATCACCGTTCGCGAGATCGCATTGGCCGCTGTCATAGCGGCAGTTCGATTTGGCGATCAACAGATAGGCTTTGCCAGGTTTAGCCGCGTGCGGCTGCTCACCGATTAAACGGTCGACCCCATACCAGGCCAGTATCGCGAGCACCGGCGCAACCAGCATCGCGACGACAACGTGTTTGTTGGTGAACATCAACCTGAATTCTACAGCAAAAAAAGGGGGTCGAATCGACCCCCTTTTCCCTCATGCTAACAGCAACTAATGAGCAACCGCCGAACCTGCACCCGAAGGTATGCGAATGTCTTCGACGAGGTGCTGGATATGCTCCGGAGGCGCCGCAGTAAAACGTGAAACGGTGAGCGCCACCGCGAAGTTGAAGATCGCACCGACTGCACCGAACGCATTGGGCTCAATGCCCATGAACCAGTTCTGCGGCATGTCACCCATGTATGAGGTACTGGCGATGAACATGATCCCCTTGTGCTGGAACACGTACAGCAACGTCACACCTATTCCGGCAATCATACCGGCGATCGCACCTTCTTTATTCATGCGCTTGTAGAAGATACCCATCATCAGTGCGGGGAAGATCGACGAAGCCGCAAGACCAAACGCGAGGGCTACCGTACCGGCCGCGAAGTCCGGCGGATTGAAGCCCAGGTAGCCGGCCAGAAGGATGGCACCAGCCATCGCGACACGGCTTGCCACCAATTCCTGCTTCTCGTTGATACCGGTCATGAATATGCCCTTCAGCAGATCGTGCGATATGGCCGAGGATATGGCGAGCAATAAACCAGCCGCGGTTGATAACGCCGCCGCAAGCCCGCCGGCCGCAACCAGCGCGATCACCCAGTTGGGCAGCCTGGCAATTTCAGGATTGGCGAGCACCATGATGTCGCGATCGATCTTGACCATTTCGTTGGTGTCGGGATTGGACGTATATTCGATGCGGCCATCGCCGTTCTTGTCCTCGAAAGCGAGCAGACCCGTCTTCTCCCAGTTCTTGATCCAGTTCGGTCGCTCGTCGTAGACCATGTATTCGCCCGGCGTCGGCTCAATCGTGTTGATCAGGTTGAGACGCGCCATCGCGGCAACGGACGGAGCAGTCGTGTACAGAATCGCGATGAAAACAAGCGCCCAGCCGGCTGAACTGCGAGCATCCGCAACCTTCGGCACGGTGAAGAAACGAATGATGACGTGCGGCAAACCGGCCGTACCGATCATCAGCGACAGCGTATACATAAACATGTTGGTGTGGCTTAGTCGCACGTTGGTCGTGTACTCCAGGAACCCGGTATCTCGCAGCACCTGGTCCAGGCGATCCAGCAGGAATACCTCGGAGCCGGTCATCGTTGAGCCAAGTCCAATCTGCGGTATCGGAACACCGGTCAGGCTTATCGAAATGAATATTGCCGGGATCGTGTAGGCCAGAATCAGCACGCAGTATTGTGCGATCTGCGTGTAGGTGATGCCCTTCATGCCACCCAGAACGGCGTAGATGAAGACGATACCCATACCGATGACAAGGCCGAGATTGTAGTCGACCTCAAGGAAGCGCGAGAACGCGACGCCGATGCCTTTCATCTGCCCGATAACGTAGGTTACCGACGCGATAATCAGGCAGATGACGGCGACAACGCGGGCGCCATTCGAGTAAAAGCGCTCGCCGATGAATTCAGGCACCGTGAACTTGCCGAATTTCCTCAGGTAGGGCGCCAAGAGCATTGCCAGCAGTACGTAGCCGCCGGTCCATCCCATCAGGAACACCGAACCACCGTACCCCATGAAAGCAATGAGACCCGCCATGGAGATAAACGAGGCCGCCGACATCCAGTCAGCAGCTGTCGCCATGCCGTTGGCAACCGGATGTACACTGCCGCCGGCCACATAAAAGTCTTTCGTCGTTCCGGCACGCGCCCAAATGGCAATACCGATATACAGCGCAAACGTCAGGCCGACGACGAGATAAGTCATAGCTTGTAGTGACATGATCCTCTCCTAGTCGTCGTCTTCGTGAACGCCATGCTCACGATCAAGTTTTTTCATTCGATTCGCATAAAAGAAAATCAATGCGACGAATACATAGATCGATCCTTGCTGTGCAAACCAGAAACCCAGCTTATAGCCCCCAATACGTATGTGGTTTAACTGATCTACAAGGACGATCCCGAAGAGATACGACACGACGAACCAGATGACGAGGCATATAGTCATGAGCTTCAGGTTCGCTTGCCAATAGTTCTTATTTTTAGACATTTGGCTTCCCCAATTTTTGTTGTAGCGTTTAAAACAATAGCAAAGATCCGGGCTTATGTTTAACCTAATTGCCCTTCGTGTCAGACTTGCAACATGAATGAACTACCCGAAATCGTACAGTTTCTTCGCAGCGTGCCTGGCTTCGATGAACTCGAAGATGCGCAATTACTGACAGTCGCAAAATCGATACAGATCGCTTACTACCGGCGGGGCGAAGATATCCTCACCATTGGTAATGAGAATCATTATCTGCATATCGTCCGGAGTGGTGCTGTTGAACTTCGCGACGATGACGAACGGATTATGGCGCGTTTGGCCGAGTCTGACTGTTTCGGTTTTCCCTCACTAATGAACGAGACTCCCGCAAGAAATCACTCCGTGGCGATTGAGGACTCACTGGTTTATCACGTTGCAGGTAAAGCCTTTGCGAGACTTCGACGCGAGAACGTTCGATTTGATACCTGGTTCATTCGCGCCCTGACGGATCGACTCATGCTGCAGCCAACCGTCCCGAGCTTGCGTGGCGTTTCCGGATCGCAGGTCAGCACCTTGGTTGGCCGACCGCCCGTGAGCTTTGAGGTGGGCACCACGATCCGGGATGTTGCTGCAAAAATGGTTGAAGAGCGCGTTTCGGCGATGCTGATTACAGATGCCGGCGACGTTCGCGGCATTGTCACGGACCGCGACATTCGTGCGCGCGTCGTGGCAAAGGGCCTGGGTGCAGAGACTTCCGTCACTGACATTATGACGCCTGACCCGATCACGCTCGAGGGCGATGCGCTTGCCTACGAGGCCGCATTGATGATGATGCAAAACCACATACACCACCTGCCGGTCACGGAAAATGGCAAGTTGATCGGTATGGTCTCGCGCAGCGACTTTATGCGTCTCGAAACAGAGCACCCGCTGTATCTCGTCAGCGACATAGGCCGCCAGACGACAGCGGATGGGGTTGCAAGGGCCTGTAAGCGCTTGCCCGGACTCATCGTCGGTCAGATCGAATCCGACGCAAATGGGGAGCAGCTCGGCAAGTTCATTACGACTATTACCGACACAGTCACCAAGCAGCTGCTGCGAATTGCAGAAGCCGAACTCGGGCCGCCGCCGTGCGAATACGCGTGGGTGGCGATGGGATCGCAGGGACGGTCCGAACAATCGGCGAAGAGCGACCAGGACAACGCGCTGCTACTGTCCGACCAGGCAACCGAAGCTGATGACGCCTATTTCGCGGCCATGGCAAAAGTAGTCAATGACGGCCTGGATGCCTGTGGCTATGTCTACTGCCCGGGCAATGTCATGGCATCCAATCCGAAATGGCGGCAGCCGTTAGCGCAGTGGCAAAAGTATTTCAACAAGTGGATTACGGTACCGGAACAAAAGGCTTTAATGCACGCCAATATATTTTTCGACCTGCGTTGTATCTACGGCGCCTGTGACCTGGTCGACGAACTCAAGAACAGTATTCGTAACACTGCGAAAAAGAACGAGCTGTTTCTGGCGCTGATGGCGAAGAACGCAATGACCTATCAACCACCGCTCGGTTTTTTCCGACAGTTCGTTCTGGAACGATCCGGCGAGCATAAGAACACGCTGGATCTCAAACTGCATGGCATCATGCCGATCGTCGAGATTGCGCGCATTCGGTCATTAGCCGCCGGCGAATTGCGCATCACCACGCGAAACCGTCTCAAAGCCGCAGCGAAGGCCGGTGAAATTACAGTCGATGATGCAGCGAGCCTGACTGACGCGCTCGACTTCATTGAACAACTTCGTGTCGAACACCAGGGAGCGCAACTGCGGTCCGGTAAGCCGCCCGACAACTACCTGGCACCGGCGAGCCTGTCGCCACTGGTTCGGCAAAATCTGAAGTCGGCATTTTCCCAGATCCGTATCAGCCAGTCTGCGCTGCTCAATCGTTTTCACCTTGCATGAAGCAACGCTGGCTCAAGTTCAAGCGCTGGCGCTCGAGCAAGCGTGATTTCGACGCACCGTTCGGAGAGCTCGTTACGCGAGCTATTCCGCCAGCAAGCACGAAATTCAGCGATGTCGAGTTTGTCAGCCTCGATATTGAGACTACCGGCCTGGATCCCTCCACCGCCGAGATGCTGAGCGTCGGGTGGGTACTTGTACGCGGAGGCAGAGTGGATCTTGCCACGGCCGAGTCTCTTATCGTACAACATAGCGGTGGCGTAGGCCGCAGTGCGGCAGTCCATGGCCTGACCGATACCATTGTCGAGTTGGGAAGTGATCGGGCCGCCGCTCTCGACAAGATCATTGTCGCGCTTACAGGACGTGTGTTGTTGGTGCACCACGCCGGCCTGGACAAGGTCTTGCTGGACCGTCTGTGCCGACAGCGGTTTGGCGCGCCGCTACTCGTGCCCGTCGTTGATACTCTCGCCCTCGAACATCGTCGCCGTCACCGCCGGCACCATATCGACGACAAACAATCTCTCCGCCTCGCCGAACTCCGCAGCAGTTACCAGCTGCCCCGATACAACGCTCACGACTGCCTGGTCGACGCGATTGCAACCGCCGAACTGCTCATAGCGATGGTTGCGCACAGCGGCGGTGCCGATGGGACGCGGTTGCGTGACCTCTATGTCTAGTGTGCGTAAAGTAGTTGCCAATATGACTATTTGCCTTGAGGATGTTGAAAATGATCCGCAGACTGTTTCCCTTAATGTTGCTTCTTGCGAGCGTATGTACGATGGCCGACGATAAGGCTAATACTGTTTCAGTTACGGGCACCGGTCTGGTCAGCGCTCTGCCGGATCGCGCCACCGTTCAGATGTCCATCGTGAGTCGCGCCAAAGAACTTGACGTGGCGCAGGCTGCAGCAGCGAAAGTAACGACCGCAATCCTGTCACTTACCGACAGGCTGGATATCGAGCGAAACAAGGTTGACACAACCGGTGCAACAGTCCGTCCGGACTATCGCTGGAATCGAGAAACGGAAGAACAGGAGCTGCGTGGCTATATCGCCGAGCGACAAATGCATGTCAAAGTCGACGATCTCGAACGGCTCGGCAAACTGGTTGAAGGTGCGGTTGCGGCCGGAGTCAACCAGGTTTCACCACCGCGGCTCGATAGTTCGCGACGCGAAGCACTGCATCGCGAGGCGCTGGCAATGGCCGCAGGCGACGCCCGTGCTAATGCCGAAGTGTTGGCGAAGGCGCTGGGCGCGAAGCTCGGCGATCCGATTTCTATCGCTGACAACAGCGCTGCGCCGCAACCCCCCGTGCCGCAGCTGCGCATGGCAACGGCGGCAATGGAGTCGGATTCAGCGGCCACCTACAATGCCGGTGACCTGACGTTTGCTGCTACGGTGACTGTCGTATTCGAATTAGTGAACTGAGCGATCGGTTCAATCCCGGCTCTCAAAACCCCGGTTCGACCCTGATTTTCCTTTCAGCTTAGCTTCAGCTTCGCTGAAGTCTAATAGCGTGACACACAGGCCATTGGCTATTTCTTCGTTAGGAGATTGTTATGTCACGTTACACCCAGACTTTTTCGGGGCTGATCCTCGCTACAATCCTGTTGCCGGCATTGGCGAACGCAGACACCGGGCTTTTTGTTGGCGCCAGCATCGGCTCATCACACCTCGAAGACGATTTTGGTAATTTCAATATCGACACTGACGCAACCGCGTACCGTTTCGTTGGGGGCTTCCAGTTCACGGACTATTTCGGGATAGAAGCCGGCTACCACAACTTCGGTGATTTTTCGGAGACCATCGATCTCGGCCAGGTTTTATCGCGAACCGAAATAAGCGCAGACGGATGGACGCTGGGCGGAACCCTGGGATTACCGCTGAATGAACAGATCTCCCTTTACGGTCGCGCCGGCGTGTTCTTCTGGGACGCCGATGTCGAAGTCAACGGCTTCTCGATCGACGTGCCGGAAGATGAAAATTCATACTACGGCGGTGGTGCGAAAATCGATGTCACACAGAACCTCTCGCTACTCGGCGACTGGACGCGCTACGAACTCGATACCATCGACAGCGACGTGATTTCGATCGGATTCGAATATCGCTTTGGCCGGTAATCGGGCTTACCCGCCCGACGCATCTCGGTAATCCGTGCGGTCCCGGAAAATCGTTGCGATTACCGGGGTGTCTTTGGGCACATCGGGATCGTCAGTCGTGCCTGCGAATCGATCGCCGGCTATTTCTTCTGGTTCGCGAGGAAGTTCAACATACGATCTGCGAATTTCCCGTACGGCGGCGCAAGATATTTGGTTACCGTAAAACCAGGCTGGTAATAAACCGGCCGCAGCTTCGAGAAAGTGATGAAACCCTCGTAGCCGTGGTAGTGGCCCATACCACTCGGGCCTACGCCGCCGAATGGAAGGTTGTGCTGCGCGACGTGGAATAAAGCGTCGTTGACTGTTACGCCGCCCGACATGATCCGGTCGATGTAACGAGCCGCAAGTTCCTTGTCGTTGGTGAACGGATACAGCGCCAGTGGTCGGTCACGCCCGTTGACGTAATCAATGACTTCTTCCGGCTCGCGATACGGCACGATCGGGAGCAGTGGCCCAAAGATCTCCCGGCGCCGAATTGTCATTTCTTCCGTGGTATTCAAGACCAGGCAAACCGGAAACTTACGGCCCTCCGCTTGAGGCGCCTGGTCCTGCAGGTTAATGATCGTTGCTCCTTTATCACGAGCATCGTCGAGCGTGTCTGAAACTCGCTGGAATGAGCGATCATCGATAATCGAGGTGTAGTCGTCGCTGCCAATATCGGGACAATGTTGCTTCGCCCATGCTCTTGCCCTATCGACAAAGTCGTTGACCTGGCTCTCGTGTACGAAAACGTAATCCACGTTCGTGCATATCTGCCCGGCGTTGAATTGTTTGACAAAGAGTATGCGTTCCACCGCTTTCGCCATCGGGAAGTCAGGCGCGATAACGGCAGGCGCTTTGCCGCCGAGCTCCAGCGTCACCGGCGTCAGGTTGGCGGCTGCGGCTGCCATCACGGCCCGGCCCGTTTGGCCTGACCCCGTAAATATCAGGTGATCGAACGGCAGTTTCGAGAACTCGATTCCTACACTGCCCGTTTCTTCGAAAAACTTCAGTTTGTCCTCGTCGAAATATTTCGGGGCCAGCGAAATCAAAAGACGCGAAAGCGCGATTGAGTTCTCTGACATTTTGACCATCGCACGGTTGCCCGCCGCGAATACCGCCGCCAGCTGCGAAAAGGTCAGATTGATCGGGAAGTTCCACGGGATGATCATGCCGACAACGCCCAGCGGCTGCGGAATAACGCGTGCCTTGCCGCCGGGATACATCGATTGATCCACCTTGCGGCGCTGGACTTTCATCCAGCTCTTCAGATGCTTGATCGAATCGATGATGCCGTCGTTCGCAGTAATGATTTCCGCAAACAGCGTTTCGTGTCGCGAACGATTGCCATAGTCCTGACTGATCGCGTCGATGATCGCCTCACGATTCTCGGTGATCATCCGCTTGAGGTTCAGCAGGTGGTCCTTACGTTCCTCGCGGGTCTCTGTTTCGCTTTTCAGAAAGCTTTGCCGCTGCACGTCGAAACATCGGCGCAAGTCGGCCGATTCAGTCAGTGGCGTTACGTTGTCGTCGGTCAATTGCGAATGCATGTTGCCTCCTTCGGAGCGAGTCGAACCTGTGTGTGTCCTGCACGGTTCATAATCGCGCCGGTCCAAATCCATGAGCGGCACACGCAATAGTTGGTGGCGTCCATGTAGATATTGGTTTGTTATCGTTGGTAAATATACTGGCTGGTCAGTACAATTACTAATCGCCATTATCACGTAAGACAATAAAGCCCAACAGACGTTACTACAGGTAGCCGGATCGCTGCTGGCAGACTCCGATTATGAGTCAATTGCGCTCGTTCAGGTTAACGAAAACAAAGAGGCTTCGAAGATGTCGCTCCTAAAAAGTACCTCGGTAATTACAACTGCTGTTTCCGTGTTTGTGTTGTCGGCTTGCGGTCAAAAAGCAGCCGACGATTCTCAGGGAAACATGGCCAAAGAGGGTGCAGCTAACGGACCCGGCGTTACAGCCACGGCGATTGTCAACGCCGATGACACACCCGGGGAGTGGCTTTCGCACGGCCGGACCTATTCCGAGCAGCGCTTCTCTCCTCTCTCTCGCGTAAATCGCGACAACGTCGCAGAGCTTGGCCTCGCCTGGGCATTTGATTTCGGCGTCAGCCGCGGCATCGAGGCCACACCGATCGTCTCTGACGGTGTTATGTACGTCACATCCAGCTGGAATATCGTAAGCGCTATCAACGCGAAAACCGGCGACCTGGTCTGGCGGCATGACCCGAAAGTGGACAAGTCCCGCGCAGCCTTTATGTGCTGCGATATCGTCAATCGCGGCGTCGCAATCTGGGGAGACAAAGTCTACACGGGGACGATCGACGGGCGCCTGATCGCAATTGACGTGAGCACCGGCAAGGCAGCCTGGGACGTGAACACGATCGATAAGTCCAAACCCTATTCGATAACCGGCGCGCCCCGAGTCGTGAAAGGCAAGGTGATCATCGGCAACGGCGGTGCCGAGTTCGGCGTACGAGGTTATGTTTCCGCCTACGACGCAGAATCCGGGGAAATGCTGTGGCGATTCCACACGGTGCCGGGTAACCCGGAAGACGGGTTCGAAAATGAGGCCATGAAGATGGCTGCGACAACCTGGACCGGCGAATGGTGGACGGCCGGCGGTGGCGGCACTGCCTGGGATTCGATGGCCTACGATCCGGAGCTCGACCTTTTGTACATAGGCGTAGGCAATGGAGCGCCGTGGAACCAGAATCTGCGCAGTCCGGACGGCGGCGACAATCTTTTCCTGTCGTCAATCGTTGCCCTGCGGCCGGATACCGGCGAATACGTCTGGCACTACCAGACCACGCCAGGAGATACCTGGGACTTCACCGCAACCCAGCACATGATACTCGCCGATCTGGAGGTTGACGGCACGCAGCGAAAAGTGATCATGCAGGCGCCGAAAAATGGTTTCTTCTATGTCGTCGATCGCGAGACAGGCGAGCTGTTATCGGCGAAAAACTACGTGCCCGTGAACTGGGCGACACATGTTGATCTTGAGACGGGCCGGCCGGTTGAAGTCGCCGGCGCACGGTGGCCAGGAAAAGCTCCGTACCTGCAGTTGCCGGGACCACTCGGGGGGCATAACTGGCACCCCATGTCCTATAGCCCGAATACCGGGCTTGTTTACATTCCGGCCCAGGAAGCGCCGTTCGCTTATGGCGACGATCCGGAATATCTGTACAAGGAAGGAGTGTGGAACACGGGCGCGAACATGGCACTCGCAGCGCTGCCCACCGACGAGGCAACGTTTGCTGCGGTCAAGGCAATGTTGAAAGGCCGGATTCTCGCGTGGGATCCCGTCAAGCAGGAAGCCGCCTGGTCCTTCGAGCACCAGGGTCCATGGAACGGCGGCGTCTTGTCTACCGCAGGCGACCTGGTATTTCAGGGCTCGGCCGATGCCCATTTCGCGGCTTACGATGCGGCTAACGGTGAGCAGCTCTGGTCGTTTTTCAGCCAGACGGGCATCGTCGCGGCGCCGATCAGTTACGAAATTGACGGCGAGCAGTATGTCGCTGTTGCGTCAGGCTGGGGCGGCTCTTATGCGCTGGCCTACGGTGGCGTGGCACCGACGGGAAGCGAAGCAGGGGTCGGTCGCGTTCTCACTTTCAAGCTGGGCGCAAAAGAGACGCTTCCCGGCGTTTCCGCAATTCCAGCCCGCATCCCCAAACCACCCGCGCAGACGGCATCACCAGAAACGGTGGCCGCCGGTCTCGATGCCTATATGCGCTACTGCGTTACCTGTCACGGCGACCACGCAGTTTCATCGGGGATCTTGCCCGATCTTCGCAGGTCGGCGTATCTCCAATCCCAGGAATCGTGGGATGCTGTCGTTCGCCAAGGCGCCTTATCAGAACGTGGCATGGGTAGTTTCGGTAAATTTGTGGATGCCGAGGCCGCTGCGGCGATACGCGCCTACGTAATCGGACAAGCCCGGATGGCCGCCGCAGACGGAGATGTAACCGCGAAATAGCGCAACCTTGAAAAAAGAGCAACCGGAGCGAGACGAATGAACGGAGCCGAGGCGCTGATACAAACCCTGAGTGATTGTGGAGTCGAGGTGTGCTTTGCAAATCCGGGCACATCGGAAATGCAGCTGGTGGCCGCACTCGACAAGCAGCCGAAAGTTCGCGCAATTCT
>Ga0316201_10003798_pt1 | contig 11240 bp, 12 predicted proteins | sample CS6wburrow_MG_FD_204516 | JGI IMG/M metagenome (GOLD analysis project Ga0316201, IMG submission 204516) | Coastal sediment microbial communities from Delaware Bay, Delaware, United States - CS-6 worm burrow | ecosystem: Environmental > Aquatic > Marine > Coastal > Sediment | place: USA... | reverse complement strand
TTGACAACTATTGTCCTGCCAATGGGGCAATTTATGGACAGATCCCAAACTCCTCAAAAGACGATGTAGAGAATGCTTATATCGCAGCAAAATCAGCCTTTCCAGTATGGTCCCAAACCCCATTGGAAGAACGTAGTAGGATCATGATCAAGATTTCAGAATTACTCGAAGCTAACTTGCAAGGCTTTGCCGAAGCAGAAAGCAAGGACAATGGTAAGCCTGTGAGTTTAGCAAAATCAGTAGATATTCCAAGAGCGGCGAGTAATTTTCGCTTTTTCGGGAATGCCATTACGCAATTTGCCAGTGAAAGTCATGAAAGCGTTGGACAGCAAGCCATTAATTATACATTAAGACAGCCTATAGGTGTCGTAGGTTGTATTTCGCCTTGGAACCTTCCACTCTATCTATTTACTTGGAAAATCGCTCCTGCCATAGCAGCAGGAAATTGTGTGGTCGCCAAACCAAGTGAAGTCACACCTATGACTGCATTTCTGCTCGGAGAATTATGCAACGAAGCTGGCTTACCGAAAGGTGTCTTGAATATTGTTCATGGTTTAGGCACAACCACAGGTCAAGCCATTGTCGAACATTCAGATATCAAGGCTATTTCGTTTACTGGAGGTACTACAACAGGTGCGCATATCGCGAGAGTTGCTGCCCCAATGTTCAAGAAGTTGTCATTGGAACTCGGTGGTAAGAATCCGAATATCATTTTTTCAGATTGTGATTATGAAGATATGCTTAGCACTACAGTTCGCTCATCGTTTGCCAATCAAGGCCAGATTTGCTTGTGTGGTAGTCGTATTTTTGTAGAAGCATCGATCTACGGGAAATTCAAGAGAGATTTCGTTGCAGAAGTGAAGAAACTAAAGATCGGGCATCCATCTGAGGAATTAACGGATATTGGCGCTTTGGTCTCTAAACCTCATCTTGAAAAGGTGCTGGATTATATCAATATTGCTAAAGAGGAAAACGGGAAAATACTTTGTGGCGGGAAGCAAGTGACCATAAAAGGCCATGAAAATGGGTACTATCTGGAACCAACGGTAATAGAGGTGCCCAATGATGAATGCCGCGTGAACCAAGAAGAAATTTTCGGTCCTGTGGTCACTATCATGCCTTTTAATACTGAAGATCAGGTGCTTCAAATGGCCAATAAAGTAAAATACGGCTTATCAGCAACCCTATGGACCAATAATCTAAAACGAACGATGCGCATGAGCAACCATTTACAAGTTGGCATTGTTTGGGTAAACACTTGGATGATGCGTGATCTTCGCACCCCATTTGGTGGTGTCAAGGCTTCAGGTGTTGGCCGCGAAGGCGGATTTGAAGCACTTCGTTTTTTTACAGAAGCCAAGAATGTGTGTATAAAGTATTAATAGTCACTTCGAGTGATTTTCGAAGAAAATTGTATCGAGAAGTAACTTGTTCTCGATACAAAAATTCAAAATTGAATTTTCACTCGAACTGACGCAAAAAAGAACTATGGATCTAAACTTAGACAACAAATATGCCCTGGTTTGCGGCAGTACAGCAGGCATCGGAAGAGCAACAGCAATGGCCTTGGCCGCTGAAGGGGTTCAAGTGACCCTTATTGCTCGCAATGAAAATAAACTGAAAGCTGTACTTTCAGAATTACCTCAACAACGAAATCATGATTTTATCATTGCAGATTTTTCAAATCCTGAAGAATTACGAGCAAAAGTATCAGAATATATTTCCAAGAATCATGGATTTCATATTTTGGTCAATAATACTGGTGGACCAAAAGGAGGCCCTGTTTTTTCGGCAGAACTCAGTGAATTCGAAAATGCCTTTACACAGCATCTAAAATGCAATCATGTATTGGCTCAAGCCCTTGTTCCATTTATGAAAGAACAAAATTATGGTCGTATCATCAATGTGATTTCAACCTCTGTCAAACAACCATTGGATGGTCTTGGAGTAAGCAATACCATAAGAGGTGCCGTTGCGAATTGGAGTAAGACCTTGGCGAACGAATTAGGGCAATTCAGCATCACGGTAAACAATGTTCTTCCAGGCGCTACCAGTACCGAACGTTTATCGGAAATCATCAAGAACAAGTCAGCTAAAACTGGCATATCTGTTGACGATGCCAGTAATGCAATGAAAAATTCAGTTCCAGCGAAGCGATTTGCCAAACCAGAGGAAATTGCGAATGCCATCACCTTTTTAGCTAGTGAAGCTGCTAGCTATATCAATGGAATTAATCTTCCAGTTGATGGCGGACGAACAAAATCTTTGTAACTTTATAAAATGACAAATCATGTTTTGTCATCCTGGACTTGATTCAGGATCCGATATTACTGGATTCCATATTCCCTATAGCTATCGGGACGGAATGACAAGATTTATAAATATTATAAAATGAGTAAATTAGTATCTCCCTTGAATTTCAAGAAATGGATTGATGATAATCGTCATCTCCTAAAACCACCTGTTGGTAATAAAGTCGTTTGGAAAGATGGTGATTTTATCGTCATGGTCGTTGGCGGACCCAATAGTCGGAAAGATTATCATTACAATGAAACACCTGAATTCTTTTATCAGGTAGAAGGTGACATTGTACTAAAAGTAATTGACAAGGGTACTCCGAAAGACATTCATATAAAAGAAGGCGAGATTTTCTTACTCCCTCCCAAAGTACCGCATTCTCCTCAGAGAGGTGCCAATACTGTTGGGTTGGTCATTGAATATCCACGTGAAAAAGGAGTACAAGATGCACTACTTTGGTTCTGTGAAAATTGTACCACCAAGCTGTATGAAGAAGACTTTACCTTGGATAATATTGAAACAGACATGCCCAAGATCTTCGATAATTATTATAATGATAAAGACAAACGAAGCTGTCCTAAATGTGGTGAGGTGATGCAACCACCTAAAAAAGTGCAGTTAGACAACTAATATGAATAGAAAACTTCGCATTAACGGTCACTCACATCTACTACCCTATCCTGAGGAGATTCCACAATTCATGAAAGACAAAGGAATCTTTTGGGTGGATAAGGATCGCAAATTCATGCTGCAAAAAGATTGGAGTCGTCCAGTAACCGATTCCAGTTTCTTCTTGAATGAAAAATTAGAATGGATGGAGCAATTCAAAATCGATCATGCGGTGGTCTTGAATTTGTCCCAACTCTATGGCAATGGTTTGCGTGTTGAGGAAATGAAGCAAGCACTTCGCTTCCAAAATGATTTCAATGCGAAGATCCAACATGAAAATCCGAGTAAGTTCACGTGTGGTTTTGTCGTACATCCAGGGTTCGTAAAAGGCGCATGTTGGGAAATAGAACGTTGTGTCGAAGAGTTAGGGATGCAATTGCTTTGCCTACCAACGCATTATATGGATACCATTGGAACTTGGCGTTGCATTTTTGACGAAGAGAACGAACCAATTTTTGAGTTAGCAAGCAAATACAACCTTGCTGTAGAAGTCCATCCCTATGATGGAGAGAAATTCATAAAGCTGGAAAACACCTCATGGCGATTTCATTTGATATGGATGTTAGCACAATGTGCTGATGCCTATCATTTCTTGACACTTAATGGCTATCAGGACAAATTTCCTAATATGAGAACCTGTTTCGCCCATGGAGGGCAACTGGCCCAGATCAACTTAGGAAGGCGCATCCAAGGGTTTGACGGACGCCCTGACCTATTTGAAGGCAAGAGTCATCCAAGAAAAGCGGTTGGCCATAAAAACATATTCTTTGATACCTTGGTGCATGATACCGGTGGTTTGGAATTATTGATCAAGAATCAAGGTTCCAAGCAAGTGGTAATGGGATTGGACGACCCTTATCCACTTGGCGAAATGGAAAGCGCCAAACAATCATCGTATCCCGGGAAAATATTGGATCTGGCAATTGAGCGTAACATCATAAACGAAGAAGAACGGGATGCCATTTGGGAAGACAATGTAATACAATGGCTTTGCGGTGATGACGAAAAAGCGAAGAAAAAATTGATAGATAGAATTTTGGAAGCATAGGTCTCACATCTCGATTAAGTTCGACCTGGCAAACATCGAGTAGACAATAAAACAGAATATTAATGGAATTCATTTCAAAAGAATTGGATAATTACATTGTCTCACACTCTGAAGACGAACCAGGATTACTACAACAGCTTAACAGGGAAACCCACCAAAAAGTATTACAGCCTCGCATGCTCAGTGGACACTACCAAGGTCGTGTATTAAGCATGCTCTCAAAAATCATCAACCCAGAAAACATTTTGGAAATAGGCACATACACCGGTTACTCTGCAATTTGCTTAGCTGAAGGCCTTCATAATGAAGGCACCTTACACACTATAGATATTAATGAAGAATTACATGATTTTCAACGTAAGTATTTTGACAAGTCCGGCTATGGCAAACGTATAATACAACATACAGGAGATGCGCAAGAAATCATCTCGAAACTGAACATGACTTTTGATCTTGTATTCATGGATGCTGATAAGGAAAACTACGTGAATTACTTTCATGCAGTAATTGACAAGATGAATCAAGGTGGTATAATTCTTTCTGATAACGTACTTTGGAGTGCTAAGGTATTGGAACCGTTGAAGCCCGATGATGAAGCTACCAGAAGTCTTATGGAATATAATGTGCTTTTGAAAACAGATCAAAGAATAGAAACGGTCATTTTACCCATTCGAGATGGGTTGACAATAAGTAGAAAAAAATAATTAAAGCTTACGCCTAACCGAACCTGTAAAATCGTCTAGCCCTTCTTTTACTTTCTTGATCTCTTGATCTATATCCTTGGTGACACTCGTATCTATACCATGCGTTTCGGCGCTTTTTGCGATTTCACTCTTAATATCGTTAGTGGCATCCTTAAGAACGCGCATTCCTTTTCCCAAGCCTCGAGCGACTTCAGGAATCTTGTCGGCACCAAAGACCATAACGACAATGAAGAGAATCAAGAAGATCTCACCACCACTTATAAACAATATCAAATTATTCGGTATCACAATACAAATATAATCACTTGGTTTTAAAGAATGAACTAAGAAGGCGTTAAAAGAAATAGAGTCGAAACATCTCTCATGGACATTTCGACTCTACTATAAAATTTAGAATGTCATTTCCAGCCCTTCAACTTCACTGATTATGACAGCCTCATATTAATTTTTCACTTCCTTCTTGAATTGATCGAACTTACTTTGCTTGATCTCTTTTGGCCAAGAATTATTTGTGAGGTCAATATCCGCCGTTTCTAGGTCTGGATCCACTTTGATCGACACTAATTCCTTTTCAGAAGCAATGGTCTTACTTACTTCCTTATCATTAAGTCTCCAAATTTGTGCAGGATATGTTATTCTTTCCTTAGAACCATCAGCATATTCGTATTCAGCGATGATCGGCATGACCAATCCCCCTGGTTTTTCGAATGTGACTTTATAGAAATATTTCGGGTTTTTCATGGTATTCCTTTCAGTTTCAGAGAAATTGTCCATCATATATTCCTTTAATGTCGGGACGCTTTCCATTATATCGGCATCACGCATACTTTCTTTGAAATCCTCACTACCCTCTTCAACCAAATACACCAATGGTGGCAGATCGCTCATCTGCATGCCTCTTTGCGCTACCATGTCCCTGATTTGCTTGTTTGGTTCATTGGATACGTAATACTTCTTCACCTCCTTCAGCCCAACATCTGTATAATCTGTTGTATAAAACCATCCTCTCCAGAACCAATCTAGGTCTACAGCAGATGCGTCTTCCATGGTACGGAAGAAATCCTCTGGTGTTGGATGCTTGAACATCCATCGTTGCGAGTAAGTTCTGAAAGCATAATCAAAAAGCTCTTTACCCATGATCGTTTCCCTTAATATATTTAAACCAGTTGCTGGCTTTCCGTATGCATTATTACCGAATTGATAGGTATTCAAGCCCTTGGTCATGATCGGTGCAATATAATCTTGGTCACCTCCCATATAAGGAACGATCTTGGCTGCAGGACCTCTTCTTGATGGATATGCAGATTGTCCTGGAGACAGAGCTCCTGGATACCATTCACCAAAATCCTGTTCGGCAACATACTGAACAAAGGTATTAAGACCCTCATCCATCCAAGTCCATTGGCGCTCATCACTATTGACGATCATCGGGAAGAAGTTATGTCCTACTTCATGTATGATCACACTCATCATTCCGAATTTTGTTCTGTCGCTATATGTACCATCTTCATTCGGGCGCCCATAATTCCAACAGATCATTGGATATTCCATTCCTTGGTTCTTTGCGTGAACCGAAATTGCTTTATGATATGGATAGTCAAAAGTCATACGAGAATATGATTTTAAAGTGCTTGCAACCGCTTTGGTAGACCATTCTTCCCATAATGGGTTTCCTTCTTTTGGGTACATTGAAACTGCCATGATATCTTTTCCACCAATTTTAACAGCCATCATGTCCCAAATAAACTTCCTCGACGTGGCAAAACCAAAGTCACGCACATTCTCAGCATATAACTTCCATGTTTTTGTTTTATCGCTGAAGCTTTTTTCTGCCATTTCCGCTTCCGCTTGAGTCACAATGACAACAGGTTCATCAAACGATTTTTTAGCCTTGTCATAACGCTTCATCATATCCCTGGTAAAGACTTCTTTTCTATTCATTAATTTACCTGTACCATCTAAAATGTGATCTGCAGGTACCGTAATGTTCACTTCAAAATTCCCAAAAGGCAAAGCAAATTCATCACGTCCGAAAAATTGAGAATTTTGCCATCCTTCTACATCACTATAAACCGCCATTCTTGGATAGAATTGGGCGATTACATAGGCTCTATTCCCGTCTTTCGGGAAAAATTCGTAACCTGAACGTCCACGACCATTAACGTGATCATTGATATTGTACCACCATTTGATCGAAAAAGAAAATTTTTCCCCTGAAGCCAATGGTTTTGGCATTTCAACACGCATCATTGTTTGATTGATCATATGTGGCAGATCCTTACCACTAGCATCCTTGACATGTTCAATATTAAACCCACCATCAAATCCTTCAGACAAGAAGCTATTGGCAAATCCTCCTGGTTGCATGGCAGGCTGCAAACCATCATTTTGTATCAATGGGGTTTTAGAATCCTTGGCACGCATGTTCTGGTCCAATTGCACCCATAAGTATTCCAAAACATCTGGAGAATTATTTGTGTAAGTGATTGTTTCGTTACCTGATAGTTTTGCATTCTTATCATCTAGAATCAAATCCATCTTATAATCGGCTTGTTGCTGATAATAGGCTGGTCCTGGTGCTCCAGAAGCTGTACGATACATGTTAGGCGTCGAAAATTCGTCGTATAACTGCTTGAATTTGTTTTGGTTAGTGTGGCCGAGTGCTCGTTCTTCCTTTTCTTGCTTTTCTTCCTCTTGTGCAAATGCGCTGAAGGAAACGAAAAGTAGAGATAGCATTACATACTTTAATGTCTTCATTATGTGAATTAATTAGTGAAAAATTGAACGGGAAATTAATTAAAAATTAAGGTTTGGCAGCTGTTTTAATCGAAGTTTAACAAACCTTTATCATTTTCTGGAATTAGGATAAAACTCTTTCTTTTTGAATTGATTTTCATACGTATGATGTTCTTCTGTTCTTCAAAAATATCGAAGAGCACCGTATTGGTGATTTCAATGGATTTGATAGACTGAATGTCTGAAATCTCCAAATAACAAATAGCAATATCATCTTCATATTCTTTTCCTAGGAATTTCAGGGTTTTGGCTTCTCCGTTGATCTTAACGCCTATCTTTTGCCTTAAGTATTTATCTAGGTAAATATGTACCTTGTCTGATTCGTTATCTCCAGCCAAAGTAACACTCTCATCATATCGTTCTCTCAAGAGTTTTTCTAGGTCATCAACAAATATCCTTGAGGTTAACTGCAACTCACCACGCTCTTCAATATAATCTATCTGAGTAACACTGACATAGTACTTATGAACCGTTGTGAATGCCAACAAGGGAAGGACACAAATGAGTATTAAGCCTTGGATTTTTTTCATCATTCTACTTTGTGTAAATATAATGGTTTTGATAGTTCAAAAAGTGTTCCAAAATATCAATTCTTAAGATTGGCATGGTATTGCTTCAATTTTTGCTGTAAGAATGTCAAGGTCTCCAAATCGTTTACTCCGCTACACTTTGCTGTAAATTCTGGATCTTCAGAACAAAAATAAAAATAGTCATACCACAATGATTGATCCAAGGGGCGTTCGGCAAAGAGGGCTTTTGAGAATTTTGCGCTGACCCTGAACATGAGTTCATCCCTAGCCTCCAGTTTAACACGGTTTTTCAACATTTTAGTTCTGCCCGAAATACCATTTAATATGGGATTTAATGGTAATCCTCCTCCTAATATCCCCAAAAGCATGATCGGTTTGAATTCACCGGCTTCAGCCAGTAATCTTTCGCTTTTGGTTTTGGGCTTCCCTTTATTACCAGGAATACCAACATCATAGAAATTTATTTTGGCTTTGGCCTCGGAATTCTCGATATCAGAAAGTAAATCTCCTGTTAATACCTTGCCTACCACTACCTCATCCAATTGATTAATGTTCTCTAACAAGAAAACCTTAGCGACTTTGGATTCAATCATCTCCTTACCCACTATTATTGAATGTATTTTATACTGTACACCAGAAAAGACGATGGTATCATTCTCCTTGGCCCGAATAATAAAAGCTCCTAGAATATCTGTAGTTGTGGCCTTTTTAGAAGTCTTGTTGATGACATGGATTCCTTCAGGGTCAGCAGTAACGTAGACCTTTCCAGACAATGATACATTCTGTGCAAAAGAAGATATAGTTACACAGAAGAAGAGTATTGATCCATAGCTAATCTTTCTCACTCTGTAGATCTAAAAAAGAATTGCTTTGTTGTACCAGGAAATCTATAAACTCCATTTCCCGGCCCTCTTTCAGTAGATCATAATCCAGGCCATTATCTTCAACGAATACAATGAATTCATTGACTTTGTCCTGAGGTATGCCAAACATGCGATAAATGTAATCATTACTATACATTAGACGTAGGTCCAAGACCTCAAAATCCTTATTAGCTGCCTGAACACGATCTTGGTATTTTTCAATATCGGTTTTTTTGTCTTTTTTCTTGAAAAGTGGTTTCAATAAAAACCCGACAAGACCGATCATATCACCACCAAGCATATCGGATTTACCTCCTGCTCCTCTCACAAACTGATTTTGCACACTGGACTTGTAATCAGGTGTTTGTTCAACCGGCACCTTATTCAGGTTAAAATTGTCGGCTTCAAAAGGTAGGTTCAAGGTCCGTACTCTATTTATATCAACGATTATATTCCCGGATAGGTCATAAGGTGTAATAACTACTTCAGGAAGTTTATTGACTTCTTCAACCATGAAAATCGTCATTTTTCGTTGCTCGACAACACCTTCATCCACGGCAATAATAAATTTCTTGAACTGCAGTGCAGAAATTTCTATCCTGTCATTCAAACCAGCTTCAATTGTAAAGTTTCCATCAATATCTGTAATGGTTCCTTTTTCAGAAGACGTATTATAGACTGTTATGCCTTCGATGTCATTAGCCTCAACTATGATCTTCCCTTTTACTTTCACACGCTCTATCTCTTGAGAGTGCATAAATGATGTGATCAATACTAAAATTAATATGAGTAGTCGTTTATTCATAGGGTAAAGAAAAAAATCATTAGTCATAATTAAATGCAAAATGGTCGTAAACTTTTGTTAAAAGCTACTATTACCTAAATTTACGAAAAACATAGGTATGAAAAACATGATCATCGCAAGTAGTTCAACTATTCATGGGGGATCCTATCTTGATTATCTAATCGAAGAATTAAAAGTGTTGTATGAAAATGTCAGTACTGTAGTTTTCGTGCCCTACGCGAGACCAGGTGGCATCTCACATGATGAATACTTGGCCAAATGCAAAGCAGTATTCTCAACCATAAATATTGAGCTCAAAGGATTACACAACTTCGAGGACCCAATTAAAGCCATAAAAGAGTCTGAAGGGATATTCATAGGAGGCGGTAATACCTTTGTTCTCGTAGATCGACTTTATAGAAACCAACTCATACAACCTTTAAAGGATAGCATCAATAATGGGGTACCTTACCTCGGAACAAGTGCTGGAAGTAACATCTGTGGACTGACCATGAAAACGACAAATGATATGCCTATTGTTTATCCTGAAAGCTTCAATACACTCGGTTCACTGCCTTTCAATATCAATCCTCATTATCTTGATCCGGACCCCAATAGCGAACATATGGGTGAGACGCGTGAAATGCGAATCTCAGAATTCCATAAATTCAATACACAGCCCGTTATTGGTTTGCGCGAAGGAAGCTGGTTATATGTAAAGAATACCCAGATAACTTTAAAAGGAATCCTTGATGCTCGGGTTTTTGAATATGGTAAAATTCCTTATGAAATCAGTCCTGAAACAGATCTAAGTCATCTTAATTAAATTACATGATCACTTCAACAGAAAGGTTATACCTTCGGGAACTCACCATCAATGATGCCATTCATTTTTGTAATATGAATAATGATCCGATGTGCGTTAAATACACTGGTTACAATCCTTTTGGATCGATTATAGCTTCAAATCTGTTTTTAGAATCCTATAAAAAACAATATTTGGATTATGAAATGGTAAGATGGGCAGTTTGCCTTGAAGAGACACATGAGTCTCTAGGTTGGTGTGGCCATTAAATCTGGCCTGAAGTATATTACGGATTTTGTGTATAATGGTAACACGGCAAGTTTTATAAAAAAGAAAGAATAAGTACATTACCAATAAATAAACTATCATTATATGAAATACCTAATTCTTACATTCATTATCGTATTTAGTAGTTGCAAATCGACTTCCTCTATTAACTTGACCAAAACACAAATAGAAAAAGACACTGCAGAAATCAAAGCGGTGTTATACCGGCAGGCAGAAGATTGGAGTAGCGCTAGTATTGATGCCTTTATGCAAGGCTATGACAAAACACCCAATCTTCTTTTCGTGGGGAAAAGTGGTATCACCAAAGGATGGCAACAAACCCTGGATCGATACAAAGTAGGATATCCAACAAAGGATCATACTGGAAGATTAACCTTTGATGTCCTAGAAGTTCAAGCCATAAATGCTGAGGCTTATATTTTAGTGGGCGAGTTTCATTTAATCCGAAATGTCGG
>Ga0316201_10003797_pt1 | contig 11241 bp, 7 predicted proteins | sample CS6wburrow_MG_FD_204516 | JGI IMG/M metagenome (GOLD analysis project Ga0316201, IMG submission 204516) | Coastal sediment microbial communities from Delaware Bay, Delaware, United States - CS-6 worm burrow | ecosystem: Environmental > Aquatic > Marine > Coastal > Sediment | place: USA: Delaware... | reverse complement strand
GCATGCGTCGAAACAAATCCAGGTTTTCCTCCACGCTGCGCTCGCGATACGGGCTGTCCTTTCCTGGCTCTGTCAGCGTGCCGCGGTATTCACGAATTTCATCGGCGGCAAGGCTATCAACGTACGCGACACCTTTTTCGATAAGCTCGATGGCCGACTCGTAGAGGTGGTCGAAGTAGTCAGAGGCATGCGTTAAACGATCCTCCCAATCGAAACCAAGCCAGTGAACATTTTCCTTGATCGCTTCGACATACTCCGGACTCTCCCTGCCAGGATTAGTATCGTCCAGGCGCAGGAATGTCTTGCCGCCTGTCTCAGCCGCAGCACCGAAGTTCAGGCAGATCGACATCACATGGCCGATGTGGAGGTAGCCATTAGGCTCCGGTGGAAATCGGGTCACGATCTCCGTGTGCTTACCGGACTCGAGGTCGTCGTGAATAATCTGCCGGATAAAATCCCGCGGTTCGCTATCGTTCATGTGGCGGATTGTACGCGAAGTCTTTATCAGGGTGGCAATTCGAGTACAATTCCGCGCATGCCGAATATCACCTTACCTGACGGCTCCGTGCAGGAGTTCGACACTGTCGCCCGCGGCAGTGAAATCGCCGCCCGTATCGGAGAAGGACTGGCGCGTGCTGCTGTCGCGATCCGTGTTGATGGAGAGCTCCGGGACCTCGAACGTGACATCGAGACCGATGCCGCCGTGGAGATTGTGACGCGAGATTCCGAGGACGGATTAGAGTTGCTGCGACACGACGCCGCCCACGTGCTGGCCGAGGCCGTCAAAGAACTGTGGCCTGATACCCAGGTAACGATCGGGCCCGCTATCGAAAACGGCTTCTATTACGACTTTTCGCGGCAAGAGCCGTTTACCGAGGCCGATCTCGAGACCATCGAAGCGCGTATGAAAGAGATTGTCGACCGTGACGAGGGCATCGAGCGAGAGGTCTGGCAACGTGATAAGGCCGCCGCGTTTTTCAGAAGTATCGGCGAGGAATACAAGGCCGAGATAATCGAGAGTATTCCGTCGGACGAGGACCTGACACTGTATCGCCAGGGCGAGTTCATCGACCTGTGCCGCGGACCGCACCTGCCGTCGACCGGCAAACTGGGCAAGGCCTTCAAGCTCACCCATGTATCCGGTGCCTACTGGCGAGGCGACTCGAACAACGAGATGCTGCAGCGCATTTACGGCACAGCGTGGTCGAACGACAAGGCGTTGCGCAAGTACCTGCACATGCTCGAAGAGGCGGAGAAGCGTGACCATCGCCGCCTTGGCCGTGTCATGGATCTGTTCCACTTCCAGGAAGAGGCGCCGGGCGCCGTGTTCTGGCATCCGAAGGGCTGGTCCGTATTCCAGTCCCTGATTGCCTACATACGCGAAAAGAACACCGAGGCCGGCTACCAGGAAGTCAACACGCCTGAGATTATGGCGAAGTCCTTGTGGGAGAAGTCGGGCCACAATGCGGCCTTTGGCGACAATATGTTTACGTCTGAGACTGTCGACGGGCGCGTTTACGCGATCAAGCCGATGAACTGCCCGGGCCATATCCAGATATTCAATCAGGGCATCAAAAGCTATCGCGACCTGCCAACGCGGCTCGGCGAGTTCGGCAAGTGCCACCGCTATGAACCGTCCGGCGCGCTGCATGGCATGATGCGCGTGCGCGCGTTTACACAGGACGACGCGCACATATTCTGCACGCCCGAGCAGATTTCCGATGAGTCAATCGCAGTCTGCAAACTGATCCTCAGTATTTACAAAGACTTCGGTTTCGACGACGTGCGCATCAAGTTCGCGGACCGACCAGAAGTCCGCGTCGGCGCAGATGAGGTCTGGGATCAGGCAGAGAAGGCACTACTGAAAGCTCTCGAGCAAAGCGGCCTCGAGTACACGCATAACCCCGGTGAAGGTGCTTTCTATGGGCCGAAACTCGAATTTGTCCTGCGCGACGCGATTGGCCGAGACTGGCAGTGCGGAACGTTGCAGGTCGATCTCAACATGCCCGAGCGCCTCGGCGCGACTTACATAGGCGAAGACGGCAACAAGCACATACCGGTGATGTTGCACCGCGCAATGCTCGGCTCGGTAGAACGCTTCATGGGAATCCTGATCGAGCATCACGCCGGCAATCTGCCCCTCTGGCTGGCGCCGGTGCAGGTCAAAGTCCTGACGATTACATCGGACGCTGACGAGTATGCCGACGAGATCGCCGCACTGCTTCGGGCGGCCGGGATTCGTGCAGAGACCGACCTGCGTAACGAGAAGATTTCCTACAAGGTTCGTGAACACAGCGTTGCGAAAATTCCAGTGCAATTCGCGGTTGGCCAACGAGAGCTCGAGAGCCGCAACGTAGCTATGCGCCGCCTGGGCTCCAAGAAGCAAGAGGTCTTGTCCCTCGACGACGCTATTTCTGCGCTACAGGCTGAAATCGCGAGCCGTGGACTGTCCGACTAGACACAGCCGAACCACCCTGTCGTCGGCCGGCCAGACAGCGGCTCCTGTGGGCCTCACCCTGCCCCGTTTGCGACCGGGCCGGAGCAAACGTGACGCGCTCTCCACTTTGCCTGTGCGCCATGTCACAGATTGGAAAATCTGTCCCTGCCTGGCGACAAAACCCCTTTAAGGCAGGGATATACTCTCCAGACGCAAGGAAAGCGTACGATTCAACATAAGATTAAGGAGCAGGCGAAGTGCCTCTGGACGAATTCAAGACTCAAGTTCTGTTGCTGCATAGCGAGCAAAGCACCCTGGATAGCCTCAGCTCCGGCTTTGGGGATCGCTACACCGTGCACTGTGCGACCTCGGGCAGCGAAGCGCTGAATACGCTTGGCGATACGCCGATCAACGTCATTGTTACAGCGCAGAAACTGCCAGGAATGAGCGGTTTAGAGGCGCTGCGCGAAGCCAAGAAACGCTCCCCGGAGACAATTGGCATCCTTCTGGCCGAAGACGAGGACAAGGGCCTCGAAGCCATGGTTGGTGACAAGGAGGTATTCCAGGTTGTGCGCGGCAACATCACGAGCGACGCAATCTCTGAGCTCGTTGACGATGCCACGCAGCAAATGCGTCTCATGGCATTGGCAAATTCTGCAAACGACGCCGCGGCCGACGTGGACGAAACGTCTGCCGAACATATAGTCATGGAGACCTCTGAAAACGGCTCCACGATAATCAGCGACGGCACCGGTCGGATGCCTGCTCTGGATCCTACGAAAATCTCGGCGGCCTCCGCGGTTGGCTCACACTCGGTCGACCTGCTCGTGCTTACCAAGGACGACGAATTTCTCGAGACCATCAAGGATTCCTCCCGTGGCACGCATGGTGTGCACTACGCCAGCACGCTGGCCCAGGCGGACAAGATAATCCGCAAACAAAACGTCGGCGTGGCCGTCGTCGACGCGGCAATGGTCGGTGAGAAGATCGAACAATTGACTGCGCACCTGCGCAAGGGTGCGCCGAGACTGGTTTCAATCGTCGCCGGACGCCGGGACGATGGCGAGATGATGATGGACCTCATCAATCGCAGCAAAGTGTACCGCTTCCTGTTGAAGCCAGTATCGCCGGGGCGCGCGAGGCTCGCCGTTGAGGCGTCGGTCAAGCATCACCTGGAAGCGCCTGACGCCGCGTTCAAGACGAAAGGTTCAACGTCGCAGCCCGCTGCCAGACCACCGAAGCCGCAGGCGCCAACTGCTGCCAAGGTGCCGCCGGAGTCGAAAGCCAAGGTCGAACCGAAAGCTGCTGTTGACGATGAGCCCAAGGGGTCTACGGGGACGTATGCCACAGACCCGCCGCTTGGCTCAGGCAAATTGCCAGAAGGCGAATCGCTTAACGACGACGCTCTGTCCAGCGCATTTGGCGACGATAGTTCGAGTTTCACTGAGACAGTAACGGGCCTGTTTGCGACGGTTAGCAAGAAGTTTTCGCCGGACGGCGATGACGATGATTTGCCGCAGCCAGCAGCAGACAGGAAAGAATCAAAACCAGCTGTTGACCACGATCCGGATGTTGCGTCCTCAGGCGGCTCATTGTTTCAGGACCCCAAGATCCTGGGCATCGGCGCCGCCGCAATTGTCGTTGTCGCTGGAGTTCTCTTCTGGCTCATGGGCGGCTCCGACGAAGCGGTTGATTCCGCAGCGCCGGTTGTAGATACGCCTGCCGTGACAGAAACCACAGCCGAACCGGCAGCGGAAGACCCGGATACTGGCATAGCGGTACCGGATGTAGAACAGCAGATTGCACAGGCGATAACGGATGCCGAGAGCGCTTTGCTCGAATCTCGCGTGGATGATGCCAGCGCCGCTCTGGAGCTGCTCGGCCGCATTGCTCCTGACAACGAGCGACTGCCCTTCCTTACCGCACAGCTGGCACAGATTCAGTTGAGGTCCTATCTCGTCGACGCGCGAGCGGCGATTCGAGAGAGTCGCTTTGAAGACGCCGCGAACGCGCTTGCCGCGGCACGCTCGCTCGACCTGCCGGATAGCACAGAAATTGCTGCCGCGGAGCTGGAACTCACAGCGGCGCAGGAAGCACAGCAGGCACAGGATGTCCTGGCCCTCGCCAACGCTCGACTGGACGACGGCGACCTGCTGGAACCGGCGAACGATAACGCGCGCTACTATTTTCGACTCGCACTGTCGGGAGACCCTGAAAACGTGGCCGCGAAACAGGGCCTCAGCGTGATCGCCAGCAAGCTCGCAATGCAGGCCCGCACTGCGACGGACAACGGCAATCTCGATGAGGCCGAGGCGCTGTTGGCTCAATCCAACGGGCTTGACCCTGACAATGTCGAGCTGGCAGCCGCCATTACGGCCCTGGCCGACAGGCGTGCCGCAATTGCCGCCGCGCAACGCGAAGCTGAAGCGCGACGCCGCGCCGAGGCCGAGCAGCGCGCCGCTGACGCGCGTGCCGCGGCCGAACGAGAGGCAGAACAGAAGCGTGCCGAAGAAGCAGCAGCAGCGGCAGCATTAGCGGCATCGATAGATCAGGCAGCTGCGGCGACGGAAGACCAGCCACAAATAGAGGCCGCTTCGTTGGCGGACGACCAGCCACCAATAGAGGCCGCTTCGTTGCCGGTCGAACAACCGGTGGCGAACACTGACGAGAACACCGACGGTGGCTCGGCGGCTGGCGCTCAAGCTGCGCCGGCAGAAACTGCGAATACACCGGTCGCTGCTGCAAGCCAGGCCCCGACATCGGTCAGGGAACTCAACCGAATCAAGTACGTTGCTCCAAAATATCCACGGTCCGCACAACGCCGAAACCTGTCCGGTTGGGTTGACGTTGTCTTTACAGTCGACACAACTGGCCTGGTCAAGAATGTCGAAGTTCGTGATTCCGAGCCTGGCGAGACCTTTGCGGCCGCGGCAACTCGAGCGGTTGAAAAGTGGGAGTTCGAACCTGTCGTCGAGAATGGACGAGTGGTCGAAAAACGCGTCGGTGTGCGAATGATGTTTGCTCTCGAGTAGCGGTTCTTCCTGCGCGACCGGGATCCGGAGCAAAAAAAAATCTTTCCAAACTGGATCAGGATAGAGAATCCCGCTAACCTAAGCGGGATTTTTTTTTGGCGGTATCGTGTCAGAAGAAACCAATAATAACAGCGGGAAAGCACCCCGCAAACAACAGCGACGCAGCATTGTTACGCAAAACAAGTTGCTGGAAGCAGCCGTTGAGGCGTTTTCAGAGAACGGTTTCAACGGCACATCGACGCGCGATATCGCAGAGCGCGCCGGCGTCCACCACCCGCTGATAACCTACCACTTCAAGAATAAGGACCAGCTCTGGCGAGCCGCGGTCGACAAGGAAATACGCAAATTCAGGAAGCTGTTATACGGATCCTTCGAGAATCACACGGATGCATGCCCGAAAGCGCGTATGTCTTCAATCGTGCGGGACTACGTCTACTTCGCAAAACAGCAGCCTGCCATGCACAAGGTGCTTGTCCAGGAAGCGCATTTCCCGAACGAACGCCTGGACTGGCTGATCGAGACACACCTTAAGCCGCTATTTGATCCGGTCTTCGCCTTGATCGAAGAACTTCAGGAACTTGGCGTGGCACCGAAGGGCAACGCGAAACTGCTGTTTAATATGATCCGCCTGTCATCCGGCGGGCTGCTCGCACTTGGCAACGAACTCAGAGCATCCAGCGACATAGACGTCGACTCTCATGAGACGCTGGACGAAATAGCCGACATGATCATTACCGTGTTCTTGCCAGGAGAAGTCAGAAACAAAGCCTGACCGGCAAAACCGCGCGATGGCCTAACTTGCCGGCCGGCAGGCGTACAGGTACAGCATTTCCATGGCGATATGGCTGGCCGCAAGCGCCGTAATCTCGCCGACGTCATAGGCAGGCGCGACTTCGACGACATCCATACCAACAACATTGATGCCTTTTAGTCCGCGCAGGATCGACATCGCCTGGTGGCTGGTCAATCCTCCACAGACCGGTGTCCCCGTCCCCGGCGCATAACTCGGATCGAGGCAGTCGATGTCAAAGGTAACGTAAACCGGCTTGTCTCCAAGCACTTTACGCGTAGCCTCGATCACCGCATCAGTACCGCGCTCATGAACCCACGGCGCATCCAGCACGTTGAAGCCCATCGTATCGGGGTTGGACGTGCGCAGGCCGATCTGCACCGACGTCGCCGGATCGACGATGCCGTTTTTTGCCGCCCAGTAGAACATCGTGCCGTGGTCAATACGGTCATGCTCATCGGCCCACGTGTCGCTGTGCGCGTCAAAATGCAGAAGAGCCAAAGGCGCACCATGCTTTCGCGCATGGGCTTTCAGGATAGGATAGGCGACGAAGTGGTCACCGCCCAGGCTCAGCAGCCCCGGGCCTTCGTTGATTATATTGAAGGCATGCGCTTCGATCTCATCCGGTACTTTCTCGGGCCGCCCGAAATCAAACATGCAGTCACCGACGTCGACCACTGCCAGCTTGTCGAACGGGTCGAATTCCATAGCGTAGGGTCTTTCCCAGGCCATTATCGAGGACGCGCTACGTATACTGCGTGGCCCGAATCGAGCACCCGGCCGATTCGTCGTCGCTGTATCCAGCGGTATGCCGGTAACCGCTACGTCTACACCAGCGAGATCCCTGGTGTATTTACGACGCATGAACGAAGTAATGCCCGCGTATGTCGGCTCTGGAGTCGTGCCATACAAGCTTTCGCGTGTGACAGCATAGTCGTTACTGAACTTGTCCAAAGCTTATCTCCTAGATGCTGGCATCAGCTCGACAGGGCTTTCTGCGACCGGTCCAGTGCAACCCGGGTCTTCTCGATCAGTTCGTCGGCCTCGGCGTAACTCAGCACAAACGGCGGCGCGCAAATAATAGTGTCGCCGACGGCGCGCAGGCAAACACCTTCCTTCATCAACAGGTCGCGAAAGACCACGCCGGCCTGCTGGTCCTCGTCGAAGCGTTCGAGCGGATCTTTGCTTTTCACCAATTCGAAAGCGCCCATCAATCCGACCATCCGGGTATCTCCGACCAGAGGGTGTTCGCCGAGTGCGCGCCACTTCTCCTGCAGATAAGGGCCGATGTCGGTCTTGATTCGCTCGACCAGCTTTTCCTCCTGGATTATTTTGATATTGGCAATTGCGACGGCACATGCGACAGGATGGCCGGAATACGTGTACCCATGAAAGAACTCGCCACCCTTCTCGATCAGTACATCGGCAACGCGATCGCTGACGAAGACGCCGCCAAGTGGCAGGTACCCGGAAGTCACACCTTTGGCGAAAGTCATGAAGTCCGGCCTGGTACCGAAGTAGTCGGCGCCGAACCACTCACCCAGCCTGCCGAAGCCACAGATCACCTCGTCGGAAATAAGCAGGATTCCGTATTCATCACAGATTCGCTGGACCTCCGGCCAATAGCTCTCCGGCGGCACAATTACCCCGCCGGCACCTTGAATAGGCTCACCGATGAACGCGGCGACTTTCTCAGGGCCGACTTCCTTGATCTTGGTTTCGATTGCTCGCGCTGCCGCCAGGCCAAATTCATGCGGTGACAGGCTCTGGTCACTGCCAAACCAGTATGGTTGGTCGACATGCACGATGCCCGGAATCGGCAGGCCGCTCTGCTTGTGCATTGGCTTCATACCACCAAGGCTGGCCGCTGCAACGGTCGAGCCATGATAGGCATTCTGGCGACTGATTATCGTATGGCGCTCCGGCTGTCCCATAAGATCCCAGTACGTCCGAACCATACGCAGAATCGTGTCATTCGACTCAGAGCCTGAGCCCGCGAAGAACACACGATTGAACTGCGGTGGACTGATTTTCTGCAGCATGGCGGCCAGCTCGATGGCGGGCGGGTTCGCACACTGGAAGAAATTATTGTAGTACGGCAATTCCTTCATCTGCTCGGTGGCTGCATCGACGAGTGCCTGGCGACCGTAGCCCGCGTTGACACACCAGAGGCCGGACATACCGTCGAGGATCTTGTTGTCGTCGGCATCAAAAATGTAGACACCCTCCGCACGCGTGATGATGCGCGAGCGCTTCTTGTGGAGGCTCTTGTGATCCGTAAACGGATGCAGATGATGCTCTTTATCGAGTTCCTGCCAATCCCCGCGGGACCGCTTTTGAATGGCTGCCACTACGTACCTCCGACAGGCAATGGCCTGCTGCAATGTAACTGGTTGTCAAATAGTAACTGTCGCGCCGGGCATCTTCCGCCCGAGAACCACATGTTGAAACTCGCGCGTTCCAATAGCGCAGCGACGACTAAACGTTGAACATCAGGATTTCACGCTCCCAGGGTGTGATTATTTCCTGGAACTCGCGGTACTCCTCGTCCTTCAACGCGGTGTACAAGGTAATGAACTCATCACCGAGCATGCTGCGCATCGCATCACTGGCGCGCATGGCGTCAATCGCGGCGTAAATGTGACGATGTAGCTCGACGTCCTTGCCATACGCGCTGCCCACTGTCGACGCTTTGGGCTTCAGACCCTCCACCATGCCGAGAAATCCGCAGGCAAGTGAGGCTGCGATAGCAAGGTAGGGATTGACATCACTTCCCGCCAGCCTGTTCTCGACACGGCGCGCTTCCGGAGCCGAGTCCGGAACGCGCAATCCGACCGTGCGATTGTCGACCGCCCAGGCGAGATTGACAGGCGATGCGTCCGGATTCATGAAGCGCCGGTACGAGTTGACGTACGGCGCAAATATGAGCATCGCTTCCGGCATGTAATGTTGCAGGCCGCCGAGGAATCCGTAGAACAGGTCGCTGGCCTCGCCATCCGGATTCGAGAAGATGTTCCTGCCCTGCTTGTCCACTATGCTCTGGTGAATATGCAGCGCGCTGCCAGCATCCTCGGCCATCGGCTTTGCGAGAAACGTCGCGTGCATTTCGTGCTCAATGGCCGCTTCTCGAATGGTGCGCTTGAAGAGGAAGACCTGGTCCGCGTTATCAAGCGCATTGCCATGCAGAAAATTGAGCTCAAACTGTGCCGGCCCCATTTCCTGGGATAACGTATCAATGCGAATTCCCTGCGCCTCGCAGTAAGCGTAGACATCGTTAATGAACGGATCGAAATCGTTCATCGTGTCAATACTGTAGGGCTGTCGAGCCCCCTCGGTCCAGCCCAGGCGGCCTTCAGGCGGCTCCGCCTCATGGTGTGGGTTCGAATGCGGGCTCAACAGATAGAACTCGACTTCGGGTGCTACCACCGGGATCCAGCCGCGCGCCTCGTACTTCGCCAGGACATTGCGCAAGACATTGCGCGGAGACTTTGGGACGGCAGAACCGTCGCGGTGATAGCAGTCGACAAATACGGACGCTGCCGGGTCCGAGGCCCAGGGCACGGGACGCATCGTTGTTGGATCCGGGGACAACAACATGTCTCGATCTTCGACGTTGCTCGCATCATCGATGTAGTTACCGGAAATCGTCTGCGAAAAGATCGCCTCCGGCATCTTCATTTCGCCGGAGCCAAACTTCTCAGCCGGTATTACCTTGCCACGCGCCGATCCCGCCATGTCCGGCACGAACGCTTCGACATCCTCGATACCACGTTCCCGAAACCATGATTGAAAAACTTCGCTTTTGCTCACGTTACACCTGTCGCTGACCCGCACGCACTCTGCATGCGTCGCCAAACGCCTTGAATATTGATGTCGAAAAATCGTTCTCGAGGACACGCCATTCGGGATGCCACTGCACCGCCAGCGCGAACCCCGGAACGTCGTCAACACGAAAAGCCTCGATCAGACCGTCGTCAGCAATCGCCTCAACCGACACGCCTGATGCCAGTCTGGCGACGCCCTGCGCGTGCAGGGAATTCACCATGACGCTGCCCGAGCCCGCCAACTCCTGCAACAATCCGCCATCGGCCAGGGCGATCGGATGCGACGGGCCATACTGGATATCGAGTGGGTCGTCCTTGTTCTCGAGATGGTTGTGGTAGCCGGGAACCTCGTGAACCTTCTGGTGCAGGGTTCCGCCGAGCGCAACGTTAAGCTCCTGGAATCCGCGGCAGACAGCCAGCAAAGGAACGCCGCACTCGAGCGCTCGCTGGGCAAGCGGCAGCGTAACGGCATCGCGATGCGGGTCGTGCAAGGTACCCTCCTCGCTTGGCTCGCCATCATAATGATGTGGCTCAACGTTCGAGTAGCTGCCTGTCAGAAAAATGCCGTCAATACACGCGAGCAGCTCGTCGATATCCACGTCGTCGGGCATCACCGGAATCATGAGTGGCAGCGCATCAGAACCTTTGATCAACGCGTTCAGGTACTTCTCGCCGACCATCTGGAACGGGTGCGGATCGATGACTCGTCGGTCAGCGGGCACACCAATCAGTGGTTTCGGATACATTAAGCGATTTACTTATTGTTGTTTGCTGCGGCGAATATTAGCACGACCTAGTGCTCCCACTGACTCGGTTGAAGACGCTCTGCGGCGCTGCAAAGTGTTATGCCCAGCCGCGCCCGGCGGTCTGCGGAGAGTCGTTGAGTCGGACCGCAAATCGACAGCGCCCCAAGCACCTGGCCCAGGCCACCGCGAATAACAGCGGCCACCCCGGAGAAACCATCTTCCAGCTCGTCGACAGTCTCTGCAAATCCGCGCCGCCTGATTTCGCAAAGCTGGTTCTCGAGGCGCCTTCGATCGGTAATCGTCTTCGAGGTAAGCGCCTCGAAATTTTCTGCGAGTCGCGCCGGGCCTTGCTCGTCAAACGCAATCAGCACCTTGCCGGTCGAGGTCGCATGAATTGGCCAACGCGTGCCGA
>Ga0316201_10003796_pt1 | contig 11242 bp, 10 predicted proteins | sample CS6wburrow_MG_FD_204516 | JGI IMG/M metagenome (GOLD analysis project Ga0316201, IMG submission 204516) | Coastal sediment microbial communities from Delaware Bay, Delaware, United States - CS-6 worm burrow | ecosystem: Environmental > Aquatic > Marine > Coastal > Sediment | place: USA... | reverse complement strand
AGGGAAGTCCTGGAGGCGATCCGCTCCAGAATCCGGTAATTAACCACCTTTTTCTCCCTGGCTCCATCCAGGTCTACCAGGTGTAATCTGCGAATCCCGTGATCCTCGAATAGCCGGGCCATTTCAAAGGGATCCCCGTATTCCTTTTTCCGGGAAAAATCCCCTTTCGTGAGCCGGACACATTTTCCCTCAATGATATCTATGGCAGGAATAATCTCGATCATAGCTTCAAAAATTGTCTCAGGATCAGCTCCCCCGGATCTCCACTCTTCTCCGGGTGGAATTGGGTGGCATAATAGTTGTCTTTCTGCATGGCTGCACTAAAGGGCAGCATGTAGGTGGCCTCGGCGGCGGTATTCTCCCCCACAGGAACATAGTAGGAATGCACAAAGTAAACGTAAGATCCTTCCAGCTCTTTGGGAATAATCTTCCCCTGCACCTTTTCCAGGCTGTTCCAGCCCATATGCGGCACTTTAAGTCCGCCGGAGGGAAAGCGTTTGACCGGCTCATCAAAGATGCCTATACAGGCTGTATCGCCCTCCTCCGACCAGCTGCACATCAGCTGCTGCCCCAGGCATATTCCCAGGACCGGACAGCTAAGCTCCCTGAGTAACTTATCCAGCCCCCGCTCTTTCAGGTAGGCCATAGTACCGGCGGCCTCTCCCACCCCGGGAAAGATCACCCGGTCGGCTGAAAGGATAAACTCCGGATCGTCCGTAATCACGGCTTCCACTCCCAATCTGCGGAGAGCATGATCCACCGACCGGATATTCCCTGCATTGTATTTAATAATCGCCAGCTTCATCCTTTACTGCTTTCTATAGTTTGCCCTTGGTACTTGGCAGGCGTTTACTGTCCGGATCCAGGCTCACCGCTTTTCCAAGGGCCCGTGCAAAGGCCTTGAACAGTCCTTCAATTTTATGGTGCTCATTCCTGCCCTTCACCTCCATATTCAGGTTGCATAAGGCTGCATCGGAGAAACTTTTGAAAAAATGATAGAACATCTCCGTGGGCATATCCCCGATCTTCTCCCGCTTGAAATCAGCCTTCCACTCGATCCAGGGCCTTCCCCCAAAATCAATGGCCACCGTGGCCAGGGAATCATCCATGGGGAGGACAAAGGCGTAGCGTTCGATGCCCCGCTTATCTCCCAGGGCCTTTAAAACGGCCTGACCCAGAACAATGGCAGTATCCTCAATGGTATGATGCTCATCCACATGCAGATCTCCCTGCACCGCTATCTCCAGATCCAGGCTCCCGTGCCTGCCTATCTGCTCAAGCATGTGATCGAAGAAGCCAAGCCCGGTGGAAATGACCGTTTGTCCCTCTCCATCCAGGGAAAGCCTCACCGTGATCTCTGTTTCATTGGTTTTACGGTGCACCACTGCACTCCGCTGCCTGGTCCTGATAAAGGGATATATCTCATCCCATTCCCGGCAGACCAGGGATACGTGTCCGGCCACACCGGCAGAATCCAGCTCACTTTCAGTTGCTTCCCCGCTCAGGAAAATCCCCCGGGCACCCAGGTTTTTTGCAAGCTCCATATCGCTAAGGCGGTCCCCGATCACAAAAGAGTTTTCCAGGTCGTACCCTCCCTGCATGTAGGTCTTAAGCATGCCGGTCCGGGGTTTCCGGTTTGGCGAGTTATCCTCCGGCAGAGAGGGATCAATATGTACCGCATCAAACTCCACCCCTTCGTTCCGGAAGGCTTCCAGGAACTTATTATGGGGAGCCCAAAACTCTGCCTCCGGAAAAGCGTCGGTTCCCATTCCGTCCTGATTGCTGACCACCACCAGCTCAAAATCAGTAAACTGCCTGAGCTTGTAGAGATTCCGGAATACTCCGGGCATAAACTCCAATTTCTCCAGCGAGTCCACCTGGAAATCCGCGGGGGGCTCCTTGATCAGGGTGCCGTCCCTGTCGATGAACAGTACTTTCTTCATGACTGAAAGGTTTTAAGGGCACTTATCAATGCCCGGTTCTCTTCCCTGCTACCAATGGTGATACGCAGGCAGCCCTCGCAGAGGGGGACCGATGAACGGTCCCGGACGATGATGCCCCGCTCCATCAGAAAGTCATAGACCGCCCGGGGATCGTCCACCCGAAGCAGCAGGAAGTTGGCATCCGAGGGAAAAACCTGAACCACAAAAGAAAATCCTGCCAGCTCCTGAGACATCCGGGTGCGTTCCTGAAGGATCTCCCGGATCCACGCTTGTGTCCTCTTACCTTCCTTGAGCCCGTTCAGGGCCGTCTCCAGGCTCAGGGCATTGATATTATAGGGGTACTTTACCCTTGACAGATATTTGATGAGCTCCGGGTGGGCAAAGAGCATGCCCAGGCGAATTCCGGCATATCCCCAGGCTTTGGAAAGGGTCTGCAAAATCACCAGGTTGGGAAACTCATTTAGCAGGGAAAGCAAGCCGGGGCCGCTGCTGAACTCAATATAGGCCTCATCCACCACCACCAGGCAGTCAAGCCCCTCCAGGATCCGAAAGATGGCCTCCCTTTCCAGGGAGTTGGAGGTGGGGTTGTTGGGTGAACAGAGGAAAACGAGCTTGGTCCGTTCATCCGCAGTCTCCAGCACGTTCCCGGGGTTCAGGCTAAAATCCTTATTTAAGAGAACACTGCGCCGTTCCACCCCATTGATCTCTGCGCAAACCCCATACATGCCATAGGTGGGATCCACGGTCAGTACATTATCCACTCCCGGCTCGCAGAGCACCCGGAACAGCAGATCTATGCCTTCATCGCTCCCGTTTCCCAGAAATATTTGTGCCGTGTCCACTCCCTTAAGCGCTGCGATCCGGCCTTTCAGTTCCTTCTGACCGGGATCCGGGTAGCGATTCAGGGGAGCATTATAGGGATTCTCATTGGCATCCAGAAATACGGAGGCCGAGCCGGAAAAATCATCCCGGGCCGAAGAGTAGGGATGCAGATTCAGGATGTTTGGCCTGACAAGCCTGGATATGTTAAATGACTCCCTCACGCTATCAGGATTTTAGACGAATGGAGACCGCAGAACTATGGGCCTGAAGCTCTTCGGCTTCGGCCATGGTCATGATGGCATCCCCAATGTTTACCAGTCCATACCTGCTGATCTCCTGGAAGGTTATCTTTTTGTAGAAACTATCCATATTGACCCCGCTGTAGGAGCGGGCCCAGCCATTGGTGGGAAGAGTGTGATTGGTTCCCGAAGCATAATCCCCGGCACTTTCAGGGGTAAAGTCTCCCAGGAATACGGATCCGGCATTGATCACCTGTTCTGCCAGCTCCGCATAATTACTGCTTACGATAATCAGGTGTTCCGGGGCATACTCATTGACCAGGTCCATGATCTCTTCCTGGCTCTTCAATAAGATCATCTTGCTGTTATCCAGAGCCTTGCTTGCAATCTCCTTTCTTGGAAGATCTTTCAGCTGCTTCTGAATTTCTGCTTTCACCTGGTCGATCATCTTCGGGGAGTCGGTGACCAGCAGCACCTGGCTGTCCGGACCATGCTCAGCCTGGGAGAGCAAATCAGATGCGATAAAGGCAGGATTGGACGTGCTGTCCGCCACCACTGCCAGCTCGGACGGACCGGCAGGCATATCGATGGCCACCGTATCCCGGCTCACAATTTGCTTGGCCATGGTCACGTATTGGTTCCCGGGGCCAAAAATCTTGCTGACCGCAGGAATACTCTCTGTTCCAAAAGCCATGGCCGCAATGGCCTGGGCTCCTCCCACTTTAAAAACCCTGTCAATGCCCAACAGACCGGCAATGTAAAGAATGGATGGACTTACCTTCCCTGTGCTGTCGGGTGGAGTACAGAGAATCACCTCCCCGCATCCGGCAAGTTTGGCCGGGATCCCCAGCATAAGGACCGTGGAAAGAAGCGGTGCCGAGCCTCCGGGGACGTAAAGCCCTACCCTGCTCATGGGTACAGGTTTTCTCCAGCAGCGGACTCCGGCAGTGGTAACAATGGTTTCTGCCTGTTGTATCTGCTTTTTATGGAAGGTTTGAATATTCCACTGTGCCTCATCAATGGCCTTTTTCAACTGGGGACTAACTTTGTCGCCGGCAGCACGAATCTCTTCCGCACTTAGCTCCAGGGAGGCAGGATCATAGCCATCAAACTTACGGGTGAATGCCTTCACGGCAGCATCTCCCTTTTTACGCACTTCCTCAATAATAAGCTGCACCTGGTCCTCGAGGGTGTGATGGTTCAGTCGGGGCCGTTGAAGCAAAACGGCCCATTCACTTCTTTCCGGGTAAGATAAAACGTTCATAGCTTTATTCTCTAGTAAATTCTGGTTAAACAATCATTTTTTCAATGGGGATGACAAGGATTCCCTGGGCCCCCAGTTCCCGCAGGCGGTCTATCACTCCCCAGAATTCTTTTTCACTGAGCACCGAATGTACCGAACTCCATCCCTCGTCGGCCAGAGGCATCACGGTGGGACTTTTCATTCCGGGAATGATATCAATGATCTCCTGCAGGTGCTCATTGGGTGCATTCAGCAGGATGTATTTATTATTGGATGCAGCCAGCACACTGCGTATCCTGAAAATCAGATCATCCAGTACGGTCCCCATCTCCTCCTCCAGGTCCCGGTTGGCTATAATTACAGCCTCCGATTTCATGATCACTTCCACCTCTTTCAGGCCATTGCTAATCAGGGTGGAGCCCGAACTAACAATATCGAAAATGGCATCGGCCATCCCTATGGAAGGAGCCAGTTCCACCGAGCCGCTCAGAACATGGATCTCCGCCTTTACCCCCTGTTCCTGCAGGTACTTTTCCAAAATGACCGGGTAGGAGGTGGCGATCCGTTTGCCTTGAAGGTCCTTCAGGCTTTCATAGCTGTCTGATTTGGGAACTGCAATGGAGAGCCGGCAACGCGAATAACCCAGCCGTTCCACCAGGTCTACCTGACACTGCTTCTCGGCATACTCATTCTCTCCCACGATCCCGATGTGGGCCACTCCGTCCTCCACATATTGGGGAATATCATCGTCCCTGAGATAAATGACTTCCAGGGGAAAGGACTGGGCAACGGACCTTAACTTCCGGGATCCGTTATTCAATGAGATCCCGGCCTCTTTCAGGAGCTGCAATGATTTCTCACTGAGGCGACCGGATTTCTGTATGGCAATTCTTAGTTTCTTCATGTTGACTTTTTAAACAAAAAAAGGTCTGCAGTATCTGCAAACCTCTCAATTTTTTCTTCGGGATTACAATGTACTACACAGCTTCCTAGGCACACCGGTGGTGATGGTGAAAAAAAACGCTATGTTGCCTGTAAACCCTCATTTCTTTGAAATACTCTGCAATATTAACTAATAAATTGTAAATCTCAAACGCTTACAGGGATAAATTTAATGTAAAACTGCGTAGTAGACTGTCGATTCGAAAGTTGCTCTCAGAGGTCCTTTAAGAGGATATTGGACGGGGACTCCCGGATGGAATGAAGAATATGCTCGTGAATCCGGGTGATCTTGTTCAACTCATCCGACTCGGTTACGATCATATGATCGCCTCCCACCAGTTCCATCTGCCTGTAGATATACTCCACCGTGATCTTATTAATATCCACCGCCGGTTGATAGGAACGCTCCTTGGGATTATCGGCAGCCAGCTCGGCCAGAATGCCTGCCTCGACCAGCTCATAGACCAGTTCATTGACCAGCCGTATGGGCATGCCCAATTCATGACTGAGCGTTTCTGTATTCCAGGGCTCATTCCCCTCCTCAAAATTCCTGATAATCTGGTGAGAGATCAGCAGGGTCAATATCCGTTTGTTGTTCTGGCTGAGATTCAGGGCGTTCTCCTCAAATTCATAATTCTCAATATTCTGATAGGCGAAGGAAAGTTCTGCACCCATCAGGACTATCAGCCAGGTAATCTGCAGCCACATTAGAAACAGGGGGACAAAGGCAATGGTCCCGTAGAGGGTCCCCCATCGCAGCACCCCCAGTTGCAGGTTCTGGTAAAGGGATTGAAATATCAGGGCTATGCTACCGGCGATCACAGCGGCAATCAGGGCATATTTAAATTTCACCTTGGTATTTGGCATCACGATGTAAATGATGGTGAAAAGAAGCCAGATGGAGACATAGGGCACCGACTTGATCAGGGTAACAATCAGCGGTTTAAAGAGCTCAAACTCATTGGCCGCGCTTTGAATTTTCACCAAAAAGCTACCGCTGAGTCCAATGGCAAAAGGGGTGATAATCATAATAGCCAGGTAATCAGAAAACTTTCGCATAGGGCTGCGGGCCTTCCGGATCTGCCAGATATCATTAAACGAGGCCTCAATATTGTTAAGCACCTGGATCACCGACCAGAAAAGGATCACCCCGCCTATGCCGGCAACCAGACCCTCTTTGGTTTCCGACAGGAGTTTATCCACCATCCCGGTCACCCAGTTCATCACCTCCTCCTGCTCCGCCATGTTATTGTTTATAAAATTGTGCAGCATGTCCTCAAACCCGAAGTTCCGCGCAATGGCAAAAGCAATGGCAAAAATGGGTACAATGGAGAGCATGGTGAAATAGGTGAGTGCAGCTGCCCGGACAGCCGCACGGTCCTCAAAAAAGCCTTTAAATGCGAGGATATAAATTCTTGACTGCCTGATCAGAAAGGTTCGGCGGCGAGACTTGGAGGTGAGGTCGTGGGACCAGATCTCCTCCTTGAAGAAAATCTTGAGCTTCTGAAGCATGGATTACCTTTGGCAAACAAATATAATAAACTTGCACGAAGGTACAGGGAAAAACTATCTTTGCATGAAAATCTGAAAAAAATGGCCAAGCTGAAAGAACGTTTTACTAAATGGAAAGAGAACAGGTCCATCTGGCAAAAAGTCGGCGACATCCTGTTCTGGGTTTTGATTATTCTGTTTCTGATCCCGGGTCCGAGAAAAACCATCCTCACCGGTCTGCACCGGGTCGTGTTGAATGTAAAGGCACCCAGGGTGATGAATGAGGAGAAACAGCAGATGCTTACTGATCTGGATTACAACTGGTTACTCGCATGGGCTGAAAACGAACCCTTCTATTTCAGTAACTTCAGGGATGAAGTTGTTTTTATCAACTTCTGGGCCACCTGGTGTCCGCCCTGTGTGGCCGAGATGCCAGAAATCCAGTCCCTGTACCAAAAGTGGGGGGATAAGGTTGCCTTTATGCTGGTGACCTCTGAGGATCCAGCAGTGGTGAACGCCTTTATGGAAAAGAATAATTACAGGATGCCTGTTTTCTACATGGCCGGAGTTCAGGCACCCAAAGCGCTCTCTTTCAGGGGATATCCCACTACCTTCATCATCTCAAAAGAGGGGCGGGTTGTAAGCCGGAAAACCGGCGCTGCCAACTGGGACTCCAAAGCCACCGAAAAGATTTTCCAGGAGTTGCTCAAGTAGTTTTCCGGTAATTGGTGATGGCCAGGCTCAGGACCACCAGGGCATAAATGCCGAGGCTGAAGAACTCCCGTCTGATATCTGAAAACTCAGAACCTTTCAGGAGGATCATCCGGATGACCTTCATAAAATAAGCCACCGGATTGATCAGATTGATTTTCTGTGCCCAGGGCGGCATACTTTCGGCAGGGGTAAATACCCCGCTCATCAGGATGAAGGTGAGCATGAAGAAAAAGGCGATAAACATGAGCTGCTGCTGAGTGTTGGAAACAGTGGATAGAAACAGGCCGATCCCCAGCACAGCCAGCAGGTAGACACAGGTAAACAGGAAAAGCAGTCCGAGGTTTCCAACTATGGGAAGTCCGAAAAGGAGCCTTCCGATCAGCAGTCCGAATGCCAGTTCAAACAGAGCGATGATCATAAAGGGAACCAGTTTGGCCAGTATGAACTGGTATTTACGTATGGGAGTTACATTGATCTGCTCGGTGGTCCCCATCTCCTTCTCCCGCACCAGGTTCAGTGCAGTCAGCAACATCCCGATCAGGGTCACAATGATCACCAGGATCCCCGAAAACATATAAATCTTGAAATCCAGGAGCGGGTTGTACCAGTACCTGGGGATCACCTCCAGGGTGCTCAGCCTGCCGGATCCTTCCATTCCAAACCACTGGGCCCTGACATAGCTGTTAAAATCACCAATGATCTGGGTGCAATAAGCCTTAATCAGTCCGGCTTCCGTGGCATTGATGGCATTAATCACCAGCTGAAGCTCCGTCTCCTTATCGCTAAAGAGTCTTTTCTCAAAGCCATGCTGCATATGGAGGATCACATCCGCCTGGTCGCTGGTCAGTTCATCCAGAGCCTCCGGGTAATCGGTAGCAGCAAGGCTGATCTCAAAAAAGGGCGAACCTTCGAAGCGGGACAACAATTGCCGGGATGCCTGGGAGTTATCCTGGTCCACCACTGCCATGTTGATCCCCTTCATCTCCAGGCTGGCCGCATAGGTCAGGAGGATCATCTGGACCACCGGAACCACAAAAATAATGGGCAGCATCATCCGGTTCCGGAAGATCTGTTTAAACTCTTTCACCAGCAGTGTGGCAACTACCTGCATATCTATAGTATTTATAGTATTAATTGAGCCTGATTTTAAACTGTTTTACGGCAGCCAGGATAAAAAAGAGGGTCATTCCCATCAGGATGAGGGTCTCTTTCCAGATAAAGGCCATTCCGGTTCCTTTCAGCATAATATTCTTAACGATTACAATAAACCAGCGGGCTGGCATTATGGTAGAGACCCATTGAAGTATTTCCGGCATATTATCGATGGGAAAAATAAACCCGGAAAGCAGAATGGTTGGAAGCATTAAGCCAAGCATGCTCATGAACATGGCCATCTGCTGGGACTTTGCTTTGATCGAAATCAGGACTCCCAGAGAGAGGGCCAGTGAAATATAGAGCATGCATTCCAGCATCAGCAGCCAGAGACTTCCCCGCACCGGCACATGGAAGACAAGGAAACCCAGCAGGACAATCGTCATGGCGTTTGTAAAGGAAAGAAGTACATAGGGAGTCACTTTTCCCAGGATGATCTCCCTGGGCTTCAGGGGCGATGCCAGAAGGAGTTCCATAGTGCCGAACTCCTTCTCCCTGGTTATGGTCACCGAGGTCATCAGTGCCGAAATCAGCATCAGGATCAGGGCCATCAGGCCGGGTACAAACATATAGGCCCCTTTCATCTCTTCATTGTAGAACATCCTGGACTTTATCTGAACGGACCAGGGCAGCTGAACATCCTGATTCATGGACTGGAAGTAGCTCATCAAAACTCCCTGGAGATAGGTGAGCGAAAGCTGGGCCGTATTGGCATCGGAAGCATCGGTAATCAGCTTAATGGCTGCCCGGTTTTCCCTGAGCAGCTTTCCTTCGAAGCCCTCCTCAAAAACCACTACCACCCTGGCTTTGCCACCGCGGAAAAGCTCTCCGATCTCCTCTTCATGATCAATATACCCGGCAGGAAGAAAGTAGCCGGATGAAAAAATCTTTTGCGTGGCCCTGATGGAGGCCTGGTCCATGGACCGGTCCCAGACTCCCACCTTCACGTCGCGGATCTCGGTGCTGACCACAAAACCAAACAAAACGATCATCACAACGGGAAGCCCGAAAAGGATCAGGAGAGTGCGCTTATCGCGGAAGATATGCTGAAACTCCTTTCTCACAAATCCAAAAAAGCGTTTCATGCCCGGGCCAGTTTTAAGAAGACTTCATTCATATTTTCGGACTTGTATTGCTGTTTCAGTGCGCCCGGGGTATCCAGGGCATCGATCCGGCCATCGACCATGATCGATACCCGGTCGCAGTATTCGGCTTCGTCCATATAGTGGGTGGTCACAAAGACCGTGATCCCCTCCCCGGCGGCATCGTGAATCATCTCCCAGAATTGCCTTCGGGTGATGGGATCCACCCCTCCGGTGGGTTCATCCAGAAAAACAATGGCCGGCTGATGAAATATGGCCACCGAAAATGCCAGCTTCTGTTTCCAGCCCAGGGGAATCCCGGCAATCAGTCTTTTGCGAATGCCTTCCAGGCCCAGTCGCTCCAGTAACTGCGCCTCCCTGGCAAGAATCTGCTTTCTCCCCAGACCATAAATCCCGGCATAGAGATGAATGTTTTCTGACACTGTAAGATCCTCGTAGAGAGAGAATTTCTGGGACATATAGCCGATCCTTTTCTTGATCTGCTCCCTTTCCCGGTATACGTCAAAACCCGCCACGCGAATTTCTCCAGAGGTGGGATAGGAAAGTCCGCACAAAATCCGCATGGCTGTAGTCTTCCCGGCCCCGTTGGCCCCCAGGAACCCAAAAATCTCTCCCCGCTCCACATGAAAGCTAAGCCGGTCGTTGGCCGTAAAGGATCCAAACTTTTTCACCAGGTCCTTTACCTCTATGATATGTTCGCGTCCGGCCATCAGATGCTCTCTCCCTGAATAAGTTGTTCCCCGCCCTCCTGCTCCATCAATCCCATAAAACGGTCCTCAATGGAGGGGATTAACTTCTTCCACTCCAGGCTGCTGTCGCCCCAGGAGTCCATCTCCGCTTTCACCCGGGCGGCATCTCCTTTTGCATGGAGGGTGACATGCAGCCGGTCTCCGAAAAGCCAGGCATGTTTACAGCACTCCAGCTTCCGCACCCGATCCAGGTAGGCATAGCCCCCCCTCTTGCTTCTCAGGGAATAAAGCTGCGCCGTATCTCTGTCCGGCAGTCTGGCAGGGTCTGCAATCTCCAGGAGTCGCCCCTTCTGGATCAGACCAACCCGGTCACACAGCTCCGCCTCATCCATATAGGGGGTGGAGACTACCACGGTGATCCCCTCTTTTTGAATTTTCCTGAGCATATCCCAGAATTCCCGGCGACTTACCGCATCCACCCCGGTGGTGGGTTCATCCAGGATCAATACCCTGGGCCGGTGGATCAGGGCACAGGAAAGTGCCAGTTTCTGCTTCATCCCTCCCGACAGTTTCCCAGCCAGGCGTTTTTTGAAAGGGGCAATCTGTTCGTAGACCTCGCGGATCAGGTCGTAATTCTCTTCCACCGAGGTCCCGAATACCCGGGCATAAAAGGCCAGGTTCTCCTCCACGGAAAGGTCCATATACAGCGAAAAACGGCCGGGCATATATCCTATCATCTTCCGGACTTCCCGGTAATCCTGCACCACGTTGTGACCGTGCATGAGGCAGCGTCCCGCATCCGGAAGCACCAGGGAGGCCATGATGCGGAAAAGGGTTGATTTTCCGGCCCCGTCCGGCCCAATCAATCCAAACAACTCCCCGTCCTTTACCTCAAAGTCCACCT
>Ga0316201_10003795_pt1 | contig 11244 bp, 5 predicted proteins | sample CS6wburrow_MG_FD_204516 | JGI IMG/M metagenome (GOLD analysis project Ga0316201, IMG submission 204516) | Coastal sediment microbial communities from Delaware Bay, Delaware, United States - CS-6 worm burrow | ecosystem: Environmental > Aquatic > Marine > Coastal > Sediment | place: USA: Delaware... | reverse complement strand
GATGTTTTTTCATTTCATTGATACTTTATCCTTTGATATCTGAGTCAAGTTTAGCTGCCAGGTCAAGTACAAATGCATATTCCATTGCTGACTCTTTGTACCGCTCAAATCTACCTGACGCACCGCCGTGGCCGGCATCCATATTGCAATACATGAGCAATGGATTCCGGTCAGTTTTGTATGTTCTCAATTTTGCTACCCATTTTGCAGGCTCCCAATATTGCACCTGAGAATCATGTAATCCAGTAGTTACGAGCATGGCAGGGTAGTCCTTTTTCTCCAAATTGTCATAGGGAGAATATGAAAGCATATAGTCGTAATACTCTTTTTCATTTGGATTACCCCATTCATCATACTCTCCCGTAGTGAGTGGAATGGTCTTATCCAACATTGTCGTGACCACATCCACAAAAGGCACTGCAGCAACAACTCCTTTCCAGAGGTCTGGTGCCATATTGACAACAGCCCCCATCAACAATCCACCAGCGCTACCACCCATAGCAAATAACTTATCAGGTGCGGAAAATTTTTGCTCGATCAATGCTTCACCGCAATCAATAAAATCAGTAAATGTGTTTTTCTTTTTTAGTAGTTTTCCATCCTCATACCAGGCACGCCCTAGTTCTTCTCCACCGCGCACATGCGCAATCGCATAAACAAAACCTCTGTCAAGCAAGCTCAGCCGGACATGACTAAAATAAGGTTCCATACTCGCTCCATACGAGCCATATCCATAAAGCATACATGGATTTGTCCCGTCTTTTTTGACATCCTTGTGGTAAACGATTGACACAGGAACCTGAACCCCATCCCTGGCTTTGATATAGATGCGTTCAGAAATGTAGTTTTCGGGAATAAAGCCTCCGAGTACTTCTTGCTGCTTCAATTGAATTTTTTCTTTTGTCACCATATTGAAATCGTAGGTCGTATTCGGCGTCGTCATCGATTGGTATCCGATTCTCAGGATATCCGTATCAAATTCAGGGTTGACTGATGTATACGCCACAAATGCGTCTTCTCCAAAATCAATATAATATTCCTGCCCTTGATTCGGAATCACTCGTAATTGGCTGATACCTTTTATCCGCTCAGACAACACCAGGTAATCCTGGAAAATATCCATTCCTTCCAAAAGCACATCTGTTCGATGAGGGATTACTTCCTTCCAATTCTCTTTTGTTGTCAATTGCTCTCCACATTTCATCAATCGGAAATTCTTCGCATCGAGATTTGTACGAATGTAAAATTGATCATTGTAGTGTGCGATACCGTACTCCAAAGTTCGTTCTCTTGGATGGAAGACTTTGAAATCACCATTTGGTGTATCAGCATTCAGAATTCGATATTCGGTACTTAATGTGGCATACGAGCCTGAAATCAGATATTTCTTTGACTTACTTTTATAAATGAATGCCATGTAGGTTTCATCCGCTTCATGATATACCAATTCATCATTCCGGTAATTTGTACCTAAAACATGTTTGTAAATCTTGAAGGGTCTGAGTGCTTCATCTTTAACAGTATAAAAAATTGTCTTATTATCATTTGCCCAGACTGCACCACCAGAAGTATTTGGAATTTGATCTTCAAGCAGTTTTCCTGATTTCAAGTCCAAGAATTTCATGGTATAGATTCGCCTGCTCAGTGTATCTTCCCCATATGCCAGGATCTGATTATTGGGAGAAACTGATCGCCCACCAATCGAATAAAACGAGTACTCTTTTGCCAATTCATTAACGTCGAGCATGATTTCTTCAGATGCTTCCAAAGTCTCCTTCTTTCGTGAGTGAATCGGGTATTCAAGTCCTTCTTCATACCGTGTGAAATAAAAATATCCATTGTCTTTGTATGGAACGGACATATCCGTTTGCTTTATTCTGCCCTTTATTTCCTCAAACAGTTTGTCCTGCACATTTGACAAATGGGACATGACTTTCTCTCGATATTCATTTTCCTCGTTTAGGTAATTGATTACCTTTTCATCTTCACGATCATTTAACCAATAGTACTGATCAATCCGCTTATCCCCATGAATGATGAATTCTTTCTCAATTTTTTGAGCGACCGGAGCTTCTATCGAAGTGTCCATACTTTTCGTCAACATTTTGCTTCCTTCCATTGTATTCGTGTTGTTTTGATCTGCCTGATTGCATGATATAAGCATCCCGGTGCATATCATAATCAGCAATACATATTTGTTAATTTGCTTCATTGTTCGGTTTATTTGAGACATGTAGGATTCTTAAAACAAGTCTAAATTGCAATCGTCGAAGATACTGAATCAGTGATCAATTTTTTTATTTTACTTTCGCTACAATGAGGAAATTCCAGACCTGAAATCACGTTTTGAATTGAGCATACCAGGTGAAGTTGCATACAACATATAAACAGATCTTTTCCATCTCCGTCCCAATCATGCTCGGTAGTGCAGTTCAAAATCTGATCGCTCTGACAGATAGTGTTTTTCTCTATCATGTTGGCGAATCTGACTTTGCGGCAATTGGGTTTGTTGGTGTTTTTTACCTCATTGTTGCTGCTATCGGTTACAGTTTTTCAAAGGGTGGGCAAATCATGATTGCACGCCGATTGGGAGAGCAGAACCTGGCGATGATCGGGAAATCATTTTATGCCATGCTCTATTTCGAAATGGCCCTTGCAGTGGTTATGTTTTTGTTCATGCAGTATGGAGTTCAGGCATTTTTTTCCTTTTCAATAGATTCACCAGTGATCACAGCAAAAAGCCTTGAATACCTGGAGTATCGGAAATATGGTGTTTTCTTCAGCTACATCGGTGTCGCTATCATCGCTTTATATACGGGCGTCGCAAGGACTTACTTTATTGTTATTGATACTTTGATCCTCGCTGCAGTCAATATTTTTCTGAATTATGGATTGATTTATGGGAAATGGGGATTCCCTGAAATGGGCATATCAGGAGCAGGATTAGCCAGTACGCTTGCTGAAATTACAGCTTTTGTCCTGTTCTTTATTTACATTCTTTTTGATAAAAATGCACGGAAATATCACCTGTTCAAACTTCCCAAAGTGCAGTTCACACTCATCAAACAAATCTTCAATCTTTCTGCACCTGTTGTGGCCCAGGTAGTTGTTGGGCTTGGCAGTTGGTTATATTTCTTTAGTTTGGTTGAGAACATGGGTGAGCGTGAACTTGCCATATCTAACCTGGTGAGGATGGTTTATCTCGTCCTTTCTATTCCTTGTTGGGGCTATGCCAGTGGGATCAACACACTTGTGAGCAATTTTATTGGGATGCAGAAAAGACATATTGTATTGCCAATCATTCGAAAAACGGCTGGTATTTCATTTTTAAACACGATGGTACTTGCCCTGCCTGTCGTTCTTTTTCCAAAAGTGATTTTATACCCCTTGCTTGGCGGGACTGATATGAGTCTCATTGATGCTACCCAGCCGATCCTGGTCGTTTTGTTACTGATTCTCGCGATATTTTCGATGGGAGCAATCTTCTTCAATGGTCTGGCCGGCACAGGGGCGACATGGTACGGACTTAAGCTTCAAGTTGTTGGTACCATTCTGTATGGCATCTATGTCTACGTGGTCATAAAATACTTTGATGCCTCACTCGCCTGGGCGTGGGCTGCCGAAATTGTTTACTGGGCGTGGACATTTGCAATGACCAATTGGTTTCTCAGGGCCAGAAAGTGGTATGAATTTGAAGTCTGATTGGGAAATATCCTGCTAAAATCATGATTCACTCAAATCAACACATTGAACTAATATTCAATATGTTAAACGGCAGTATGACATGTAATGATTTCTGTGATATATACAGAAATCATATTTAAAAAATACATATTTTTGCTCGCATGAGATTAAAGAGCCTAGAGATAAAAGGGTTTAAGAGTTTCGCAAATGAGACAGTGCTTCATTTTGAGGAGGATGTCATTGGCGTAGTTGGGCCCAATGGAAGTGGAAAATCGAATATTGTAGATGCGATTCGATGGGTGCTTGGAGAACAAAAGGGGAAAGAATTAAGGCTTGAGAGTATGGGTGATGTCATATTCAATGGAACGAAGAAGCGTAAACCAAGTGCTGTTGCCCTGGTCACTCTCACATTTGATAACACAAAACATTTGCTGCCGTCTGAATATCAGACCGTTTCTATATCGCGTGTACTCTACCGAAGTGGAGAAAGCGAATATAAACTGAATGGTGTTGTTTGCCGGCTAAAAGATATCACGGCGTTACTGATGGATACGGGTATTGGATCAAATTCTTATGCGATTATTGCCCTCGGGATGGTTGATGATATTCTTTCTGATAAAGAAAATGCACGGAGACGGATGTTCGAACAGGCAGCCGGTGTTGCCAAGTATAAAAAGCGAAAGCATGAAACGATGCTCAAGCTCAAGAATACTTCTGCCGATCTTGCTCGAATAGAAGATTTGCTTTTTGAGATTCAAAATAATTTGAAAGCTCTTGAAAAACAAGCCCGCAGAACACAACGATTTGTGAATTTGAAGGCGAAATATAAGGATCGGAGTATTCATCTTGCAGTCAAAAAAGTTGGACATATTAAGGAGGACTATGCAAATCTGGAAAAGCAAATTGAAACTGAAAAGAATGTCTACCGGCAACTTGAGGCTGACCTGATCAAGAAAGAAAAACAACTCGAAACGCTCAAAAAGGAAAACCTTGATGATGAAAAATCAGTAGGTGGATTTCAGCGTGAGCTCAATATGCTGATCGGGACGATCCGGTCAATGGAAAATGAAAAGAATCTGTTGCAACAGAAAGTCATTTTCATTGATCAAACAAAAAAGCGGTTGGAGTCTCAGATTACCACAAATCTGCAAAAGATCGATCTGTTGTCGGAAGAAATGTTGCGGCTCCAATCAAAGATTGATATTTCTGAAAAGACATTTCAGGACATAACAATTGAATTAGAGAAAGCTACAGAACAGAAATCCGTTGTTCAGGAAGCCTATCAAAAAGCAAAATCTGAAAAGGATCATCTCACCGAGGCTCAACAATCTCTTGAAAAGGAGATTCATATGCTCGAAACAGAAATAGCGATCCAGCAGGCTAATCTTCAAAATATATCGCACGGGAGTGACGTTTCAGTGGAAGAATTGGATGCGATCAAAGGGAATATTGAACAGCATTCCAATATTTTGAAAGGCATAGATGAAGAGCAGGAATCTGTACATAAAAAACTCTCAAGCGTAGAAGAAAAAGAGTTGAAACGACTTGGCCGGATACAACAAACCGAAAAGGAAATATCCGATACCCGTGAGGCGCTGATCAAAACGCACAGAGCTCTTGATGCGAAAAAACATGAGCACAACCTATTGAAGGATATGGTTGCTCGTCTTGAAGGATTCCCTGAAAGCATCAAGTTCCTGAGTAAGTCAAAATCCTGGGATGTTGAGGCACCTTTACTTTCAGATATTATCTATTGTGATCCTCAGTACCGCACCATTGTTGAACATTTGCTCGAGCCTTATCTGAATCATTTTGTAGTACGAAATGTAGAGGAAGCGGCGAATGCGATTCGGTTGCTACATTCATCACAAAAAGGGAAAGCAAATTTCTTTATCCTGGATCGTTTTGACCCTGCAACAAGTGTTGGCCAATCTCAATCTCCTGCTGGTGTAACCCCACTTATGAAGTTCATTGAAACAGATTCGCAATATGCCATGCTCATCATGCATTTGCTTGGTAATGTGTATCTGACGGAACAAACCCCAATTGATCATTCGTATGATGATGATGTGTATCGGGAAATGACATTGATGGATCAAACGGGCATGTTCATTCGTAAATCATTCTCATTGTCCGGGGGAAGTATCGGCCTTTTTGAAGGTAAAAAGCTAGGTCGGAAAAAGAACCTGGAGCATCTAGCCAAAGAGATCAAGGCATTAGAAAAACAGCAAGCCAAAGCCGAAACGAAACTTGAAGAACAAAGAGGAAAGCTTGAAACCTTAAAAAATGCTCATCAGGAGACTTTATTGCAATCATTGCGTGCAGAATTGGCTTCTATTCATCAAAAGCAAATTGAAAAAAGAAGCTTTTTAGGACATCAGCAGAAGCGTTATGAAGAGATTCAGCAAAAAATCTTTGAAAATGCTGAAAAACGCAGTTCAATCGAGGCTGATCTGAAAGCAAAAATGGCTTTCTACGAAGAGAAAACCAAAGTAGTGGAAGATTCTTCTTCCATATTGGATGAAGCTGATGACGCATTTAACCTCAAAGTAGAAAACCTGGCTAAAGCAAACCAGGCATTTAACGAAGTTCAATTGAAATTCATCCAGCAACAGAATCTTTTGGAAACGATCAAAAGAGAATTTGCCTATAAGGAGAAGCAGAAAAACGAAATTATCGAGCTAGATGAACAATATGCAGTTCAATTGGACAACGATATGGTTGAGCTCGGCAAAATTGAACAAGCTCTGCAAAACCTTGAGCAGGAGTTACATGAGCACTATGCGACAAAAGGCGTAAAAGAATCAGAACTCACAACGATAGAGCAGCAGTTTTACCAGGTCAGAAATCATATTAATGAACTGGAAGAAAAGACGAAAAAGATCACAAAAGAACAGCAAAATTCTCAGTTTCTCGTCAATCAACTTAAAGAAGAGTACTCGAATCTTAAATTTACAATTACCTCTGTATCAGAACGATTGCATATTGAATTTGCAGTAAGACTTGAAGATGTGCTTGAAACCGTAGAAATCGATGAAACGCCGGTAGATGAGCTCCAGCACGCAGTAGATAAGATGAAATACCGACTCGAGAACTTTGGAGAGATCAACCCGATGGCCATTGAAGCATATGAGGAAATGCAGACGAGGCATGATAGCATTAATGATCAAAGGGAGGATATTCTGGAAGCGAAAGAATCGTTGCTCAAAACGATTGAAGAAATAGAAACGACAGCGACCGAAAAATTCACTACCGCATTCGATCAAGTACGGGAAAATTTCATCATGGTTTTCCGCAGTTTGTTTACAGAAGATGATAATTGTGATTTAATCCTTGAAGATCCATCTCAGCCTTTAGAATCTAAAATCAGAATTATTGCAAAGCCAAAAGGAAAGCGTCCAAAGTCATTGAGCCAACTGTCAGGAGGGGAGAAGACACTTACGGCAACAGCTCTACTTTTTGCGCTATATCTTTTGAAACCGGCACCTTTCTGTATTTTCGATGAGGTAGATGCGCCGTTGGACGATGCGAACATTCTGAAATTCAATAAGATTGTGAAGAAGTTTTCTCAAGAATCGCAATTTATAATCGTCACGCATAATAAGTCAACCATGGCAGCTGTGGATGTCATTTATGGTGTGTACATGGAGGAAATGGGAGTTTCGTCTTTGAGTCCGGTGGATTTCAGGTCATTTCAACACCAGGAGTTTCTAGAGACGCTGAATTAGTAGATCTCGAAAATTGTCAGGTTTAATTGTTGATCAATTGCCTTTGAGTACTTCCCTTGAAATGACGAGTTTTTGAATTTCCGAGGTTCCTTCCCCGATCGTGCAAAGCTTCGAATCACGGTAGAATTTTTCTACGGGATAATTTTTAGTATAGCCATTTCCGCCAAAAATCTGAACAGCATCTGTTGAGATTTGAACAGCGATTTCTGAAGCATAGTATTTAGCCATAGCAGCTATCTTCGTGACATTACCACCTTCATTTTTAATTTTTGCTGCCTTTCTTAGCAGCAATTCAGCTGCCTCAATTTTCGTAGCCATATCTGCAAGCTTAAATGAGATAGCCTGGAACCGGGAGATAGGTTTTCCAAACTGTTCCCTTTCTTTACTATATTTTACAGAAGCTTCATATGCTCCTTTTGCAATTCCAAGTGCTAATGCCCCAATACTAATTCTTCCGCCGTCCAATACCTTCATTGACTGAATGAACCCTTCTCCAACCTCTCCAAGAATCTGATCTTTATGCACTCGACAATCCTGAAAGATCATTTCAGTAGTTTCACTTGCACGCATACCAAGTTTGTTCTCTTTTCTTCCTGCTGAAAACCCAGCAGTGCCTCTTTCCACTACAAATGCAGTCATTCCCCGGCTATCAAGTAATTCTCCTGTTCGGGCAATCACAACCGCAACATGACCCGATTTACCATGTGTAATCCAGGATTTGCTTCCATTAAGGATGTACTCATCACCGTCACGAACAGCAATCGTTTTCATGCGCATGGCATCACTTCCAGTAGTTGGCTCTGTCAATCCCCAGGCTCCGATCCACTCACCTGTGGCAAGTTTTGGCAGATATTTTTGCTTCTGGGCTTCATTTCCAAATGACATAATATGACCTGTGCATAATGAGTTATGTGCTGCAACTGACAAACCAATTGAGCCACAAACGCGTGCAATCTCTGAAACGATCGTGATATATTCCTGATAACCCAGTCCTGAACCATGATATTCTTCAGGTACAAGTATGCCAAGAAATCCATGTTCACCAAGTCTATGCATTAAGTTCACTGGAAAAATCTGGGCTTCGTCCCATTCCATTACGTGGGGGAGTATGAGCGATTCGGCAAATTGCCTTGCGCTTTGTTTAATGATCTCTATATTTTCAACTACTTGTGCTTTCATGTGCTTATTCCTTCTATTGGTTCAAAACTAAGAAAATATCAATCGTTATCGGTCAGAATCATCGCCACCTTTTGATGGGCTATATTTTTTTCCCCATAACTCCTGTAACTTTTGAAAAAACACAGCCTCGTGGCGATTGTTCTGTGGCATATACAAAACTTTGTCTTCAATTTCCGGTGGTACATATGCCTGTTTAACAAAATTGCCCTCATGTGCATGGGCATATTTATAGTCCTTTCCGTAATTCAGTGACTTCATGAGTTTTGTTGGTGCATTTCTGAGGTGCAAAGGGACTGGCAGAGGTCCAGTTTCACGAACTAATGATTGTGCAAGTTTAATGGCTTCATAAGCTGAATTGCTTTTTGCGGACATGGCCAGGTATATTGTCGCTTCGGACAAGATAATCCTTGCCTCTGGAAGCCCCACAAATTGAATCGTGTCTGCACATGCATTTGCCATGAGCAATGCATTGGGGTTAGCGAGACCGATGTCTTCCGCGGCCGAAATAACCAACCGCCTGGCAATAAACTTAATATCTTCTCCTCCTTCGATCATACGTGCAAGCCAATAGACGGCTGCATTTGGATCGGAGCCACGAATCGACTTGATAAAAGCGGAAATCACATCGTAATGTTGCTCGCCTCCTTTATCATATAAAGCAATGTTGCGTTGAATGATAGATTGGACGATTTCGTTATTGATTTTTACAGTATCCCCATCAGATTGGCTGACAACAAGATCCAGCACGTTCAATAGTTTTCTGGCATCACCTCCGGAATACATCAATAAAGCCCCAAATTCTTCAATCTTTACCTTAGCTTTTTTCAATTCCACATCTTCTTCGAGCGCCTTTTTAATCAATTTTTTTAATGCTCCCTCATCCAAATGATTTAGTACATATACCTGACTCCTTGAAAGTAGCGCCGATATTACCTCAAAGCTTGGGTTTTCCGTGGTTGCTCCAATCAGCGTGATGGTTCCATCTTCGACAGCTCCCAGCAATGCATCTTGTTGAGATTTACTAAACCTGTGAATTTCATCAATGAACAAAATGGGATTGGGTCGGTCAAAAAATCGTTGTTTTTTAGCCCGGTCAATCGCTTCGCGGATATCTTTTACACCTGAATTAATGGCACTTAATGCAATAAAAGGGCGATCGGCTGAATTGGCAATTACCCTGGCCAGGGTGGTCTTCCCTACACCCGGAGGGCCCCAAAATATCATAGAAGGTAGGCGGCCTGATTGGATAACCTTATATAAAATGGCATCCTCACCTAGCAGGTGATCCTGACCAACAATATCTTCGATCTTTTTCGGGCGGAGTCGTTCTGCAAGCGGAATATTTTGCATCTTTTCAAAATTGTCAGCTATTTTACCAACTGAGTATCATTTATTAACGTGTATAAGGGTGAAAATCACTTTTATTGAACAAACAATCAAATGTAAGATGGGCAAACTAATTACTTTTTTCTTCTTTTTTGCAGTATCGCTTCCAATCTTTTGCCAGGGACCGGTACTTCATGTGGCAGGAACCGTCGCAGATTCAGATGGGGTTTCTACCGCGGGGATTCCGGTTTTCATTACGACTGCGTTTTCGGATTCCACATTCTTCTTCATGGATGCCATCACAGACGAACAAGGCTATTTTGAACTATTTATAGATGTCGTAGCAGGTGACACAGAGGGTGTCATTCATGCAGGTGTGCCGGATTGTAATGGTGTTTTTCTTGAACAATCTCAAGAATGGCAAGCGAATAATACAGATACTGTCCAGGTGACTATGCATTTTGATTATTGCGAGAATATCATTATCGATAGTGTTTGTGCGGTCTTCATCCTGGAAGATATTGATCCAAACGGGCAGTCGATACTCACAGCACTCAGCCCGCTCTGGCCATTGATTGATGTGGTCGAGTATGTCTGGTCTACAGGAGAGGTGGGGCCAAGCATCATACCAACCGAAGCAGGGCAATATTGTGTCACTGCGACATATCTTGATTCATGTGTAGCTACGTCTTGCTATGACTTTTTCCCTGACACCAATGGAAATTGCTGGACATATATTGATCTATCATTCAATGATCTTGACTCTACAACTGGTGGTGGATTTTTTCCGGCGACTTTATCAGCAGTGGCAACTGGTACTCCTCCATTTACTTATGCATGGGATACTGGTGAAACGACCCAATCGATACAAGTAGGACCAGGGTATTATTGTGTGACAACAACAGATGGTGATGGCTGTGTCGCTTCTGCATGTATAGAGGTTACTGATTTTGAATTATGCGAAGTGTTTATTTTTGAAGAAATAGGTCCAAATGGTCAAACACTATTAACAGCTTTTACGCCAGTCTTCTTTGTTAATGATTTTGCTTCTTTTGTATGGTCAACAGGGGAGACAACACAAAGTATTCTTCCAGATGAAGCAGGCACATATTGTGTTACAGCCACTTTTTCAGATTCATGTGTAGCCACATCTTGTTATGATTACTTCCCTGATTCAAATGGCAATTGCTGGGCTTATATTGAACTTAATTACGTTACATCCGACACTTTAGCAGGTGGTATTCTTCCAATCGCAACACTTACTGCCATTCCTTCAGGAGTGGCACCTTTTACATATCAGTGGGATACCGGTGAGCAGTCTCAATCA
>Ga0316201_10003794_pt1 | contig 11244 bp, 11 predicted proteins | sample CS6wburrow_MG_FD_204516 | JGI IMG/M metagenome (GOLD analysis project Ga0316201, IMG submission 204516) | Coastal sediment microbial communities from Delaware Bay, Delaware, United States - CS-6 worm burrow | ecosystem: Environmental > Aquatic > Marine > Coastal > Sediment | place: USA... | reverse complement strand
GGCAGCACGGACTCGGGCTCCACCTTGCCCAACTGGCGCAGGTTATCGAGCAGGATGGCCTGCTTTGCCTGTATCTGTGCGCCCGGATCCATGTGCTGAAGACTGCAGCCCCCGCACACCCCGAATTTTGTGCAGCGCGGTTCGACCCTCTGTGCAGCCGCTCGCACGACCTCGACGGTCTGGCCTTCATCATGGCTGCGCTTGCGATTCAGATAACGGAACTTCACCAACTCACCGGGCAGCGCACCGTGCACGAAGGTCGCCTTCCCATCGACCCTGGCAACACCGCGCCCATCGTGCGACATGTTCAGGATCTCGGCCTCGAATTCACCTTCGGGCAACCGGGCACGACGACGCCGACGGCCCATTCAGCTGCCCCCCCAGATCGCCAGGAATTCCCCCCGGTGGTCGCGATCGGATTTCGCCAGTTCGTCGCGCAGTTTGATCTTCGCCCGTTCACCGTCGGGTCTTGAATGCTCGCCGATCATCGAAAACCAGCTCAACGCCAGCAAAAAGCAATTCAGCGCATACATATCGGTAAACGCCGACAGATCATGGTGGCGTTGCTTCAACCAGGCGTCGATCAGCTTGTCCGGATCGGCCTTGAGCAGGCCCGGAAACCCCATCTTGCGCGCGACCTCATCGAGCGTAGGCCGGTCTTGCCTGTCCAGCATCAGCGTGGCGGCAAGATCATCGAACCGGTTGAGGCCTTCGCGGTCTGCCTGCCAATAGGCCGGATAGCTGACATGTCGAATCAGTGATCGGAAGTGCAGCAGTGGCAACACCTCGGCCGATCCGTCCCAGGAGACCATGCGTCCGGTTCGCAGGGCCGCTTTGTAAAACGCCTGCAGCATGGCCTCTTCGCTGTGCGTGGACAGATCCATCGAGTCAATCTGCACACCGTCGGCCGAACAGTGGATCAACGTCATGCCGCCGATCATCTGCTGGTCCCAGCGCAACCGTTCATCGGTGCCCGTCTGCTGTTTGCGGTTATGTGTGACAACCTTGAACACCGACTTGTCAGACAGATCGTCGAGCCCCAGCACGCGGCGGGCCGTGGCGACATCGGGAATCCTGGCGACTGCAAGTACCGAAAAGCGCATGTTCACTCCGACGGAAACACGCCGGTCGACAGGTAGCGATCGCCGCGGTCACAGATGATGGCGACGATTACCGCGTCGCTCAGTTCGCTGGACAGACGCAGCGCCGCCGCAACGGAGCCGCCCGACGAGACCCCGGCAAAGATGCCTTCTTCGGCTGCAAGCCGGCGGGTCATCGACTCAGCCTCGTCCTGGCTCACGTCCATTTCACGGTCCACGAGGGAGCTGTCGAAAATTGACGGGATGTAGTCGACCGGCCAGCGCCGGATGCCGGGTATCGACGCACCTTCGGCCGGCTGTACGCCAATGATCTGCGGCCGTGGCTGCTGCTCACGCAAAAACCGCGCAGTGCCCATGATAGTGCCAGTAGTCCCCATGGCGCTGACAAAGTGTGTGACACGTCCTGCCGTATCCCGCCATATCTCGGGGCCGGTCGTTTCATAGTGGGCGCGCGGGTTATCGGGGTTGGAGAACTGGTCGAGCACCCTGCCCTTGCCCTCGTCCTGCATGCGCAAGGCGAGGTCGCGCGCATACTCCATACCCTGCTCGCGGCTGACCAGAATCAAATCGGCGCCGTAGGCACGCATTGACGCCCGCCGCTCCACACTGAGATTCTCGGGCATGATCAGGGTCATCTTGAAGCCGCGGATGGCAGCGGCCATGGCCAGTGCTATGCCGGTATTCCCGCTGGTCGCCTCTATCAGGGTGTCGCCCGGCCTGATATCGCCGCGCTCTTCGGCGCGCCTGATCATCGACAAGGCCGGCCGGTCCTTGACCGAACCCGCTGGATTGTTTCCTTCGAGTTTGGCCAGAATCGTGTTGCTGGTTTTACCAGGCAGCCGCTGCAGGCGGACCAGCGGCGTGTTGCCAACGAATGACTCGATAGTGGGATAATCCATCACGCCAGTTTACTCAATCACCGGCGTCAAAACGAGGTAGTATCTGTGGCCAAGGAATGCTGCCGATGGCAGCCGTGGAACCGGGGCCACACCTTGCTGCAGCCACTGAAACTTCATCGTACCGACCTGGTCTCCTTGCGAGCCTACTCGCTTGCCCTGTTGCCGCTGATCTTACTGACTGGCGGCTTCCTGCTCTATCTTTGGCTGGGTGCCGGAACACCCGCGGTCGCGCTTATCGGCCTATTGGTCTTCCTGTGCGGTCTGGCGCTCACGCTCGGACTGCTTATCTATCGGCAGCGATCCTCGCTGCGGCCCGTCTCGCGGCTCAATGATGCATTTGACCGGATCACTTCCGGCGATCTGGAGGCCCGTGTCGCGGAGCACGCCAGCGGTGAGTTCGGCGCACTTGAACAGGGTTTCAACAAAGTCGCGCAGATGCTGTCGGATTCACAGAACAAGCGCCAGGAAGAGATCGACCAGGCCACGCGCGAAGTCCAGGAAAGCATGGAGGTGATCGAGATCCGCACCGCCGAGCTGGATCTGGCGAGAAAGCGCGCGATCGAAGAGAACCGGGCCAAGTCCGAGTTTCTCGCAAATATGAGCCATGAAATCCGCACCCCGATGAACGGCATCATCGGGTTCACCCGCCTGCTGGCCAAGACCGAGCTGAACGACAGCCAGGCGAGTCTGTTGACCACGATCCAGAAATCCGGCAAGTCACTGATACGCATCGTCGACGATATCCTCGACTTCTCGCAGCTGGAATCAGGCAAGCTGGTTTTCGATCATGAACCGTTCAGTCTGCGCGAGTGTGTGGAGAGCTCCGTCAGCCTTTGGGCACCGCAGGCGCATGCCAAGCACCTGGAACTGGTTTCCATGGTCTACAGCGACGTGCCAGACCACCTGGTCGGTGATGAAGCCCGTATTATCCAGATACTCAACAACCTGCTGGGCAACGCGATCAAGTTCACCAACGAGGGTGAAATCATCGTGCGTGTCATGGTTGAAGAGGAGAACGACAGCTCCCTGGTCGTGAGTTTCGCGGTCAGCGATACCGGTATCGGCATCCCCCTCGGCGAACAGCAACGCCTGTTCCTGGCTTTCGACCGGGGCAGCGGGCCGGCCGGGCGCAACTTCGGGGGCACGGGGCTGGGATTGAGTATCTGCCAATCACTGGCGCGCGCCATGAAAGGTCAGATCAGCGTCACGAGTCGACTTGGCGAAGGGTCGGTGTTTCGCGCAGTGCTCCCGATGGACCGCGATCCGGATGCCAAACCGCCTCGCCTTGTCCCGCCCCTGAAGCGCCGGGGCATACTCATCGAGCCGCATAATCTCGCCCGCATCGCAATGCGCAACGCACTGACCGATATGGGACTGGCGGTGGATGACTTCGCCCGCGAGTCCGAGATCACAGACATCGATATCTCACGCTACTCACTGATGGCTGTCGGCTGCAGTGGAACCAATCATCAACTGACCGCAGACCTGTCGTTGGTCAAGCGGCTGAGCGAACAGTTCGAGCTGCCCCTGATCGCACTGGTTTCCAGTTCAGATGAAAAGCTTTTGACCCAATTCGCCGACAACGGCGCCAGCTATTGCCTGAGCAAACCGCCGCAACGTGCCCACCTTCGCGAAAGCCTGCGTGGCTGCCTGCGGTCGGGCATCCTCCATAGCAAACCCGTGCGTGGGCCGAAAAAGTCCATGGACATACCTGCGCTTGACGAGGCAGGCCCGCTCCTGGAAGGCAAACTCTGCCTTGCCGCCGATGACCATCCGATCAATCTGCAGTTGATTACCCACCTCCTGACCGATATGGGGGCTACCGTGCTGCAGGCGACAGACGGTCTTGAGGCGGTGAACCTGGCCGCGAAGAACGCCATCGACATGGCGTTTCTCGATGTTCATATGCCACGCATGGATGGCCTTGATGCAGCCAAGCGTATCCGGTCATTGAACGACAGCCGTGCTGTTCACATCGTGGCCCTGACCGCCGATGCCGCGGAGAAAAACATGCGCGATATTGCCAGGGCCGGGATTCATCGCTACCTGCTCAAACCCGTCAGTGACGACCAACTGCGCAATACCGTCAGTGAACTGCTGGCCGGCAGGGCCGCCATGCAGCTTATCAGCGCAGCCCCTCAGACGACGCCAAGCAAAGACTGGCCGTTGCGGGACGAAGCCCAGGCGCTACGGATTGCAGGGGGCTCGCGTGGCGTCGCGAACAAATTGTTTAAAGAATTGCAGGCCGACCTGCCGAACTCCGTGGCGGAGCTCCGACAGAAACTGGATGAGCAGGACTGGACTGAACTGTGGCAACTCGCGCACCGTCTGCACGGTGCTGCGGCCGTGTGTGGTGTGCCTGCGCTCTACCACGCGCTTGGTGATCTGCATCGAGCCATCTCGCTGGAAGACGAGCCGACCGCTGGCATCCTGATGGACCGGGTGGAATCCACGACTGAACGCGTCTTGGCGTGCCGCGTCTGACTACGGCGCCATTTCAGGTCGATCAGGGCTGCAACAGGCGCTTCATATCGGCCACGGCCTTGTGCAATCCCGCGAACAATGCACGGCTGACTATCGCGTGCCCGATGTTGAACTCCACTATCCCATCGAGTGCCGCGACCGCTTTGACATTGTGGTAGTCGAGTCCGTGCCCGGCATTGACCTGTAACCCGAGCTGCCGGCCGAGTTCGACACCGCGTGCAATTTTCGCCAACGATTGGCCGACGGATTCCGGATCACGCGCCTCGGCATAGTGGCCGGTGTGGATCTCCACGACAGGTGCGCCGATCTCGACAGCCGCCTCGAGCTGCCGCGGCTCGGCATCGATAAACAGAGAAACCCGGACGCCTGCAGCGCTCAGCTGTGCGCAGTAGTCCTTCAAAAAAGGGATATTCGACGCGGCATCGAGACCACCCTCTGTGGTGAGCTCTTCGCGTTTTTCAGGTACCAGGCAGCAATCCGCCGGGGCGATCCGGGACGCAATACCGAGCATCTCGCCGGTTGCCGCCATCTCAAGATTCATTCGCGTCTGCAGCATGCCGGCGAGCAACTCCACGTCGCGATCCTGGATGTGTCGCCGATCCTCGCGCAGGTGCAGGGTAATCGAATCCGCGCCGGCCTGTTCCGCGACCAAAGCGGCCTGCGCAGGTTCAGGGTAGCGCGTGCCCCTGGCCTGCCGCACGGTAGCCACGTGATCGATATTCACGCCCAGCAGTCTTTCGTAATGAGCCATCGCTTTGTTGCCGTTGTCCAAAATCCAAATCCTAGCGAAACAGTTCCCGACTACGTAGCGGTCGACCGTCAAGGTGATGGTCCAGCACCTGTCGCATCAGCAGACGCGCTTCGCGCTGCACACCAGGATCCGCAAACCGGCCACTGCGCAGCGAAATCAGCGTCTTTCCCCGTAGCGCACGCGCATCCGTGGCCAGCGCTTTCACCGGCCCGGTATCCACCTGGTAAGTGTAACTGCACTCAGGTCCAATGGCGTGCCCGTCACTGTCCCTATCAAGTGACATACCCAGGCCGAGTTCCTCCAACAGGCGTATCTCGAAATGCCTGAGGATCGGCTCGAGGTCATTGTCGGCTCCCAGTCCCCGCACGGCCCCGGCATATTCATCGAACAACAGCGGGTGCGCGTCGTGCCTGGCCGTCAGCTTCAGCAGGAGCTCGTTGACGTAGAGACCGCAATAGAGTTTTTTGCCCGTCAGAACGACCGGCGCTGCATTGGTTTCCACGCGTGCCAGCGTGCCGACCTCGCCACGCCCACGCACGTCTACCAACAGTGGCTGAAAAGGTTGCTTGACGGGTGAGACGCGCTTTCCCCGTAGCGCACCCTTGGCGATGCAGGCTACACGGCCCTGTTCACGGATGAACAGATCGACGATCAGGCTGGAATCACCGTAGCGTCGCGAATGCAGTACATAGGCTGCATGCAGGCCGGCCGCTTCCAAGCCTCACTCCGTGTATCCGAGAGAGACGAGACTCGCCTCATCGCTGGACCAGCTCTTCTTGACCTTTATCCAGACATTCAGGTGCACGCGGTTCTGAAAAAACTCGTTCATCGCCTTGCGCGCAGCCGTCGCCGTCTCCTTCATTGCCGCACCGCGTTTCCCCAGCAATATTGCTCGCTGACTCTCGCGCTCGACCCAGATCACCGCACCAATCAGGTAGCGCCCGTCTTCCTGTTCATCGAACTGTTCAATCTCGACGGTGACGGAATATGGCAGCTCCCGGTGATAGCGGCGAGTCAATTGTTCGCGCAGCAGTTCGGCGGCAAAAAAACGCTCTGACCGGTCGGTGATCTGATCATCGGGGAAGATTGCCTCGCTCTCCGGCAGCCGGCTCTTGACCCGTTCGACCAAGGTGCCGGCATTGTCACCATCGCGCGCCGATACCGGTATGATGTCGGCGAAGGCGTGCCGCTCACTGAGCGTCTGCATGAACGGCAGCAGCTCTTCTTTTTGCGATACCAGATCGACCTTGTTGACCGCAGCGATGGCAGGAATACCGGCTTGCGCGATCGCCGACAGCACGCGTTCGTCTTCGTCGGTCCATACCAGTGCCTGCACGACAAAGATCACGACATCGACATCGATCAATGCCGTATGCGCCGTCCGGTTCAGGTATGCGTTCATCGCCTTGCCGCCGCGTTCATGAATACCCGGGGTATCGATGAACACGATCTGCGCGTCCTCGTCGGTCCGTATGCCAAGAATGCGGTGGCGCGTGGTCTGCGGCTTATGCGAGGTGATGGCCAGCTTCTGACCCAACATCCGGTTCAGCAGCGTCGATTTGCCCACGTTCGGCCGACCCAGCAACACCGCGTAACCGCTGCGATAGTTCATTCTTTCATCGCCTCCAGGCGTTCAAGCATTGCGCGCGCGGCGGACTGTTCCGCTTTACGCCGGCTTCCGCCCGTGCCCTCGCAATCTTCGCTCAAACCGGTGGAACAGACGACTTTGAACGTCTGGTCGTGTTGATCGCCGCTGATCTCGACCACCTCGTATTGTGGCAGGGGTTTGCCAATCGACTGCAGGTATTCCTGCAGACGGGTTTTCGCATCCTTGCGTTGGATTTCGGACTTTGGCGTGCTCAGCCGATCGCCGAGCAACCGCCTTACAAGACTGCGCGCCTCATCGATCCCGCCGTCAAGATAGACAGCGGCGATGATCGCCTCGACTGCGTCCGCGAGTATCGAATCGCGCGTCTGGCCGCCACTGCGTAGCTCACCAGGACCGAGTTTGAGCACATCGCCAAGCTCCAGTTCGCGGGCCACATCGGCCAGTGTCTCACGCTTGACCAGGTGTGCACGCATGCGACTCAGCTGCCCTTCGCTGGCAGCGCCCACAAAATTGTAGAGATAATCGGCCACCTCGAACCCGAGGATGGCATCGCCCAGAAACTCGAGACGCTCGTTGTTGCGGGCGCCGAGGCTACGGTGCGTTAACGCTCGCTCGAGCAGGTCGGGGGTCGTGAACTCGTAAGCGATGCGCCGTTGCAGGCGGATCATGGCGGAGATATCAGTCCCGACTCAGAGAAAGTCATCAGGATCGACACGTTACCGGCCACCGGTCTGCGAACTTCGTAGTCCACCGAGATCTTGGTGCCGAATTTTTCTTTCTTGATCTTGATCCAATCACGATCGAACTCGTACACGCTGTTGATCTTCAAGCGTTTCATGAAGGATTTTTTCATTTCACCCGGCGTCATCTTGCGCACCGCCCGGTCGTTCTCCATGTTCGTGAGGACCTGCCGGATCGAATAGTTTTCGAGATACGTCGGCACCATTTTAATACCGATCAGCATGAAGAACACCGCGATTGCGATAACCACCAGCCACGACAACATTGTCATGCCGCGTTGCTTTTTCGCCATAAGCTTCCGTTTCATAGAACTTTTCCTGCGTTTGACCTTCCCAGTGTAGCGGCCGCTAAGCCCGTAGCCTTGAAAAACGCGCTGTTCATCAGTCGCCGATAGTGCCTATCCGGTTCAAGGCGATAAAACCGGTCCGCTGCCAGTCCCAGCTCAGCCAGACGAAAAATGCCTTGCCGACAAGATTTCCTTCCGGCACGAACCCCCAGCAACGCCCGTCATTGCTGTCATCGCGATTGTCGCCCACCATCAGATAATGCCCGTCAGGTACGGTCACCTCCCGATACCCCAGAAAGCCACACGACGGGCTGAAATCGGCCGCCATCGGATTCACCAGGATCGAGTGCTGCATGTCACCAAGGGTTTCCCGGCCCTCGACCGAGCCGAGCGCACGCATGCCGGAACCCTCGGGTTGGTACTGGCCCACCACCTCGATGGGCGCGGGCTCGCCGTTGATGAACAGGGTCTTCTTCTGATAGCGGATCCGATCACCGGGCAACCCGACCACACGCTTGATGTAGTCGAGGCGGGGGTTTTTCGGCCACCGGAAGACCACGATGTCGCCCCGGTCGGGCTCGCCGAGCTCGATCAGCTTCTGCTTGGTCACGGGCATGCGGATGCCATAAGCGAACTTGTTCACCAGGATGAAATCGCCGACCAGCAGCGTCGGCATCATGGAACCCGACGGGATCCGAAAGGGCTCGACCAAGAATGCGCGCAGCAGCAGCACGATGAGAAAAATCGGGAAAAATGAACGTGCGTACTCGACGGTCGTCGGCAGTTTGTCCGGATCTGTCTTGCCCTTGATCAGGCGATGTGCGAGCCACACCACACCTGAGACTATCGATGCGAGCGCCAGCGCCGGCTCGATGCCGAACGCGATGACCACCCATATGAGCAGTGCGAAAAAAACCACAATCAATGTTGTTTGCATACTTGTTCCAAAGACCGGCGATTGACGTATCGTCGGTGACCTGTAGTGTCAGAAGTCAGTTGTCCTTGCCCACCTGGAGCACCGCAAGGAAGGCCTCCTGCGGAATCTCCACTTTGCCGACCTGCTTCATACGTTTCTTGCCGGCCTTCTGTTTCTCGAGCAACTTGCGTTTGCGGCTGACATCGCCGCCATAGCATTTCGCCGTCACATTCTTGCGCAGCGCCTTGACCGTGGAGCGCGCAATGATCTTGCTGCCGATCGCGGCCTGAATAGCCACCTCGAACATCTGGCGTGGAATGATTTCCTTCATGCGCTCGGTCAACTCGCGTCCGCGGCCCTCGGAGTTGTCGCGATGAATGATCAGCGACAGCGCATCGACACGCTCTCCATTGATCAGTACATCGAGCTTGATCAACGCGCCCGTCTGAAAACGTTTGAACTCGTACTCGAACGATGCATAGCCGCGGCTCACCGACTTCAGACGATCGAAGAAATCGAGCACAACCTCGTTCATGGGCAATTCGTAAACCAGCTGGACCTGCCCCGCGAGGTACTGCAGGTTCTTCTGTACCCCGCGTTTCTCGATGCACAGATTGATGACGTTGCCCAGATGATCCTTGGGCACCAGGATATGGGCTTCGATAATCGGCTCGCGCACCTCACGGAATTTTCCGGGCTCCGGCAGCGCGGCGGGGTTGTCGATCATCTGCACGCTGCCGTCGTTCATCTCCACTTCATAGATTACCGTCGGCGCGGTCGTGATCAGGTCGAGATCGTATTCACGTTCAAGCCTCTCCTGCACGATTTCCATATGCAACATGCCGAGGAAGCCACAACGAAAGCCAAAACCCAGGGCCTGCGATGTTTCGGGCTCGTAATGCAGCGCAGAGTCGTTCAGTTTGAGCTTCTGCAGCGCGTCGCGGAAGGCCTCGTAGTCATCCGAGCTGACCGGATAAAGACCGGCGAATACGCGCGGCATCACCTCACGGAATCCCGGCAGGGGCCCGGCGGCCTTGTTGTTTTCCAGGGTCAGCGTGTCGCCGACCGGCGCGCCGTCGATCTCCTTGATGCCGGCGATCACGAAGCCGACCTCCCCGGTGCCGAGTTGTTTCTTGTCCAGCCGCTTCGGTGAAAACACGCCGACTTTTTCAACCTGGTACGCGCGGCCTGTCGACATCACGCGCATCTTGTCTTTTGGCTTGATCACGCCGTTGACGACACGGATCAGCGAGATCACGCCGACGTAGGCGTCAAACCACGAATCTACGATCAGCGCCTGCAACGGGGCATCAGCATCGCCTTTGGGCGGCGGCACTTTCTTCACCAGGGCTTCGAGCAGTTCGGGTATCCCGACCCCGGTCTTGGCGCTGACCTGCAGCGCGTCGGTAGCCTCGATGCCGATGATCTCTTCAATTTCCTCACAAACACGCACGGGATCGGCCGACGGCAGATCGATCTTGTTGAGGACCGGCAGTACCTCGAGACCCTGTTCGATGGCCGTATAGCAATTCGCGACGCTCTGCGCCTCGACGCCCTGGGCGGCATCGACCACCAGCAGCGCGCCTTCGCAGGCAGCCAGCGATCGGGAGACCTCGTAGGAGAAATCGACGTGCCCCGGCGTATCGATGAAGTTGAGCTGGTAGGTGGTGCCGTCCGCCGCCACATAGTCGAGCGTGACCGACTGCGCCTTGATCGTGATACCACGTTCACGCTCGAGGTCCATGGAGTCGAGCACCTGGTTGGCCATTTCGCGTTCGGCGAGGCCACCGCAGACCTGGATGAAACGGTCTGCGATGGTCGATTTGCCGTGATCGATGTGCGCGATGATCGAAAAATTGCGTATATGGCTGAGGTCGGTCATTGCGATGGTTAATCAGGGCCCAGGCGGATGAAAAAACGGAACTCCCCACAGGAAAGTTCCGTTCAGAAAGTGTCGCGAACTGCTGCGAAAGGCCGAAATTATACCGACTTTTGCGCCGTTCCGAAATAGCGGGCCAGCGCGTCGGGGTCGGGCGTCAGCTCGCAGATCAGCGCATTACCCTGGATCAGTACCGGCACCCGCAGGCCATACAAGCGACGCCACTCGGCAGAGGTATCGACATCCCGCCAGTGCGCCTTTTCGGCGACATCAGGCCAGCTCCGAAACAACATGGCTGCCAGCTCCTCGCAGAGATGGCAGCCATTGCGGTAGTAAAAATAGACCGGAGCCGATCCCACTCAGTCGCGCAGGCGCATGGCGATGAAGACAGGGCTGTCCCCGCGCCGAATCAGCACGGCTACGGTGCGCTTGTCGTCTGTCTGATCGATCAGCTGGCGCAGGTGGCGGGCGTTCTTGACGTCCTGGCCGTCGAACATCATGACGATGTCTCCGCGTCGGATTCCGGCATCCTGGGCCGGGCCAGATGTCACCTTGCCGATCAGGGCACCACCGGTTTCG
>Ga0316201_10003793_pt1 | contig 11245 bp, 7 predicted proteins | sample CS6wburrow_MG_FD_204516 | JGI IMG/M metagenome (GOLD analysis project Ga0316201, IMG submission 204516) | Coastal sediment microbial communities from Delaware Bay, Delaware, United States - CS-6 worm burrow | ecosystem: Environmental > Aquatic > Marine > Coastal > Sediment | place: USA: Delaware... | reverse complement strand
TCACGCTTGGTGCACAAAGCGGCGCGACCACCAGCCAGTCGGTCTGCGCCCCGGGCAGCCTCGATCCGATCGTGGTCCAGGTCGGCCAGCTGCAGGGCTTCACCAACCCGGTGACACTGTCCTACAACGGTTTGCCCTCAGGCTTCGTTGGCAACTTCAGCGTCAACCCGGTTGCGCCTCTGGGCTCCTCGAATGCCAACGTCTCGGTCGGCGGCGCTGCGGCTGCCGGCGACTTCACCTTCAGCATTGACGGTACGGCCACGGGCGCATCTGATCGCAGCCTTGGCGTCAACGTGACCGTGGCGACCGCTGCACCGGCCGCGTCGACTCTGTCGGCTCCGGCTGACGGCGCGCTCGAGCAGTCGACCTCGCCGATCTTCACGTGGAGCGCCGTGGCCCAGGCGACGGATTACCTGCTGGAAGTTGACGACGATCCCGCGTTCGGCAGTATCGACTTCAGCGTCAGCACGGCCGCCACCAGCGCGACGCTGGGTGGCAGCCTGAATCCGCAGACGACCTACTACTGGCGTGTAACGGCCTCCAACGGCTGTGGCACCGGTGCGATGTCGGCGACGAATGACTTCACGACCGGCGCGGAAATCTGCAGTTCCCCGGGCCTGAGCATCCCCGATGGTAATTCTGGCGGCACGACCGACGCGGCTGTGGTAAGCAGCAGCGGCACGATCCTCGGCCTGGACGTGAGCATCAAGGCCACCCACACCTGGGTGGGCGACCTGCTCTTCCGACTGGTCAACGAAGATACCGGCACCAGCGTCACGCTGATCGACCGTCCGGGCGTCCCGGCCAGCACGTTTGGTTGTTCCAACAACGACATCGACGCCGTCATGACCGATTCGTCGGGCACGCCGGTCGAGACGACCTGTGGTACGCCTGGACTTGGTGGCAACCTGCAGCCGCAATTTCCGCTGTCGGCCTTCATCGGCGAAGACATTGGCGCCACGTGGACGCTGTTTGTCTCGGATAACGCCGGTGCCGATACCGGTACGCTGGACGAATGGTGCCTGCTGCCCACGCTGGACGTCGCCGTGACCGATAGCGACGGCGACGGTGTCGGTGACGACGTCGACAACTGCACGCTCGTGGCGAATGCAGATCAGCGCGATACCAACGGCGACGGCTATGGCAACCGGTGTGACACCGACCTCAATAACGACGGCGTTACCAACCCCGTTGACCTGGGTCTGTTCAAGCTGGTGTACTTCACGGCTGATGCGGATGCGGACTTCAACGGCGATGGCGCCGTTAATCCGCTCGATCTGGGACTGATGAAGCTGTACTTCTTCCTGCCCCCGGGTCCGAGCGCCCTTGCGCCGTGATCGACGTCTTTAGTTCATAAAGACCTGTGCAAACCCCGCCCTCGTGGCGGGGTTTGTTTTTGTGCCGAAGGAAAGGGGGCGAGAAACGCCGCAGCGGCTAAGGTGGCGGTTCCGCCGGGCTGATCGTGAGCTTGTGCGCCGACTTGTCGAGGAAGCGCAGCAGGATCCTGTAGATGTCGATGTCGAATTGACGCTCCTGCGACAGCAGGTCGCCGATCTCATGACGGTCGTGCACGGTGCCGATCAGGCACCAGCGATCGAGCACGTGCAGGTCGACGCGCCGTCCGCGTTTTTCGGTCACCACGACGGCGCCGTCGAACGGCCAGCGCCGCAGACGCGTTTTTCCGAGCGCCTCCATCAAAGCCAGGTTCCAGGCCACCGGCGACTGGGCGCCGATGCAGGCCCCGCGACAACGTTTGAGCTGGTAGCCAAAGCAACTCCCCGCGCCGCGCTCAAGCCCGAGCTTCTTGCGGCACAGGCCGTGTTCGTCGGCCACAACGCGTACGAATCGCTGCGCGGCCTTGCGTTGGCGAAACGTGCCGTAGCGGGGCACTTCGTCATCCGGACATTCCAGTTCTTCGATGACGGGCGTGTGATAGCCGTCGGTGTCTGTGTCCAGCGCGAGCGTGAAAATCGTCGCACGATGACGCAGTCGGCGGTTTAGCAGCGGCGTCTCGCGTTTGATGGTCGCGGCCTCGAGCAGCAGGGCGCCGAGTTCGCCGGCTGTCGCGACGCTCTCGACGCCGGCCGTACGCGCGAAGAGCTTGCGCTCCTTGTCTTCGCGGGCCGCTGCCGAAAAGTGCGCGAGCACCCGGCTGCGCACGTTGACGCTCTTGCCCACGTACAGAAGCGCACCGTCGTCGGAGAGAAAGCGATAGACGCCGGGTCCTTCGCCCAGCGCCTCGATGCTCGCCGGATCGAGACCACTGGGCAGTGCCGGGCCCGCCAACTGGGTGTGCACCGCGTCGCGCAGCGCATCGTGCCCGAGTTCCTCCCCCACCTTCACGCAGAATTCCCACAGCGCGCGAGCGTCGGTCAGCGCACGGTGGCGCGGTTCGCAGGTCAGGCCGTGGCGCTGCATTAGCGCATCGAGGTTGTGATGTCGTTCCTGCGGATACAGTTGGCGCGACAGCGCCACGGTGCACAGCCGCCGCGGCCGGAATGTCACCGACAGCGCACGAAAGGCGGCGCGCAGAAACCCGTAGTCAAAGCGCACGTTGTGGGCTACGAACAGGTGCCCGTCCAGCCGCTCGAAAATATCGCGCCAGATGTCGTCGAAATGCGGCGCGTCGGCCACCATCTCGTTGCTGATGCCGGTCAACGCGCTGATCTGCAGGGGAATCTCCCGACCGGGGTTGAGCAGCGTGGACCATTCGTCGATTTCGCCGTGTGGCGACGCCGTGACAATTGCAATTTCGGTGATGCGATGAAACCCGGCCCGGCTGCCGGTCGTTTCCAGGTCGACGAACGCGGTGGGCAGATCGTCGCTCAGCATGGCGTGCGACGCCCGCGTTCAGAGCGGGCAAACCAGCCGTGGCCGTGGGATGTCGCGCCGCGGCCTGCGCACCCGACGTGCGCGGTGTTGGGCCCTGGCGGTCGCATCACGGCGAGAGTGTCATCTCGTGGACGGTTTCGCCATGGCCGTCGACCAGTTCGAAGGTCAAAGCACCGTTGTGATCAATGTCGATTGCGCCGAAATTGAAACCGCGCAACGCCTGCCCCAGCGTGGTGGCGGGCGACTCCAGGCCATGAAAATAGAGCCGCCGGGGCGCGAAAGTGGGGTCCACCTCGCGGTGCGCAAACATGCCGGCGCTGAGCGGACCCACGAGCAACTCGTGGACCACGAATTGCGGCTGCCGCGGCAGCGGCTGGAGGCGGAAACCGGTCGCAAAATGGATGTCGGTGGACAGGAATACAAGGCCAGCGACAGCGCGTTTTGCCAGCGCCTGGAAGATGGCATGGAGTTCACGCTCGAAGCCACCGTCACCGTCGCCGCTGGCCCAGCCGTCACGTCCATTTTCAACCGGCCAGCCGGTGGGGATGGTGATCGGGACGCTACTGATCACGAATTTCCACGTCGCGTTTGACACGGCGAGTCCGTCGATCAGCCAGCGCCGTTGCGCCGCGCCCAGCAGAGATTTGGGCAAGACGCCGATGTCGTCCAGAGCGTTGTCGTCGCGGTACTGGCGTGTGTCCAGAACGAAAAACTCGGCGTGACGACCGACGCGAAAACGGCGGTAAAGGCGACCCGGCGCCGCGGGCGGGTGTGCGACCGGGTTATTGAGTACGAAGGCGTCACGTCCCACGGCCAGCAGATCCACATCGGGTGCGGCGGGTAGGCGCGCCGTGTGCGGACCGAAGTCGTTGACGATCTCGTGATCGTCCCACACCGGGACATAGGCCATACGGCGCCGCAGACGCCGAAAGCCAGGATCCTCAAAGTTATAGCGCCAGCGGTCCGAAAAACTCGCGATGTCGAGCAGGGGGCGATCGATGCGGGCGATTTGAGCATTGCCAAACGCGCCGATGGCCTCGCACGCTCCGTCCGCGTAAATCATGTCGCCAAGACCGATAAAAAAGTCGGCGTCGCGCCCGTCCAGTGCCGCAAAGACAGGAAACCCGAGGGTCGCGTCGCGGCACGCGTTCTGGCCCGCCAGATCGCCGCTGAACAGGAATTTGACCGGTGCGTTGCTGTGGGCCGGTGGCGCCGTGCGAAACCGGGCCGCAACGCCGTCGGGGCGCACACCATCGTCGACGAAGGCGGTGACGGCGTAGGAGGTGCCAGGTTGCAGTCCGTCCAGCGGCACGTGCGCCGTACCGTGTCTGCTCAGAACGGCGCTGCGGGCGCCGCCGTCCGATTCGCCCCGCCATTGAAGTCGCACGCGCTGGCCGGCGCTGCCGCCGATCCACACAAGCGCTGAGCGCTCGGTGACCTCGCCCACGCTGATGTCGATTGATGTCGGCACCGCCGGTGACGGCGCGACCGCGCAGGCTGCGCCGATCAGTGCCGTTGCGCCGATCAGTGCCGCGCAGACACGGCGTGCGAGGAATCGATGAAACCAGATCATGCTATGAGTGTACCGGCGGATGGATGAATTCAACATAATCTGACCTGGGCAAGTCGGCAATCTTTACACTCGTGCAAGCTCAGATTCGGCAAAAAGACGCGGCGCCAGCCTAACAGACTGATGTAACGCGAATTTACATTTAGTGGCACAACCCTTGCTTGGTAAGGGTATCGGATGGCGATGTCGTCCGGTCAAGTGGAAAATGTTGGCGATCCGGTTTTTTGCACGCGACATGCGAAGTCCCTGCCCTGGTCAGGCTTGGGGCGCAAATCATCGGCAAGTCATGAATAACTCCTGAAAATGAAAAGAAGGCACACCCCTAGATAAGAACAACAAGAACGCGAAGAACAACAACAGGGTGTAATCAACTGCCGGAGCTTTGCTTCGGCATTTGTTTTTCTGCGTAACGTTCAGGGCTTGATCAGGGCAGGCTTTTGAAGAAGCGCGACGCGCGCGGGATGTAGAAGTTGTCGCGGTTGAACGACATGACAACGCTGCTGGTGCGGCCAATGATCATTTCGCGCGGTACAAAACCCCAGAAACGAGAGTCGTCGCTCTGGTCGCGGTTGTCGCCAAAAGCAATGTAATTTCCTTCCGGCACCACCCAGGATCGCGGCGGTGTACGTGACTGTGGCGCGTGCAGCACCGGGTGCGGATGACCCGGCAGCATCTCGGTATACAGCTCGTACTGCTTGGCCCGCTCGGTCTGCACCGACACGTCAACCTCGTCGAATGACAGCGGCTCGTACACCACCGGTTTTCCGTTCAGTCGCATCTGGTGCCGATCGTAGCTGATCTCGTCGCCCGGAATGCCGACGATGCGTTTGACCAGCCGCGTGCCGTTTTTTGGCGACTTGAATACGATGATATCGCCGCGTTTTGGATCGCTGACTTTCTTGAGCACCTTGTGGGTGTACGGAATCTTGACGTCGTAGGCCAGCTTGTTGAGCCAGATTCGATCCCCTTCGATCAGCGTTGGCCGCATCGAGCCGCTGGGGACGTGATTCCAGTCCGCGACGCCAATACGAAATGCGAACATGATGACGATGAAAATAATGAAGCCGGACCATTCTTGCCAGAATGTTTTTTTCTCGGGCGCTGCGGTTTCGCTCATGGGATCGGGCTCATGACTGGACTAAAAAGAAGATATTGGGAAAACGGGCCGCTATTTTGCGGTAGACAGACCCACGGGGCAACTAACGCCGGTGCCGCCGATGCCGCAGTAGCCGTTCGGGTTCTTCGCCAGGTACTGCTGGTGATATTCCTCGGCGTAGTAGAACGCGGTCAAAGGCGCCAGCTCCGACGTAATCGGGGCGCTGTGGCCAGCGTTTGCGAGCGCGTCCTGGTAGGCGTCGCGCGCGGCCCTGGCGGCGCCGAGCTGGGCATCGCTGGTGGTGTACACGGCCGAGCGGTACTGCGTGCCCCGATCGTTACCCTGGCGCATGCCCTGGGTTGGGTCGTGGGATTCGAAGAATGTGCGCAGCAGTGTCTCGTAGGTGATCTTCTGCGGGTCGAAAACGACGAGCACGACCTCGGTGTGGCCGGTTCGGCCTGAGCACACGTCCTGGTAGGTGGGATTGACCGTGTGACCGCCGGCGTAACCCACCGCCGTGCTGACCACACCGTCCAGTTGCCAGAAAATGCGTTCCGCGCCCCAGAAGCAGCCCAGGGCGAACACCGCCTGGGAGAGGTTGGCGCCGAACGGCTCGCGCAGCGGCGTGCCGAGAACGAAATGCCGGTCCGGGACTGCCATTGGCGTGGGACGATCGGGCAGGGCCTGCTCACGCGTGGGCAGATCGGCACTCTTGCCGCGCAGGGAATCAAACATAATGCTCACTCTTCATGTTTCGTTGAGTTGCGCGAGCTGGGCTTGCGCGTTGTTGCGTATGTAATCGACCGATACTTTGAACTCAAGTTCATTGCGAATGGGCTTGAACAGCGCGTCGCGCTCCATTCGCAGGTAGCCGGGAAAGCCGCGATCGGCCATTTCCCGCACGGTGGCCAGCGCCCGTTTGTGCTCGCCGCGCGCGACATGGGCGCCGGCAGTGACGTACATCAGGTCGCTGCTGTTGAAGCCCGACTGCTGGCGCGATTGTACGTGCTCAAGCACGCGATCGGCGAGGCGCACGCCAAACTCGCGGTTGCCGCTGCGCACCGACGCGTTGGCCAGGTAGATTACCCCGAACATGCTGTCGTCGGTCACCCGGTAGATTCGCTCATCGTCTTCGGGCGCATCGGGGCCCGCGAAACGCACGAATATTTTCTTTACCCAGTTCGCCGCCTCGACGTAGCGCTCGTTGTCGAAGGCAATGACGGCACGGTTGACGTAAGCGGAAAAGAAGTTGTCGTCGTCCGCGAGCTTGCGCTCGATAACCTGCTGCATGCCCGCGTAATCGCCCGACAACTGCAGCATGGCCAACTGCATGTTGATCACGTTGAGTTGGTCCGGCCCGATGGCCGTGGCCCGGTCCAGCCACTCCCGCGCGCGGTCCAGATCGCCAAGGCCGGCGTACATCTGGGCCAGTGCCACCATTGTCGCCGCGCGGCCCGAGTCGAGTTCGTTGGCCTTGCGCAGGTAACGGACGGCGCTGACATAGTCGTTGTCCGCGTTCGCCATTGTCGCCAGGTTGAAGTAGACCAGCGGATACTCGGGCGCAAATTCGAGGATTTTGAGAAATTCGCGGCGCGCCTCGTCGACGCGCCCCAGGTCGAACAGCGTGTCGCCAAGAAGCTGGACGGCAATCGGCGACAGGGGTTCCAGGTCGGCCGCGATACGCCGCTGTTCCAGTGCCGCCTCCGGGTCCACCCATGACAATACGCCGGCGTACCACATGTGAGCGTTGGCAAATCCGGGGTTAAGATCGATGGCGCGCAGGAACGCCGCGGCGGCTTCCTGAAATTTGCCTTTGTCACTCAGGACCAGTCCCAGCGATGCGTGCGCCTCGGCCAGATCGGGGTCAAGCGCCAATGCGCGTTGGGCTGCCGCCAGGCCTTTGTCGAGCGACTCTACTTTATCCATGTTGCCGTAGTTGCTGGCGAAGTTGTACGCGTCGGCCAGGCCCGACCAGGCCAGGGCGAAGCGGTCGTCAAGGGCGATCGCGCGCTGGAACAGGTCAATCGCGGCCTCGATCGACGCCGACGTGCGCTTGTGCCACTCGTTACGCCCGCGCAGGTACAGGCGATAGGCGTCCATGTTGTCGGTGGGGCGCTCGACTGCGTCGGCCGGCAAGCCCACCAGCTCGATCTTGAGATTGTCGGCCACGTCGCGGGCGATCTGTTCCTGGATCGCGAATACGTCGGTCATTTTGCGCGTGTAGCGTTGCGACCAGATCTCGAAGCCGTCGCTGACTTTCACCAGCCGCACCGTGACCTTGAGGGTGTTGGCGTAGGCCTGGACGGAGCCCTCGAGCAGCGCGCCCACATTGAGCGCGCGGCCGATCTCGGAGATTTCCTCGCGCACGCCGCGGTACCGGAATGACGATGTGCGTCCCGGCACGCGCAGCGTGTCGATCTTCGCCAGCCGGATCAACACATCTTCGGCCAGCCCGTCGGCAAAAATTTCGTTGTTGGGATCGGCGCTGAGATTTTCGAACGGCAAGACGGCAACCGACGCGCCGCCGGCTGCCCGTTCGATCGCCGCTGCCGTCGCGTCGGCCGCTGGCGGACGGGTCGGCGATTGCTGACCGCGCCACAGCAGAACGCCGACGGCGACGGCAAGCGCGCCGATAATGACCAGGTCCACCGTGCGGGCGCCACGCGACGGCGCCGCGGACGTGTCGGTTGTGCGCTGCAGGCCGAAGCGCGTGAAGTCGTACAGCCAGGCCACCACGATCGCGACCGGGAAACCGATCAGCAGGACGATGATGATCAGCCGCATGGCCGCGTCGCTGCCGCCGAATGCCGGCAGCACCGTATCGGCGATCTGCACCAGCAGCCAAGCGACGAACGCATACGCGGCGCCCGCGCGAACCACCTTGCGCCGGCTCAGTTCCCCGAAAGTGCGGCCTAGCCAGGAGTTGTCGGACACCAGTACTTTCCGTTGCGGCCGCTTAGCCGTCGTCCGCCAGCGGCACGCCGGCGTCGGACACGGTCATGCTGGCCAGGTCCAGTATCATGCCGGGGTCGGTCAGGGTGACTTTTGCGTCGAAGTCATTGACCAGCTTCGTCTGCAACTTGAGCGACGCCTTCTTTTCGCCGTGCACGAGAAAAACCTGCGGCCGGTTGCGAAAATGGCTGTACCAGGTCGCCAGGTCCTGCTCGTCGCCGTGGGCCGACAGGCCTCCAACGGTGTGGATCTTGGCAGCGACCTTGATCACTTCGCGGTGAATCTTGACGGTGGGCCTGCCGTCAACCAGCCGCCGCCCCAGCGTACCCTGCGCCTGGTAGCCCACGATCATGACCTGGGTTTGCGGGCGCCACAGATTGTGCTTGAGATGGTGCAGGATACGCCCGCCGTTGCACATGCCACTGCCCGCGAGCACGATGGCGCCGCCGTTCAGGCGGTTGATGGCGCGGGACTGGTCGGCCGACTTGCTCAGCGTCAGGTTGGGCAACGGCGGCATCTGGTTGTTGCCCTTGCGTAGCTTGGTGGCTTCCTCGTCGTACAGATGCGGATAGTCCCAGTAAATCTTGCTGGCCTCGATGGCCAGGGGGCTGTCGAGGAAAATCTGCCAGCGACCGACGTCCCACTCGTCGTAGTACTTGCCGAGCATGTAGAGCACTTCCTGCGAGCGGCCCACGGCAAAGGCGGGGATCAGGATATTGCCGCGGCGTCGCTGCTCGCCGGACACGATCTCGCCAATTTCGTCGACGGTGCGCTGGCGATCGCGATGGCGGCGCCCGCCGTAGGTGCTTTCCATCAGCACCACATCCGCCTCGGGGACGTCCTCCGGGTCGCGCAGGATTGGCGTGTTGTACTGGCCCAGGTCGCCGCTGAACACGATGCGCCTTGAAACCCCGTTCTCCTCGACCAGCACGTCGACCGTTGCCGAGCCCATGATGTGGCCGGCGTCGCGGAAGGTAACGTTGATTCCCGGCAAAACCTCGAATGTCTCGTGGTAGCGATGACCGACCATGGCCTTGACCGTCTCCAGGGCGTCGCCCTTGGTATACAGCGGTTCGAGCGGCTTCTTGCCGCGGCGCTCGCGGCGCCGGTTTTCGCGTTCGGTGTCGCGCTCGCCCAGCGACGCGGAATCGAGCAACAGGATGTTGCACAGGTCCTTGCTGGCGTTATGCGTGTGAATCGGGCCACTGAAACCCTGGCGGACGAGCAGCGGGAGGCGCCCGGAATGGTCGATGTGCGCGTGGCTCAGGATCACGGCGTCAATTTTGCGCACGGCAAATGGGAACGGGTCGCGGTTGCGCTTTTCGGCCTTGCGGCCGCCCTGGATCAAGCCGCAATCGAGCAGGATGCGATGACCGTTCACGGTCAGGATATGGCATGAGCCGGTCACTTCGCCGGCGGCACCGAAAAACTCAAGATTCATTGCATCGTCCGTCCGTTCAAATCAGGCGCTATTGTACCTTTACGCGCTGATCGTGCGCAGATACCAGCGATCGAAGTCGTGCACGCAGCGTTCCAGCGGGTGATACGGCCCGCTGCGGTGCCCGGATGAGGCCAGCCCACGCTGGGCGTTTTCGCATAACGCCCAGTCCTGGCGATTGGTCTGGTCCCAGAATTCGACCGCGTCGGATGGGTCGAAGTCGGGCTCGGCCATCGCCTGCGCTGCGAACAACCATTCGGTCTGCACGTAGGTAGCATCAGGGGCGCGCGGCAAGATGTAGTGCGCCATGGCGTAGTCCGGCGCGATGCTCAGGAGCAGGTTGGGGAACAGGTTGAAGTAAAACACGAGGTCCGCGCGTTGCCCGTCGAATCCGGGCAGCAGCGGCCGGCCGGATTGACCATCGCGCGTCATGCTGGCGAATGGGGCGTTGATGCGCATCGGCCCGCCGGTGAAGTTCTTGCCGCGATGATCGAACTCGGGCAGGTCCGCGTCGTTACTCAGGCGGTGCAGTTGCGGGTGCGCGCCGGGGCAGTGGTAGCACTCGTTGTAATTCTCGCAGATCAGTTTCCAGTTGCCCGCCACGGTGTAGTCGTGCATTGCGCCGCGCTGCAGCCGCTCCAGGCCGAAGGCGGACAGGTCGGGCAGGTCGGGAAAGAATTTGTCGAGCGCTGGCCTGCCGTCGTTCAGGCAGACGAAGATAAAGCCCAGCAGCGTCTCGACGCGCACAGGTTGCAGCGCGTGGTCCGCAGCGGAAAAGCCGGGCCTGCCGTCCATGCCGGGCGCGTTTTTCAACTGTCCGTCATTGCCGTAGCGCCAGGCATGATACGGGCACACGATGTGCCGGCACGGCGCCTCGTTCACATTGAGCAGACGGGTGCCGCGATGCCGGCAGACGTTGTGGAAGGCGTTGAGGCCGGCCTCGCGGTCGCACGTGATGATGATCGAGTCCGCGCCGATGTCCACGACGCGACTGGAGCCGGCCTCGTCCAGCGCGGCCACGTGACCGACGCACACCCAGTCGCCAAACAAACCAGACAATTCGCGCTGGAACAGCTCGGTGTCGTGATAAACAAAGCCGGGTAACGTGAGCGCGGTCTCGAACGGCTGGTCGGTCGCGGCGGCGCTCCGCAGCCGTCGCTTGATCGAGTCCGCGGTCAAAAGTCGGCTGCCGGCGTCTGGCGCCGCCGCGGCGGATCGAAAAACGGTCCGTCGACGACGGTGCACGGCGCCATGACGGTGGACCAGTGCAACTCGCGCTGATAGTAGATCTCGGCCTTGAGATTGGCCAGGTCGCCAGGCGTGGCGCGCTCGACGGTCGCCAGCGCGATGTTCTGCT
>Ga0316201_10003792_pt1 | contig 11246 bp, 8 predicted proteins | sample CS6wburrow_MG_FD_204516 | JGI IMG/M metagenome (GOLD analysis project Ga0316201, IMG submission 204516) | Coastal sediment microbial communities from Delaware Bay, Delaware, United States - CS-6 worm burrow | ecosystem: Environmental > Aquatic > Marine > Coastal > Sediment | place: USA: Delaware... | reverse complement strand
ACCTTTTCGTCGCGCAGGTCGTCGGCATCCATGGACACCGGGGGTTCCATGGCGACCAGCGCCATAAGTTGCATCAGATGACTTTGCAGCATGTCGCGCAGTGCGCCGGTGCCTTCATAAAAACCTGCGCGGCGGCCTACACCGAGTTTTTCTGTTCGGGTGATCTGGACGTGGTCGATGTAGTCGCGGTTCCACAGGGGCTCGAGCATCAGGTTGGCAAAACGCGACACCAGTATGTTCTGCACCATCGCCTTGCCCATGTAGTGGTCGATGCGATAGGTCTGCTCCTCACGCAGGTGACGGCTGATCGTTTTGTGCAGGTCCTGCGCGCTTTTCAGGCTGGAGCCGAACGGCTTTTCGATCACGACGCGTCGCCAGGCGCCGTTTTCCTCCAGCATCCGGTGGCTCTCCAGCGACTCGATGACCCCGACATAGGAGGATGGTGGCAGCGAGATATAGAACACCTGGTTGTCTGGAAAACGGGCATCGCGCAAGAGTGCGGCGAGCTGGCGGAAGGTGTCGGGCTTGGCCAGGTCGCCGCGAAAGTAGTGCATGCGCCGACAGAATGTCTCGCAGTCGGATGCCTCCAGTGGATCGCGCGCCTGCCTCGACAGCATCTCCCGAACCTGGCTTTCCCAGGTCTCCTGGCTGTAGTCCGTGCGCCCCGAGCAGATAATACGCAGCCCATCCGGCAGCAGACCGGCCGCTTCCAGGTGATACAGGGCCGGCAGCAGCTTGAGCTGTGCCAGATTGCCTGTGGCACCGAAGATGATCAGACTGCAGGCTTCATTCATTCGGCAGGTTCTTCAATCTGGTCGTCTGTCCAGCGCGTGTGCCAGCTTGACCCGGCTTCGCGATCAATGCGCCGATAGGTATGTGCGCCAAAGTAGTCGCGCTGTGCCTGCAGCAGGTTCGCGGGTACCACCGCGCTGCGATAGCCGTCGTAGAAACTCAGTGCCGAACCCAGGGCCGGCAGCGGTATACCCATCCGCACGCCGAGCGTGATGGCCTCCCGCCAGCCCGGCTGAGCGTCACGCACCGCGGACGCAAAGAAATCGTCGAACAACAGGCTGGGCAGCCCCGGGTCGCGACCGAACGCCTGTTTGATATCGTCGAGAAAACGGCTGCGGATGATGCATCCGGCGCGCCACAAAAGTGCGATCTCTCCATAGTCCAGCTGCCATCCATGCTCGCTCGCCGCCTGGCGCATCTGCAGAAAGCCCTGGGTGTAGGAGATGATCTTGGCCGCATAAAGGGCATCGTGGATGGCATCGAGCATCGCCGGCCGGTCGCCGTCGAAGACCGGCCTGGGGTCACCCAGGCGAGCAGCCGCGGCCACCCGTTCCTGTTTCATCGCAGACAAGGTGCGTGCAAACACGGCCTCCGCAATCAGGGTCAGTGGAACGCCGAGCTCCAGGGCATCGATCGCTGTCCAGCGGCCGGTACCCTTTTGGCCGGCCGCATCCAGGATGTGGTCAACGCGCGCGCTGCCGTCCGCCTCGGTGACCTTCAGGATCTCGGCGGTGATTTCGATGAGATACGACGCCAGTGGGCCCTGATTCCAGCCCGCGAAGGTCGCTGCGATCTCCTGCGACGGCATGCCCAGGCCGTCGCGCATCAGCTGCCAGGCCTCGGCGATCAGCTGCATGTCGCCGTATTCGATGCCGTTGTGGATCATTTTCACGTAGTGGCCGGCGCCACCATCCCCCACCCAGCGGCAGCAGGGCTCGCCGTCGTCCGCTCTGGCCGCGATGCGCTGGAAGATGTCGCTGACCAGCGGCCAGGCCGCAGGGTCGCCACCGGGCATGATGGAGGGCCCGTGTCGGGCGCCTTCCTCGCCGCCGGAGATCCCGACGCCGAGAAAGCGGATACCCTGTGCGGCCAGTTCCTGCCAGCGCCGCTGACTGTCTTTGAAAAACGAGTTTCCGCCGTCGATGATGATGTCGCCGGGTTCCAGGTGTGGCAGCAGACCTTCGATGACCAGATCGACCACCTTTCCGGCGGTCGCCATCAGGAATACGGTCCGTGGCCGGGCGAGCGAGGCCGTCAGCCCGGCAAGATCGTGACATGCCACGATGGTCGAGTCGGCAGGGAGTCGGGCGACGAAATCATCGGTGACGCTGGCGGTACGGTTGTAGACCGCGACCTTGAGTCCGTGGTCGGCCATGTTGAGGGCGATGTTGCGGCCCATGACGCCGAGGCCGTAAACGGCGATATCGGATGGCATAGCTGTGTTCCGTTGATTGCTACCGAAGCAGCGCGAGGTTCGCAGGTCCAATACCTGCAAATTTCGTGCGCGCTGTCATTCTTCGCCGTGCCTGCAGGTTTTTCCAGTCCGCGGCGGCCCCGCGGCCCTATCTTAAACGATCATTGTCCGCAGATAGTGCCCGTTCCGCACAACTTTGGCACATCTCGAGAGTCTTTTTGATGAAATGCCCCCATGGGAGGCCAGGCGAGGAGGCCACCCGGGAATCCCTGCACAGAAGGAAATCCGCTGCCCGGGTCGGCACCGGGTTCAGGCAATCAGAAGATGAGGTTCATCATTACCATCGCCACGACCAGGAACAACACCGTCATGATGCCACCCGCACGCATGAAATCGGGTACCCGGTAGCCGGCGGGGCCCATGATCAGTGCATTCACCTGGTGGGTAGGGATCAGGAACGAATTCGAGGTGGCGATCGCGACCGTCAGTGCGAACACCGCCGGGTTGGCGCCTGCGCCAATGGCGATGTTGACCGCCAGCGGCACCAGCAGCACGGTGGCACCCACATTCGACATCACCAGGGTAAAGAAGGTGGCAAGCAGAGCGACAGATGCCTGAATCACCCAGATCGGCATGGTGCCCACCACGCTGAGCGTCTGTTCGGCGATCCATTTGGCGGTGCCGGAGGTCTCTACGGCGAGCCCGAGCGGGATCAGTGAGGCAAGCAGAAAAACGGTCTTCCAGCTGACCGCGGTGTAGGCCTCATCTATTTTCAGTACCCCCGACAAGATCATGCCTATCGCGCCCGTCAGCAGGGCAACGGAAAGGCGAAGGTCGGTGAACAGCACCATGCAGAGTGCGATCGAAAAGAAGATGGCGGCATGCGCGACCTTGGTGGGACGCAGTTCCTCGTGCGGGAATTCGGTCGTCACGACGACAAAGTTGCGGTCTTTCTGCAGGCGCGCCAGTGAATCCCACTGGGTGTGCACGATGAGAGTGTCGCCGCCCTGCAGCGGGATACTGCGGATGTCGTCGCCTTCGCGCATGGTCTCGCCGTTGCGATGCAGGGCGATCATGGCGATGCCAAAGGTTTTGCGCATCCAGACGTCGCGCGCGCTCTTGCCGACCAGGTTGGAACTCGGTGGGACAACAACCTCGGCCACGCCGGATTTTGTCGCCGAGAACACCTCGCCGAGGACTTCGATGCTGCTGTGCAGATCGAGTTCGTATTTATCGACGAACTCGAGCAGGTTCTTGGGCGATGCGATGATGCCCAGCACTATGCCGGCGGAGATCCCCGTGTCGCGCGCGATAGTCCCCGGACCGACCTTCATGGTGCCGCCGCTGGCCGAGGCGATGACCCGCACGCAGTCCTGGTGCTCGATGTCGTCCAGCTGCTTGCCGACCAGTTCGCTTTCCTCCGGCACCTCCACCTCGAACAGCTCATAATCGAGCTTGTAGGTGTTGCGGAAGTAGCTCATCGCATCGTCTTTGCTCTTCGTGCCCTGGCTCACGGGCAGCACGAAACGGCCAGCGAGCATGAAATAGATGATGCCGGTGGCGACCAGCGCGAGACCGACCGGGGTCACCGAGAACAGGTGCCAGGTGTCCATCTGCTGTTCCGCAGGCAGGGCCTTGTTCGAGGTGAGAATCAGGTCGTTGAGCAGTATCAGCGGGCTCGAGCCGACCATGGTCACGGTGCCGCCGAGGATGGCGCAGAAACCCATCGGCATCAGCAGGCGAGACATCGGCAGGCCGGAGCGTGCCGAGATCCTTGAGACAACCGGCAGGAACAGGGCCGCGGCGCCGACGTTCTGCATGAACGAAGAGATGATGGCCACGGTACTGGAGATGATCGGGATGATACGGGTCTCGGTGGTGCCGCCCACCTTGAGGATGAATGCCGCGACCTTGGACATCACCCCGGTTTTGTCGAGACCGGCACCAATGATCATGACCGCGATGATCGACATCACCGCGTTGGAAGCAAAGCCGTCGAACAGGTGTTTATTGTCCACCAGACCCTGGGAAAGCCCCATAGCGGGGGCGAATAACGACGTCAGGCCCAGAAGAACCATGATGGTGGCGGCAGCCACGTCCACGCCGACAATCTCGAACGCGAACAGGTAGATGGTTAACATCAGGAATCCGGTGACCCAGGCGACCTCGATCGAAGGCACCACGGTGGACAAGTACAACGCCAGCGCGGCAAACAGGGCGCCGGCGATGAGCTGTTTCGCACTGACGCTTAACAGGGGTTTCCGCTCGGGTGCTTTTTCGACCGCAGGTTCCGGTGCTTTTTCAACCGCAGGTTCCGTTGCCGGTTCGACGCTGGGTGCCTCTGCCGCGCGTCGGGATCCATTGCTCATGCGGGTACCTCTTAAGAATACTTTTCAAAGGGCCTTGCGTACGCAGCGAGCGGCGCGCGCGACGGTCCAAAATGCGACGGTCGGCAGACGGCATTTGCTCGATGCGCGTGGAATCGCGATGTGCGGCTAAATTCCGTCCAGGAAAGCGGTGCGGGGCCGGCTGGATGACCGCAGGAGCGGTATTAGGCCGGCGGCAACACATATACTGCACGCATTTTGCGGTATATTTTCAGCTATTGCTAATGAATACTAAAAAGCTAACATTCCGATATGGAATATAAAAACCTGCCTGATCTGAAGGCTCTGGCGACCCTGCGTGAGATTGTCGAACGTGGGGGCGTTGCCGAGGCTGGGCGTGCGCTGAATGTCGGTCAGCCTGCCGTCACCAAACGCCTGCGCGCGCTCGAACGCTGCTTCGATATCGAGCTTATGGTGCGCGAGGCGGGTCGCTTGCGCCTGACCACCGCGGGTGAACGTGTGTACGCCTTTTCGCGGCTGGTGATGGATCACCAGCTCGAACTGTTGGGCGATCTCCGACAGTTGAGGGCGGGCAGGAGCCGCCTGCGGCTGGCTGTCACCCAGTCGATCGGCGAGCACCTGCTGCCCGACCTTCTGCTGGCCTTTGCCGATGCCTATCCGGATTACCGGATCGACAGTCGGGTGGGCTACAGCCGCAGTATCCATACCCGCCTGGCCACCGGCCTCGCCGATCTGGCCCTGACCGAGATCCAGCCCGATCACCCGGACGTCCTGGTCCAGAAGTGGTTGGAGGATGAGCTGGTCCTGGTGTGTTCGCCGAGGCACCCACGCGGGAACTGCGAGTTACTGGCGGTTTCCGAGATTCCGCAGCTCAGCTACGTGCTGCGCGAGCGCGAGTCCTCGATGCGGATAACACTGGACCGTGCCCTGGCAGACATCGGTATCCACCAGATACCGATCGCGATAGAGGTGGGATCGACGGACACCATTGTCGAAATGCTGGAGCGCGGGCGGCATGTGAGCTTTTTGCCACGTTTCGCGGTCGAGGGCGCCATAAGAGCGGGGCAGCTGCATCATGTCCGGGTCGAGGGTCTGCGCATCCGGCGGACCCTGTGGATAGCACGCACGCGCGCCAATCTGGACAACCCGGTCGCCGAGGCGTTCATCAAGTTGATCCGCGAGCTCGTTCCGGCGACCTGATCCGGATTCCCGGCCTCAGAAACTCAATACTTGTTGACTTACCAGCCAGGCATTGAGGATCAGCACTGCACCGGCCAGATAAAGCACCGCGGGCAGGGACAGGCGATGGTGGCCTGCCGCCACTCTTGCACGGCGTTTCCGGTATGGCATCGTTTTCTCCCCCCGGTATCAGCCAATCATGCAAGGCAATTGTTGTGCCATGGGGATATGGGGGGATTTCGGGTTTTTTCGGCGCCATCTAGGCGCAAAAACCATCCACTGCGCACCCTGATGGTGCGTTAAAGCTTTTTCACGAACACCTTCGAGCCGCGGCGCCAGTTGTAAAGATCCCGCCGGCGTTTGGGCAGTTGCTCGACCGGTGCAGTCTGAAAACCGCGCTCACGGAACCAATGCGCCGTGCGGGTCGACAAGACAAACAGCCTGTCGATGTCCATGGCGCGGGCCCTGTCCTCGATATGCTGCATCAGTGCGTCACCACGCGCGGCGCCGCGGTAGTCCGGATGCACCGCAACGCAGGCCACTTCAGCCATTCCTTCTTTCGGAAAGGGATACAGCGCGGCGCAGGCGATCACGGCACCGTCACGTTCGACGACGCTGAACTGCCTGATCTCCTGCTCGAGCAGCTCACGCGAGCGTTTGACGAGAGCACCCGTGGCCTCCATCGGCTCAATGAGTTCGAGGATGCCGCCGACATCATTGATCCGCGCGGTACGCGTCAACTCGTAGGGCTCCGCCGTGATCAGGGTGCCTGCGCCGTCACGGGTGAACAGTTCGGACAGCAGGATGCCGTCGTGATGACGATCCAGGATATGCACACGATTCACACCTGCCCTGCAGGCGACTGCTGCGTTGTGCATCACCCGGGCCTGGTCTTCAGGGATGCGCTTGCGCCTGGATAGATACTGGTCGACCTCTTTCGGCACCATGCTGCTGATCAGGCGCCCCCGACCGTCAGCCACTTTGCACTCGGTAAGAAAGATCAGCTTGTCCGCACCCAGTGAGGCGGCGACTGCACCCGCGACATCAGCGGCACTGAGGTTGAAGACCTCGCCCGTCGGCGAATAGCCGAGCGCCGGCACCAGCGCGATGCTGTTGCTGTCGAGCAGGTTTCTGAGTGCCTCCACATCGACCCTGCGGACCTCGCCCGTATGCCGGTAGTCGACGCCATTGATCACCCCGAGCGGCTTGGCAGTGACGAAATTGCCGGACCCTACCCGGATCCTGATTCCGGCCATCGGTGAGTTCGCCAGTCCCATGGACAGCAGGGCTTCGATTTCGACCCGCACCGCGCCGTTGGCTTCCTTGACGCAGGCCAGGGCATCGTCATCGGTCACCCGCAGGCCGCCGGCGAGCTGCAGTCTGGCACCGCGACTCGAGAGCTGGCGTTCGATCTGCGGACGTGCGCCCGGTACCAGCACCAGGCGGATCCCCAGGCCATTGAGCAGGGCGATGTCGTGAATCAGGTTGGCGAAGCCTTCTTCAGTCAGTGCCTCACCACCGAACGACAGCACAAACACCTTGCCGCGATGCGCATGGATATAGGGCGATGACTGGCGAAACCAGCAGACGAAATCTGCATTGCTCTTGGTCTGTTTGCTCATGGCCCTGCGGCTTCCTACCTGGCGTAGGCCGGGCTGTGCCCGACGTCGGCAGGCAGAGCCTGCCCTACAATGTACCTATCGATCCAATCCGTCGTGCTGCTGCTTCAGCAGCCCGTGCAGAATAAATGGCGGCAGCCTGCAAGTGAAGTGGACCTGCGCTTTTGCGCACGGTCCCGGGCTAATGCCGGCTGGTTCACCTCGATGTGGGTGAAACCGGCCGCGCTCAACATATCCCGGTCGAGTTCTTCGCCCCAAACGGTGCCGAGAACGCCGGGTGCCCGGCCGTTATTCCATGGCTGAGGCTGAAAATTGTTGCATCGCACAAAATCCGCGTTAAGCTAGCGGGTGTTCAGGCACAATATTCTCATCAATCCTGGGGTTGGAAAGCTTGTGGAAATCAAAGACAAAGTAGCAGTGGTTACGGGGGCCGCCAGCGGTATCGGACATGCTGTGTGTGCGGACTTGGCGCTTCGGGGCGTCAAGACGGTGGCGATGGTCGATTTCACCGAGGCTCTGAATGAAGTGGCCGAACGGGTCAATAAGCAAGCAGGCAGGGAGGTGGCTGTTCCTTACCTGGGAGACGTGACCGATGAGGCGTTTCGCAAGGGCGTATACCAGGAGTTGAGAGACAAACACGGCGCGGTGAACATCTGCGTGCCCGCAGCCGGGATCACGCGCGATAGCCTTTCCATGCGGATCAACAAAGAAACCGGCAAGGCTGACATCTATCCCGTTGAAACCTTCCGTACCGTGATTGAAGTGAATCTGATCGCCCCAGTCTACTGGGCGCTGGAGATGGTCGGTATCCTTGCCGAGGAACGCAAGCGGCAAGGGCTCGGACGCTGGAAACCCGACGAAGGTATTCAGGGTACGGTGGTCTTTATTGGATCCGTGTCTTCGCAAGGCAACAAAGGACAGATTTCCTACGCGTCGACCAAGGCCGGCCTTGAGGGCGCGGCCGCAACGTTGATGAAGGAAGCGATCTTCTTTGGTGTGCGCTGCGGCGTCATACACCCGGGCTTTACCGATACGCCAATGGTGCGGGCGCTCGGTGAGGAGTACATCGAAAAGTACATACTGCCTGACACCCAGCTGGGCCGACTGATCCGGCCTGACGAGATCGCGGACGCGATCTGCTTCATGATCACCAACGCGGCGATCAGTGGTGAAATCTGGGCGGATGCAGGTTGGCACCCCGCGGCCTGATGTAGGCAGCAGCGCGGTTCAGGTCTCCACTGACTCGGATCCGTCTTCGCAGAACCGTGTCACCAGTTCGCGGATGATGCGTTTGCCGGGCTCGATCTGATCCAGTGCCAGAAACTCATCGGGTTGATGCGCCTGGTCGATGCTGCCTGGACCCATGATGACGGTCTGCATCCCCATCTGATTCATGTAGGGACCTTCGGTGCCAAAGGCGACAGCACCGGCCGTATATCCGGTCAATGCCTCGGCGGCCTTGACGATGGCGGACTCGGCCGGCGTTTCCATGGCTGGTGTGCCCTCGAACAACGATACCCGCTCGAATGACAGGCCGCTGCCCTGCAGGCGTTCGCCGATGCGCCGGTCGATCTCGCCGCGCAGCTCGTCGAGGTCCATGCCGGGAAGTGGGCGGATGTCGAAATGCAATTCACACTGCGCGCAGATACGGTTTGGATTGTCACCGCCATGGATGTGTCCCAGATTGATGGTCGGCACCTCGACCGCAAACAGCGGATTGCGATAACGTGCCTGCAGATCGCTGCGCCATGCAATCAGTTCGGCCATGGCCTGATGCATGCCTTCGAGCGCGCTGACCCCCAGCGCCGGGTCACTGGAATGTCCGGAACGCCCCTGCAGTCGGATGGCCTCCATGGCGATACCCTTGTGCAGGCGAATCGGCCGGAGTCCGGTGGGTTCGCCGATCACGGCGTGGCGACCGAGCCCATGATGCGTGTCGAGCAACGCCCTGGCGCCGCACATATCGCTCTCTTCATTGGCGGTGGCAAGCAGGATCAGTGGGTGTTTCAGCCTGTCCAGGTCGATACCCCGGATGGCCTCCAGCACCAGGGCGAAGAAGCCTTTCATGTCGCAGGTACCCAGGCCATACCAGCGATCATCGCGTTCGGTCAGCGTGAACGGGTCGGAGCGCCAGCGCGCCTCATCGTAGGGCACCGTGTCGGTATGGCCGGAGAGCACCAGGCCGTCCGGCCCGCTGCCCGCCGTCGCGACCAGGTTGAACTTGCCCGGGTGGTTCGCGATCGGCAGACGCTCGACTCGAAAGCCAGCGGTCTCGCACCAGTCTGCAAGATGATCGATCACCCGGACATTGGACTGGTCCCATTCCGGGCTCACGCTGCTGACCGAAGGCGAGCCGATCAGGCGTTGCATCATTTCCTGGAGCTTCGGGTGTTTCATGGTTCAAGCCTGGACCATGCCGTTACGGCCGTCCAGTCCGGCTGGGTTACCATCCGTCCATGGTTTTTCGTGATTGGCACAATCCCGAGGAGTACGCCTTTACCCACAATCTCAGTGGCGCACAGTGGGCATGGGAATTCCTGCGCCGAAATCGCGATTACCGGCAGGAGTGGGCTGCATTCAACGAAGTCTGGCAGGCGCTGGAGGCGGCCTATGGGCGTCCCCCGGACCGTGATTTCTGCGCCTGGAAGGCAGACCCGCGTGCCTGGGTGAAAGCTGCCGATTGTCCCGCCAGCGACTGTCGTGTGGATCAGGACAAGGTGTTGATTGAATGTGCGATGGGCGCCCGTTGGGGTTTCTACAAGTTTCCGCCGGACCCTGCCGACGATGACCCGGTAGGTGAAGGGCGCCTGGCATGGCGAGAGACAGAGCAGGATATCCCCTTGGTCAGCGACGGCGACAGCGAGTGGCTGGGCGATGACGAGGCGCGGGTCGCATTGGGTTTCGACCTTACCCTGCCTTTGCGTGAACAGCTGGAGCGCGCAAAACGCACCCTGCAAGTGATGCAGCGTCAGCGTCAGCGATCGGGACGGGTCGTGGCAAAGTCGTCAGAGACGCTGCGCGAAGCGTTCTGCCTGATGCTGCGGTTGCTCGACGCAGAATTGGCCCATCCGGATACAGCGACATTAGAATCCGTCAGCCCGGACTGGAGAGCATTGCTCGACCAGGCTCAGGTTCTGCGCGATGGGGCTTATCGGCGTCTGCCGACTTTACCACCATGATTGCTGACTGACTGCGGTTTCAAATCGTGGCCTTTTCGCCCCGGCTTTGAAAGGCATCCGGGCTACGAGGCATAGCGGAGGATCTGTCCTTTGAAGGGTTGCGCGAGATAGTCTGCGTTCTCGGGTTTCGACTGACTGTGGGAATAGCCCAGGCCCATCATGTGCCTGCTGAATCGCGCGTGATTGCCGCGGCCCGGATCGATGATGATGACATCGCAATCCGGTTTGGCATGCTGGTCGATGAAGGTCGCCAGCGATTCGACGTGTTCTCTTTCGTATAACAGGTCGCTGCCAATAATCAGGTCGAACTCACCGAGGCCGCTATCGGCGTCGCCCCATCCCGTGCGCACAAAAGGTATCTGTCGGTCGTCATTGAGCTTGGCGTTCCGCTGCAGAAATTCTCCTGCTTCCGGGTGGTAGTCCGTGGCCGTGATGTCGGCCGAGCGGTGATTGAGCACCAGACTCGCCAATCCGATACCGCAGCCTACTTCCAGGATGCGTTTTCCGGCAATTTCAAAGTCGGACATGAGATGGGCGAGTATTTCTCCCGAAGGCCAGACCACGCCAAACAGGGGCCACGTAGCCGACGAAATGCCGAGCGCTTCCGCGACACCATTGGTATCGCAGAATTGCTGGTTGTCCCGCAGTGTCCGGACGTGGATATCCAGGTCGTCGAACTCGATGGTCTGATAACGAACGCGCAGCGACGACATAA
>Ga0316201_10003791_pt1 | contig 11247 bp, 13 predicted proteins | sample CS6wburrow_MG_FD_204516 | JGI IMG/M metagenome (GOLD analysis project Ga0316201, IMG submission 204516) | Coastal sediment microbial communities from Delaware Bay, Delaware, United States - CS-6 worm burrow | ecosystem: Environmental > Aquatic > Marine > Coastal > Sediment | place: USA... | reverse complement strand
CCTTCCGGCGATTTCAGGACTCCATTTGTTACGAGCTCTCTTGACTGACATTGCACTATAGCACATATCCACAAGATTGTCAAGACCCCCCACCTCACCAGCATACATATGGATTGATTGAAGGCTGAATAGCCATTTTTTACCTTAAATATAGAAAATAGCAGCAGTCAGCCAATCAAAAACCCCAGAGATTACCCTGGAGTTTTCATATTATATATAGATGATGCGCGCTGCCTAGGCCCGACGCCGTCCGGCCGTCGCCAGCACATAACCGACCCCAGCCAACGAACCCAGCACCAGGCCAGTCAAGGCATTAGCCGGTAAATTGGGCTTAACCGGCCACTTGGACACCAACGGATCGTCAACTAAGCGAATCTCCAGGTCTCCCCCGCCGACATACTTCCAACCCTCGGTGGTCAGCACAAAGGCAATCGCCTGCGACAGCTGTTCGGCCTGGTCCTTGTCGGTATGGTAAACCACGACGTCCAACATGCCGGAATTCCGCACCACTTGAGTGGCAATCGCCTCGTTCCAGCTTTCGCGCACCTTGCGTTCCTCTTCACCAAAATAGCTCTCATCAACATTGAACTTGGCACCAACCACCTTGTCGTAGAAAGAAGTGGTGTACATCACCTGGGCCAAATTATCGGCAATGCGTTCCGAAGCGCGAATCGCGGTATACGGATCAGCCGACGCCAACGAACCCTGAATGATCAGCATCCGCATGGACGAGCTGTAGCGCAGCGGAAAAGCCAGACTAACGGCAACCGCAAACAGGGCGGACAACACCGCAAACAGGGCGATGCGCGTCCATCCTTTTCGAATAGTGGCTAAGTAGCTCGTATCAGACATATTGATGTTGCTAATGCTGGTTTGGAGAATTTATAACCGAGCAATATACCACAAAAATTGCCGTTTGTCAATCCTCCTTAGTGAATTTCGCTCATCTATTTAGATGATTTGGCGCCTAAAGTTAGGTCGTAATCCATTTCTTGGCCGTCGCGAATGACGGTCAGGCGAATGCTTTCTTCTGGGGAATACAGGGCGAGCATGTCGGGCAAGGAATTGTTGACCGTCACCCACTCGCCGTTAACCGCTTTAATGATATCATTTTCGCGCAATCCTGACTTGCCGGCCGGACTGCCCCACAAAACGGCGGCCCGTTGGCCGTATGTTTTGAGCAGGGCTCCGCGATAGACATCGCCGCCGTTCGGCTGCAGAGACAGGTCGATAAACGTGACACCAAGATACGGCCGCTCGATCGAACCGTCCCGCAAAACATCGCCGATCTGACGGCTGATCGCATTGATCGGAATTCCGTACGGGCCGGAAGCGCTGTCGCCGGCATAAATGCCGATAGCCGAACCGTTCGCAGCCAGCAGCGCCGCTCCAGGTACCAGGCCTTCGGCCGCCGACAAACGCAACACGCGCTGAATGTCCTCGGAGGACCGGTAAGCCATGACGGCGTCCGCCGCCGGCAGGCTGCCGACCGCAACCAAGTTGGCCTGCCGTAAACCGTTGGCCGCATCGAGCGAGAAAACCAACTCACCGGCCATTAGGTTATCGCTCTTGCCAAATTCGGCGACCGGCAAACTGGCACCGGCCACATGCAAAAAAGCAGCTCCGGAATAACTGTCGACCACCACTCTTTCAACCGGATAAAACTGCTCGTTGACCCGCACCGACAACCCCTGGCCGGTCAACCGTTGGGTGCCCTGCAAAACAGACTGATGCGACAGAATCCAACCGTCCGAAGTCAGCACCACACCGCCACCGATCGCCTGCCCGGAATACACCAGCGAACCAACGTCTTCGGAACGATAAATCGTGGCCATCGTATGGGCCAAATCCTTCACCGTAAAATCGGCCCGCATACTACCGGTCTGCAGACGAACCGCCGGACTGACCGACGTTCCCAAGCCGATATTCAAGGCATCGCCAAAAAACGGCGAGTAGGCCAGCATCACCAACATACCAACCATACCGGCCGCCAAGCCGAACACGACACTCAACACGACGGCCGGAATCAGCGTTCCAAATTTCTTTTGCTCTTTATTCCGATGAAACAACATATATAAATATAGAAGACGTCACGCCCAACGGGCCGTCGCCAACAGGACAACAATTAATATCAAAGCGGCCCACAAGCCCAGCCGCAACTCTTTAGTTCCAAGGTCACCGTGCAAGATTCGAATCGCCGCACGCAGGCAGGCAAAGTATCCGAGTACCAGCACAGCCGCATTGACCAGGTAAGCCGTCGGCAAAAACGACAACCCGACGTACAGCTCGGCAGCCAACACGCCAACGGCCAGCGCCGTCAGGCGACGAAGGTCATCATCAATATCCTTGGCCTGCATCAAAGCGTCATACGAAACAGCGACCAACACCAGCAGCAGCAAAATCGCGATCAACGCCGTCGAAACATTCGTGAACTGCCGAATGGCAAAAACGAAAACGCTCAAAAAGAATACGCCGACCATAGTGGTCAGCCGAGCGAACCGCAGCACCTCGCTACTGCTTTGATCCGCGGTTTCCTTGAGCGAATCCAAGCGCATCAGGTAGCCGAACAGCAGCAGCATGACGGCGGTCACGATCACGAAACGCGCCAGCGGCGTGCCGACCAGCATATGAAAAAGAAAAGCGCCGGAAACCAGCAGGGTCGGCGGCAAAACCAAGCGCCACCGATCGATCTGGGTTCGCTGTAAAGTCGCGCCGAGCCAGGAGAAGCCAATCGTACTGCCCACCATCAGCACGAACACCAACACGAGCGACGGCAACCGAAACGTTTTCGGCAGTACCGGCGCCAGCGCCGTCAGGTACAACAGCGTGCCGATGACAAAAGGCAGCGCCCCCGGTAACAGGTGGCGTTTTTTGTACGGCTCGTATTTAATTGTCGTTCGTCGCATCTGGGCGGTCATCTTTACAGGCCGTTAGCGATAATTAGCGCTTCTAGACGATCCGGCGTCACAGTCACCTGCTTCAGGTCCCCGCGGGCGCCGATCACTTCGGTCAATGACGAAGACAAATCGCGAAAAGTGGCATTAACAAAAGTCTGGGCGAGAAAATCCGGCAATTTCAGCGAACCGATAGTCATGTTAGACGCCTCTAGTTTCAGCTGACCTTGCTGGACGACCGGCTTAAGCTCGACCAGGATTGGCACTTTAACGCCGTCATCCCGTTTCGTCAACGCGAACAACTCGATTTTGTCGGGGCCAAACAGGGACTGTACCGAATCGATCGGCAAAAACATATCTTCCTCATCGACCTGACTCAACGACGAATCTAGAACCGTGGTCAGCTCCTGTTCGGTCACGTACAACTTGAGACTGCTGATTACCGGGTCGTAATCGGCACGAGCGATAACCGTATTGAAAATAGTCGATGGGTCCGTACCGACCAGCGGCGACACTTTAGCGCTCGGCTCAATCGGACGGTAGAATATATTGCTCAAGACCGGCACCGGCAAGATGCCGCTCTTGGCGACCAGCACGCCGGCGGCGACAAAAGGTGCAGCCAGCAAAATCACAAATAAAGCCACTACCACCAGGGCCGTGACAATTCGCTTGTGCCGTTCCTCGTGAACCAACTCAGCTCGAATCTCTTTTTTGAGCTGGTCACGATCGATTGACTGATGTTCCTCATGGCGGGTCATACTATTCCGACGGTAAAATCCAACGATAGCGCTGAACGGTTTCGACAGTCCGATCCAAAACTGACTCAACTTCCGCGGCCGAGCCGCCTAACGCCTGCGACCATTGGTCAAGCAAAATAACAAAAGCCAAATGTGCCTCGCGCTCACTGCCCGGCACCCGAATGCGCAACAGCCGCTCCTGGGTGGCCGTAATCAAATCAAGCATGGCCGCGCGTGCCTCGTCGGACAGGTTTTCGGAATCCACGGTCGTCGCCTGATTCAAAAACGGTGACACCACCGTCCGTGTTTCTGTTCGGTATTCAATCAGTGTCGGAGCCGCAACCGTCGACGGCACAGTCGACACGAGCGGCGCCCTCAGCCAGAACAGCGAAACCAAAACAATCAGTAAGCCAATAAAAACAACGGCCGCAAACAAACCGAGGACCGTAAATTCGTTGAAGACAAATGGATTTTTTAGCTTCATATCTGGTTAAAGTATAGCAATTACCGAGCGAACTGGTCAAAAACAAAACGCCAGCCGTTGAGCTGGTGTTTTGATGGTAGGGGCATACAACACTACTCGAACTTTTTTCAGGTAGAGCATGAAACCATTTTCCATCGTCGATTTTCTTCCGGCAAAAGCTGTCCGGATGCGCACAATCACCGGGCAAAGCTGGAGAAAATCGGCGAGTGCCGGACACGAGACATTTTTTGGCACAGAGAAACCCGCGCACTGCGCGGGTTTCCGTATGGGTTAAATATTGCTGCGTCATGCCCGTTTTGCTTGCTGCATTTTAGCGAAGAGCCGGCGTCGCAACGAACGCGACGCTGGCAACCGTCGCGAGCACTGCCATCCGGAGTACGAACTGCTCTGTTCCATTCGTGCGCATGACTGTTGGGGCTGACCGCGACGTTAAGAGAAAAGACATGATAATCTCGTTCTCAGGTGAGATTAGCAGGTGCTCGCTTGCGCAATAATCCCATTGCTATGACGATGAAGACAGAAGTGAGTAGCGCTGACATATACACCGGCCAAGGGGCGGACCCGAATTCAAACAGCCATTGCCGTCCTGTTACTGCGACATGCGAACACAACATCAATATCAGCGAACTCATGAAAAAAACCAGCGTATATTTTTGATTTTTGAAAAGCAAGAAAACGAACGCTACGGATAACATTACAGCCGAGAAGACGAGCAGTGTGGTTCTGATGTTTTGCCTGTAGAGCCAGTCGGCAAGGCTGATTTGAATTTGAAAGAAGGATTCGTTCTCTGCCATAAGACTATACAATCGATAGTCTGGCTGCCTAACAAATAAATCTATTAAGAAAATTATTGCGATAGACAGTGAGCAGCCTGACAGGGAGTATTTCACAAACTTTAATATTTGCATATTTTAATTCAATAAATTTGAATTTACTATATTTTAACATGCTTAAAAAAATTGCGAGTGCCACTGTGGCACCCGCATAAATGCGTTTCAGTATCAGCCTTAAAAAATCGTGTCAAGGATATGGTAATCTTCATAAAATCTTTAGATTTAACTTTGTTATTGGGTTTTGGCACAGTACGCCGACTATGAAAAAAGGGAGCCAAATCCGTCAGGAATCGACTCCCTTTTCTGGGAGGCGGATGCACAAACCAGAGCGTTACGGAAAGAAATGTGCTCAATCGTTAACAAGCTTGAAATTCTCCTTGATACCTTCTTGGAACGGAATATTGACCGAGAAGCGCACCGAATCAGGAAGGCAAAACCGCTCAACCAGAAGAAGGGTTTGGAGGAGCAAATCGAGAAAATTGATAGTGGGTCGATAGCGTGGGTTGAACGCCCGACAGACCACCGCGGAGATTTCGCTCCATGCAAAAGAACTCTCTATCCATACACAAAAGCACTGGTCGTCCCTCCGGGACAGCCAGTGCCTTCGCCAAAAAAGTTTTGATTTGGTGGAGATGGGGAGATTTGAACTCCCGTCTGGTAAGTCTTCTCGCAATACATCTACCGGCATAGTCTAGCTTAGAATTTCAGAGCAGCGATATTAGCTAGACCAAACCCGCTACTCCAATTTCCGTGCCATGTCGAACCGCACTACGGAAACAAATGCGATTCCAATCCGATAGATAACACCCGGATCCCGACTATCGGACATCGTCGGGGCGGATGGTCTTTGGCTTAAGCGAAAGACGGAGCGGCGACGGGAGTGAAAGCCGAAGCAATCGCACCCTTCACCTTTGACATGAAATTGGCGTGTATGTCATTTGCCCGAGGATTAACGAGGTTCGGACCGCCTCGACCGGCATATTGTGAAATGAGCTCCCATCGATTCCTGTCATCCCCCGTCGATTGACCGAGTACGGTCATGCCAACGGTGGACGGCAGTCTTTTTTTGAGATGTTTAGATGTTTGAAGATGTTGAGATGTTGAGTTCTTTCTTGGCAAGCTTCTCAACATCTCAACATCTGTCGCGAAGCGACAAAACATCTCAACATCTGCAAGCCCCTTTTTATCCCTTCAAATCCCGCATCACATCCCTCTCTATATCCCGCTTCTTCTTCTGCTCCTTCTTCTCAAACTCCTTCCGCCCGCGGGCCAGGCCGAACTTCAATTTAATTTTGGACCCCTTAGTATATACCGAAATAGGCACTAATGTCAACCCTTTGGTCTCTAGTTTTGACGCCAACTTGGCGATTTCCTTCTTGTGCAGCAGTAGCTGTCGCGTGCGTACTGGATCGTAATCTTTTATGTTGCCGGCTTTCTGGTACGGGCCGATATGCGCGTTGATCAGCCGGGCTGAACCGCTGGCGATCGTTACGTACGAACCCTGCAATTTCATCAGTCCCCCGCGCACTGCCTTCACTTCGTACCCATGCAACACCAAACCAGCCTCGAACTCATCGAGGATTTCAAAATCGCGCAAGGCACGCCGATTGTCGGCTAGTTTAGGCATAAGCCATATGGTAGGTGCTTTTTCATGCAAAATCAAGAATCAACTTACATCAAACCTTTACAAACCCAACAAAATCAGCTAGTATACGCACGTAAATCATTTATCTCTACAGCCTTGAGAATTTCCAGACGTAAACGCAAACCGCAACAACAGCGGGTTATCTACCCAGTGAATGAGCGCATTCGCGATGCCGAGCTTCGGGTCATTACCGACGAAGAAGGCGAGCACCTGGGTATCTTGCCGACCGAAGAAGCGCTAAAAATAGCCAAAGAACGCAAAATGGACCTGGTCGTCATTCAACCAAAAGCTGATCCGCCAGTGGCCAAGATTATCGATTTTGGTAAGTACAAGTACGAAAAGGAAAAAGAGGCCCGCAAGCAGAAATCGAAGGCCAAAAACGTTGAGGTTAAAGGCATTCGTCTCTCGGTTCGCATCGGCCAGCACGACATGAACGTACGCAAGGAACAGGCCAAAAAGTTCATGGACAAAGGCGACAAGGTCAAATTGGAGATTATTTTGCGCGGTCGCGAGCGACGGCACGGTGATGTGGCCCAACAGGTCATTGAGCGATTTATCAGTGAGCTTAAGGAAGAATTCGAGATTAAAGTCGAGCAACCCGCCACTCGCCAGGGTGGACAGTTGACAAGTATCATCTCAAAGGCGTAAGATACCTTCGCCCCCTAGTTTATATAGAATATGAAGACACACAAAGCATTGCTGAAGCGGTTCAAAATCACCAAGAGCGGCAAAGTGCTCAAGCGCACCGCTGGTCAGGACCACTTCAACAGCCGTGAGAGCGGCAACACAACGCGCAATAAGCGCCGGGATCGGCAGATGTCCGAGTCCTTCACCAAGACGATCAAGAAGCTGACGCAGCAATAGTATGCCTAGAGTTAAGCGTGGAACAATCCATAACAAGAGACGTCGCGGTATCCTGAAGCGCACTAAGGGCTTCATGTGGGGTCGCAAGAGCAAGATCAAGCTCGCTCAGACCGCCGCCACCAAAGCCGGCGCGCACGCCTACCGTGATCGCCGCAACAAGAAGCGCGTCATGCGCCGACTGTGGCAGATTCGCATCAACGCTGCGGCTCGCCTGAACGGGCTTAGCTACAGCAACCTGATGGACCTGCTCAAAAAGGCCAACGTGGCCATCGACCGTAAAGTGCTCTCGCAGATCGCTGCCAAGCACCCCGGGACTTTCACCAAGATTGTCGAGGCGGTCAAAAAGTAAAGTCAGTAAAAAGCCACCTTTAGCGAGGTGGCTTTTTGATTGCGTAGCGCCGCTCACACCTTGACAAAACACCTAAATAGTGATATTGTGACCTGTCCGGAAATAATTTCGGCCCTTAGAAAATGAGGAGAGCAGATGAAATACGTCATCGCTGGAATCGCCCTGGCCTTGGCTGTAATGTTGATTGCCGGCGGGCTGTTGCTTCGTACTTGCGAAGGCGACGACCAGGACAACGACGCGCCTGAGCAAGAAAATCAAGAAGAGGTGGTCAATGTTCCAGCCGTCCCCGAGGACGATGAGCCTGCTGCCGAACCCTCCGTTCAGCGCCCGACCCGGGCCACGCTCGATTTAACGAACTGCCCGGACCTGGCGATCTACCGCCAACCGGACGGCACCTACATTCTAAGAGGACAGGACTGCTCGGGACTAGAAACTGAGTAGTAAACCCCCCTTCCTGACCCCGGCACTCGCTGGGGTCTTTGTTTTTTGACGGCCATCACAATCGCCTCTTGCCATTTTTTTTGAACCTGCTATACTCGTCAATACAAACAGAAGGACCCGTGGTGTAGCCCGGTTAACACGTCTCCCTGTCACGGAGAAGATCGAGGGTTCGAATCCCTTCGGGTCCGCCATGAAAAATATCGCCACTAGGCGGTATTTTTCGTTGTGGGCGAAGGCTCGCAAGCCCGACCAATATAAAAACCCCGAATTACTTCGGGGTCATATGAGTCTCAGTCAGCCAAAGCCATAATCCGATCCATGGTCGATGGATGGCTATCAGATGACTGCATCATGGAAGAGCCGTCGTACAGACGATTCTCGATATTATGAAGCGCCTCGAGCATTTGGTGACGAGAACCAATCATTTCTGCGCCCAGCTCATCAGCTGCGTATTCGCCGGTATGTAAAAGGCCGCAAATCCATAACTCGGATTGTTTGTACAGCCATGGCAACCAGGCCACCGAAAATATCAGCAGCAACTCACGGGCGATGAACCCGTAGGGAGAAAGACCAACCGCGGCCGCCCAATAAAACGTGACGGCACACCAGAACATGGAGAACATCGCTGTAAACAACAAAGCCATCGAGATGATCCAGGCAAGATGTCTGGTCGCCAGCTCATCTAACGAAAAGTGTGCCAACTCGTGAGCCACAATGCACTCGGCCTCTTTTGGAAATCTGGTCACTAACGACAGCGACAAGGCAATGCAATATGAACCTTTATCCTCCCAGACAAAAGCTGGCGACTCCGGGCATAAATCATCTGATACAATGTAGAGTTTCAACTGGGCGCATCCGGCTTTCCGGGCTAATGATCTGGCGACCGCCAGAATGCCCGCATGAGAATCGTCTTCCGTCACTTCATAGCCGCACTCCGAAGCGGCCGCAGTGCTGCTACCACCAAACTTCTCACGTCTGTACTTAAGCGTCAGCCAAGCCGCAAACATTCCAATCGGCACGCTCACACAGGCCGAAAGGCCTAAAAGGTAATTAGGCGCCAAGGCAAAGCACAGCCCGATCAGCAGTATAAATATTACTGCTTGAATAAGCAGTGTGCTGCGTATGTATGCCCGCCGATAATCAATAGCCTGATGCTGACGGCCTTCTTCATCCCTTATCAAGACAAGCCTCCTATCAAGGAACCAATCTTACTTTAGCATTTATAGGACAAACAAACACAGTCCGACCAGATTAAAAATGCCCGGGCTGGTGCCTGGGCATTTGGGTTGATCGGGGGTGTCCGGTCAATTATTTCTTTTTCTTCTGCCGACGCAAACGATCCTCCATTTTCACTATCCGCAAGGTGGTCTTCATGACCGTGTCCGGATTGAGAGAAATGCTGTCGATGCCTTCGCGGACCAGGAACTCAGCGAACTCCGGATGGTCGGACGGCGCCTGGCCACAAATGCCGATTTTGGTCTTGCTGCGCTTGGCGGACTTAATCACCTGTCGCAGCGACTCGTAGACCGCGTCGTTTCGCTCGTCATAAAGATGACTGACTAGCTCCGAATCGCGGTCCACGCCGAGTGTCAGCTGGGTCAGGTCATTCGAACCGATACTGAAGCCATCAAAGATTTCGGCGAACTGGTCGGCCAGGATTATGTTCGAAGGGATCTCGACCATCACGTAGACCTCCAGGCCATTCTTGCCGCGTTTCAGGCCAGCCTTTTCCATTGTCTTGAGAACCTTTTTCCCCTCCTCCGGTGTTCGGCAGAACGGAATCATCATCACGACGTTGGTCAGCCCCATCTCATCCCGGACGCGCCGGAACGCTTCGCACTCCAGCAGAAAGGCCGGCTCGTAGTTTGGATCGTAGTATCGCGACGCACCGCGCCAACCGATCATCGGATTCGATTCGTGCGGCTCAAACTGATGACCGCCGATCAGGCCGGCGTATTCGTTGGTCTTAAAGTCGGACGTGCGAACAATCACCTGATTCGGCCAGTAGGCGGCGGCGATACGACCGATACCCTCGGTCAGGCGGCCGACAAAAAATTCTTTTCTGTTTTTGTAGGCATAGGTCAGCTCATCGATGGCATCCTTGTCTTCCTGTTTTTTCAGCTTGCCATAATGCATCAACGCCAACGGGTGGGCCTTGATGAAATTGGTGAACACGAATTCGATTCGGGCCAAACCGACACCGCTATTTGGAATGAAAGAATGCTCAAAAGCCAAGTCTGGTTCGCCGATGTTCATCAGAACCTTGGTCTTGGGCTGCTTGAACTTCTTGAGTTGGGTGCGACGAACCTCAAACGGCAGCAGGCCAGCAAAAATCTTACCCTCTTCACCCTCGGCGCAAGAAACGGTCACTTCTGTTCCGTTCTTTAAGCGACTGGTCGCGTCCCGAGTCCCGACCACCGCTGGCGTACCCAGCTCGCGCGAGACAATCGCCGCATGGCAAGTCCGTCCGCCGCTGTTGGTGACGATCGCCGCCGCTTTCTTCATGATCGGCACCCAATCCGGGTCGGTCATCTCGGTCACCAGCACCTCACCGGACTTGAACTTGGCCATGTCGCGCGCATCACGAATCACCCGCACCTTGCCCTGACCGATCTTGAAACCGATCGACAGTCCGCTGGCCAGCACCGGCCCCTGCTTCTTGAGCAAGTATTCCTCGAGCATGTTTGGGTCGCGCTCAGAGTGCACGGTTTCCGGCCGGGCCTGAACGATAAACAGCTCCCCGGTCCGGCCGTCTTTGGCCCATTCAATATCCATCGGCTGATCGTGACCGGACAGCTTCGAGTAGTATTCCTCGATGATGACGCCCCATTTGGCCAGCTGCAGCACTTCATCGTCTGTCAGGCAATACTGACGACGCTGTTCTTTGGGAACCGGCACGGTACGAATCGGTGAGCGCCCTTCCAGACTGTATTCAATCTTGATTTCCTTCTGACCAATATCGCGCCCGACGATCGGCCGCTTGTTTTCCTTGAGCGGCGG
>Ga0316201_10003789_pt1 | contig 11249 bp, 11 predicted proteins | sample CS6wburrow_MG_FD_204516 | JGI IMG/M metagenome (GOLD analysis project Ga0316201, IMG submission 204516) | Coastal sediment microbial communities from Delaware Bay, Delaware, United States - CS-6 worm burrow | ecosystem: Environmental > Aquatic > Marine > Coastal > Sediment | place: USA... | reverse complement strand
TGGTCATATGATGATTACTAAAGTTGATTCTAAGACGTTTATTGGAAAAAACATCATACATGTAGCGGTCTTTAAGAAAAAGGACCAGCGAACGACCTATAATATGATTTATAAGGATGGAAGAGGAGGGTCGAGCTATGTCAAACGCTTTAACGTTACTGCAATTACCCGCGATAAACTTTACGATCTTACAGCCGGTAAAAATAATTCTGATATTATTTATTTTTCGGCAAATCCCAATGGGGAAGCGGAAATAGTCACGATTTTTCTAAGACAAGTCGGTAACATAAAAAAATTGAAGTGGGATTTAGATTTTGCCGATGTGATGATAAAGGGGCGTGGATCTAAAGGAAATATTGTCACCAAATATTCCGTAAAAAAAATAGAGCTTAAGGAAAAAGGACTTTCAACACTTAAACCCCGTAAATTATGGTTTGACGATACGGTACAGCGACTTAATGTGGATAATAGAGGAGAGCTCATGGGGGAGTTTACCAATGAAGATCGTCTTCTTATAATTAATCAAAAAGGGATACTTAAAGTAGTTATTCCGGAGCTGACCATGCGTTTTGATGATGATATTATTGTGTTGGAAAAATGGATCCCAAACAAACCTATATCAGTAATTTACTGGGAAGGTGGCAAGGAATTATTTTATCTAAAACGATTTCTTGTTGATAACCCGGATAAAGAAGAAAAAGTGATAACCGACCATCCTAAATCCTATCTCGAAAAAGTATTTACAGATTATCGACCGGTGGTGGAATTGGTATTTTCTAAAAAACGTGGCATGGACCGTAAAGATAACCAGGTAATTAATATTGAGGAGTTTATTAGTATCAAGAGTAGTTCTGCCATGGGAAATCAGCTAACCAAGGAAAAGGTTCTCGAGATAAACACATTAGATCCCCTGCATTATGAGCTACCGGAAGTGCCCGAAGCTTTAGATATTGAGGTTGTCGATGAAGAAAATATATTGCCTGAGACTAAAGGGTTAAATAAAAAATCTAAAAAAGAAGACAATCAAATAAATCCCAAAGACAATCCTAATGAGGGAGATGAGGAAGGGCAAATAACCCTTTTTTAGCATAATTAGGGTTGATAATCTGTATTTAATAAGAATCAAACTAGTTTTAACTTGTAAATTGGGTTTGTTTTTTTTATACTTACCAAGTCTCTTTAAAAGAAAGAGAAAACTTCAATATTAGTATGACATTTACAAACCCCCTGATTTATGGTGTACCCTGTTTCATTGCACTAATTATTCTAGAACTTATTTACAGCAAAACGCACGGAGACGATCATCTTTACAATTGGAAAGATTTATTTGCCAGTGGCGCAATGGGCATAGGTGCTGCACTAATAGGTCCTGTATTTAAAGTAATTTTTGCGATAGCACTATTTGAGGTTACCTATGAATTTTTGAATCCCATAACTGATGGTGTTCGGACAAATATTCTTGGGTATGAATCTTTTGGATATGCGTGGTATGTCTGGCTGCTTTGTATGCTGGCAGACGATTTTACTTACTATTGCTTTCATAGGGCAAATCATGAAATTAGGCTGTTTTGGGCTGCTCATATTGTACATCATTCTTCCGATAATTTTAATTTAGGCACTGCTGTGCGCAATGGGTGGTTTACAATTTTTTACAAACCCTTTTTCTATATGTGGATGCCTGCGATTGGATTCCCACCCGAAATGGTTCTGATTTGCATTGGCATAGAAATTATGTGGCAGTTTCAATTGCACTCTGTCTATATCCCTAAAATGGGTTTCCTTGAAAAGATTTTTAATACGCATACCATGCATCAGGTGCATCATTCTCAGGATATAGAGTATCTGGACAAGAATCATGGTGGAATCCTCAATATTTTTGATAAGATCTTCGGGACCTGGAAAGAATTAAACGACGGCAAGACAATAAAATATGGTGTAATTCATCCGCCCAACTCTTATAATCCAATGGTGATCCTAACTCATGAGTATAAGGATATATGGAAAGATGTAAAGAAATCTAAAAAAATATCCCATGCATTCATGTATATATTTGGTCCTCCTGGCTGGAGCCACGACGGCAGCACGCTGACCGTTAAGCAGCAACAAAAGTTAATGGAACAAGAAGGATTATCAACTCTTTCAGAGCAGGGGTAATAAGCCAAATAAAACAATTTAGCAATTAAAAGACTATCCCGGTTTTAAGTATTCTTGTCAGGAACACTCTCTGTTTCAGTTTTTTTACGCAACTTCATGTTTAAAAACTCTACTAATAGGGAGAAAGCTATTGCAAAATATAAATATCCTTTAGGAATAGCTCCAATCTCCTGATTAAAGATTCTAGCATGGCTCAGATGAGCCGCTTCCACTATAAGCATAAACCCTATTAGAATTAAAAAAGAAAGAGCCAGTATTTGCATGGAAGGATGATTATTAATAAAAAGCCGGATAGAATTTGCAAAGACCATCATTATTATAATTGAAATAACTACAGCGATAACCATTAACACCAGGGCATCAATAGGCTTATCACCAATACCATTAGTCATACCTACGGCCGTTAATATTGAATCTATAGAAAATATAAAATCAATGATAACAATTTGCACAATAGCTTTAGGGAGACTGGTAAGATTCTTAGATTTTAGTTCTTCTTCGTCATGTTCCGGCATCTCTACCTTTTCGTGAATTTCTGAAGTGCTCTTATACAACAGAAAAATACCACCAAAAAATAAAATCAGGGCCTGACCACTAATTCCTATAGAGATCCAGGAAGTATTGATATAATAAAAAGGGATCTTTAAACCAATAAGGAAAGAAACCGCGAATAATAATATAATACGCTGCACCATTGCCAATAATAAACCAAAATTAGTTGCTTTACGCTGATCCTTCGCGGGTAGCTTGTTTGCAGCAATAGATATAAATACAATATTATCTATACCTAATACTATTTCTAAAAAGGTTAAGGTAAGCAAAGCGACCCAGGCATCCGGACTGGTTAAAATTTCAAACATAATTACTTGATTTTTATAGCTGTTCCCACAGATTTATTCGTTTCCCCTACAATCCCGTATTCAAATGTATAAGAGCTATCTGTTGTGGATCTTATTTTCATATGAATTGATTTCTCTTCTGCCTTATTCCTTGGTTTTAATTTCTTCACTACATATTCACAGTCATTAATCCACCTTACAGATGAAGTGTCACTTTTTCCTTCATAATAATCGATTTCAATATTTTCATATCGAACAAATGTTGTGGTCTTTTCTTCATTATTAATTATTGAAGTAAAGGTAAAAGTTCCGTTTTTAAAAGTCTTGCAGTCTCGTTCGGGCTGGTAGCATGAGCTTGTGATAATAAAAATGAAAACAATAATAGATGACCTTTTCATAGTTGCAAAATAACAAAATAGAACGGATAACTAAGGCGCGTTTTATGCGAATTTATAAAGTGTAGCTCCTATTTCCCCACATTTTTATTATATGATTCAAAACTGCCGTCCTCATAGAAAATAATTATTTTTTTAATTGATTTGGAGTTGGAAGCAGAATCTGAAGATTCTTCATTTTTGATTGGGTAGGAAGGAGCAGGTTCTTTTTGATTAGCTGGAAATGTACCCTTTCCGTTAAGCAACCAATAAAGGTTTACCTCGGGAAATGACTTAACAACTTTTAGGACGAATTCGAGGCTGGGTTTGTTTCTGCCAGTAAGTAAGTGGGAAATGGTAGATCTCTGGACCGCTATCTTATCTGCAAAAGCAGATGCAGAAAGTCCGTAATAATTCATTACTTTCTCTAGGCGTCGTACAAATTCTTCTGTGTTTACCATTGTACAATAATTAATTTAAATAATCGCATACTTCACGTAATATACATTAAAAAATAATCTATAAATATTTATATAAATAATACATATAAAGCTATTTAAATAACTGAAATACATAATATTAAGTTATTATATAAAAATATAACACTAAATTGTTTACAACAGTACTCAAATTATGGGGTCTGATTGGTTATTACGTTTACAAATGTAACTAATTTAATCACATTTGTAATTGATTTTGCCTTTACATTTGCAATTCAAATTAAATCTATTGTGAACTTTTCCACTTTAAATTATCAGGATATAAAAGAGCTTTCTGTATATGGAAGATATATTAGCATTTCGCAATTGCATTCATTTATTAATGGTAATTCAATTCAGAAGAAAATTTCTTTGATAGGCACATCTGTAGAAAGCAGACCTATTCATAAGGTAACATTAGGTAGTGGAAACATTAAAATTTTAATGTGGTCTCAGATGCATGGTAATGAAACCACAACCACAAAAGCCGTCCTTGACTTGATTAACTATTTAAATAAAAATAGTAATCTAACTAGTCAAATATTATCATCAGTCACATTAACCATAGTTCCTGTCTTAAATCCAGATGGTGCAGTTGTGTATACGCGGGAAAATGCGAATAAAATGGATTTAAACAGGGACGCTTTGGAGTTAAGTCAACCGGAAAGCAAAATTCTACATGGTTTATACAATGAAATAAAGCCTGATTACTGTTTTAATCTGCATGATCAGCGTACAATTTATAACGTGGGCAGCTATGCCAAACCGGCAACTTTGTCGTTTTTAGCTCCTGCACATGATATTGACCGCAAGATTTCAGCCAGCAGAGGAGAAAGCATGAAAATTATTGTAGCTATGCACAAAGCGTTATCATCTCTATTGCCGGATCAGATTGGCAGATATGATGATGCCTTTAATCCTAATTGTATTGGAGATACAATTCAAATGTTGGGAACACCCACCATTTTGTTTGAAGCAGGTCATTATCCCGAGGATTATGAAAGAGAGAAAACAAGGGAATTCATATTTTATGCCTTAGTCAAGGCAATATCTGTAATAGCCCGGAATAAAACTCAGGAATACAACTTGGATGATTATTTTAATATCCCTGAAAATAATAAACAGTATTTTGATTTATTACTTATGAATACACATCTTATTGATAATAAATATGACGAAAATATTGGTATACTTTATAAAGAGGTTTTGGATGGAGAATCCATAATTTTCGACCCCTATATTGAAGCCACAGGTAGTCTAAAGGAATGTTTTGGTCATAAATATCTTAATTGTTCAAATCAAAATGACCTCGATTTCTTAAAATCTGACAGAAAACTATCTCAGCTCCTTTTTTAAATTATATCACGAAAAAACGGTATATTTTTGCATATAACTCAAAAAATCGTATTATTTATTACATTTAAATTCTTAAATTTATCGCGAAGTAAAAATTATTCTAACAATGGGTAAGATAAAATTAGACGAAATAGACCATCAAATTCTGGATATGTTAATTGATAACACCAGAACACCTTTTACGGATATTGCCAAAAAATTATTGATATCTGCCGGAACGGTTCATGTTAGGGTAAAAAAAATGGAAGAATCCGGAATCATTCGCGGATCTTCACTTACTTTGGATTATGTAAAACTGGGTTATTCTTTCATAGCCTATGTAGGAATCTTTCTGGAAAAAACGCATCAAACCAAGTTTGTATTGGAAAGATTGAATCAAATTCCAAATGTTACCGTTGCGCATATTACAACTGGTAAATTCAACATCTTTTGTAAAATAAGAGCTAAGGACACCACCCATGCTAAAAATATCATTTTTAAGATAGACGATATTGAAGGAATAAGTCGCACTGAGACCATGATTTCACTAGAAGAAAGTATAAATGACAAAAAACGTTTGATGCACACTATTTTTAATGAGCTGTAAAACGGTATTAGTTTTTGATTTGTTTTGCTCTTTTTTTATCAGATAGATTAAGTAGATTGACAATATTACAATTCTGATCTACTAACTTCTTACAATAAAATACATACTGAAAACCGTTAGTTTTCTTATTAACATTTATGAAAAGCTCTGAACTCAAAAAAGAAGATTTTAATCCTTATTACGCACCTTACATAGCCTCCTTGGGTGATGTAAGATTGGTAGAGACATTGAAAAAACAATTGGAGAATTTTCCATCATTTATTTCGAGTATTCCGGAAGATAAATTTCATTATACTTATGGTGAAGGTAAATGGACAATTGCCCAGGTGTTAGTCCATATATTAGATACAGAACGCGTTTTTCAATATAGGGCTCTTCGTTTTGCCAGAAATGACAAAACACCTTTGCCCGGTTTTGATCAGGATATGTTTGTTTCGGAATCGAAAGCTGAAGATTGGAGTAGGGAAGAGTTGATAGAAAATTACAGAATCGTTCGTAAATCTACCATTAGTCTGTTTGAAAAGTTTTCTGAAAAAGATTTGAAAAAGGTCGGAATTGCGAGTGATTCACCGATGAGTGTTGCTGCTATAGGTTTCATTTGTTGTGGACACCAAAAACACCATAGAAATATAATAAGGGAGCGTTACCTTAAGGATTAATCTAAATCTTTTTCGTCTTCATTTTCTTCTTCAAGATTTAGCTCTAAAGAAGGGCCATCAATAGATTCATCTTTTATTGCTTCAATCCCTTCAGCCATATTTTCATCGAAATTAGCTATAAAATGAGAGAGACTTTTACTTATTTTAATAAGGTAAAGGGTGTCTTCTGTTTGTAATTCTACTGCTTCAATAAATTCACCGTTAAGATTTCTAAAAGAAATTATATCTTCATCTCCATATCCGTCAGGATAGGTTTCAATAAGAAGGTTGGTTACTTGGTGATCTAACTTTTTGTAATCTATAAGTACACGTTTCATATACAAGTATTTGAACACAACTGTGAGAGTTGATTTAATCCTATACCTAAACTATACTTTTTTTTCTTTAAGTATTTCAAAGAGTTGTAAAACAGCAAATTTAGTATATGTAGCTGCTATTCTTTGTAGTATGAAAATGCTTGGCTTAAAGTATCATCAGGAACTCTATTGTCAATCTGGGCTTCACCAATCCGTTTTAAAAGAACGAAAAAGATACTACCATGTGAATTCTTCTTGTCGTATTTTAAAAGATCTATGATGACGCGGATATCGTTATCGTTAAAATCAACTTTTTTAAAATGTTTGTTAATCGTCATCTTAATATCTTCCAATTGATTTATTCCCAAACCAGTTTGTTGATGTGACAAGAATGCTTCCAATATCATGCCAATGGCAATAGCCTCACCGTGCAGTAAGGATTCACGCTCCTCATGATCTAAAAAGTAGGATTCAATTGCATGACCAAGGGTATGACCAAAATTTAATATTTTTCTAAGACTTTTCTCCCTAGGATCCTGTCGTACTATTTCATTTTTTATAAGTATGGACTCGTAAATATGATCTTCCATCTGGTCAACAGAATTAACTTGTTTAAGAACTCTCCAGAATGGTTCGCTTGTGATAAGCCCGTGCTTCAGCATTTCCGCAAAGCCACTGTTCAATTGTCTTTTATCCAGCGTATTCAAAAATTTAGGAATAATAAGGACCATTTTAGGCTGGTTTATAACGCCTATCTGATTTTTTAGCATCCCCATATCAACTCCAGTCTTTCCGCCAACAGAAGCGTCTACCATAGCCAATAAGCTGGTTGGGACATTGATAAAATCTATCCCTCTTCTATAAGTTGATGCCACAAAACCACCCAAATCTGTAATAACACCACCTCCAAGATTTATCAATAAACTCTGTCTGTCTGCCCCTTTATTTGAAAGCTCTTCCCAAACTTTAATACAACAAGTAATGGTTTTATTAATTTCACCAGATTCTATCTCAATAGTCTCAAAATTATAACTCCCGCCAAGACTGGCCAAAAATTTAGGAAGACAGTGTTCCCGGGTATTTTCATCTACTAGTATAAAAACACTAGAATAATTTGAGATCTTTAAGTGAGATTCCAAAGCCTCATATCCCAAATATTTAAAATGGATTTGTGTAGAAAAAGAAATAATTGATTCCATTGGATAATTTGTTTTATTTCAGGTGATAATTTTTGATGAATACCTTATCAAAATCAAAACACAAAATAAAGGCTATTTTTAATAAATGAATATAAATTCTGTTATTATCTTTGAACTGATAACTAATTGGTAATAATGAACAGAATTTTTGAAGATACCTCAACAGCATTTTCTCTTAAATCCGATTCTGAATTAGAACGAGCTTATTTTCTTTTTAAGATGATAGCTAATGAACCGCTTGTTAAAATTGGTACTGCAATGACCCATTTTGCTCTGAAAGCAAAATTACCTGTTGACGGCCTTATCAGGGCAACCGTTTTCGATCATTTTTGCGGTGGTGTAAGTGAGGAAGATTGCATGCCGGTAGTTGACAAAATGTGGAGTAAAGGTGTTTGTTCTGTCCTGGATTATTCTGTAGAAGGTAAAGATTCTGAAGACCCTTTGGATGATGCACTGGAGAAAACCTTGAAGATCCTGGATTTTGTAAAGGAATTAGATGCTATTCCTTTCGCAGTTTTTAAACCTAGCGGTTACGGCAGAGTTGCGTTATTTCAAAAAATCGGTGAAGGCAAATCCCTATCAAATAAAGAAAAACAAGAATGGGAAAGGGTAATGGTCCGTTTTGAAACTACATGTAAAAAGGCCTATGATCTGGATGTCTCACTCTTAATAGACGCAGAAGAAAGTTGGATGCAGGATGCGGCAGATGACTTAGTAGAGGAAATGATGCGAAAATATAATAAAGAAAAAGCTATTGTTTTTAACACTTTGCAACTTTACCGTTGGGATCGTTTGGACTACCTCAAGGAACTTCACTCGAAAGCCATAAAGGAGGGATTTTATATAGGAATTAAAACTGTGCGCGGAGCTTATATGGAAAAGGAAAATGAAAGAGCCTTGGAATATAATTATCCTACCCCTATATGTGCTACCAAATCTGAAAGTGATTCAAATTATGATAAAACAGTGGCGTATATAATAGAACATCTGGATAGGATATCTCTTTTTTCTGGCACGCACAACGAATTGAGTTCTTACAAATTAATGGAGTTGATGGAACATAAAGGGATTCGGCATGATGATAACCGTATATGGTTTGGCCAACTGTATGGTATGAGTGATCATATCTCTTTTAATCTTGCAGATAAAGGCTTTAATGTTGCAAAGTATTTACCCTTTGGTCCTGTGCGCGATGTTATGCCTTATTTAATCAGACGCGCGGAGGAAAATACTTCTGTCGCAGGACAGACAAACAGGGAATTGGAACTGTTAAAAAAAGAAAGGCGTCGAAGAAAAATCTAGGGCGATAATTTTTTACTCACATCAAAAGGAAATATAGAACCACTCATTAAAAGCTTAAGTATGTATCTATGCTTAAGCGCTAGTAGCATTGCGTTTAAAAGTTATTGTTTTACATTTATTAATACGGCCTCGCAACTAGATAAGTCAGAATTAAGTATAATATTTTCTGAGTTGGAACCATCTTTTATTTCTATAGAGACGGTGTTTGGAGGAAAGTTGCCCAAATTATGGGCGTAGAGAAATAAATCGTTTGATTTATTAATATTCAATTTTACATCGAAACTTTTTTTCTTATATGTTAATACGTGTTTGGCAACAATTTGCTCACCGTTAAGATAAATAGATACAATATCACCATCTTCTCTACCATGGTCATACAGACTTATTGTAATTATCTCGTTATCTACCAAAAGTTCTTTTTGATACGAAATTTTTCTTCCTTCAAAAACAGTTCTATTTGGGGTCTTAACTTTCTCTGGAACTACCATTTCTTTTGGTTCTTCCTCAACAGCAGTAGTTGTCTCAACAGGCATTTGCTCCTTCATTACAGGTTTCTCAACAACTTCAGCGGACTCTGGAACTGGCTCAACTAGTGCCTCTTTAACTTCAATGGGAGCCTCTAAAACTACATTTGGGGTTTCCTCAGTCTCAACAGGAGCTTCGGCTATGACATCTTCAGGTATTCTTTCTTCTTTCTCTATAGTAAAATAAGGAGTGGCATACTTCGCGATATGGTATTTATTAAGCGGGAAAAGTTCAATCCCCATAATTTTATATTTATTTCCGGGCGGGAGGCCTTTTCGGAGCTTTACATCTTTTGCAAAGTGAATGTTTTCAAATACACCAAGTACTTGCACTACCACATCGTCTCTGGTTAAAAAGAACTTTATATTTTTGCTTTCATCTAAATTGGATGTGGTCCATTTTATTTCCACAGGACCAGGAGCAATCCAAACTGTTCCACTTGTTGGATAAGTGATTTCTATGGACGAACGCCATTGTATTCTTTCGTTTATTCTTTGTTTATTTAACTTATAAACCGAATTTTTAAAATTATTATATGGCATATAGGCAGTTAAGCCAATATTTGCTTCTTGCAATAACTCATAAAATTCTTCCAGTTCGGCAAGAACATTTATTAAAGGAATTTTACTGGGATAGGTTTTCTCTATAAAATTTATTTTGGACATAACTTTTCTCGCATTCTTTTTATCAGACGACTGATTATAATTTTCCGAACTGGCCTCGGTCAAATTTTTAGCAAAACTAAGCTTACTATATCCAAATCTATTTTCCAAAAACTTAATGGCTTCTTCGTTGCTGAGCGAATTGGTTTCTTTGAATTTCTTTGCTATTTCGTACGCCAGAAGATATTCTTTCAGACTTTGCTCCTGACTTGCTTTGGCTACCTCAGCACTTACAATTTCAGGGGAATTCACAGCCTGATTCAAAATTTTAAGAAACAGATCTTTATTTAATAGTTCCTGTGAATTGGCAAAGCCACCTTGATAATAATCGAAGACCAGGCTTGGTGATTCCAGTAAAAGATAATTTTTATCGGTTGTATTGGTTAATTCACCAGTTCCATACATTTCCAGAATACGCTGCTTGGCCTTCTCATTCCATGAATCTGCACCCTCATTTATAATTTTCTTACTCAATTCAATGGGGTCATCTATTCGTGAATCATTTAAAGGAGTCTGATTATGCGCTTGGGTTGGTTGACTAAATAGAAACCACAAAAAAAGAATAATTATATTTTTCATTAAGATTTTTTATGACGGCAATGTAATATCAATTTTGGTCCTTTTAGACAATACCTTATTTCCAATAAAATAATACAACAAAGATGTAATTTAGGGTTGCCCAGATAGGTTATTTAATAGCCCTTAATGCTAGATAATAACTCCAAAATGCCCCAATTTATTATACTTCTGAACTTATATACGTAATATTTTCTTATTTAGTTTTAAGAAATGAAAGTTTAGAATAACTCAAAATTTTT
>Ga0316201_10003788_pt1 | contig 11250 bp, 10 predicted proteins | sample CS6wburrow_MG_FD_204516 | JGI IMG/M metagenome (GOLD analysis project Ga0316201, IMG submission 204516) | Coastal sediment microbial communities from Delaware Bay, Delaware, United States - CS-6 worm burrow | ecosystem: Environmental > Aquatic > Marine > Coastal > Sediment | place: USA... | reverse complement strand
TGCGACGACGCCGAGCAGGTCTGTAATGGCCTGCCGCCGTTCCGTCATGTTGCGATAAAAGATGTCGACACGGACATGCTCTTCATGCAACAGGGTATATGCAGCGCCGACCATGAACACGGTCGCGTGCATCCAGATGACGGACTCCTGCAGCCAGATCAGGCCGGCATCGAAAACGTAGCGCATCACGACGATCACGGCCGTAGCGATGACCATCAGGAGCGTCAGCCAGGCGGTCAGCCTGCCGCTGAAGCGGCTGATGCGGTCAAACAGGTTCTGCGTGGCGTCGGGGCCCGAAGGACGGCTCATGCAGAATTGCCTAGTGACGCCAGAACGTCGGCGTAATCAGGACCAGTAAGGTGAAAATCTCGAGGCGCCCGAGCAACATGCCGGCGATCGCTACCCACTTCGCAGGATCCGGCAGAGTCATGAAGCCTGAGGCTACTTCGCCAAGCCCCGGCCCAAGGTTGTTTATCGTCGCCGCAACCGCGGAAAACGCCGTCACCTGGTCGAGTCCTGTCGCCATCATCGTAATCAGCATGATCGCGAACACGACAACGTAGATCGAAAAGAAGCCCCACACGGCGTCGACGACGCGGGGCTGCACCGCTTTGCTACCCAGCTTGACCGGTATTTCGGCGCTCGGGTGGACGAGCCGCGCGATCTCACGGACGCCCTGCTTGTAAATCAGCAGGCAGCGGATGACCTTGATGCCCCCAGCCGTCGAGCCGGCGCAACCGCCGATGAAGCTGGCAAAAAGCAGCATAACGGGGACTGCCGCCGGCCAGGCTGCGTAGTTCGCCGTTGTGAATCCGGTCGTTGTGGCGATGGAGACGGCCTGGAAGACGCCGTTGACGAGTGTCGCGCCCGTCGAGTCGTAGGTCGCGTGCCGGATCAGGCCGCCTACGACGAGCACGGACAGGGCGAGCAGAATGACGAAATAGGCGCGAAACTCGGGGTCCTGCGCGTAGTGCCTGATGGACACATAGCGCCACGCGAAAAAGTGCAGCGAAAAGTTGATACCGGCCGCAAACATGAACACGATCGCCACCAGGTCGATGGCAGTACTCTCGAAGTAGCCGATGCTCAGGTCATGAGTCGAAAACCCGCCGATCGCAACGGTGGAGAACGCATGGCATAAAGCGTCGAACCAGCCCATGCCTGCGGCCATATAGCATGCGGCGCAGGCGATCGTGAAGGCGAGGTAAACGTACCAGAGCGCCTTGGCAGTCTCGGTAATACGCGGCGTGAGCTTGGTGTCCTTGACCGGCCCGGGGGTCTCGGCCCGATACAGCTGCATACCGCCGACACCAAGCATCGGCAGGACGGCGACGGCCAGGACGATAATGCCCATGCCGCCAAGCCACTGCAGTTGCTGACGGTAGTAGAGAATTGATCGCGGCAGATCATCGAGACCCGTAAGAATCGTCGCGCCGGTTGTCGTCAGCCCGGACATCGACTCGAATATTGCGTCGGTCAGCGTCAGCGTCAGCGAGTCGGCGAAGTACAAGGGCGCGGCCCCGAACGTGCCGAGGACCGTCCAGAACGCGGCGACGACAAGAAACCCGTCCCGTAGCCGCAGTTCCTTGCGCGAGCGGTGCACAGGCAACCAGATGATCAGGCCGGCGGCGAGCGTCAAACCGAAGGCCTCGACAAAGAAAAGCCACGACGGCTCGTCGAAGATCATGGCAATGATCACGGGCGGCAGCATCGTCACGCTGAATATCATCAGCAGCATGCCGAGGATTCGCTGTACGACTGTCCAGTTCATTAATCTTGGCGCTAATCTAGATGAAGGACACGCCGACCTGGAACAGCTTTTCCAGGTTCTCGATCTTGCGGCGATCGGTCAGGAACATGATGACGTGATCGTCGGTCTCTACGACGGTGTCATGGTGCGCGATGATGACCTGCCCATTGCGCACAAGCGTAACGATTGCGGCGCCCTTCGGCAGTGCGATGTCTTCGATCTTTCGGCCGACGACCTTCGACTCTCCTTCGTCGCCGTGAGCAATGGCTTCGATAGCTTCTGCGGCGCCACGTCGCAGCGAATGGACTTTCACGACGTCACCGCGCCGCACATGTGCCAGCAACGAGCCGATGGTTACCTGCTGCGGGGATATGGCGATATCAATGCTGCCGGCTTCTACAAGGTCGACATAAGAGGCGCGGTTGATCAGGGCCATCACCTTGTGCGAGCCGAGTCGTTTCGCGAGCATCGAGCTGAGAATGTTGGCCTCTTCAGAGTTCGTGAGCGCGCAGAAGACATCGACGTTGTCGATGTTTTCCTCAATCAGCAATTCCTCATCGGCCGCGTCACCCACGAGCACGATCGCCTTGTTGAGCAGCTCGGAAATGTTTCGGGCCCGCTGCGGGTCGCGCTCGATGATCTTCACCTGGTTCGTCTGCTCGAGCGCAAGCGCGAGACGCAGGCCGATGTTGCCACCACCGGCTATCACGACACGACGCACGGGATCCTCGAGACGTCGCATTTCGCTCATGAACACGCGAATGTCCTTGCGGTCGGCAATGAAGAAAACCTCGTCGCCTTCCTGAATAACGGTGTCGCCCTCCGGCAGCATCGCTTTCCCCTTGCGGTAGATCGCCGCAATGCGCCCTTCGGTATTCGGTATGTGTTCTTTGAGCGTTGCGATGCGCTGGCCGACGAGCAGGCCGTCGCGATCTGCCTTGACGCCGACGAGGCGTACGCGGCCGTCCGCGAAATCAAGTACTTGCGATGCGCCTGGATAGAGTATGAGCTGTTCGACGTACTCGCAAACGAGTTGCTCGGGGCTGATGCGCACGTCAACGGGAATGGCGTCCTGCGTAAACAGCCCCTGAGTGTTCATGTACTCGGCCGAGCGTATACGGGCTATCTTGGTCGGTGTGTGGAACAGCGTGTAGGCGACCTGACAGGCGACCATGTTGGTTTCGTCGGTGTCGGTCAATGCGACGACAATATCGGCATCGTTGGCGCCCGCCCTATCGAGGACATCGGGATAGGCAGCGTGACCGACAACCGTACGGATATCAAGGCGGTCCTGCAGCTCCCGCAGCACGTCCGGGCGCATGTCGACAACGGTGACTTCGTTCGCCTCTTCGCGCGACAGGTGATACGCAGCCGAGGAGCCAACCTGCCCTGCACCGAGGATGAGAATCTTCATTATTTTTGTCGGGCCTCAGAGCGCAGCGAAACCCGCCGCGTCAGGAGCAATAGTTTACATGAGATCGAGATTTGCATAGCTCAGAACAAGCCATTTTGTGCCCGCATTCTCAAAATTCACTTCGACGCGCGCATGCGCGCCCTGCCCTTCGCAATTGAGAATCACTCCATCCCCGAACTTGCCGTGCCTGACGCGCTGCCCTAGACGAACACCCATTGCCGCGGCCGGCTGCGTAGAGGTCGAGCTGCGGCCGGAAGCACGCGCGGGCCGGGTTACCTGAACACGCGGGCGAATCTCTTCGATATGCTCGTCCGGAATCTCGGCAATGAATCGCGACGGCTGCGAAAAATTATCCATGCCGTGCAGGCGGCGTTGCTCCGCGTAGGTCACATACAGGTTCTGCTTTGCGCGCGTGATACCGACATAACAGAGGCGCCGCTCCTCTTCGAGCCCGTTCGGATCTGCGATCGAGCGCTGGTGCGGAAACAGCCCGTCCTCCATTCCTGACATGAATACGAGCGGAAACTCGAGGCCCTTCGCCGAGTGCATGGTCATCAACTGCACACAGTCTTCCCAGGCGTCCGCCTGTCCTTCACCGGCCTCGAGCGCCGCATGTGACAGGAACTCGTCGAGGGGCGACATTTCCTCGGCCGGGTCCGGCTCGAAGCTCTTTGCCGCGCTGACGAGTTCGAGCAGGTTCTCGACCCGCGTTTCACCTTTCTCACCCTTGTCTTTCTTGAAGTGATCCACGAGTCCGCTGGCGTAGATCACGTGGTCGACCTGCTCCTGCAGGTCAAGGCCGGCAACGTCACGCGCCATTTTCTCGATCAGGTTCAGAAAGGCGAGGACGGCATTGGCTGCGCGCCCGTTCAGCTCGTCGCTGGCCACCGCGCCGGCAGCGCGCCACAGCGGGCAGCTGTTGGCGCGCGCGTATGCGCGCATGATCTCGACGGTGCGCGCGCCGATACCGCGGGTCGGGCGATTGACGATGCGTTCGAACGAGGAGTCATCATCACGGTGCGAGATCAGCCGCAAGTACGCAAGAGCGTCCTTGATCTCGGCGCGCTCGAAGAACCGCAGGCCACCGTATACGCGGTAGGGGATACCGGCGTTGATCAAGCCCTCTTCGAGGACTCGTGACTGGGCGTTGGAGCGATACAGCACGGCGGCATCGGCCCGCAAGTTGCCGTGATCGATCCAGTCGCGCAATCTCCCGAGAATAAAGTCCGCTTCGTCCCGCTCGTTGTACGCCGCGTACACCTTGATCGACTCGCCCTCGGCGCCATCGGTCCAGAGGTTCTTGCCCATGCGCGAACTGTTATTCGCTATAACCGCATTCGCCGCATTGAGAATCGTCGTTGTCGAGCGGTAGTTCTGCTCCAGTTTGACGACGGCAGTCCCGGGAAAGTCCTTCTGGAACTGATGGATATGCTCCACACGCGCGCCGCGCCAGCGATAAATCGACTGGTCGTCGTCACCGACGACGAAAGGGACGCCTTCAGTTCCGGCAAGCAGGCGCAGCCATGCGTACTGGATAGCGTTGGTGTCCTGGAACTCGTCGACCAGCAGGTGCCTGAAGCGGCGCCGATAGTGATCGAGGAGCTCGGCGTTGTCGCGCCAAAGCTCGTGTGCGCGCAGCAGCAGCTCCGCAAAATCCACGAGACCTCCGCGCCTGCAGATCTCTTCGTAGGCCTGGTACAGCGCAATCATCTGGCGCCGATTGGGGTCGCCCTCGTCATCGAGGTGCTGCGGCCGCAGGCCCTCGTCCTTCTGGCCATTGATGAAGTACTGAATCTCGCGTGGCACCCAGCGGCCGTCATCGAGCTCGAGGTTCTTGAGCAGGCGCTTGATCAGTCTGAGCTGATCGTCCGAGTCGATGATCTGGAAGTTTTGCGGCAGACCGGCCTCGCGCCAGTGCCGGCGCAACAGGCGGTGCGCCAGCCCGTGAAACGTGCCGATCCAGAGGTGATTGACGGGCGTGCCGAGCAGCGCCTCAATTCGGCCGCGCATCTCGGCGGCCGCTTTGTTTGTAAACGTGACCGCGAGAAGACCCTGAGGCGAGACACCTTCCACGTCGATCAGCCAGGCGGCGCGATGCACGAGCACGCGGGTCTTGCCGCTGCCCGCGCCCGCAATCACGAGCGTCGGCCCGGCGGGCGCAGTAACGGCCTGACGCTGCGCATCATTTAGCGATTCGAGAATCGGTGTGACGTCCATCGGTGGGGAGGCGCTCGTGGAAAGCGCGACATCTTAGCAAACAACGCCCGGGCGGGGCATTGCCTCTATTGCTGCCAAACGACTCCAATGGAGTAACGGTTGCGCTCGTAAGCGATACGGGTATCCGTAGATGCCGTCTCGCGGTACACGAACTCGGCAACAATGCTGAGATTCCGCGTGATCTTATACGTAGCCAGCAGCTCGCCGTCGGCGGCTTCCAGCGTCTTGGGTCCGGCCACCGGATTGTGGAACGCAAACGCATTCGGAAAATCATAAATGCGGTAGTTGCTGTTCACCTCGATCTCGAAACGGTCGCCCGGAGACCAGTGAAACTCGAGCGTGTAGGTGTCCCGGTTGTAGTTGTTATAGCCGAGATAGCGATCGACGCGATCGGTGTTCTTGTAGCCGAGCCCGAACCACATGTTTTTCGTAATGCGCTGCCGCGCGAGCATGCCGAGTTCGAGGTAATCGTAGCGCAGGTTCGGGTTCGTAATCAGCTGCTGGCCGTTCAAATCGTATGCCCGCCGGTCGCTGTAACGGCGGCTGTATTTGTCGGCAGTGAATCGCAGCAGAGAGGTCGGGCCGAACTTGTACTGCAGGTGGCCCCCGAAGCGGAAGTATTCGTGGTCGTATTCCGGAACAAGATTTGTCTCTTCGTAGTCCCACAGCTGTCCCTTCATGCGCAGGCCGAACGAGAAACGCTCGAAACCCTGCAACAACGCGAGCTCGGGGCCGTAGCGCACGTAGTTCATGCGTTCGTCGATCAGTTCGCCGCCGACTGTCCGCGGCGTGCCGTCATCAGGATCAAAATAGGTCTCGTCATGTTGAGCGATAGAGAATGCGCTGTAGACCCGGCTGATACGATTTTCCTCGCGCCTGTCGAACTCGCTGCCGAAACGAAGTTCGTGGCTGAATTCGTTGGCGTCCTTGAGTTCCTTGTCCTGGTAGTAACGCCCCGCCACCCGGTACTGGCCGAAGAACGACTCGTTTTCGAGGCTGTTGACCGAATACTTGGTCAGAAAGTCTATCGGGAGAAATGCGCCTGAAACGGCTTCCGGCGTCACGAGCGGCAGGGCCGGATCCGCAAAATCGATATAGGGCTGGGTTGGCGCGCGGAACAGGTTGTCATCCGAGCCGAAACCGACGCGACCGTGCAGATCGAAGTTTGCGAACGCCTTCTTCTCGCGACGCTTCTCGGCGCGGACAAGGATCGGGTCCTCGGCTTGCTTTTCGGTCTGCAGCCGCGAAATGGCGATGATCGCAAGCTTGCGTATCTTGTCGTTCTCCTCCTGATCGCGCGCCTGCCGGAACCAGTTGAGGGCATCGTCGACATCGCCGGCCGCGTAGGCGTTCAGGCCGAGGTTGTAATGGGAGATTACCCGCAGCCCCGGATTTTGCGACGCCTTGAGCAAAGACTGCCGGGCGCGTATGTGCTGCTGGGCGCGGTAATGTGCGACGCCCGTGTTGTAGTGCAGCAGCGGCGAGTCCATGCCGGCTTCACCGGCCTGCCGGTAGCGCAACAGCGCGGCCCAGTATAGGTCGTCGCGAAACAGCCGATTGCCGTCCGCGAACGCCTCGTTGGCGGTCATTGCGGCGGCTGGCAGCGCTGGCGCCAGGCATAGAAATGCGGCCGCCAGCAAAATGGCGCCGCGGGACGATCGGCGTCCGGATTTCTCACGTATCACGAGAATGCCCAAGCTCCAGGTGGTGCGTGTTATGTCAGGTCTAAGATTACCGGGATTTGGTGCAAAAAAACTATGACGTGGCGCATAAAAATCCCCCTGCGAGGGTATCTGGCAGGGGGATTAGGTGTCCGGAGGCGCCATTCAGTCATTTTCGCGCCGGGCGCTCCGGTAATGAGCCTCTGTAAGCGGCCTAGATGTCGTCGTCGTTTTCATCGTCCGACGAGTCGTCTTCCATGTCGTCATCGTCCATTTCATCGTCGTCTTCATCGAACTCGTCCTCATCGAATTCGTCATCATCGACGTCTTCGCCTTCCTCGCCTTCGAATTCGTCTTCCTCGTCAAGGCCGCCCTCGTCGAAGTCTTCGTCATGCTCGAAGCCGTCTTCTTCTTCACCGAAGTCGTCGAAGTCGACACTTTCACCGTCTTCCCGGTCAGATGCGTCATCGTCTGAGTCCTCACCAGACTCATCGTCGAACTCGCCAACTTCGCCGTCGTCACGATCGTCATCGATATCGTCGAGGTCGTCGTTATCGGGGCCGGGCATCTCCGAAATGGTCTCGTCGATACCGGTCATGTCGTCCATGATCTCCATCGTGACCTCGAGATCGTCCAGGTCGTCCGCACGTGCCGCAGCCGGCAGGAACGCCAGACACGTAAGTACGAGGGTCGCGACAAATATATTCAGCTGGTTCATAGCACTACTCCATTCACTACTGCCGATTTTCCGTTCCGGCAATTCCTTAAGTTACGTCCACACGCAGCCGGAAGGTCCGGTTGCGCTCGTCATGTTCGAGGCGAGCCAGCAGCTCGCCGCCGGCGGGCTGCACTGCGACCAGCGTCAGCGGCAACAGGTTCTTGCCCTTGTTCAGGCGGGTCTCCCAGGTGATCTCGCGCTGTCCGGGGAACCCGCTGAGCTCGATGCCGTCCGGCAGCGTTACCGTGAGCGTTGCCGAATCGAGCGCCGTTGCTGAAGCAAACACCAGGTTGACCGTGCGCACTTCCTCAAGCGCGATCGTCACACCCGGGATCGTGGCGCGGTCGTCCGGGATCTGCGGATTCGTCAGCAGCATACCGCCAACCACCCAAACGGCGAGCGTTGCGGCAATTGCCGCCCCAAAGCCTGTCAGTAACCAGCGGTTGCGCTGCCGGCGTGAGCCCTCGTGCGTGGCTCGAACCAGCGCCTGGTCGTAGAATCCTGCGTCGGCTGTGGGCATCGGATAGTCCTTTAATAGCTCCAGGATCTCCTGATCCTGCCGGTTGATGTCGTTGTTCTGCATAGTCTTGTCCTGCTTCAACTCTTACACGCTGCGATTCACGAAATGGTTCCATCGGCGACGAGTATTTCACGCAATCTGGCCCTCGCGCGGTGCAGACGGGATTTCACCGTGCCGACGGGCGTACCCGTAAGCTCTTCAATTTCCGCGAGTTTATAGCCTTCTGTGTCGTGCAGAAGCACGACAGTGCGGTGCTCGTCGCTCAGCTGCGCCAGGGCCTTGTCGAGCCGTTCGAGCTTTTCGAGGCGCTCATGATCACGCACCGGGCTATCCGATCCCGGCAAGCCCTGCAGGCCTTCCCCGGCAAGCTGACCTTCCTCGACCGTGTGTAAGCGGCGGCGTGCGAAGCGTCGCCGCTCGTCGACGAACAGGTTGTACATGACGCGGCAGAGCCAGGAACCCGGCTCTTCGATCTGCACCAGATCGTCGAGCTTGCCGAAGGCCTTGATAAGCAGCTCCTGAAACAGGTCTTCCGCCTCGGGCCTGGCACCGGTCAGGCGCCAGGCAAGCCGGTACAGTCGATCGAAGTGCGGGCGGACGAGGCGCTCAAAAGCGAGGTTTTGTTCGGCGTTACTCACAATGACCTCGAGTGTATAAGCTGTTTTCGGCCGGGCAAGGATCCAATCGGCTTTTCCAGGCATCTGATCAAGTATGAACACGAAGCTTATGCCGGCGATTCTCGGCGTCGCTATCGCGACAGCGATTACCACGGCAATGGACGCGACAGGATTTTCGGTCTTCAGCGCCCTTCCCCTGTTGCCGCTGGCGGCACTTTTCTGGTTCCTGCAGCGATTTTCACGGCAGGAAATCGGGCTGACCTGGGGCAAACCGTATAGCTACGGCCTGGCAGTTGCCTACCCTCTGGTCGTTTTGGGTTCCATCGGTATCATCGCGTTCCTTGCCGGTGCGGTCGACGCGGCCGGCGCGGACCTGAACAAGACGGTTTTCAATATCTTTCTGATGAGCAGCACCGGCATTCTCATGGGGCTGCTCACCGAAGAGGGTTTTTTCCGCGGCTGGCTATGGGCTGCACTGAGGCGCGCGGGGCAAACAGACAGAGGCGCATTGATCTGGACGACGCTTGCCTTCACGGTCTGGCATATCTCCGCAATTTCCCTCGATACGGGTTTTGACGTGCCTGCCAACGAAATTCCCATCTATCTGCTCAATGCGACGCTGCTCGGTGCCGTCTGGGGCCTGCTGCGAATGGTGTCCGGATCTATCGTCGCGCCGAGCGTCTGCCATGCGATCTGGAACGGCATCGACTATCCGCTGTTCGGCTTTGGCGAAAAAATCGGCGCTCTGGGGATCGAACAGACACATATTTACGGGCCTGAGGTGGGTGTTGTCGGCGTGGGCGTCAATCTGCTGGTTGCAGCGATGCTTTTCAGGGCGTTCTGGAAAACGCGATAGGGTTGCCGGAGGGTTCCGCGCTATACTGCGGCGGCTCACAACAACAACAAAGCCAAGGGGATCATCATGAGATTGTTTATTTCTCGCGCACTCGTCGCGACCAGTGTTCTGTTACTTGCCGGTACGGCTTCCGCTGACAATTACAGGGAGGTCTGGAGCTGCGAGCTCGAGGACGACGTGGAGATGGAGGATGTACAGGCAGCGAACAGCAAGTGGCTGGCCTGGGTTAATAAGAACGTCAGCGAAGACATCAGCAGTGCCGTGCTGACGGCCGTCGTCGGCGGTCAGGAAGGTTTTCTGTTCGTCGACACCTATCCCAGCCTGAAGGTCTGGGCCGCCGCGAAAGATGCGCTGGACACGGACGAAGGTGAGGAGCTCGGAGAGGTTTTCGAGGGCTTGTTTGAATGCGACGAAAACCGTCTCTGGAAGAGCGAACCGACGTCCTGATACAAGGCAGTATGCCGCCCGGTCCTTTCTGGCGAGTAGTCGCTTGCCGGAAGGGCCGGGCCGTTTTCGTTCAGATGCTCAGTTGCACCAGAAAGTAGTGATCGAGCAATAGCGCCGCGAACAGCACGCCCAGGTAAGTAATCGAGAACTTGAACGTTTGCATCGGCAGGAAAACGTCTTCGGTATTGCGCCGCATCTGAATGGCGTAATAAAGGAACACGGCATTCAGTCCCAGCGCCGTGACCAGATAGATCAGGCCGCTCATCCCGGTCAGATACGGGATGATCGTGACCAGCGCGAGCAGTATCGTATACAGAAGAATGCTGAGTCGCGTGAACTTGTCGCCATAGGTAACGGGAAGCATCGGGATGCCGACCTTCTCGTACTCTTCTTTTCTTGCAATTGCCAGCGCCCAGAAGTGCGGCGGCGTCCACACGAAAATAATCAGGAACAGCAGCAGCGCGCTGCTGTGAATCTCTCCGGTTACGGCTGTCCAGCCCAGAACCGGCGGTGCGGCGCCGGCCGCGCCGCCGATCACGATATTTTGCGGGGTCGCGTGCTTCAGGAACACGGTATAGACAACGGCATAACCGATCAGCGACAAGAACGTCAGGACAGCCGTGAGCGGATTGACGAGGAACCACAGGATTATCATCGAGACGACACACAGCACGGACGCAAACGTCAGAGCGGACCGTTCCGTGAGCTTGCCCTGCGGCAATGGGCGGCCGCGCGTGCGCATCATCAGAACATCAGTGCGCGCGTCGAGTACATGATTGAAAACGGCGGCCGAAGATGACGCCATCCCGATGCCGATTGTGCCCATGACGAGTGCCGTCGCGTCCGGCCACCCCGGCACTGACAGGAACATGCCGACGATCGCCGTGAATACGATCAGCATGACAACCCGCGGCTTGGTCAGCTCGTAGTAGTCACGCCAGTCTGTGTATGTTTCTACGCTGGTATTCAATTCTCAACTCATCAGCCGATACGCGACAGCTTCAACACGCGCTTGATATCGCCGACCATATCGGATGGGTCCAGGCCCGG
>Ga0316201_10003787_pt1 | contig 11251 bp, 6 predicted proteins | sample CS6wburrow_MG_FD_204516 | JGI IMG/M metagenome (GOLD analysis project Ga0316201, IMG submission 204516) | Coastal sediment microbial communities from Delaware Bay, Delaware, United States - CS-6 worm burrow | ecosystem: Environmental > Aquatic > Marine > Coastal > Sediment | place: USA: Delaware... | reverse complement strand
GTTGCCCGGCCAGGATCGCGCGAAGGCCGGCAATCTGTTCGTCCGACAGCGCTGATAGATTGGCGATTGTGCGTTTCTTGACCTTTTTGCCTTCGCGGTACGACTCTCGAAGCAGGTAGGCCGGGCGGGAATTGCGATTGGGTACAACATCGATGTGCATGCAAGCAGTGTAGACGATCAGAGCCGGATATCAAGCCATATACATGGCTACATTATGACATAATCAAAGGCACCGTCTGCAGTGCAAGTCGTTCAAATAGAACGATTTCTTAACAAATCGCATGGGGAAACTTCTTAGGAACTTCGGGCTAATGGCACTCTCGATGTGTCGCAAGTGATCCAACGCCGTCCCCATTTCTCGGAACAGTATGAGGTCGTACCAGACCCGCAAGTTGGATCGAACACAAGATCGCCCGGCTCCGTTACCATTAACAAACATCTCTCAATGACTGTTTGCGTCGTCTGTACTACGTAAGAACGACTTCCAAACTCAATCGTATCGCTCCATTGATTGGTTAATGACGTGTAACCAAAATCTCGCAAATAGAGCTTGAAATAGATTTTGGAACCCAAGACGAAAAGCCGACTTTCCTCCTTTAAATTTTCAACACCATCCTTTGTAGTTCGCCAACTCTTTCCGCGCTTGGTCGAGAACTCTTTGCCCTCGAAGTGGATTGGAAATGTGCACGAAGCAGTGTAGCCAGACGAAGTCAGATCAGATCTCTTGAATACTCGATTCGATCCTGCCGTATTCCCAAAGTCCGAAATTTCTTCCTTGGTTAATCGTCTGTATCCCCCATCCTCGGTATCTGCAAACACAAATTCGCTATTTTCCCCGACCTTTTTCGGCGCCCATAGGTTGTTATATTGCATTTTCTCTCTGCATTTAGCGTACCAGCAGAGATAGTCACAAACAGACTCAATTCGACCTGACTCCAACGGCATCATCGTTTTGTAATTAATCATGCCTACGAAATTTTCGGAACCAAACACTTCATCCATAAGATTTCGGACGCGATGCACATTTTCGTCGGAGATCTGCACAAAAATACTGCCCGATTCCTTCAGCATCTCTCTAGCCAAGGCGAACCGGTCTCTTAAATAAGTCAGAAAAGAGTGATGGCCTAGTTCCCATGTATCACGATATGCCTTGACCATTTCTGGTTCTCTGGACATTTCATCATCTTTTCCATGATCTACCTTTCTCCTACGCACGAACGGCTGGAAGTTCGAACCAAACTTCACGCCATAAGGTGGATCCATGTAGACCATCTGCACCTGACCGCCGAGCCCCTCGTACTCCAGCAGCGAGTTCATCACCTGCAGCGAATCACCCAGCACCATGCGGTTGGTCCATGGGCCCTTATGCTCATAGGCATCGAGTTTGTCGGCCACGTCGAGCGCCGGATCGCCAAACAGGTCGAGCGTGGTACCCGCCGCCTTGTAGCTATCAAGCGTCTCCAGAATTGCCTGAGTGGAGTGACGTTCGTGCACAAACAGCGGGATCGTCGGCACCGCAATCTGCTGCCGCTCCGCTTTGCCGGTCCAGTCGAGGAAGGGCTGGGTCAGGCTCTTCAGCCGGTTGACGCATTCGGCCAACGACGAGAAGGTCTCGTCCGTTCCCTGCCAGCGCTGCGGCTGTGCAAACACGGCGGCCTCGCCTTTTGCCGCTACGTCAGTGACCAGATTCAGCAGCCACTCCGCCATGTCGCGTTCGGCGTTCTCGTCCCAGCACAACTCAGGCGCCAGTGACGAGTCATAGCGGTATTTCCTCGGCGGCTTGCGCGCATCGAATTCTGGCTGAACGCCTACATCCGGTCGCTGTACCGCCTCCTGGTCGTGGGTATAGGTATTCGACTGCTGTGCAACGTCGGTATTCTGCTTTTTCTTTCTCGCCATCTGGCTGCTCTCTCTGGTCCTTTTCGATCATCCGGTGCCGGTCATTCGACCCAGGCACCAGAGACCCACTGATTGTTCTCGGGGTGAAGATGCTGATTGCTGACGTCGGCCAGCCGCCGATCCGCTGCCTGCTCCGCCGCAGTGAACCACTGTTTGTTTTGCTCCCGGTCTATCGCGACTTCGCCAGTCTGTGCCGGGTACTTGAGCCACTCACCAAAGGCGTCCGGGTTGACGTTCACATGCCCGTCCGCCGTGACGCCGTAGGCCGTGTACTCTTGACGCCGACGCTGGCCCTGGTCGTTCTGCCAACGCAACAGGCTGGTGAGCAAGGCCGCACTCCCGAGTCCGGCCGATCGAATCACGGCACTCAGCCCCATGAATTCGTAGCTCTTGGCCTTGCCGATCAGGTACTGCATGAGGAAGGAATCGAGATCGAGCATATGGGTGCCTGGCCGATTCACCGCCAGGATCCGGTCGAGCGTTACGGCATACCGGCTACGGGTCACGCCCAGTTCCTCTTGCACCGACTCCGGTAGACGGATCTGCCACAGCAAGCCATTGTGGGTTGTCTCTAAGATCTCGATCCCGAGTTGGTCGAACATGCCCTTGACGAAAGCGTCGCCATGCTCCTTGCTGATGCGCAATTCGTGGCGCGTCTCATCCGGGTCGAAACTCGCCGCATGCTCGAAGAGCTCCCTTTGCTTTCTGGTCGCCTCTTTTGCCCTTGCCAGGGCCTCGTCGATGCGCTCCTGCGTCCGATCGATACCGGCAAGCGTTGCCTCTTCTAGGATCTGGTTGACGTCAACCAGGTCGGCGATCTCACCCAGGATGTCGTCACGGAGTTGATCATTGAACTCGCTGCTGACACCCGCCATGTCATCCACAACCTGCTCAATACGGGTGTACATCATGTCCATGATTTGCTCATCTGCCGTATCCGGCGAGTGGACATTGAAGACGACGACCCGCTTTCCCTGTCCGTATCGATATAGGCGGCCAATACGCTGAACCAAGCGCATCGGGTTCCAGGGCAGGTCGTAATTGACCATGATGTGGCACTTTCGTTGGAGGTTAATACCCTCGCCACCGGCCTCCGTCGAAATCAGAAATCGCGCATCTTCTTCGAACTTGGCAATGGCCTCGCGCCTTACCTGATGCGGCATGGAACCATTGATCAGCTCCACACTTCCGTTACCGAATCTGGCTTCCAACGTCTCTTTGAGATAGCTTTGGGTGGTCCGATACTCGGTGAAGATCAACACCTTGCCGTTGTCGTCATTGGCCTGGATGTTCTCGATCAGCTGATCGATAAACATCTCGAGCTTGCGATCTTCCGAACTCAAACGCGCCGCTTCAGCGATCAGTTCGTCCAGCAACTCGATCTCGCCCTCGAAAAACTCCTTGGCGTCGGTCGCGAGCTGCTCTTCCCATTCGCCGAAGTACCGCTGATCCTGTTCATCCAAATCGCGAATGGTGTAGCCATTGGCTGCTTCGCCAATGAGGCGTGCCTTGCGGTTCAACAGTGCATTGTGAATGGCTGCCACACTTGACGCGGCGAGTTTTCGATACACCGTCATCACAAAGCCGATGGCATTGCCCTTGATCCCCAAGGCGGCGCCTGCAGCATAGCCCTGCTTCAGATAACTCTGGAGGCTTCTGTCGAACGCCAAGGCCGCCGGAGATACCTCCACGCGGATGGCCTTGGTGGTCTTTCCCCTGAAGATGAAATTACCCTCTGCGTCGGTCACATCCGATTTGTTGTTTCGGAACACCATGTCTCCGATGATCTCGGGATTGAGGGCGAGCGTACTGATCTCTTCCTTGCGCTCGGGATGAAGCAGCTCCAAGAGGGCCTGGAACTTATCGTGCATGCCCTGGTGAGGCGTTGCGCTCAGCAAGACCATGGCATCCGTGCTGGCACGTAACGCTGCCGCTAGCTGGAAGCGTTGGGATGCATCCAGCTTCATGCCGTATTGGCGGCGGCTGAGGCGGTGCGCTTCATCGAACACGACCAGATCCCAGGTGCCAGCCTGCTGCAGCGACTCTAAATGCTTTTCTTCCTTCAGCCGATCGATCGAAGCGATGACATGGTCATACATCTTCCAATGGCGCGGCTCGTTGATGCGGAAGTCTTCGCCGTAGATCTGGAATTCGCCCATCCGGAACTTGTTGTTCAGTTCCTCCTGCCACTGCTTGGTTAGTCCAGCAGGTGTTACCAACAACACGCGATTCAGGCTACCACGCTGTTTCAGCGCCGCGAGCAGCATGCCCGTCTCGATGGTTTTACCGAGACCGACGTCATCGGCTATCAGCCAGTTAAGGTTGCCCGATGCGAGGATGTGGTGGACCAGGTGAATCTGATGCGGCAGCGGATCAATTTCGAGATGGGATAGAGACCCTGTATTCTCGTTCCACATCTCCAGGGCATGCGCCAGTGACTTGAGCCTGAATCTCTCCGCGCCGTCTTCGGGCCCGCTGTCACCGAGGATGAATCGGTGCTTAGGACCTTTGATCTGGCGCATATTTTCGTAAGGGAGCCAGACCTGCTTGCCTGCCTGCGCAAAATCGACCAGCACCTGATCCCGCCCGCCAAGTGTGCGCGTTCTTAATACGATGCCTTCACCAAGCGGCTTGCGGGTGCGGGAGTTCGGTACATCTTGCACCTCCATCATTGGCTTGAAGCCGCAGCGCAGTGACGTGAGCGGCACCGTGCTCGACTCGCCAGCACCCTGCCAATTCACCGTTACCTGCACACGCTCGCCCGTATCGATCGCGGACTCGACTCGACCGAACCGATCGTCCCCGTTCGATTTTTGTTGTCGTACCCAAGCGTGCCTGACCGGGAGCAATTGTTTACCTTTGGGTTTCATTTATTGCCCCTGTCAGCGCGAGGCGAGCAGTTGTTAATCTTGAAGCTCATTATTCCTCTCTTCCATGGTAGCTGTGGTCAGCGCCTTGCCAGATTGACGATCCGAAACCAAAAGAGGGTTCTTGTTTCATCTGCGACTCTTGTTTCGTCTGTGGCTTTGGCTCTTGCGGTGGCTGCTCTTTAAGCTTCGCTTTTACTCTTGCCGCTGCCTCGGCATGTCCAACTTCAAGATGCGCCTGAATGATCTTGATTTTGTTCTCCGGCGGGCGCGGCCAGCTGTTGAGCGCCAATCCGAGACTTTGAATCTCCTGGCCAGCCGGTGAAAGCGCATTATCTAACGCGTCTGAATCCAGCCAAGTGTCACCCGGTGATGGCTCATTGAACGAGAGTGCAAACCTGCCTCGTGCAGACCGCTTCATCAAACTTGCGCGATATCGGAGAAACTTGAAAAACGCTTTGTAGCCGAGGCGAAGGCGAGCACTGTTGTACCACTGCTCATACGACTCTTCGATGAAGTCGTAAACCTCCTCCACCTCCGGCACGTCCGGAAAACACCTGATGATACGGATAGCCTCTAGCCAACTCATATGCCTGTATGCGGCATCTGCCTGGCAGAATGCCACACCGGACTTAATCTTGTGGAATGTGGTCCAGTATTGATCGCCGTCTTCCCACAGGGCGCGGATCTCCCTTGCTATAGCCAACTCATCGGGGGTCAAACCTCGTTGTATGGCGACTTCCAGTGCTTTGCGAGTGGCCGACCACCCCTTCTCGACGAAAATCTCTTGCAGCAAAGACAAGTGTGTCGATTCCCAATCGGCCTCAGCTAGCACCTCGGCAGCGATCTGCCTTGCGCGTTGCTCTCTGGTGACTACATCGTCGTCTTCCTTATCCTCGACGACCCGGCTGGCGAACTCGTCGAAGTCATCGAGGTCCTCCAGATCCTCCAGGTCAAGGTCATCTGACTCATCATCAATAGAAACGGGAAGGGCTAGGTGCAGCTCGCCTGGCAACGACTCCGAATCGGCGTCCTCCAACTCGTCATCATCATCGATGGCGGTATCCGCGAAGGGTAAGTCGAGCGGGGACTCTTCCTCGAAGTCCTCCTCAACACCCTCGTCGACCTGCTCGAACGCATCGAGTTCTTCAGTTGCATTGAAATCGCCTGAAATACCGGCCTCGATCGGTTCAGACGTAGGACTCTCCGGCAGGTATGGCTGTTCATTCCAGTCGTTTGACGGACGGCTATCGTCTACGGTCGTTGATTCAGCGGCCTCGTCCTCATCGATATCGCATTGGTCAGGAGTTTCGAGGAGTCCATCTGTCTCAACCGGTTCATCATTGGAAGTCTCGCCGCTGAGAGTCCCCTCGTCCGGTGCTAATCGCTCGTGAATATCCGCAGGTACAGTATCCGGAACCTGAGCACGGTCGTCTGCTCCGCGCGCTTCTACAGCATTGATCGGTGGGGACTCGATGTCGGGTCGAGCGCGAACGCCGCCCTTCACCGACTGGGCTTCGTCCTCGAAATCGAATGTTTGTTCTTCGGCACTGGCTTCCTCGGCTTCGACGAACGCCATGTCGTCATTACCGAATGCCTCGGAACGATAGTCTGGAGGTGCCGTGCCGACGGATTTAGCGCGCTGGCTGATCTCCAACGATCTCTTTAGATAAATGACCGCCTTTTGCGGTTGGCGGTCGAGCAAGTAGGCCCGCCCAAGAGTACTGAGTACCTTGGTGGCGTTGGGATCGGAATCGAGGTACTCGCGCAGCAAGTCTATTGCGGCCTTGCGCAATCCGTTGCTGACCAGTTTGTTGGCTTCTGCCAAGACCTCGTTCTGCTTCACGCGGGCACGTTCCTTGTCATTAGGATGATCGGCGCCGGATTAAGCATCCGGGACGTACTCCACTAAGTCGGCAATTTGGCAGTGAAAATAAGCGCAGAGCCTGGACAAAACGTCAGTGCTGGTCGAGTAGCTCCTTTGGTTTGAGATTCTTGTGAGCGTGGTTCTACTAATGCCTGTTGCCGCTGCCACTTCTTCGAGTGTGATCCTACGGCCCTCCGAGAATTCCTTATCAGCGATCCTTTCCCTGAGGCGGTATCGAATCATCTTTTTCAGGCCATAGTTCCGGGAGCCCCCTTTTGGACATTGTTTAGCAACTTGCGTAACAGTTCAAATTTGATTCATCTGGCGCAAATTAGCACGCTACCAAACCTCTATCTCGGTTGCCAGGTGGGCCTATCAGCAAGGCGTTGAGAACAGTGCTCATGGCTGGGTCGAAAGGAAGGTTCTGGAAAACTTGGGGCCCAGCTGCCTCGATCTGTTCACTGGCAGCTAGCAGTGATTCCGACCGCCGCGAGAATCGAAGAGAGTTCGAATCCCTCCCTGCGCATCCCTAACGCCCTGATTCCCGTGGGCATTCTGTTTCAGGCCGTTCATAATCGACTGAATTCTCTGTCAATTGGAAGGCAACCCCTTGAGCCACCGCCCCAGGAAAAGGTTCGGCCAGAATTTTCTGCACGACCAGGGCGTAATCGAACGCACCCTTTCGCACATCGATCCGCAGCCTGGTCAGAGGCTGGTCGAGATCGGTCCGGGCCAGGGGGCACTCACGCGGGGTCTGCTGCAGCGCGCGGGTGAGTTGGATGCGATTGAACTGGACCGTGACCTGCTGCAGCCACTGCGGCAAAGCTGTGCACCCTTCGGCAGCCTGCGGTTACATAACGCCGACGCATTGAAGTTCGATTTTCGCAGTCTGCGAACCGACGACAGGCGCCTGCGCCTGGTGGGCAACCTGCCCTACAACATATCCACGCCGCTGCTGTTCCATCTGGTCGAGCAGGCGGATGCGATTGAAGACATGCACTTCATGCTGCAGAAAGAGGTGGTCGACCGCATGGCGGCCGGCCCCGGCTCAAAGACCTACGGCCGGCTCTCGGTGATGCTGCAGGTCAGCTGTGAGATCACGTCATTGTTCGATATCGGGCCGGAGTCCTTCGATCCGCCGCCGAAGGTGGATTCGAGCGTGGTGCGCCTGCGGCCCCTCCCCGAGCCGCTGGTCGCGGCCGAGGATATCGAGGCCTTCGGCTCACTCGTGACTGCGGCATTCCGCCAGCGCCGCAAGACCCTGCGCAACAATCTAAAAGGCCTGCTCGACGGTGATCAGATTGGGGCGCTGGGCATAGACCCGGGCGTCAGGACGGAGTCTCTGTCGATTCAGGATCTGATCCGTCTGCAGCGGGCCATTGATCACGGCCGGCAATGAACAGGCAAGTGAGAGTCTCCTCATGCATTGCCTGTTGCGCCAGACCGGGGGATCAGGTGATAGGCGTCAGGATGATCTCGACGCGCCGGTTCAATGCGCGCCCTTCCGGGGTGTCGTTCGACGCAACCGGTGAGTTCGGTCCCATGCCGCGCGTCAGGATGCGCTGCGAAAGCACCTTCTGGCTCTGAAGGTAGCGTGCCACGCTGGTAGCACGTTGGTCCGAGAGCCGCTGGTTGAGCTCCATGGAACCCGTGCTGTCAGTGTGGCCGATGACGTCCACGTAGGTCTTGTCGAATTCATTGAGCACCAGCGCCACGGAATTGAGAACATCGTAGAAATCCGCGGAGATGTCGCTCGAGTTGGTGGCAAAGGTCACATTACCCGGCATGTTCAGGGTGATCTGGTTGCCAACCTTGGTCACGCTGACACCGGTACCCCGCAACTGGGCACGCAGCTTCGCGTCCTGTTGGTCCATGTAGTATCCGACCCCCCCGCCAGCGAGCGCACCGATGCCGGTCGCCAGCAGCAGTTTTTTTCGATCGCCGCCAACGATGATGCCGGTGAGCAGGCCGGCGGCCGCACCGATGCCGGCACCCTTGGTCGTTTTGTTGACCTGTTGTTCGCCGGTATAAGGGTCGGTGTTCTGGAAGGGGTTGGTCTCGCAGCCGCTCACGAACACCGCGAGGCTGACGACGGCAGCTATGGCCGACTTCCTGAAAACCGGCGCCGCAATCTGTGCAGGTTTACGGCTTGTTGATGCTTCGCTCATTAATTCCTCCATTGGGCTACCGTCGGTCGCTGATCTTCGCTCCGGCCAGCATGTGTCCGTCCGCCCCAACCTGGCCACATAGGGCAAACACAGATCGGCTACGGATTCAGAATCAAGGATTAAGTATACACAGCAAGGCTTCCATCAGAATGCGGGATCCAGCCCATTTTTCTGCGTTGCCCTGGCGCCGGGTAAACAATAGTCGGATGAGCCATTGGGAAAAAACAGATTTTTATGTCAACAGCCTTTACATGAGTGAACCGAAATCCGCAGGCAAATGCAATAAGATATTGTTTTTATTGAACAAGTAACAACTGGCATCAAATATGCGGTCTAAAGGCACAAGGCGCGCCTATCGCCTCTCCGTTGATCGAGCCAACGCCTGTGCCGAAGCGGAGAACACTAGAAGTGGCGGGAGAGCCGGTAGGCGCGCCCACTTAATTTTAGCCTTTGCCGAGACGGCACGACGTACCAGCCCTCCCTCCTCCTCCCCACGCAGGGCGCCGGTCCGTCTCAGCAAGGGCACCCTCTTTCCATCCGCGCAAAGCGCCCCCTTGCTGCACCTTGATCTGCGCAGAGGGTGGCGCGATCTTGAGCAAGATAGCGTGACGGGAGTCGCCGCCGACAATAAACGGGGCCTCGGCCCGTTTTCGTTTCGCCGGGGTACCGCCTCAGAAAGGGATATCGTCTTCGAACCCTCCGTCGGCCGGCGCGGCCTGTGGCGGCGACTCCGACTGCGGCGCAGACGAGCGTGGCTGCGAGGGTGTGAATTCGGTACTCCCGCCGCGGCTGTCGAGCATCTGCATCTGATCGGCGACGATTTCCGTGGTGTAACGGTCCTGGCCCTGCTGGTCCTGCCACTTCCGTGTCTGCAAACGGCCTTCCAGGTAAACCTTGGAGCCCTTCTTCAGGTACTCGCCGGCGATCTCGGCGAGGCGCCGGAACATCACCACGCGGTGCCATTCGGTCTTTTCCTGACTCTCACCCGTATTCTTGTCCTTCCAGGTCTCGGAAGTCGCCACGGTGATGTTGCACACGGCACCCCCGTTGGGCATGTAACGCACCTCGGGATCCTGCCCCAGGTTGCCGATCAGGATGACTTTGTTTACGCCTCTGCTTGCCATTTTTCCTCCTCTTGTCGGCTACAGCCTCCGTGCTGCGCCGGGTAATTTTGACTGCCCGGCAGTCTACGCCGGCCGGGCCACAATTTCATCCAGCGCCACGTCGTCGAACCGATCACGGTCGACCTTCAGGTAGGCCACCCCCTCGTCGGCCACAACGACGGCCTCCACCACACCGGGCACGCCACGCAGGCGTTCCGCCAGATCACCGGCACCGTCGGGCGCCATGACGCCGAAATTCACCAGCCGGCTGGCGTAGCGACCGGGTTTCCTCATGCCGCTGGCCAGCAGCAACCAGACCACGCCGACCAGCGTACCGGCCTGGAAAACCGCGCCGAGACCGAACTGCTGATGAACCCATCCACCGAGCAGACCACCGACGAAGGCGCCGGCGAACTGCGACGTCGAGTAAACCCCCATGGCGGTTCCCTTGGCATCGACCGGGGCGACCTTGGATACCAGCGAGGGCAGTGTTGCCTCGAGCAGGTTGAAGGCGGTGAAGAACAGCGCGAGTGCCGCCACGAAGCCCCAGAATTCTGACGTCAACATCCCCAGCGCCAACTGCGCGAGTGCCAGGCTCGCGACCGCGCCCAGGAAGACCTGCTTCATCAGACCACGCTTCTCGGCCAGGATAATGAACGGCACCATCGCCGCAATCGAACCCAACATCACCGGCAGGTAAAGATAGCTGTGTTGCAGCGGCTTGAGCCCCAGGTCCCGCAGTATCAGCGGCACCGCCAGGAACAATGCGGTGAGCATCAGATGCAGCGAAAAGATGCCGAAATCCAGGCGCAGCAGGTCGCCATCGCTCAACACGCGCCGGAACATCGCGGGTACCGTTTCAGCATCCCGATGCACGCTGCTGTGCGTCGGGGACGGCACGATCAGGGCAACCAGGGCAATGCCGAGCAGGGCCAGCACGGCAGTCAGCCAGAAGATGCCGCTGACGCCGATCAGACGCCCCAGCACCGGCCCGGCCATCATCGCGATCATGAAGGACATGCCGATGGTGATGCCGATGCTTGCCATCGCCTTGGTCCGATTTTCCTCCCGGGTAAGATCGGCGGCGAGTGCCATGACCGCTGCGGCTATCGCACCGCTGCCCTGCACCGCACGACCGAGGATCACCATCCAGACGTCCTGCGCCGAGGCCGCAATCACGCTGCCCAGCGCAAACAGCAGCAGCCCGCCGAAGATTACGGGCTTACGCCCGATGCGGTCGGAAAGAAGGCCGAATGGGATCTGCAGCGCCGCCTGGGTCAGGCCGTAGATGCCTATGGCCAGGCCAGTCAGCAGCGGGGTCGCACCGGGCAGCCGCTCGGCGAACAG
>Ga0316201_10003786_pt1 | contig 11252 bp, 4 predicted proteins | sample CS6wburrow_MG_FD_204516 | JGI IMG/M metagenome (GOLD analysis project Ga0316201, IMG submission 204516) | Coastal sediment microbial communities from Delaware Bay, Delaware, United States - CS-6 worm burrow | ecosystem: Environmental > Aquatic > Marine > Coastal > Sediment | place: USA: Delaware... | reverse complement strand
GCACAAAGGCGCTTGTCTTGGGTGTGGGCCGTTTCCGTACAAGTCACAACGCTTTGTTCCACCATAGCCTGTTGGGCCAGTATGGCTTCGATTTCACCCAGTTCAATCCGAAAGCCGCGCAGTTTGATTTGGTTGTCTATCCGTCCAAGGTATTCTAGGTTACCATCAGGGAGCCAACGGGCCAAGTCGCCCGTTTTGTAAATCCGTTCAGGTTTACCGAACAGTTCGACTTCGACAAATTTTTCCCCCGTCAGTTCCGGCTGATTGAGGTAGCCTCGGGCCAAGCCTTCGCCAGCAGCACATAATTCACCTGCCACACCCACGGGTACCGGTTGATAGAGCTTATCCAAGATATAAACCCGTGTATTGGCGATGGGTTTGCCAATCGGCACCGAATCAGTGAAGGGGGCCCCAGAGAGATCGCAGCAAGCTGTAAAAGTGGTGTTTTCAGTTGGCCCATACCCATTGACCAAACGGCATTCAGGTAGCTGCTCAAGCACTTGTTTGACCGGTTTTAGGGATAACACGTCACCTCCCGCCAACAATTGTTTCAGGCCACGCAATGCTTCAAGGTGTTCATCAACCATGAGGTGGAACAAGCCGGCTGTCAGCCATAAGGTAGTGACGTGGTGAGTTTCAATCGCACGGGCGATCTCAGTCAATGAGATTTGCCCGGGTGGCATGACAACCAATTGACTGCCATTAAGTAGGCTGCCCCAGAGTTCTAAGGTGGAGGCATCAAAAGCCAGTGGTGCCAATTGCAAAAAGGTGTGTCGTTCTGAAAACTCAATGTAATTTGTTTGTTTAACTAAACGTACCACCGCCCGATGTGGAATGCAGACACCTTTGGGCTGCCCTGTTGACCCGGAGGTATAGGCGACATAAGCCAAGTCTTCAGCACCTGGGCCGGTTGAGGCGGGATTGTGTGTGGGTTGATTGGCAAAGTCTAAAGTATCTAAGCACAAAACTTCTGCTTCCCCAAAAGACCATTGCGTTTGCAGTTGGCTTTGGGTCAGCAACACTGGGGCACCACTGTCTTTAAGCAGGTAAGCAATACGCTTCGCGGGATAGTTTGGGTCTATTGGCACATAAGCCCCACCCGCTTTGAGAATACCCAAAAGACCGATCACCATTTCCCGTGAACGTTCCACACAAATTGCAATCAGCGGATTGCTGGCGTTTTCAAGCGTTGGGTGTTTCAACAAATAATGGGCCAGCTGGTTAGACTTGTCGTTCAGTTCTTGATAGCTCAACCCCTCTCCTTCAAATACGACAGCAAGGTTAGAAGGGTTTTGTACCACTTGCTCTTCAAACAACGCTACGACCGTTTTGTCTTTAGGATAATCCGTTTTGGTTTGATTCCACGCTTGTAATTGTTCGATTTCTGGCTCAGTTAGGATGGGCAGGGTACGAATCGGGGCAAAAGGGTTAGTTAATAGGGCCTGTAAAATCGTCATCAATCGATTTTGCAAGGCTTGGCTCTCTGCTGGCGTAAAGTAGGCAAGATTGTAGACAAAATCAAGTTTGACATCCGATTGAGCGTGAAAATCCTGCACATGGATAATCAACGGCGTTTGTTCCCATGCTTGCCACAGCAGTGTGAAATGACTTCTAACACCATTAAACTCTGTATCATAATCAAAATTTTGATACGATAAACTGATATCAAACAACTTTGAACGTCCTGTTTTATCCAAACCGATGTCTCGATTCAGTTCACTAATTGGGAAACGTTGATAACGATAATTGGCTTGCAGTGTCTTTTGAATCTGCTTGAGCAGTTCTGCAAAGTTTAAGTCTGGGTCAAAACTCAATAAGATTGGACTCATCCCCACAAATAAGCCACAAGTTTGTCTAAACTGGGCATTAGAACGGTTTAACACTGGCCATCCAAAGGTCAAGTCATCACGTTGCGCTGTGCGGGTGAAATAAACATAGAGCGCAGCCAGCAGTAGATGAGGTAAGGTGACTTGGTGTTGTTTTGCTAAGCCCTCTAACTGTTGATAAAAATCTCGTGGCAGATACAGTGCTTCGCAACCACTCCCTGCCAAATTGTTGGTGATGTGTGCGCGATAACGCGGACTGAGCAACGGGTCGGGTGCAGTAGGGTATTTATCCAACCAATAGCGGTGTTGTGCTTCAAATTTATCGGATTCAACATACGCACGGTCATCGCTGATGTAATGCCTGTATGAGTGAGCCTCTAAATCAGGTTGTTGTCCCTGAACCAGTTGGCTATAAATAGTCGCTACAGAACGGTGGAACAATGCTATACTATATCCATCAGCAATGATGTGATGATATTGCATCAACCAGTAATAGCATTCCTCACTGGTTTTCACTAAATCATAGCGAAACAGCGGTTGCCCAATCAGTTGAAATGGCTCATTAAACCGCGTTTTCATCCACGTCAATGCCGCTTGTTTCGCATCATCCTGATCTGAGAAATCCTGTACCAGCACTGAGTTCGATAATTCTTCCTGAAACGATTGGAATGGCAAACCGTCTTCATCTTCAGTTTCGGTCAGTCTCGTTCGCAGGGCATCGTGTTTTTGTACCAGCAAATTGACCGCCTGTTCAAACAATGCTGGATCAATTTGGCCTGGGATTTTGACATAGCCGCCAATATTGTATAACGGTACCTCGGCATGTAGCATCTGGTCGAACCAGATTTCACGTTGGGAGGAGGTGAGGGGGTACAGATGAAGTTGTTCTTTGGTCATATTTATTAATATTATAACGACAAGGATTATTTATAATAAAGGATAGGTACTCTTTAATGTCATTATAATCAATGAGTTCAAGCTTGGCACAATCTAATCCTTTTTTATAAGTAATCCTTGTAGTTATAATCCTTTATTATAAAAAATCCTTGTAGTTATAAGCAAAATGCCACAACAGGCGGCTGCCAAATGGCTTTTAAAGTCATTACTCAGGCCGGTTTAAACGAATTGAAGCAGGAAAGGGCAGACAGTTTGTTGGTGTTTGCGTTAATCTGATGTCAGACACCAGCAGATTGTTTGTCAACTAATGAAGTGATTTTAACAGCTATAGATTTTAAATAAAAAGTATTTTGACCGTTTTAATTTAAGTCAAACTCAAAACGGGCATGAACAATGACTGTTCAGTTTTATAGTTTTGTTCATTTATAGTTTCGTTCAAAGTTCATAAGTTCATAAATTCGCTTTTAGCCCGTTACTAAAAACAGGAAAATAAACGCAAAAGACGCAAAAGAACGCAAAAGATATTAAGGCCTCTTTAGCGTCTTTAGCGTCTTTAGCGTCTTTAGCGTTATTCTTTTTTGTAATTAATGAATAATATTTTCTGACAAGGGATTACTCTTACAAGTCAACGATTTAAGGTCAATATCCCCATTTGTGTCGGTGCCCCCACTATCGCATCTTCTTCACCAATCGCTAAAAACCGCACAGTATACCCCAATCTTTCCCCAATGTCTTTCGCCCAGTTTTGAAATTCAAGACGTGTCCATTCAAAACGGTGATCACTGTGGCGTAATTTCCCAGCGGGTAGATTTTCAAATTTCACATTGTATTCGATATTCGGTGTGGTGATGATCACTGTGGTTGGGCGTGTCCATTCAAATAATACCCGTTCAAAAGCAGACAATCTGGCTAAATCAAAGTGTTCAATGACTTCTATTACGGCTGCGGCATCATAGCCATATAAGCGTTTATCGCGATAAGTCAGTGAACCTTGTATCAATTTAAGACGCGCTTTTTGCGCCTCTGGCAGTCTATCCAGATGTAAACGCCGGTCTGCTATTTCTAGGGCGCGATGAGACACATCAACGCCCACGATTTCTTCAAAGCCTTTATCATTCATTAAAGCTTGCAGCAATTTGCCTTCACCGCAGCCAAGATCAAGTACACGTTTCGCTTGACTGCTTTTTAAGGCCGCGACAACGGTGCCAAGCCGTTGTTCATTCAGGCTGATTTTATCCTCAATAGTCGTTTCTTGTTCATTACGTTGCGCTTCATTCGCTTCAAAATCCGGTTCCTCTTCATCCACTAATCTGGCTAAGGCTTGACGTGTTAAACGCTCTTGATGTTTTAAATAACGTTTCGCAATCAAACCTTTTTCAGGATGATGTGCCAGCCAATCGCTGCCATGATGTAATAATTTCTCGACTTCCTCTTCACCAATCCAATAATGTTTTTCATTATCCAACACGGGTACCAGTACATAGATATGTGCCAGCAAATCTTGCAAGCGACAAGTCGCTTGGAGTGTGACGGTAAAATAAGCACTGTTTCCCCATTCAGGAAATTGTTCATCAAGAGGATGACGTTTGGCCGAAACCTGATAACCCAGCGGTTCAAACAAACGTTTGAGTAAACCTTCTCCGCCTTTGCAAGGCAGTACGGAGATTTTTGCCGTTAAAGGGATTTTTTTGTCTACTAATTCAGGCCGTTCCTGACTGCGGCCTGATAAGGCACTGCCATAAACATTTGAAATGGCAACACTTAAAAACGAGGAAGCGACATAAGGCCGATCATTTACATATTCTGCCAATAAACCGCTTTCTCCAGAATGCCCACGTCGCCCACGCACTAGGCCAATCGGATCAATATCCAATAACAAAGCCGCCGTGCAACGATCTTTATCGGCTTCAGAATAAAATACCTGCGCTTGCCCAAAAGATAAATTAAAGGATTGAACATGATTAGGATGTTTATGCAGCAAAAAACCTAAATCGGTGGCGGGTGAATGTGTCGTCGTAAGGGTTAAAAGCATGGTTTTCAGTTGTTATCAGTCGGGTAGGCGTTGCCCACAAACGAAAGTACTCAAGTTTATGACTCCAATTCTCTATAATTGTACGTTCCAACTTGAGTTATGTTGGCCTTTCCAATACGGGATATCAAGGCGTTGATAACTGATAACTGATAACTGATAACTCAAGTTTGCAACGCCTATTTGGATTGACGCTTATGGGCTCCCACCATAAGCAACTTGTGTATTACGAGGAGAGGTGAGCCGTGGCTCTTTTCCAAAGTGAGCTACTAGAAATGACAACTCTGAAGTTGAAAATTGGAAATGTTAGCGGGATGACTGACATTGATGAGATGTGGGTATTCATTACCATTCACTGGCCTTGTTTCAAACCAATCACAAATGTCTTTGCCTAAAAATTCCTCTGTCTGCCAATATTCAGTGCCCTCACAAGAAAAAGTCAAACCTACCATAGCATTCATAATATTTAGAGAACCGGAACGTAAATAAATGCTATCATCAGCTAATCGCAAAGTGCGAAAGCGTTTCAGTACCTGTTGGACTGTTCGAGTAGAAACCTTCGCTTTGTCCGGATAAGAACAACGTGGATAAACCAGATACATATCAGGATCAAGTAGTTGTTCTATCTCATAAATAGCATATTCATAAGGAGCGTCCATTTGCCACAACAGGACTTGAGTACTGGTGTAATGAATCATGACGTGAAACACACCATGCTCTCTGATGAGTTTGTTTAAGATGCCCTGAATGTCATCTTGGTACTTATCAAAAATATTAGTAACGCGACGTTGCCTTTTTGGTTTGTTGACAGGGTTGTAGTGGTGGTGTCCATAAGAACTCGTTTTAGAATTGATAGACAACGGTAAATGACGGATATCAAAATCGGCTGCGACAAAACCCAGAAATTGTTGGCCCTCCATCACGGGTTGCAGTGCGCTGATACAAGGGCGGCCAGTGGTGTGACTGATATACACAGAAGACAACGTAAAATGTCGTTTAGGATATAAACTGACACAATAAGGTCGTCTTGATAAATCCTGATTACGATAACTATTATCAATACCGTTGCTACTGACATTAGAACTGATTTGTTTGCCAAATTTATCAACAGCATAAACTAAATGGCAATATGGAATAGAAGCGAAATGTGTACTTAAGATTTTGTCCAAACTGTCTAAATCTGACCAGACGACGACAGAAACTTTAGATAAATTAAGCAGGGCCGGCTCAAATAAGGCGGTCATGATCTGACGTTGTTCTCCAATCGTTTGTTTCATCCACATTTATTTTTCTCCATTGTCGTATAAATAGATGACGATTTCATAAAATGTTGTGAATCAGAAAAGATTAAATTCATCAATTCAGGCCTTTCTGATGCCTAAAACCGTTCATCTGTTCACACAAGTTATAAGTTAATATCTGAGCGATATTGTAAAATTTTAAGTCATTTGACTGGCTGTTGTGAATTTAAAATATTTTTTCTAATAGATAAGATAAGCTTATGTCTAGTGTAATCTGTACTATATTCTTAAATTTTATATCAATTTTTTTTGAAAAGGGGGGAAAAATCCTATCATTTTGCGAGTTTAGAAAAGCGATTTTTGATGAGTTTGACAGGGGAGGCGATTAAAAGTGCGGGGTGAAAATCAAGTCATAAAAAGTCATCCAAAATAAATTTTGGATTCCGACATTGGTTTTTTTGGAGTCCAAAATTTATTTTGGATGATCGCCCACTTTTAATCGCAGCCTTTGACAGGTGATTAATATAAAAAATATTAATGGGTATAATGATGTTGTCTTATCAGATTCATTTTAAAAATAAACCTCTTATGCTTGTGTGCCTATCTTATCACGCGGAAAAATGAACAAAGGTTGCTATTAGATATTCAGATAATGATTTTCAAAGAAGGGTTCGATCTAAAACCAATCTCACGCAAAGGCGCAAAGCAAAGTAGAGACGCACGGCCGTGCGTCTCTACTGAATATTTATAACACGATACGAAACCCAATATTTTGACAACGGATATCGGTAGAGTGTTTAAGACGATTCGCGCAACGGCAGTCCGAAGCGGGGCGGTACAAGGCTCCGCCACGTACTGGAGCATTAGCAGGTTCCTTACCTTCTGCCCAAACACAACCATCAGAAGGTGCTCCTTTATAATTGTCATGCCAAGCATCTGCAACCCATTCCCAAACATTGCCGTGCATATCGTATAGTCCAAAGCTATTGGGTGGAAAAATACCGACTTCAGTCGTTTCTTTCCGATAAACGCCTTTTGGCTCAGCACGGTAGGCTGAATGGCCTTTGTAGTTAGCTAATGCCGTTGTTATTGTGTCGCCAAAGTAAAAGGGAGTTGAGGTGAAGGCACGACAAGCATATTCCCATTGGGCTTCACTTGGCAATTGATAGATTTTGCCGGTTTTCTGGGACAATTTTTCAGAAAACATTACGGCATCTGACCATGAAACCCGTTGAACGGGGTGATTTTGCCCTTGAAACTTGGCGGGGTTCTCACCCATCACGCTTTGATATTGGCTTTGGGTGATGGGATATTTGCTCATATAGAAGGGGGCTATTGTGACATTGTGTTGGGGCCCTTCATTATCATTTCTCCCTTTTTCATCCTCAGGTGAACCCATCATAAAATGGCCACCTGGAATATAAACCATTTCTAACTTAATCTCATTGTCTAAATCTGTGATTTGGTAATAGGCTTGTTTATGCTCGTGGTGGGTAACTTCACCCCGTGTATTGACTGTGACTACATCGAACTGAAACGGTTTATCTGGGTTGTTTTCTGTGTGACTATTCATCTCATTGCATCAACTTTAGCGTGAACGACAGGGATTGTATATGAAGGGTTGGATATCGCTCCGCACCGGTTTTTAATCCATTTCACGAGTTTTTGCGCGCAAAAACGGTATTTCACATTTATCTTCGGATAAATGTGAAATCTTATATACAATCCTTGTCGTTAGTGGTTTAAATCCTTTTTTAGATAGGCTCCTTGTCGTTATTGTTTGGGTAAGGAAGTTCCAAAAAAATAAATCCCAAAAGGCTAATTCAAGCCGGTTTGTTTAATTTCTCTCATTCTCTGCGGCTCTGCGGCTCTGCGTGAGCCGACAGTTTGTGACATAAGATTTGTGTGCATAAAGTAGCCCTGCGGGATAATTTATTTTTTTGATATTCCTAAGGAGAAAACTTGAGTGATAGCCTGTTATTTCTATTTCGGTATCAAGCATTCTGTTTCTCTTATGACTAAATTTGACCGATAAACCTCTTCACCGCTTTCTAAGGGATTGTGGCCGGGTTCTACCAATAAGGCGTAAAACGTGTATTGCCCTATCGGGGGGGATGCTGGGAAGGTGAATAATTCATAAGTTTGGTTCCCTGCCGATAAGGCGCGTTGGTACGCTTGGGGGGTTAGGCTAAAGGGTGCTTGTGCTTTATTCGTCATAAAGTACAAGGGGCCTGTGTTTGCCATCTGGACGGCTATCCATAAATCAACCGTTTCTAAATGAGAGACTTGCAATTTGATGACGGCAGGGGCCTGTCGAGTATTGCCGATGAGATAGTGCGGTTGTAAGTTTATGAATTGCACTTGGGCCTGAGGCTTGCCTGTATTCACTTGATTGGCGCGTCTTGCTGTGTTTTCCGCTGCTGAGGGCCGATTGACTGTCTCATTATTTTCAGTCGGTTCTGGTTCATTATCCAGGATGGTTACGCTGGCTTGGCTTTGCCCAAGAATCGCGCCACCGCTTGGATTGCTTAGCGTTAAATTCACGGTTTCTAAACCTTCAAATTCATTATCATCCTTGATGCTCAGATTAAAGCTTCTGGGCCGACAATCGCCGTAGGGGCTGTCGGCCCAAGTTAATGTGCCGCTAACGCTCTGATAGTCTTCCATTGAAGTCGCTGTGCTGGGAGAACTGTGGTATGAGACTGAAACAACTGGACTGGTGTCACCGCATTCTGTGCGATTCACGGTAAGGGTAGTAAAGCCTTTGTTTTCAATGACTTGATAGCGCGATTGAGAGAAACTGAAACCGCCTGGCCCTGTACCGGTTGTCTCATTATCAATAATGGTGAGGCGTGCTTGACTTTGACGGTTGCTTGCGCCATTGGCTGTTGAAAGCTTGAGCTGAATCGTTTCAGGTTCTTCAAACAGGGGATCATCGAGTATGGGGATTTCAAACTGTCGCGGGCCGCAATGGTTACCGCTTGCGGTGTCTCCCCAACGTAGTGTGCCGCTTGTGGCGATATAATCGCTTCCTGATGCGGCAGTACTGGGTTGATGGGTGCTATACGAGACTGATGCTGGGGGCAGTGGGATCGCGTCTGCTTTGCAGCCTATTCCCTGACGGGTAAGGGTGATCTGGGCTTTTTGAGCGTTTTCATTAACCTGATATTGGGCTTCTGAAAAACCAAGCTGGCTTCCATCGTTATCAATAATCGTTAAGATGGCCGAGTCAATACCTAATTGTGCTTCTCCCGGTGTGCAGGGGTTGGCTAATCCGGTATCGCTTTCAAAGAATCTTGCGCCATTTGATAAACGCGATTTGGCTGTCTGGGTATGAGAGGATTGACAAAGTGGTATCACAGTGGGTTCGCTCAGATGCAATCCAATCGTTTCGCTGTTTTCAAAGGTTGTATCATCCCGTATGGGAATGGAAACATACCAAGGTTCACAATCGCCGTTGAATTGTTCCGTGAGTGTGGTACCCCAATGGAGAGTGGCATTCAAGGGCGTATAATCGTGATGCGCAGTAGCTGTACCTTTACTTGTTGTTATCGTTACCGTTGCTGGTGGGCTGTCGGGCCCACAAGTGGTACGGTTCACTAAAATGGTGGCTGTGCTATTCCGTTCTTGAACGGGGTAATGGGTTCTGGAAAAACTGAATGTCCCTGGGTTATCGCGAGCTATGGGGGGCGCTTTGGTAAAGTCATTATCACTGATCGTGAGCGTGGCTTTGCCATCGGAAATGCTTGCACCATCCGTTGCTTGGCTCAGTTGTATGTTGAGTGTTTCAGTCTTTTCAGACACGCTATCATCCTTGATCGGGATTTCAAACTGTTGAGGCCTACAATCCCCTATCGCTTCCCAAGTTAAGGTGCCTGTCACGGTTTGATAATCAAGCTGAGTAGCGGTGCCATGATGGCTGCCATAAGAGACGGAAACAGGAGGACTGCCGGGCCCACAGTCTGTTCGATTGACTGTAATTGTTGCTAAGGGCAGCCCCTCAGTGACACGATAGTGAGAACGCGAAAAGCTCAAAACCCCTGGGCCGCTATTGATGTCATTATCTATTATCGTGAGCGTTGCTTCACTTTGCCCAAGTTGTGCTCCTTTGACATGGCTAAGATGCACTTGAACGGTTTTGTCATTTTCAACGACGCTATCATCCACAATGGGTACCCTAAAATGGCGAGGCCCACAATTCTCAGCCGGATCGATTCCCCAACTCAGTACCCCGTTGACACCTTTATAATCATGGCCGACGCTTGCTGTGCCGGTACTCTCACCACTGGCATTCGTTGTGTGATAGGAAACGGAGGCGGGTAGTGGTAAACTGTCATGGCAAGCTGTGCGGTGAACGGTTACGGTAGCAAAGCCGGCTTCCTCAGAAACGGTTAAGGGGGTAGCTGGGAAAGCGATAATACTGCCTTCATGGCCTTGGATATCATCATCAACAATCGTCAAGACGGCTTCACTTTCCCCAATCACGGCACCACCAAAGGGGGCGCTCAGGTTTAAGTTGACGGTTTCATTGCCTTCCAATGCGATATCATCCATCACGGGTATTTCAAATTGCCTTGGAAAACAATCACCTTTCGCCATTGCTCCCCAACTTAATCTGCCTTTCACGGGTTGATAATCGCTACCCTTTTGTGCTGTACCTTGAGTCGTGGCATACGATAAGGAAACTGGGGGACTACCACTACTGCAATGACTCCGATTGACGGTGATTTTGGCCGCTTTGGTGCTGTTTTCATCAATATGATAGTGGGATTGTGAAAAATGGAACACACCAGGCGCAGTGTGATTAGAGGGCCCCAATTTACCTAAAAATGAGTCATTGTTTTGAGGGATATCTGAGGGTTCTGCGTTCAGTGCTTGATTGCCCAACACAGTTGTGCTGAGTAAGGTTATAAAATACTTCAATTTATAATTCATTTCAGCTTCTCCTAAAAAATTGGAGTTCAAACTCTCGTTAAAAAAAAATTGGAATTCAAACTTTAGTTTGATTGGACATATTTCTAAAAAAAGGCTTATTATCAATCTTAGTTGAGTTGTACTGACTTAACAACAGTGCCGTGCCCGATTTTCGTTAAAAATTTATTTTGCATCGGCCTGATTGGAGTGCAAAATTTATTTTGCGAAGGCCTGATTTTCAAACAAAATTTATTTTGCTTCGGCCTGATTTTCAATCAAAATTTATTTTGCATCGGCCTGATTGGAGTGCAAAATTTATTTTGCTTCGGCTTGATTGGAGTGCAA
>Ga0316201_10003785_pt1 | contig 11253 bp, 6 predicted proteins | sample CS6wburrow_MG_FD_204516 | JGI IMG/M metagenome (GOLD analysis project Ga0316201, IMG submission 204516) | Coastal sediment microbial communities from Delaware Bay, Delaware, United States - CS-6 worm burrow | ecosystem: Environmental > Aquatic > Marine > Coastal > Sediment | place: USA: Delaware... | reverse complement strand
AGAAATTCCTTGGCACCCACCTCGGTGACAAAACTATGAAAACCACGATCCTCGTCACAGTATGGCTTGAAGTCTGTGATGCCGCTTTGGGTGGTGTACCCACTGAAAAAACGGCGCAGCTTAACAATATCGCGGTCGGTGACGTTCCCGGCAGCGTGCCGCGCAGCCAGGCCCTCCAGAACTTCGCGCAATTCGAAAATGCTGATCATCTCATCTCGTGTAAACAGACGGACAAAGAACCCCCTGCGCGGTTTCGATTCGATCAGTTTCTCTTTCTCCATATACTTGAGAGCGCTGACCAGGGGCGTTCTGCTGATACCCAGTTCCTGGGCGAGGCTTTCCTGGGGGATTTTATCTCCTGGCAGCAATTGGCGGTCGCGAATCATCTTCTTGATAATTCGGTACGCCTGCTGGTCCAGGTTGGCATGCTCCTGGCCGAGATTCCTCATCGCCGTCCAGCCCGTGCCGGGATATTGAATTCTGAATTTTGCATACAAAATTCAATATACAACCTCAACAAGCATGTCAACACCTATTTCCTCACCTCCACCGGAATTCTCCATAACATATCGATATAAATGATTTTGATATTAATTTGAAGCGGTCGCAAAGATGCGCTTGTGCCTCAGAAGCCCACGATGGTATACAACCATTCAAGCCCAATCTCGCAGTTTCTATCACCAGTGAGGAAAATCCCGTTGACGAAACTTTTGACATCACTTGGCATCATTGCATGCGGATTGTGTACCGGGTACCTGATCCAGCGGCTGGTGGAAAGCCAGCGACTTCGCCTGCCCTGCTCATTGGAATATCTGCGCAAGGCGCTGCAAAAAAGCGCCCTGCTCTTCGTTCTGCCGGTCACCATTGCCGGCGCCATCTGGGTGGCGCAAGTGCAGAGCGCCGCCATTGCCGCCCTGCCCCTTCTCGGCTTCGGGGCCATCATGCTGGGCGGCCTTTGCGCTCTGGCAGCCGCCAGGCTGATGGCGCTGCCGCCCTACAAGGCTGGCGCCCTCTATGGCTGCGGTTCATTTACCAACATCGGCTCCATTGGCGCCTTGATCTGCTACATCTATTTGGGTGAAGCTGGATTCGCCCTGGTCCCTATCTACAAAATTTTCGAGGAGTTGACGTATTACAGTATTGGCTTCCCCATCGCCAAGTACCACAGCGCCACCATATCCGCAGGCCAGGAGGCAACCGCAGCCCGGATAAAGAAGCTGCTGACCGACCCCTTTATTCTGGCGACGGTCTCCAGTCTTGTGGTGGGTGCCCTGCTCAATCTCGCTGCCATCCCCCGGCCCGCAATATTTCGGACCATCAATGCCGTTTTCATTCCACTGGGTACCGGGATGCTGTTGATTTCCATCGGGTTGTCAATGCGGTTCAGACGGGTGCGCAACTACATGAGGGAGTGCGTGGCGGTCTCCATCATCAAATTTATGGTGGTCCCGGTGGTCATCTCCACAGTGGCCTACCTCATTGGCTATGCCACCATTGAAAACGGCCTACCGCTGAAGGTGGTCATCATCCTCACCAGTATGCCCGTTGCCTTTAACGCCTTGATCCCCCCGTCCATCTATGATCTTGATCTCGACCTTGCCAACGCCTGCTGGTTCTTCACGACCACCTGCCTGATCGCCGTATTGCCCATCCTTCTGCTGATTGTGAGGGTTACTGGTTGAATATACACCCAAAAAGGGCTACGATCAGATATGCGACCTAAAAATCCCGATGCCGATTTAAAGCGCCACATCTCCATTCTCGAAACCGAATTGGCGAGCTGCCGCCGTTATAATGCCACCATCGAGCAGCTGCTCCTGGAAAGCGCCTCAAAGCTGGGGGTCCAATTTTTCGAATCCATGGTCATCGACCTGGCACGGCACCTCCAGGCGGACTGCACTTTGATCGGTGAACTGGTGGGCCAAGAAAAAAACCGTATCCGAACAATCTCGCTGTGCATCGATGGTCGAATCCGCAACAACATTGACTACGATCTTTCCGGTACGGCCTGTAAAACGGCTGTGAATGGCGGTGTCTGCTCCTTCAAGAAAGATGTGACGGCGCTTTTCCCGGACGATCGCCTGCTCAAGAAAATGCAATCCCAAGCCTACGTCGGCATCCCGTTGTTCAGCCATGACAACGCAGCCATCGGCATCATGGCGGCCCTATTTCGCAATCCCCTCGATGATCCCCGCCAGGCTGAATCGATCCTGCAGATCATCGCCATGCGGACAGCCAACGAAATCCAGCGCCGGCAGGCCGAAAAAGCATTGCAGGAGAGCGAGGAACGCTATCGACTGCTGATTGAAAACCAAACCGACATGGTGGTCAAAGTCGACCCGCAGGGGCGGTTCCTCTTTGTCAGTCCATCCTACTGCAGCACTTTCGGCAAAGACGAATCCGAGTTGATCGGGCAATATTTCATGCCGCTGGTGCATGAAGACGATCGCGCGAAGACGGCCAAGGCCATGGAACGGCTTCAGCATCCTCCCTATGTCGCCTATCTTGAGCAGCGGGCTAAAACGGCCAGGGGATGGCGATGGCTGGCCTGGGCCGATACGGCCATTTTGGATGGCAATAACGACATCAGCGCCATCATCGGCGTAGGGCGGGATATCACCGATCAGAAAAGAGCCGAGACACACCTGCGCAACAACTTGCAGTTCATGGACACCTTGCTGGATACCATACCCAATCCAGTCTTCTACAAAGACGCGGCCGGCATCTATCAAGGGTGCAACAAGGCCTTCGCCACCGGCATCCTCGGTCTTCCCAAGGAAGACATCATCGGCAAGTCTCTCTTCGATTTGGCGGCGTCCATCCCGGAGGACCTCGCCCGGATCTACCACCGCCAGGATCTTAAACTGATCGAGCATCCGGGCCATCAATTCTATGAGGCTGAGGCGCAATGCGCCGACGGAACCCGGCGGGATTTCTATTTTTACAAGGGCGTTTACTCTGACAGCAGGGGGCGCGCCGCCGGCATCGTCGGACTCATGCTGGACATCACCGATTTAAAAAAAACCAAGTCGGAACTGATAGAGAGCCGCACGCTGTTTGCCGCATTCATGGATCATCTTCCTTCGCTGGCATTTATAAAGGACACCGCCGGAAAATACCTCTACCTAAATCGGGCCTGCCAGGACTATTATCATCAATCCCCGTCGGAGCGTATCGGAAAAACGGATTTTGATTTGTGGCCGGAAGCGGTCGCCCGCCAGATCGTCTCCAACGATAGGCAGGTCATGGAAGACGATGAAGTCTATATGGGGACGGAGATCGTCGGCGAAGGAGAAAATAGACAGCACCATCTAACGACCAAATTCCCGATTTACAAAGACGGCCGCCCCCGGGCGCTTGGCGGCATCGCCCTGGACATCAGCGAACGTATCCGGGCGGAGCAGGACCGCAGCAAATTGCAGTTGCAGCTTACCCAGGCCCAGAAAATGGAAGCCATCGGTCAGCTTGCCGGCGGAATCGCACACGATTTCAACAATATTCTTTCGGCCATATTGGGGTATGGCGAACTGGCGCAACTGGAGGTCGAACAGGACTCACCCACTAAAAGATACCTCGATGGCATTGTCAAAGCCGGCAAACGGGCCCGCGATCTGGTGCAGCAGATCCTGTTCATCAGCCGACAAGAAGAGCATCCCAAACGTCCCCTTCTCATCAGCACCGTCGTGAAAGAGGCCGTAACGCTGCTGCGGGCATCATTGCCGACAACCATCGACATCCATACCCGCATTGCCGACAACCTTAAAATGGTCGAGGCCGATGCAACCCAAATCCACCAGGTCATTATGAATTTGGGGGCCAATGCCGGCCATGCACTGGGCAAAAAAGGAGGCCGCTTGGAGATGTCCCTGGAAAATGCCCATATGGACCGATCCAATGCGAAACGGCGCAAATTTCTCGACCATGGCTGGTATGTCAGCCTCAAGATAACAGATGACGGTATCGGCATCCCCCCCGAAACCCTCGAACGCATATTCGAGCCCTATTTTACGACCAAGCAAAAGAACGAAGGTACCGGTCTGGGGCTGGCTGTGGTGCATGGCATTGTCGAGAATCACGGCGGTAGGATCGAGGTACAAAGTGCCCCAGGAGAGGGTACCACCTTCGAAATCCTTTTCCCGGTAGTGGAAGACACCGCCCCCGAAAGGATCCAGAGCGATCGAGATCTGTTGCGTGGCAGTGAAACGGTCCTTTTAGTGGATGACGAACCGGCCATTGCGGACGTGGGTCAAAAAATGCTTGCCAGTCTGGGTTACCGCGTCCATAAGATGACCAGCAGCGTCGAAGCGCTTACGTTTTTTCGCTCCAGGGCTTCCGAAATCGATCTGGTACTGACCGACATGACCATGCCGGAAATGTCCGGCGACCAGCTGTCGTTGGAAATACTCAAGATCCGTCCCGATATCCCCATCGTGCTGTGCACCGGATATAGCCAGCACATTTCCGAATCCAGTGCCAGGGCGCTCGGGGTGCGGTCCTTTTTGAGAAAGCCGGTGCAGATCAAACAGCTGGCCGAATCGATCCGGGCTGCAATAGATAAGGCGCCAGGTTCGGTATAAATCTATAGCGTCACGGTCCAGCCCTTCACCGGCGGTGTTGCATACTCCTTGTTTTCAGTTAAAACTTAATTGAGTTTCGGGCAAAAACAGACCAGAACCGACTGTAGGAGCGGCTTTTAGCCGCGATATCGTCTCTTCAGCGCCTTTTTAGCGCGGCTAAAAGCCGCTCCTACACGAAACTCAGTTGAGCTATAATTCTACATGAAACTCAGTTAAGTTATAATTCTACATGAAACTCAGTTGAGTTATTATTCTTTCGGCTTTCAGTCAACGCACTGCAGGAGTCGCATTGAACGGGTGGTTTTGGCCATGGTGTTCAACAGGTTGATCGAAGGCTGGTGCTGTCGTTAGAACGGCAGGCTCATGCGAATCGATTGACGAAATTGCCGATCCAGATTTGGTTTCGGATCTGCCCCATGGCAGTGTAGCCGTCAGGATCCCGGACACGATTTGATCCGGGGGTGGCGACAAATTCCGATACGGTCATGAAAAAGTAATCATCGATGTAGCGCTCGTCTTCGGACATGGGGACAATGGTATCGATATTCGGGTTGGGATAGTATGAAAAATCGACCGGAATCCATTCATGATCCGACTCCCGGCGATATCCGACCCAACCATGCCCTCCTGTTGCAGCCCCCGCCCCCACGTGCACCTGGCCGCCATACATCCTGAGGCGGTGCTCGGGCACGCCGGCATTGAGGGCCAGGCTGATGATCAGGAACGCACCGTCTTCACAATCACCGCTTCCCTTTCGGAGGGTAAAGGCAGGCGGCGCCCAGAACTCTTCATACCCGTAATTGGGCAAGTCCTCCCGGTAGAGGATATGACGCTGCACCCAGCGTGCAATCTTTCCCATTTTGACATCATTGCTGTCGGTTTTCTGAATGCCGACAACCTCGAAGGCGAATTCACGAATGGAGGCATTGGGATACATGAAGTACAAGGAGTTGAACAGGCGAGACGGTACAGCCGTTTCGCTGGAAAGCCGGGTCGCTTCCAGTGAAAGGGTCACCATGTCTGCAAGGGGGTTTGCCGGCGCGCCATCCGGGGAAAAGGGGTTGATCGAAGCGGACGCCGATCTGCCGGCCCTTCTCAGGATAGGCACTGGTGCAACACGAACCCCTGCAGTGGCCGAACCAATGGGCTCTACAACCATGCCTGAATGTCCCGTATAACCTTAAATTGTATAAAGTTGCGACTGAAGCCTAACGGTATCGCAAACGTTCATATCTTCTATCGAAAAGCCGGCAGCTTTGCAAGCCTTTATTCAGCCTTCAAGGGGCCTCCCGATCCGCCTGCACCTTCCGTGATCTGCTCGATGGCTCTTTCCAAATGGCGGCGCATCAGACGCTCGGCTTCCCCTAAATTCCGGCGGCAGGCGCTGGTGGAAAATGACAGGCCCCGGCGAAATACCGTCTCCGGCATTTATTGACGTGCCGCCGTCGATGCACTACAATTCTGATATTAGGGATTCTCAGGGCAAATAGAGATCATCTTACCATAGCTGTCGAAACCGACCAGGGACATGGTATGCAGGACCCCGTCAACTGGCGCATCCTCCTCATCGACGATGAGGAGGATATCCGCGACGTCATCTCGCTGGTGCTGAGGGATGCCGCATACACCGTGGAATCAGCCGCCGATGGCCTGGCGGGCCTGGAAATGGTCGGCCGTTTCAACCCCCATATCGTCATCACCGACATCCGTATGCCGCGCATGGACGGACTGGCCGTTCTTAAAGAGGTCAAATCGCTCCACCCCGCCACTGAAGTGATCGTTGCCACGGCATTTGCCGAGATGGCCCTTGCCGTAAAGGCCCTTCAGTTGGATGCATCCGATTTTATCACCAAGCCAATCGACAATGACGCCCTCATGGTTGCCCTGTCCCGGGCTCGGCAGCGGTATCTGGACCGCAAAAAACTGGAGGACTATACCCACTTTCTGGAGCAGGGCTGGGATGAAACAACGCTCGAGTTGATGGAGATCTATGAGTATCAGCGAAAACTCATCGAAAGTTCCATGGACGGTATCCTGGGGTGCAATGCGGTAAATCGTATTGTCACGTTCAATCGCAGCATGGAGAAGATGACCGGCTACCACAGAAGCGATGTGGCTGGCACCATGTCGCTTTCGACGCTATTTGGGCCGGAAGCGGCAGCAGCATTCCAGCATGACCTCAAGGAAGATCAGTTTGGGAGCCCCGGCCAGCTTTTTTTATACGAGACCGCCATTGTCACCAAAAGCGGCACCGAGGTACCGGTCCAACTGTCGGCCACCCGGATTGAAGAAAACGGCAAATCAGAAGGGCTAGTTTGCTTTATTCGTGACCTGCGCATGCTCCGGCGCCTGGAGCAGGAGATGGCCAACCAGGCCCAAATCCTTCACCAAGACAAAATGATGTCGCTCGGGCGCCTGGCCGCCAGTGTAGCCCATGAGATCAACAACCCCCTGTCCGGCATCTTGAATTACCTGCGACTGATGGCCAAAATGCTGAAACGTGACCAGCAGGCTGGTTCCGCATTGCCACAATTCTCCCGGTACCTTGAAACCGCCACCCACGAAACGGACCGCTGCGCGCAAATCGTCGCCAGCTTGCTGACCTTTTCGCGGAAATCAACGAATCAGAGCACCGCGCTATCGGTCCAGGAATTGATACGGCGGAGCATCCAACTTTCGCGTCACCGCCTGGAATTGGCCCATATTCAACTGCACCTGGATATCGAAGACAGCCCCTTGACGACCATGGGCGACATGAACCAGCTTCAGCAATGCATCATCAACCTGATTTTCAACGCCATCGATGCGATGCCCGACGGAGGCCATTTAAAACTGTCCGCCCACCTCATACGAGATCGGAAACAGATCAGGATTGTGGTGGAGGATACGGGCTGCGGCATCAACCCCCGTGACCGCAGCAGGGTGTTCGAGCCGTTTTTCACCACCAAAGCGGAAGGACACGGCGTGGGGCTCGGCTTGTCGACGACCTTCGGCATCATCCAGCGGCACGGGGGTGATGTTCAGGTGCAGAGCGATCCCGGAAAGGGATCGACCTTCTCCATTCACTTGAAGGCGGCCCCTTGCCCCGGAGACAGCCAATGAAGTCGACCATACCGGTCCCGGACAGCCAATCCACCATCAATATCGACCAGTGGCTGGCCATCCTGGATGAGTTGAATATCGGGGCCTTCACCGTTAACCTGGCCCACCGGATTACGGCCATCAACTATTGTGCCCAGGGGTTGATGGGGCTGCGCGCCGAAGAGGTCAGCGGGCAGGATTGCCGGGAGATATTTACGGGCGTTCCCTGCCTGGCCGACTGCATGATTCGGACGCGAAACGGCCCGGCCGCCGAAGAGCCCGACGTCCTGGTCACCGACGAAGACGAGGTGGCCCATCTGATCACCCGCATGGCCACGCCAATCTACGACAAAAACCACACCATTATCGGTTGCTTTACCATTTTACAGGATCACTCGCCCATACAGGACCTCGTCGATCGACTGCACTACCAGGAGCAGAGCTTGAAAAACATCCTGGACAGTATCGATATCGGAATCTTCACCGTCAACCGCGGCGGTCTGATCACTTTTTTCAACGCCACGGCCGAAACCATCTCCGGATACGACCGCCGCCAGGTGCTGGGCCAGCCCTGCCATGTCGTTTTTGAAGGCGAGCGGGTCAAGGATGTCTGCATGCTCAAGGACGCCATCGTCAAGGGCGCCACCCACGAGAGCCAAAAGGGCCGCATGATCGACAAGGATGGTATCGCTGTGCCGATCCGGGCCAACTATGCGGCCCTCAAAAACGATAAGAATATCATCGTCGGCGGTCTGGCCACCTTTCATGACCTGACCCTGGTGCACCAGCTCGACCAGGTAATTCGCGAGCGCTACACCTGTTCGGATATGATCGGGAAAAGCCCGGCTATCCATAAAATTTTCGAAATGGTACCGGTTGTTGCCCAGAGCGACGCCACCGTGCTGATTGAAGGGGCCACCGGAACAGGCAAGGATCTGCTGGCCAAAGTGATCCATTCGTCCAGCCATCGCGGCAGTAAACCATTGGTGAAAATAAACTGCGCCGCCATTCCGGAAACCCTCATCGAGTCGGAAATTTTCGGCTACGTCAAAGGTGCCTTCACCGGGGCCGACCACGACAAGCCCGGCCGGTTTGAGGAAGCTCACGGCGGCACCATTTTACTGGATGAAATCGGAGACCTGCCCTTAGCGCTTCAAGCCAAACTACTGCGCGTCCTGGAAGATAAAGAGTTCTACCCACTAGGGAGCCGGCGGACCCGAAAAGTGGATGTGCGCATTATCTCCGCCACCAACCGTGGCCTCGAGCAGCTCATCCGGGACCGTCAGTTTCGGGAAGATCTGTTCTACCGACTCAATGTGGTGCGCATCGAGCTTCCGCCCCTGAAAGACCGCCGAGACGATCTTCCGCTGATGATCCGCCACTTTGTTAGGAAACTATGCGCCGCGCGCGGATTGGCGCTGCCCGTGATGTCACAGCAGGCCATGCAGGTGCTGCTCAACTACGCCTACCCGGGAAACGTGCGGGAATTGGAAAACATCCTCGAACATGCGCTGATCATCTGCCGGGCGGGCCCCATTGAAATCGACCATCTCCCTGAATATGTCACCCACCACCCTACAACGCCAGCTCGGCCCGCATCTCCGGATACGGCCGCTCTCCCGGACGAAGCCCGCCGCATTCTCGAGTGCCTCATGCGCAACAACGGGCGCCGCGGTCTGACGGCAAAGGAGCTGGGAATGAACCGCAGCACCCTGTGGCGCAAAATCAAGCGCTACGGGCTTTTGGTATCATAGGGACTTCAATGGACGGCCGCACTTTTTGAAGGGGGCTGGGTCAGGGGTTTCAAGGCTCCACTGGTGTACTGCCGGGCGCGGTGATCCCACGGCGCTGGAGCAGGGACCCATCCTGCAGATAAAGATCGACCAGCGCCTTGAGATAGTTGGTCAGCGCCCGCACTTCTGCAATACGGCTCACGAGCAGATCGCGCTGCGCCTGGGCCACCAGAAAGCTGGTTGATTTTCCCACCCGCAGTTTTTCGGTTTCTGTCCGCAGCTTTTCCTCATCGAATCGGCGTGTCACGGAGGTCGCCGCAATCTGCTGACGCGTGCGGCTGACCTCGATGTGGGCGGTACGGACATCGACTTCAACCAACTGGGTCAAGTTCTCCAATGCGTTCTGCGACTGCTGGCGGGTTAGCAGTGCCCTGCGATGGCGGGCCTTTGCGTCTCGATTGGCAACCGGATAAGTGATCCTGACACTGGCCATTGCGTCATAGCTACCCTCGCCGAAATTGTCGATGGATTGGCCGAAAGAGTTGGCATATCCGCTTTTGCCAAGGGTAACGAAAAGGTCCAGTTGCGGCAGCAGGCCGTTGCGGGTCTTGACAAGTTCAAGATCCCCGTTGAGCAGTTCTAATCTGGCTTCATTCAGAATGGGCTGCATCCGTTTTGCCAGCGCAACATGCAGCTCGACATCTTCCAGTTTGATTTCCGGCAGGACCGGCTGGTGCAGCAGCTCTACTTCCCGCTGCCAGATGCCCGGCCCAGAGGGATTGAGCAGGCGCAGCAGCCGCAAACGGATGACCTCCCTGCCGGCCCGCGCTTCAATCAGCGCCTGTTCCTGCGAGGCGACCTCCGCCTGAACGGCCGCTTTTTCGGATTTGGCCAATCGACCAACGGCAATCAATTCAACGGTTTCGCTAAGTTGCTGGCGGGCAACCCTGAGGGACTCTTCCACAATTTCGATCTGTCTCAAGGATAGGGCATAATCCCAGTAGGTCCGCTCCAAATCGGCCACGAGAAGCTCTGTAAACCCCCGCAATTCATACTCCGAAAGCCGCGTATCGAGACGGGCCTGGCGGAGCCGGGCCAGATTGGCGTCGGACCCGAAGCCTTTGAGCAGGGCCTGGGTCACCGTCATGCCCAATCGGCTGGAATAGAAGCTGTCACTGTAAAGAGAGGAATCATCGATCTGCAGATCGGCCTCCAACGTCACAGTTGTCCCGCTAGGAAAATAGTTTTCCAGTGAGATCATGCCGTCGGCGGTGTCGGTCGTGAAGGTTTCGGTTTCGGACCCGGATCTTGCCAGACGCTCCCCCGTCACTCTGCCAACGGAGGCTTCCGCGTTGACCGAAGGATCGAAAACCGCCTTTTCCTGGTCCTCGCTGGTTTGCTGAATCGAGGGATTGAGGCGCTGCACGATCAGCGCGGCGTTGTTTTCAAGGCACTGCAATAGAGCCTCTGTGATGCTGACTCTCAAGGGCCCTGGTGGATCTGTCGGCGCTGCGGTCACACGGGTTTGCCCGTCGGCGGGCAGCGCCATTAGCACCACCGTGTCCGGCGGTACGGCCGGTTCTTCGGTCGCGCGGACCGTGGGCCGATTCATTCCTGTGCACGATGGCACCATCAGTATCAGGCCGTATACAACAAACCACAGCGGAACCCGACGGCAGCGTTGTCCTATCCCCATGGGTCTAACCTCTACAACCATGATGGCGCCCCTCCGCAGTAGTTCAGTCTGCAGGCACCTGTGCAGGCGTAGGGCTGACCATATCGTCTGTTGGATATCGATGACAACAGAAAACTGTGCCGGCCCAGGTGAGGGTAGCGTGCGTCCCCATCTTAAATCGCCCCAT
>Ga0316201_10003784_pt1 | contig 11254 bp, 9 predicted proteins | sample CS6wburrow_MG_FD_204516 | JGI IMG/M metagenome (GOLD analysis project Ga0316201, IMG submission 204516) | Coastal sediment microbial communities from Delaware Bay, Delaware, United States - CS-6 worm burrow | ecosystem: Environmental > Aquatic > Marine > Coastal > Sediment | place: USA: Delaware... | reverse complement strand
GAGAGGTTAGGTGTTCTTAACCCTTAACACGCTAATAAATATAGGTCAAGTTTTCGAAAAAACCAGTTTTTTTTCGATAAACGGTATAAAAAACAGTATATATGGACGCTATATTTGATCTCTTTTGTCATTTAACTCCGCTAACCAATTGAATTATAAGAATATATTGTCGAATTAGTTCGCAGTTCGTTGTTTAAAAAAAATTTCCGGATTTTGCTATTTTTTCCGCGTCAGACGCCGAATCAGGCTCGACGTATCCCAGCGGCCGCCGCCCATGGCCTGAACTTCGCCGTAAAAATCGTTAACGATTCGGGTAATCGGCAATTCGGCACCGTTTCGCTCGGCTTCCTCCAGGCATATCGCAAGATCCTTGCGCATCCAGTCGACCGCGAACCCGAACTCGAACTCGTCGTCGAGCATGGTGTTGCCACGATTCTCCATCTGCCACGATCCCGCGGCGCCTTTCGATATGACATCGACAACCTTGTGGCCGTCGAGACCGGCGCGCTGTGCAAAATTGAGGCCTTCCGACAGGCCCTGCACCAGTCCGGCGATACAGATCTGGTTCACCATTTTGGTTAACTGGCCGGCCCCGACGTCGCCGAGCCGTTCGGCCGCGCGTGCGTAGCTCATGATAATCGGGCGCGCCGCGTCGAAGGCCTTTTGATCGCCACCGATCATGACCGTAAGCACGCCGTTTTCCGCCCCGGCCTGACCGCCCGAAACCGGCGCGTCGAGAAAAGCCACATCCGACCTGGCGGCAATTTCCCGCGCGACGTTCGCTGAAGCCGTCGTGTGATCGACCAGAATCGAATCCGTTTTGCATCCCGCAAGCACACCATCATCGCCATAAACCACCGAGCGCAGGTCATCATCGTTGCCAACGCACATGAATACGAAATCGGCGTCTTCGGCAGCCGCCCGTGGGGTGAGCGCGAAATCACCCGGGTACTCCTGGCACCATTGCTCGGCTTTCGCCGCGGTCCGGTTATATACGCGAGTTTGATATCCGGCATTGGCGAGATGTCCCGCCATCGGATAGCCCATGACACCGAGCCCGATAAAGGCGACTTTTTGTTTACTCATATCTACTCCTGGTATTTGACAGCGTGGCAATTCTACACGAGGGCAGAATCGATCGCCTCAGTTCGTTTAATCAGGCAGGCTGAAGGTTGGCCATGCTCGCGATCAGCCATTTGCTACCCGCGTCTTCAAAGTTCACCTGCACGCGCGACTGCGGACCCTGTCCCTCGAGATTGAGCACGACGCCGTCGCCGAAACGCACATGGTTGACACGCTGCCCGACAAACAGTCCGGTATCAGCCTCGGCGCGATCGCGGTGCATGTTCGGCGCGGACTGCATCGCGGGTCGGGTAAACCTGGCCTTGGGTCGCACTTCCTGTATCAGTTCATCCGGAATTTCGCGCACAAAGCGCGATAACATATTGTAGCTCTCACCGCCGTACAGGCGTCGAACCTCGGCGCTGGTTACCACCAGCTGCTCGCGCGCGCGCGTGATACCGACATAGCAAAGGCGACGCTCTTCCTCCATGCGTCCGGGCTCCTCGCTGGAGCGCTGATGCGGGAACAACCCTTCTTCCATGCCGACCAGAAACACCAGCGGGAACTCGAGACCCTTGACCGAGTGCATCGTCATCAGCTGTACGCAATCCTCCCAGGCGTCGGCCTGGCCCTCACCCGCTTCCAGCGCGGCATGCGCGAGGAAGGCGTCAAGCGTCGACATGTTCTCTTCGATCACGGCGTCGTACTGGAAGCTCTTGCCAGCGCCGACCAGTTCCTGCAGGTTTTCGATACGCGATTGCCCCTTTTCAGTACGATCCTTCTCGAGATGCGCCTCGAGTCCGCTCAACTCGATGCTGGACTTGATCTGCTCGCCCAGCGGCAGCTCCGCAAGCTCCGCGGTCATGCGCCGGACCAGGTCGACATAGGTTTGCAATGCGCTGCGCGCGCGCGCCGTCAATTGATCGGATTCCAGCAGTTCCAGCGACGCCGTCCACAGGGTCGCCGATTGCTCGCGTGCATGGTGGCGAATTTCATCGATGGTCTTTTGCCCGATACCACGCGGCGGATGGTTGACGGTCCGCTCGAAAGCGGTATCCGTGGTTGGGCTCGAGATCATGCGCAGGTAGGCGAGCGCATCCTTGATCTCGGCGCGCTCGAAAAAGCGCTGCCCGCCGTAAACGCGGTAGGGAATGCCGCGCGTCACCAGGGTTTCCTCAAACTGCCGGGACTGTGCGTTGGAGCGATACAGCACCGCAACCTCGTTGCGGCTGCGCCCCTGTTCGACCCAGTTTTCGATACGGTCGATCACGAACCGGGCCTCATCCTTCTCGTTGTAAGCCGAGTAAAACGTGATTGGCTCGCCGGCATCGCTCTGGGTCCAGAGTTCCTTGCCCATGCGCGAATGGTTATTGTCGATCAGCGCGTTGGCCGCCTTCAGTATCGTGCCGGTGGAACGATAATTCTGCTCCAGTCGAATCAATTTCGTATTGGCGAAGTCCCGCTCGAAATGATGAATATTCTCGATTCGCGCACCGCGCCAGCCGTAAATCGACTGGTCGTCATCGCCAACCACGAACACCGGGGTTTCACTGCCGGCCATCAGTCGCAACCAGGCGTACTGGATCGCGTTGGTGTCCTGAAACTCGTCGACCAGAATGTGTTGGAAACGACGCTGGTAATGCGCCCGGATCTCGTCGTTATCACGAATCAGTTCGAGTACGCGCAGCAACAGCTCGGCGAAATCGACGACACCGGCGCGCTCGCATTGCTCCTGGTAGAGGCGATAAATTTCGAGCATTTGTTGCTGGATCGGGTCTTGTCCAGGGTCGATGTGCGACGGCCGCAAGCCCTCGTCCTTGCTATTGTTGATAAACCACTGGGCCTGCTTGGGCGGCCAACGCGCCTCGTCCAGGTCGAGCTGTCGAACCACGCGCTTGACCATCCGCAACTGGTCGTCGCTGTCGAGAATCTGGAAGCCCTGCGGTAGCCCGGCCGCCTCGTAATGCAGTCGCAGCATGCGATGCGCGAGGCCATGAAAAGTGCCGACCCACATCGCAGCCGCGGAAATTCCGAGCAGGGATTCCACGCGGGCGCGCATTTCGCTGGCAGCCTTGTTGGTAAAGGTCACGGCAAGCACGCTGAGCGGTGAAAGCCCGTTCACCTCGCAGGCCCAGGCGATCCGATGCGTCAGCACGCGCGTTTTGCCGCTACCCGCGCCGGCGAGCACCAGCAAATGTCCGGGTTCGGCACTGACGGCTTCGCGTTGGGCATCATTCAGGGAATCGATAAGGTGGGATACGTCCATTTCAGACTGGTTTCAAATTCAGATCGACATTGTACCAACTAGCAATTCCCGCGTAAGCAGCAAACATGAAAATATAAGTTCAATTCCCTGCCAGCAAGAGTCCTGTCAAATCTGGGGCGATGAGACCGATAGCGGATAGCGAGATCCCGATTGAAGCGGCCGCGGGTCCGGGTACAGGCCGGGGTAATCTTAAAAAGCTGTTCCTGATTCAGGAAACCCGCACGGCTTTCAGATAAATCCGTCGAGCATACGACCGACTAGTGGTGCTTCGTTGAGAACTTTCTGGTAGGAGGTGATTGCACGCCGGTTTTCGGGGCTGATCTGCAAATTATACCCGGGACGGTAAGCGCGGTCGGCGACGGTTTCGAGCAATTCACCGCGGTAAACGTATGCCGAGGACTGCTGCTGGCGGCTATCGCGGTAGCCAGCGGCATTGTCGGCAACCGGGGCTACGGGTCGCGTTACCGGCGGGTCCAGGCTGATCGGGAAGTTCATCGGTTTAGCTGTGATAATGTAGTTCACGGATCATGCTCGCAGCTTATAGCTCAAATATTCAGAATCGAGAAATTATATTAACAGATCGTCAAATTTTTGGCGATCTGATTCAAGTGTCCCATTTTTTTTGCGCAAATATGTCGCTTTTTCGGGCTTCGACCCACTTTTCCCCTTGTTCACTGGCTTCTTTCTTCCAGAACGGGGCCTCGGTCTTGAGGTAATCCATGATAAATTCACAGGCGGCAAAGGCATCCCCGCGGTGCGCACTGGCCACCATGACCAGCACGATTTGATCCGTCGGCTTGAGCGCGCCGATACGATGAACAACCGCCAGGTCAACCACCTGCCAGCGCTCGGTGGCCCGCCTGGCGATGTCAGCCAGTGCCTTTTCCGTCATGCCCGGGTAATGCTCCAGCGTCATTTGGCGCAACGGTTCGCCTTCGAGGTCGCGCACCAGGCCGATAAATGACGCCACCGCGCCGATGTCGCTGCGCCCGGCAACGAGCTCACGCTGCAGCGCAACGCTGTCGAAATCCTCATGCTGAATCCTGATAATCATCCGGACCTCACTCGAAAAACTGCCCAAAAGGCAGGTAGTCGACAAATTCGCCTCGGGATACCGTTTTCCCTTCGGCGATTTCGACGAAGCCATCGGCCCAGACGGTGGATGTCAGCACACCCGAGTCCTGGTTGGGATAAATCTGCACCACGGTTTGATCGTCGTCCGCGCGCTCCAGCCGCGCACGCAGGAACTCCCGACGGCTGTCGGGTTTCGGCCAGTCGAAATCGGCAGGCACCGGCAGCGCAATCGGCTTGCGCCATCCACGACCCTGCATCATCTTGATTAGCGGGCAAACGAACAGGCAAAAGGTCGCAAATACCGATACCGGGTTACCAGGCAAGCCCATAAACGCGGTGCCATTGATTTGCCCATAAGCGAGCGGTTTCCCCGGTTTGATGCCGATACGCCACATCCGCAAGTCACCCAGTTGCTCGATGGCAATGCGCACATGGTCTTCCTCGCCGACCGACACGCCGCCGCTGGTCACCACCAGGTCAGCCCGGGTCGAGGCCTGTTGCATCGCCCGTTTGGTAGCCGCCAGGGTATCGCCGACCAGACCCAGGTCGACGATTTCGCAACCCATTGCGGCCAGCAGACCATGCAGGGTATAGCGGTTTGAGTCATAAATCTTGTGCGAGGCCAGGATGTCACCGGGCTCGACCAGCTCGTCGCCGGTGAAAAACATACCGACTCGAACCGGTTGGTATACCGGCAGGGTTTGCAGCCCGACCGAAGCCGCAAGGCCGATGTCCTGCGCGCGCAGCCGACAACCCCGGGACAGGATGCGTGTGCCGCTTTTGATATCGTTGCCGGCAGGTCGAATATTGCTGCCAACATCGGGGTGCAGGTCAAAGCTGATTTGCGCTTCGGCGCTAGTCACCTGTTCCTGCATGATGACGGCATCCGCGCCCGGTGGGACCGGCGCGCCGGTAAAGATACGCGCAGCGCTACCAGGGGCGAGAGCCTCGGCGGCGCAACCGGCTGGAATACGCTGCGAAACCGGCAACCTGGTCGTTCCCGCATCCGCAATATCGGCGGTACGAACCGCGTAGCCATCCATCGAGGACATGGCGCAACCCGGCACGTCGATCGCGGATTCGATATCTGCCGCGAGCACCGCGCCCAGGGCGGCTCGCAGCTCGACTTCTAGCACCTCACCGATCGGCTTTATGCCGTCGGTTATTCTTGCCAGCGCGTCGTCATAGGCCAGCAATTCAGTTGTATCACAGGTATTCATGGGCAATCATTAGAACGCAGCGTCGTTATCCAGGCAACCTGTTTACAATGTCGCTTAGCCGACATCGGTATAGTCCTGGCGTCCGCCAATCCAGTTACGCAACAGTTCCGTGCGCACCGATGCATATTCGGGCTGCTGCATCATCTTCGCCAACTCCTCGACCCGCGGAAACCATTTCTGGTCGCGCATCAGGTCGGCGATACGAAAACTCATGTCCCCGGTCTGGCGCGTGCCCAACACCTCCCCGGCGCCGCGAATTTCCAGGTCCTTTTCGGCGATGGCAAAACCGTCCTGGGTTGAGCGGATGATCTCGAGCCGCTTGCGCGCGAGCTCGGACAGGCTGTTCTTGACCAGCAGGATACAAAAACTTTCGCGTGCACCACGCCCGACCCGCCCACGCAGCTGGTGAATTTGCGCCAGTCCCAGGCGCTCCGGGTTTTCGATAATCATGATGCTGGCATTAGGCACGTCCACCCCGACTTCGATCACCGTGGTCGCCACCAGGATATGCGTAAGCCCCTGCTTGAACGAAAGGATCGCGTCCTCCTTCTGTTTGGGCTTCATGCGACCGTGCACCAGCCCGATGGACAGTTGCGGCAGTTGCTGGCAGAGCGTTTCAAATGTCAACTCGGCGGCCTCGCACTGCAAGGCCTCGGATTCCTCGACCAGGGTGCAGACCCAGTAAACCTGGCCGCCATCGGCGCAGGATTTCGCGACCCGCTGAATCAGACTGGCGCGCTGCTGCTCGGAAACGATCGAAGTCGTCACCGGCTTGCGCCCTGGCGGCAATTCATCGATCTGCGAATAATCGAGATCGGCGTAGATCGACATTGCCATGGTGCGCGGAATCGGGGTCGCGGTCATGATCAGCTGGTGCGCCATTTCATCGTCGCGGGTCTTGCGCTGTAGCGCCAGTCGTTGATCGACACCGAAACGATGCTGCTCGTCGAAAATGATAAACCCGAGGCGCTTGAACTCGACGCTGGCCTGGAACAGGGCGTGCGTACCGATCACGACCTGCGCTTCCCCCGAGGCGATCATTGCGGTCTTCAATTCGCGTTGTTTGCCCTTGTCGGCCCCCATTAGTTTGACCACATTTATGCCGAGAGGCTCGAGCCATTGCTGGAAATTCTGATAGTGCTGCTCAGCCAGGATTTCGGTCGGCGCCATCAACGCCGCCTGGTAACCCGATTCGACCACCGGCAGGCAGGCAAGCGCTGCAACCACGGTCTTACCCGATCCCACGTCTCCCTGCACCAGTCGAATCATCGGTTTGCCGGCGGCGAAATCATGCATCAAATCCTGTAGCACCCGCCGCTGCGCCCCGGTCAATTCGAATGGCAGCGAGCGCGTCAATTTATCGCGTATTTCCTGACCGGGAATGATAGTGGGCGTTTTGCGGCTGCGAATATGACGTCGCCGCTCGAGCAGCGCGAGCCGATGCGCGGCTAGCTCCTCCACGACGAAACGATATTGCGCCGGATGCCGGTTGACGGCAATCAACTCACTGTCGGATTTGCTTTCCGGTCGATGCAGGCACAGCATCGCCGAGCCGATATCGGGAAATTCGTTTTGATCGAGCCAGGCCTGCGGCAGGGTTTCGGCAATGCCGTCGGTCTCAAGTTTGTCGATCACCTGCGCCAGGATTCGCTTGATCGACAGCTGGTGCAGTCCCTCGGTGGTCGGGTAAATCGGGGTCAGGGTTTGCGGCAGCGGCACAGGGTGATCGGCATCGATAAGCTCGCATTCCGGATGTATCATTTCCAGCTCACCCTGGGCGCTTCTAACTTCTCCGAAACAGCGTAACCAGTTGCCCTTCTCGAATAGATTCTGCTGGTTGGCATTGAAGTAAAAGAAGCGTACCGCGACCACGCCGGTGCTATCGGCAAGCTTCGCGGCCAACACGCGGCGCGAGCGCCCCTGGCGTCGGAAGCTCACACCGGCGTGCAACACCTCGGCCTCGATTTGACAACGCTGGCCCGGCTGCAGCGAACCAACCGGGCTGATAAAGGTACGGTCCTCGTAACGTAACGGTAGATGGAACAGCAGATCACGCTGGGTATTCAGGCCGAGCCTGTGCAACTTTTCCGCGACCTTCGGACCCACGCCCTTCAGGTAACGCAGGCCCTGTTCAGACCAGTGTTCCATTCCATTTCGATTCGACGAACAGGGCTAGTCGACGACCAGCACCGCGTCCATTTCGACACCGACACCCTTGGGCAACGCGGCGACACCGATCGCCGCCCGCGCCGGGTAAGGTTGCTGAAAATAGGACGCCATGATTTCATTGACGGTCGGGAAGTTTCCCAGGTCGGTCAGGAAGATATTGAGCTTGACTACGTCTGCGAGGCTGCCGCCGGAAGCCTCGGCAACCGCCTTGAGATTATCGAAGACTCGAGTTATCTCCGCCTCGATGCCGCCGTCAACAACTTCCATGCTGGCTGGGTCGAGCGGTATCTGCCCGGAAATATAAACCGTGTTGTCGACCTTGACCGCCTGCGAGTATGTGCCGATCGCCTGGGGCGCGTTATCTGTATGAATAATAGTTTTAGCCATGGAACCCTTCTCCAGCTTAAAGACTCCGGATTATGCGCGGATTCGCGGCGTCCGCAATATTTATCTGCGCCAGATGCGATTGACCACCGGCAGCGAACGCAACTTCTTCATGATGCGCGCGAGATGAATGCGGTCACTCACGGTAACCACGAATTCGATGGTCGAAATACGTCCATCCTTTTCGCTCACGTTGACATGCTCAATGTTGGAGGCCATGTTGGCAATCGTCGTCGCCAGCGTCGCCAGCACGCCGCGCTGGTTGGCCACCTGCACCCGCATATAGGCCAGGTATTCGCCTTCGACATGCTCGGACCACTGTACCGAGAGCTGCCGGTCTTCCTTACTGCGCTCGGTAATATTGGGACAGCCACGCTGGTGTATGACAATGCCCTTACCGGATGACATGAAGCCGCTAATCGCATCACCCGGCACCGGGCGGCAACATTTCGCGAACGACACCACCATGCCCTCGGTGCCCTTGATCGCCAGCGGCTTGCCGGTATCGTCGAAGGCGGTCGAGTCGTCCTCGATATCGTACATGGCTTTCGCCACCAGGCTCGAGTTGCGGTTGCCAAGCCCGATCTCGGCGAGCAATTCCTTCTGGTCCTTCAAGTGGTACTGGTCGAGCACCTTCTTGAATCTGGCCTTGGGGATCGCGACATCGCGCCCCTTGATCTGGCTCACGGACTGCTGCAGCAACCGCTGCCCGAGCGTAATCGCCTCCGCTTTCTGCAACGACTTCAGAAAATGCCGAATGTTGGTGCGCGCCTTGGCGGTAGTGACGAAGTCGAGCCAACTCGGGTGTGGCCGACTGGCCTCCGAACAAATGATTTCGATGGTCTGGCTGTTGTAAAGGCGGCTGCTGAGCGGTGACATCTGGTAATCGATGCGTGCCGCAACGCAGTTATTGCCGACGTCGGTGTGCACCGCGTAAGCGAAATCGACCACGGTCGCGCCGCGCGGCAGTTTCTTGATATCACCCTTTGGAGTAAACACGTAAATTTCATCCGGAAACAGGTCGACCTTGACGCTCTCCAGGAACTCCTGCGAGCTGCCCGACTTCTGCTGCATTTCCAGCAGGTTTTTGAGCCACTCGAGCGCTCGGCTCTGCGCGCTGGTAGTGCCGGCCTCGCCCTCCTTGTAAATCCAGTGTGCGGCAATACCCGACTCGGCAAAGTGATCCATCTCCTCGGTGCGAATCTGTACCTCGATCGCTACCCCGTGCGGCCCGAACAGGCTCGAGTGCAGCGACTGGTAACCGTTGGTTTTCGGAATCGCAAGATAATCCTTGAACCTGCCCGGCAGCGGCTTGTACAGATTGTGCATTACGCCGAGCACGCGGTAGCAGTCATCCACCGACTGAGTCAGGATACGCACGCCGAAGACGTCGGTGATTTCCTTGAAGCTGAGCTTCTTCTCTTTCATCTTGCGGTAGATACTGTGGATGTTTTTCTGCCGGTACTTGACCGCGGCCTCGATATTGGTTTCCTTGAGACGCTGCTTGATCGCGGCCTCGATGGTATTGAAAATCTCCTTGCGGTAACCGACGACCTCCTTGCAGGCGCTGTCGAGCGCGCGGTAACGCATCGGGTAGGCCGCCTTGATCGACAGGTCAAGCAGTTCGTGGCGCATCTTGAAGATGCCGAGGCGGTTGGCGATGGGCGCGTAGATGTCCATGGTTTCATGGGCTATGCGGCGACGCTTGTCGGGGCGCATCGCGTCCAGGGTACGCATGTTATGCAGGCGGTCGGCGAGCTTGATGATGATTACGCGAATATCCTTCACCATCGCCAGCATCATCTTGCGGAAGTTTTCCGCCTGCGCCTCGGCCTTGCTGCGAAAATCGATTTGCGTCAGCTTGCTGACCCCGTCCACTAGCTCGGCCACTTCATCGCCAAATTGCTGGGCGATCTGTTCCTTGGCCGTCGGGGTGTCTTCGATAACGTCATGCAGGATCGCGGCGATAATGCTCTTACTGTCCATGCGCATCTCCGCGAGGATGCGCGCGACCGCGACCGGGTGGCTGATATAGGGCTCACCCGATACCCGGCGCTGCCCCTCGTGGGCCTCCGCGCCGACCAGGTAAGCCTGGTAGATTTCTTCGACCTGTGCCGGCTCGAGGTAAGCCTCTAGTTCACTGCAAAGCTCTGAAATACGGGTTTCGTCATCACTGGCGCTGACATCGCCGGCAATGACTTCGAACAGATTGGCGTAGTTCGCGCCCATCAAGATGTTATCTGACCCATATGATTACAACAATGGGGTTTTATAACACATTTACAAGGCGCAAGCCCACTATCTCAGCACCGCGGAAACGGGCTGGCGAACCAGGAAAAGTTTTTAAAAAAGAGTACTTTACTCGTTGGCTTCCTGGGCTTCCTGGGCTTCCATGCTGGCCTGGGCGATTTGGCGAATCAGGTCGTCGTCGGTGGCGATCTTTTCGATTTCCGCCTGGGCTTCCATTTCGTCCATCGATGAGGCGTTAATCAGATTCTCGGCGATTTCGCGCAATGCCAGCACGGTAGGCTTGTCGTTTTCGGGCGGGACCAGCGGCTCGGCGCCCTGTGCGATCTGACGGGCGCGGCGGGCAGCCAACAGTACCAGGTCAAAACGATTTTCGACGTGCTCGAGACAATCTTCTACGGTAATTCGCGCCATTGCTTAGCTCTCGATCCAAAAAAGGGGCGTTATCATAGCCAAAAGCGGGGTAAATCTAAAGGTTTAACTGAAAAAACTTAATCTGCATATTGCGGCAGTTTCCCGGGTTCCGTGATGCGGGAATCCGGCGCGCGACCGATGCGGATGAACGCGAGACCGTAGCTGCGCGGTCCGGCCAGCTCAGGCGTATCTGGACAAGCCAGGACCAGGATAGGGCCTGGGCGGATTACAAACCGTACTGTTTAACTCCTTCACTTGAAAACGTCTATCCGCCCCTGCAGTTCAAAATCTAGTCTCAAGGTGCAACTCCGGCTGGTGTAATATGCAGGCTATTCGATTTCAGGCGGGATCGAGTCGACAAGGGCCTGGTTCTTGAGCTTCTGGCGCGCCAAGGTCAATCCCTGGGTATGGATGATCG
>Ga0316201_10003783_pt1 | contig 11256 bp, 9 predicted proteins | sample CS6wburrow_MG_FD_204516 | JGI IMG/M metagenome (GOLD analysis project Ga0316201, IMG submission 204516) | Coastal sediment microbial communities from Delaware Bay, Delaware, United States - CS-6 worm burrow | ecosystem: Environmental > Aquatic > Marine > Coastal > Sediment | place: USA: Delaware... | reverse complement strand
GATCCCTTCCTGATTAAAGTATCCGAAAGATGTGAACTGGGAAGAGTTTGCGCCACCAGAAGATAATGACAAGGTATGGTTTTGTGTTAATGTCGTATCAAAGAAGAAATCGGCCCAGTCAAAGGTAGGGGCCTGATCAATCTCCTGATCGGTGAGCGTAAAACCTCGTCCGGCACCTCTTTCTTTTTCAAGGGTTAGCTGCTGCTGTGAGTCCATCAGGTTATAGTCGTTATCCTGAAGGGAACTAAAACTTAAAAGACCGTTGTAGTTTATTTGTAAACCGGAATTGAAGTTCCCCTGGCGTGTTTTAATAACGATAACCCCATTCGCACCCCTGTTTCCGTAGATAGCGGTTGCCCCGGCATCTTTTAATACAGAGATGGAAGCAATGTCCTGTGGGTTTAAACTCCTGAAGTTATCTTCATCTACCGGTGCCCCATCAATAATATAGAGCGGTTGTGTGTTACCATTAATGGAGGTAACCCCTCGCAAATTAACATTAGAAGCAGCACCAGGCTGCCCACTGTTTGTAGTAATACTCAAACCAGCTACCTGACCTGATAAGGTTTGTACAAAACTAGCATTAGGTCTGTTCTCAATGGTTTCGGCATTGATCGTTGTAGAAGCAATACTAGATTTCTCTTTGGTAGAAGTACGGTATCCCTGAACCACTACTTCCTGCAGTGCTTCGGCGTCGTCTTCCATTTGAACATTGATGGTACTAGCAGTACCCACTGTTCTGTTCACCGTTTTCTGTCCCAGGTACGTATAGCGCAATACCTGCCCTACCTGGGCAGAAATGCTATAGTTCCCGTCAAAATCGGTTTGTGTACCGGTCGTAGTTCCAACGATCACGACAGCTACACCAGGCAAAGGCAAACCAGATTGGTCCGTAACATTACCTGAAATCGTTTTCTCTTGTGCAAAAGAAAAACTCATGCATAACACCAATAATGGTGTCAACATCCATGTTAACTTTGATTTCATACAATTAGTTTTTTGAATTAGCCAATGGCAAAAGTGAGAATTAAATGTATATTATCCTAGCAAGAAGCTATGTTAGCGTTAATTTTTGTTAAAATAAGTCCGTTAATTATCGAATATTCATGATGTCTTATTAAACGTTGAATAATAGTTATGTATTTAACATTTTTAGTGATTATAGTTAATTTTACTGTTTCAAAACATCGTTCAAAAAAAGTTTTTAATGCTCAAAAGTTACCTGCAATTTCCTAATGAAGCTGGAACGGATGAAGCGGGTCGCGGATGCCTTGCAGGACCAGTGACTGCTGCTGCGGTGATATTGCCTCCGGATTTTACCAACGCTGTTCTCAATGATTCCAAAAAACTATCCGTTCACTACAGAGAACTTTTGAAAGAGGTGATTAAAGCTGATGCCGTTTCATATGGTGTTGCTCATATTGAACCTGCCACTATTGATGGCATCAATATTCTTAACGCCTCAATTCTGGCGATGCACCAGGCGTTAGATCAACTTAGTACCGAACCCAGGCATATCCTGGTAGATGGCAACCGGTTTAAACCATTTAAAACTGTTTCCCATGATTGCATTATAAAAGGAGACGGGATCTATATGAGTATTGCAGCCGCTTCTGTATTGGCCAAGACCTATAGGGATGCTTTTATGGTAAAAATCCACGAGGAATATCCCATGTATAACTGGAAACAGAACAAGGGATACCCCACATTAGAACACAGGCGTGCAATAGAAAAATACGGCCTAACTGAATACCACCGGAAAAGTTTTAAAATAAAAAGCACACAACTGTCACTTCCTATTTAATATTTTAAATTTGCCATAAAAATTGGAATGAAGTATTTCTGTTTGGTATGTATGGTCCTGGCCCTGGCGGTAAGTTGCTTACCCGGTAAGGATGCTTCTCTTTCTTTCCTGGATGTTATTCCCAAAGAGGCATCCGTCATCATTAAAATCAACAAGCTTTCATCCTTTAAGAGTGAACTTAAGAACAACGACCTGGTCAATACGTGGATGCAAAGCGAAAGCGCCAAAGGATTTCTCAACAAGGCATCGGCCCTTCGATATATAGAATCTGACAGTGCAGGAGTACTCGCTTTCTTTCCTTCCGAGGGAGATACGTTGAATTATATCTTTATTACCCCGGAACAATCGTTGCAAGCCCTGGCCGTAAAAATGCCCGATTCGATCCTTGAATCCATTTCCTATCAGGGCCGGGATTTTAATAAATATAGTAGCGAGGGATCCGTATTCTATAGTACGCTGTTCCGTAAATTTGTTTTTATCGGGAATTCTTATGAGCTTATTTATACTGCACTAGAGGAACTGCCCAATAACACTCCCGATGAAATGCTGGCTTCCCTTTTTACGACTTCCATTCCGGAAAAATCCGGCACTATTTTTTTACAAACAAAAAGGAGTGAATCCTTTATAGCAAATGTATTGAACAAGGAGTCCCAAATAAATTTGTCCGACTTTGCAGAGTGGATGTCGTTGGATCTTGCTTCACAGCAAGATATTATTCAGTTGAACGGAGTTAGTTTGGCACGCGATACCACACAACATTATGTATCGCTCTTCGCGGACACAAGGCCTGTGCCCAGCAGTATCCCATCCATTGCGCCTGGGGACGCAGACGCCATCCTTTCGTATTCCTTTTCGGATGAGCGTATTTTTGCCCGGAACCAAGAGCGATATTCCCCAAGTTCTATGCCCGGGGACAGCATCTTCCATACCGTAGAAGAAGTGGGCATGATCTTTTCGGGGAACAAAAAAGCCATAGTTCTGAATACCTTTGGCGCTTCCGGGATTTCACAATTTCTCGATAATTCCACACAAGCTTCATACGAATATCAAGGAAAGGAAATTAGAAAGGTAGGCTACAATACTTTTTTAGAACAAGCCTTTCCTTCTTTGATAAAAGACTTTAAAGCCAATTATTACGTACTCCTGGAAAATGCCTTTGTTTTTAGCGAAGATAAAGATTTGATGGAGACGCTAATTCGTAACCTGAACAGTGGCACTACGTTTAACAAGTCTTCTACCTATGTAACCGCTAAAAGCAATTTAGCAGAAGAATCGACCCTGCTTTATATTGCCAATTCTAAGGGCTTTAAAGATGTTCTGGAGCTTCATCTTTCGAAGGATCTGTACAATGAATACCAAAATGCCAACTATTCAGATTATGTACTAACCTTTCAAATGGTGGCAGACCAAAATTTCTACCACATCAATGCTTTTGTAAGAAAGAAGGCGGCAGAACAAAAACGAAATTCGATAACCCCGCTATTTACCCTTGAACTGGATGCAGACATCGCTGGGGTACCTCAATTTGTTACCAATCATCGCACCAAAAAGAAGGAAATTGTGATACAAGATGTGGATAACAACCTGTACCTAATCTCCACGGCCGGTAAAGTGCTATGGAAAAAGCAATTGGAAGGGAGAGTACAATTCCCTGTTCAACAAATAGACCTTTATAAAAATGGTCGGTTGCAATTGGCTTTCACAACCAGCAATCAGTTCTTAGTCCTTGATAGAAATGGGAAAGAGGTATTGCCTTTCAACAAATCCTATCCGGGCGCTAATTTGAATCCGCTGGCTGTTTTTGATTATGAAGGAACTAGGAATTATCGATTTATAATAACCCAGGGATCCTCGGTTTTTATGTATAATGGCAAAGGAAAAACGGTCGAGGGATTTAAGTACACCAAGGCCGAAAGCCCCATTTTGGGTATCCCAAAACACTTTAGGATCGGGTCTAAGGACTACCTAGTTTTTAAATTAGAGAACGGGACCCTGGAGATTTTGAACCGCGTGGGGAAAACCCGCATTCCGGTAAAAGAACCCATAGAATTTTCGGACAACGAAGTGTTCCTAAACAACAATAAATTTATTGTGACCGACAAGACCGGAACCTTATTCGCCATAGACACCAAAGGGAAGATTGCCAAAACCCGGTTTAACCTGAACGAAGATCACGGGATGGATGCTACGATCAAGACCCTGAGCCTTATGAACGATAATGAACTTACCATCAAAGGCAATAAGGCAATACTGGACCTTGGTGTGTATACAAAACCCCGGATATTTTATATCTATGACAAGATCTATGTAAGCGTTACTGATATACAGACCCAACAAGCCTACGTTTTTGACAGCAATGCCATTCTCTTTCCTAACTTTCCCGTTTATTCTAATTCCTCAATCGACCTGACTGATATGGACAATGACCGCAGTATTGAGATCGTTGGGAAATTTGAGGAGAATTCCATTATTGTCTACACCATAAATTAATAAAATAAAAAAATCCTTTAAGGATTGAATCAGGTTTGCACTAAACTCAAAATACCCTTTTGTGATTATTTTGTAACTTGAGAAAGGTTACATAAGTCATAGTGATTTTATTATTATATGTCTATCTTCCAATGAAAATATCATGCCTATTCGCAATCTTATATACCTCTTAGTAGTCTTTATTTCTTTGCCCATATTTCCATATGGAAATTCAAATATTTTTACATACCAAACTACAGATACAGATTCTGTAATTACCCAGGAACTAGAGCTCACTTATATCAATGAAAAAAATTGGGAGGGCCTCATTGAAGTCTATTATAAAGAAGCAATCGAACTATTTGGACAAAGAGAATTCCAGGCCGCTTTAAATAAATACCTTAAAATAGACTCTATTTCAGAAAATCATAAAATTCGGAACTCTGCAACTATAAGAAGTATCGTTAAGCGTTCAGAGATTTCCAGAACGGCGTTTACTCAGCAGAGTTCGGACTATGCCCATCTTTTATTAGAGGAAGCGCTTGAACAGGCACAACAAATTGACGATCAGGAATTGATCCATTATATATATCTCTACCTGGCCGATACCTCAGGATTAAAGGGCGAGTACGACAAGGCAAAAGAATATATTGATACCGCATTGGAATATTTTCTAGCCTTAGATAAAAAAGAGTATGAGCCTTATATAGCCCGGCTCTATATGATAAATACAGCATACTTTAAAGTAAAAAAAAGAATTGATAAGGCGCAGGAATCATATTTAATGGGAATTGCATACACTAGAGAAAAAGACAATAAATTAGAATTGGCGAAGCTTCTTTACAATTATGGGAATTTTCAAGGAGGGTATTTAGGTGGTTGTAATGATGCTATGGTAAGTCTGTTGGAAGCTAAAAGCATTTACGATTCCCTTAATATCACGGACACCAATAATTATGAACGTCTCAATCGGGACCTGGCCGATTGTTATTTAGAAAATAACAACCATCAAAAAGCCAGTGAACATTACCGAATTGCCTATGATCTAAAAGCTGGTTTAGTTAAAAAGGCAAATAGGGAATTATCTCAAAGAATAGAGACCCAGTACCAAACGGAAAAAAAAGAACAGGAGATTGCTCTCCTCAATACGGAAAAAGAACTGGTAGAACAGCAAAAGACAAACCAGCGCAACCTGCTGTTAGGCGGGATCGGGATAACCTCCATGATCGGAATCTTCCTTTTCGTAGAATACCGGAACAGAAAGAGGACCAATGAAAAGCTTAGGGAACTCGATAGGTTGAAATCCAATTTCTTTGCCAATATTTCCCATGAGTTTCGCACCCCCCTTACCCTGATCATGGGACCGTTAGAACAAAAGTTGTCTTCTGAAAATATCTCAAATGAAGATCGGCAGGACCTTGAAATGATCGATCATAACTCCAGGAGATTGCTGAGCCTGGTAGACCAGCTGCTGGACCTTTCTAGGCTCGAAACCAGGAGGTATCAGATCCGGGCAAATCAGGGTAATTTGGGGAGGCTGATCCTAACACAGGCAGAAGCGTTTCAGTTTATGGCTACCAAGAAGGACCTCACTTTCGATATTAAGGTAGTAGATCTTGAAGAAGCCTGGTATGACAGGGATGTGATTGAAAAGATAATGGCCAACCTATTATCCAATGCACTAAAGTACACCAGGAAGGAAGGCCGTGTATCCCTAAGGGCTCATCGAAAAGGAGACAAAGCTATACTGTTAGTTGAAAATACGGCCCTGTCCCTGGATCCTAAAAGCCTGGAAAAATTATTCGATCGGTTTTACCAGGCCGATTCCCATACTGAAGGTGTGGGTATAGGTCTCTCCCTCGTAAGGGAATTGATCCATGCCTCCCATGGCACAATACAAATCAAAGACGTCAATGAAGGTACATTCCAGATTGTCGCTGAACTCCCTATTTCCAAACAGGCCTTTAAAGCTGAGGAAATTGTTGAAGAGCCGGTACAGAGCACTATTACGCCAATTCAAAAACCAGCTGCTGTAGCCAATAATGATAATTTAGAAGAATTTCCTGAAGGAGATGACAGACCTATCATCCTAGTGGCTGAAGACAATGCGGATGTAAGAAAACTCCTAAATAACAACTTCTCTAAGGAATACAAGATCTTGGAAGCCATAGATGGAAAGCAAGGAATTGAGCTTGCGCTGAAATGGGTGCCTGATCTGATCCTCTCAGACATCATGATGCCCGAGGTTGACGGACTTACGCTCTGCGAGACAATTAAAAGCGATGAACGGACCAGCCATATACCAGTGATCCTGCTTACAGCCAGGGCCGGGGAAGAAGACCAGTACAAAGGCCTTTCCACTGGGGCAGATGCCTATGTTACCAAGCCTTTTAAGATCAAGACGCTTAAAACCCGAGTAGCACATTTGATCGCTTCACGTAAGGCATTGCGGGACCGCTACAGCCAGGAGATTATCCTGAAGCCCAAGGATATTGCAATCACCAATCTGGATGAGCTCTTCCTGGAACGTGTACAAAATGTACTGGATAATAAGCTTACAGAATCTGCTTTCAGTATTCAGGAATTCAGTGAAGCGGTAGGAATGAGCCGCATGCAATTGCATAGAAAATTAAAGGCCCTTACAGGCCTGTCTGCCTCTGAATTTATTCGTTCACAACGCTTAAAGTTGGCAGCTTCCCTATTGCAAAACAGCGATGCCAATGTTTCTGAGATCGGCTACCAGGTAGGATTTAATGATCATTCTTATTTTACCAAGTGCTTCAGAGAAGCGTATGGTGTTTCTCCTTCTGCTTATGGCAAAAATAAATCTTCCTGACCCCTTTTAAATAAGGACTTCACAAACATGTTACATATCTCACAGGCTTTGATACATCCGTTATAGCCTTACATCTGTCATGCCTTTATGTTTGTTATAGTTGTTTGATAAGAGCTCATTTGTCGCAACCAACAAACCTATAATGCTTCATGCTTCCATGAAGAAAAAAAAATATGAAGGTGAACTAAAGAGTATGCCTGGTTTTGAGATCTATCTGAACATCAACCATCTCAAACAGGGGAACTATGAGCTTAAGATCGTAAACAAGAACAAGATCATCAAAAGAATACATTTTAAAAAGAAAAACTAATTGTCTCATTAAAATACCAAAACTATGAAAACCACGGTACATCTATTCCTTATTACCTGTATTTGCCTGACCTCTTTTACCACCCAGGCGCAAATTACCAAAACGCCGATTACCAAACCTAAAATCTATACTGGTGTCAGCTCACCTGTAGGCCTTCCTACCCCCTTTGATGAAATAATAAGAGATCTAGACAAAGGTAAGTGCTTCAGCATAGCTATTACCTCCATTCAGTTAAATCCCCTAAATACTGCTAAATCTAATCACAATGCGGAGACGAGACATGGAATTGGGGCTTTGAAAAAAGATGGGAAAAACCTGGTTGCAACCTTCAATATTGAGGCTGGTATTAATGAAAATAGCTCCAGGCATGTTCTGAGTACCACTTTGAAAATAAGAAAATCGCGCAGTGGAATCGTACTGGATATAAGAAATCCCCAATACTACCACCTGATCTATGAACTAACATTGGTAAAGAAGAAAAACGGGTATTACCTCATAGCGGAAAGAGATGAGAATAGCGCCACGGTCTCCTTTACATTGGCCATTTTCAGAACAGAATGTCTCATTTAAAATAATATTGACCATGAAAACACTATGTAAGATCCCCTTGTTATTTGCACTTGTTTTTTTTGGATGGACTCACTCTGATGCCCAGATCCTTAAAAAATTAAAAAAACGTGCCGCTGAGGCGGCCGAGGAAACTATCCTCAGAAAGGTAGAGGAAAAAACTGCGGAAGAAACGGAAAAGACCATGGACACCATTCTTGAAGCTCCCGGCAAAAAGATCAGAAAGAAAAAAGATAAAAACAGTGGGGAAGCAACTGAAGAAGATGTGGACTACGAGACCACCGCTGATGAAACAGACATGGAAGCCATCAGCATATACAGTAAATTCGATTATGTCCCTGGAGACGAGTTGGTGTTCTTTGATGATTTCTCAGATGAATATGTAGGGGATTTCCCCAGCAAGTGGAATACCAACGGCAGTGGCGAAGTGGTAAGTGTAAATGGTGGTACCGAAAAATGGTACGAAATGAAACCCGGGTATTCTAATTACCATATCCCAGATGTGACCAACTTGCCTGAGGACTATACCATAGAGTTTGATCTGATAACCTTAGGGCTAGACGATAAAACAGCTTCTACCGCAGTACTCAAAACCATATTGTCTGATGATACGGGCTTTGCCTTGGGAAACTACGCGTACGCTCAGATGTCTTTTTGCCAGTATGCCGCTGTTGGGATGTGGGTAAGAAACAGCACTACAGAAATCAACAATGAAGTAGCTGCAGATATCAGGCAGGCGGTTCTAAATAAACCCCATATTTCTATCGCGGTCAACAAACAGCGATTCCGTCTTTGGGTCAATGAAAAGAAAATCATCGACATCCCAAGACTTTTGTCGGCAGACAACCCCACAAACAGCCTTAAGTTTGAAATGCTCAATTTCAAAGATGGAAAAGAACGTCTGTTCATTAGTAACCTAAAGGTGGCAGAAGGAGGTCTCGACCTTCGAAGAAAACTCATTGAAGAAGGTTCAATATCCACCAATGGCATTTTGTTCGATTCTGGATCTGCGAATCTGCAACCACAGTCCATGGGAATCATAAGGCAAATCTCACAGGTTTTACAGCAGGAACCAAGTATGAATCTCATGATTGTGGGGCATACCGATGCCGAAGGAGATGATGCCACAAATATGGAATTATCTGCAAGAAGAGCAGAGGCGGTAATGGATATTTTAAGTAACGTGTACCAAATTGATCCGAACCGATTGCAAACAGAAGGTAAGGGCGAAACCGAACCTTTGGGTGACAATACTACTGTTGACGGCAAGACCCAGAACAGGCGCGTAGAATTTATTAAAATTTAAAACTATTAGTTATGAAAACAACAAGTTCATCTTATCTAAATAATATCAGCATTACGGTGCTTAGCTTACTAATTCTCTCAAGCATTTATACCTTGAATGCTCAGATCAACTGTAATCTGGTACAGGGCTACGGCAATGCCGAAAAAGAATCAATTCTGGAACAGGTCAACAGAAATATGGCTGGCGTTGTGTACAACAATGTTGGGGCCACAAAACTGAAAAAATTGGTGATTAAGGAAGCTCGAAATATAACATTTACTGGTTGTAGAATAACATTGGAGCTCAAAGTAAAACTCAAACGCAAGCTCAGGCGAGATGCTAGTGGGACTATTATAGTGAGCGGATATGTGAGTAAAGCCCAATTCTATGGAAATAAACACATTTTTATAAAGAACGCTTCCATTGATAAGGTAAGACTCAGCAATACTCTACGAATTGGTGAAAAATTCTATAGGTGGGTGGCTGATAAAACCTTTCCCAGCAATCAACGCTTTAGTCTATAAAGACTAAAATAATTAATCATTGAAATCATAAATTATGAAAACAATCTATATCAAAACACTTTGTTTTTTAAGCCTTGTATCCACAATAGGAATACAAGCACAATCCAAGATAGGTGATAATAAAAGACTTATGACGAATCAATCACTAAACAAAAAAATTCAATTAACTGCATCTGATGTTTCCATGTGTAAACCTATGGATGTCAGAAGAACCGAAGCCCTGTTGCGAGCGCGAGTGGGAAATACATTGAAAATGCGTCTGGATAGATCCGATGGATATGTAGAAATTCTAGGGAAAAGGCAAGGTTTTGCTTTTACCGAATTCGTATACAAAAAACCAGGACATAACTGGAGATACTTTCTGCAAGATATCAATAGTACTGGAATCAATACTTCTTACAAAAATAAAAATTATTACCTCAATATTCTATTTGAAACAGACCGGGCAGAGATTAAAGGGAGGTGCCCTGGTTGTTTGAACAGGTTTGAAGATAGTCGTGCCCCTGATATCCAATGGAGAAATCCAAAGATTAAGATTAAACTTAAACCAGTAGCTCACAATGGTTCTTTTACGTTCGACATTGCGGCTGTGGAAATAGAGGGAAAGTTTGAAACTAATGGAGCTATAAGAGCGGCATTACCTTCTATTATTATCCATTTTAAAAAGCAAATAAGAAAGGCAGCGGAATCACAGATAAAAATGGTACTTAATTCGGGCCAGGTGAAACGAATGCTGGCTAATGTATTTAAAGATGAGGTAAGGAATTTAGGGATGACAACGGTACGGCTGGTAGATGTTAGCAAATCGAATATTTTTCTCTGTCAATAATCAGTTTTTGATCCTGGATACTAACGGGGAAGAGGCAGCCCCGTTTAGTTTTACGTATCAGGGTGCACATCTTAATGGGTTCGCTTTTGTTTGATTACGAAAACAACAAGAACTATGTGAGTGTTACGGCCATTCAAACACAACAGGCGTAATTTTTCAACAGCAACATGAAACCCATCTCTATTTTACCCGTATTTGCGAATTCGCCCATAGACCTCACGGACATGGATAACGACCGTTCTTTGGAAATCGTGGCAAAATTTGAAGATAATTCTATCATCGTTTACCGGTTGAACTGACGTAAATCATATGCAGATTTATAAAAAAATAGAACCTTATGCTTCTCTTTCTGAAGAATCTGAATTTCACTACTTTTAGAAAACAGATTCCATATAAGAAAGTTCAAAATAAGAGTATCGATTAAATATAAATTAAGCATCCAAAAATGAATACTATGAAAACAGTTTTATTTAGTTTAAGCCTATTTATAATGGCGACCGGAGGAATTTCAGCACAAAATTGCAGCAAGTATTATCCTATGAATGAAGGTGCTTCCTTCCAATACACATCGTATAATAAAAAAGGGAAAACAGAAGGCATCGCCGATTATAAGGTTACCGATGTGTCCATGA
>Ga0316201_10003782_pt1 | contig 11259 bp, 8 predicted proteins | sample CS6wburrow_MG_FD_204516 | JGI IMG/M metagenome (GOLD analysis project Ga0316201, IMG submission 204516) | Coastal sediment microbial communities from Delaware Bay, Delaware, United States - CS-6 worm burrow | ecosystem: Environmental > Aquatic > Marine > Coastal > Sediment | place: USA: Delaware... | reverse complement strand
CGCACTTTTTGTGCATCGATCGCGGCCGCGGTTTGCAGTTCGGTCTGTTCCTCGTCGACCAGGCGGATGTTGACCGGGTGGCCGACGCGGGCGCTGATGGCCTCCTTCAGGCGGCTGACACAACTTTTCGAACCCAGGTATCTCATCGCCGGGGAGATGGCGAAATCCCAGTGGTCGTCGTTACGTGATTTCAAATGAACATTGCGGGCCAGTTCCCGTGCTTGCCCGGACAGATTCAGTTCCTGCAACAGCGAAACCCAGTCGGGCGGTGGCGCCGGACTCTGGGCTGGCAAATGAGGTTCATCGTCCCCTGGATTCCGGGCCGGTGCCCTGGCTGTCGCTGGACTGACGGCCACAGGCTTCGATTCTGACCTGGCTGCCGAAGCGGCCGGGGCTTTCTTACTTGCCGTTGGCCGGTTGCCGTCTGCTCCGTGGCCGGACAGGTTGCCTGAAACACTGCCCGGGGCTGCCGTGGAGTCCCCGTCAGCAGGCCGGAACGCAAGCATGCGCAACAACGTCATTTCAAGGCCGGTGCGCGGGTCGGGTGCGAGCCCCAGTTCGGCTCGGCCCTTGATGGCTATCTGGTAGAACAGCTGCGCATCCTCCACCGGGATAGACTCGGCCAATTGCTCGATGGCCTCCCAGTCACTGCGTTCAGGATCCCGGTAACCCGGTACACATTGCACGAGTGTCACCCGGTGCAGCACTTCAGCAAGGTTGACCAGCACCGTCTCCAGGTCGCGCGACTGTGCTACCAGTTCCTCGACAATGCTCAGCAGCGCCCCTGCGTCAGCGGAGCCCAGCGCCCTGATCATTGCGACGACGTGTTCGTGATCAACCAGCCCCAGCATTTTCTCCAGGTCGCTCATGGCCAGCTGACCGCCACCGAAAGCGATGGCCTGGTCGAGCAGGCTGAGGCCGTCACGCATGCTGCCATCGGCCGCACGTGCGAGGACCGTGAGGGCTTCGGATTCTGCCGAAATTCCCTCGCTATCCACCAATTGTTTCAAATAGGCCGAGATCTGGTCCGGCAGCAGACGCCGCAGGTTAAAGCGCAGGCAGCGGGACAGAATAGTGACCGGAATCTTCTGCGGATCGGTCGTGGCCAGTACGAATTTTACATGCGGCGGTGGCTCCTCCAGTGTTTTCAACAGCGCATTGAAACTGCTGGTCGACAGCATGTGCACCTCGTCGATGATGTACACCTTGTAACGGCCCCGCGTAGGCGTGTACTGCACCGACTCCAGCAGATCGCGGGTGTCATCCACTCCGGTCCGCGATGCTGCGTCGATCTCGATCATATCCACGAAGCGGCCGGCATCGAGGTCCACGCAACTGCTGCATTCGCCGCAGGGCTTGGAACTGACGCCGGTTTCACAGTTCAGGCATTTAGCCAGGATGCGCGCGATGGTGGTTTTACCGACTCCACGGGTTCCGGTGAACAGGAAGGCATGATGCAGGCGGTCCTGGTCCAGCCCGTTAATCAACGCCTGGGAGACGTGCTCCTGGCCGACGAGTTGTTCGAAGGTTGCGGGGCGCCATTTGCGTGCCAGGACCTGGTAGCTCATTCCTGCTCCATCAACTGCGTTGCGGAAGGCGAGAAAAAAAAGGTGCGGGCGGGTGAAAATTCATTAAGGGCACATCATAGCAAACTTGCGGAGTTGGGTGGCGACCCCCGCCCGCCACACCCCGGCGCCCGAGTCCATTGTTGCCGCTGCTCCCTTCCGGGCCTGACGGGGTTCACAACTTATCGTCGCGAGGGGACCAGCGAGGGCCACCATTGCATTCCCCGAAGCCGCTTGCCAACCGCCAAAACGGCCGGGGAGAGGCATTGTGCCGGATCACCGGTGTCTGATCAAGGGACATTTTCCTACATCAATTATGGCTGATACCGGCTGTGCGGTGAGCCAATCATTACCTAAGCTTGAAACCGTTCCATTAAGCCGTCGGCGTGGTCGCATCCACGCCCCCAATTACCTGCACAGGGGATGAAGTTTATGAAATCTGTTCTTGTTTTGATCCTTGCCGGATTAATGTCATGTGCCGCCTGGGCGGTGGTACCGGTCAATGTCAACACCGCGTCTGCGGAGGAAATTTCAGAGAATCTGAAAGGAATCGGCGTCAGCAAAGCGCAACGGATCGTTGAGTATCGCGAAGCCCATGGTCAGTTTCTTCACGTCGATGAACTGGTTAATGTCAAGGGGATTGGCGTCAAGACCATCGATAACAACCGCGGAATGATCCTCTTGCAGGACGCAGTCATTCCATCCAATAACTGAGATTCAGGGCAAGGGATAGCGTTCTCTCATGTTTTGAGAACCACCTGTCGTTAAATAGACTCACAGCAAACAATCGAAATAGAACAGGAGAGTTGTTATGAAGGCGAACCAGGACCTGATCGGCAAGACCATCACCGGCATTGTGGCTGTAAACCCACCGGGTGAAGAGGTTCGTGAAATCTGGATGCTCCAGTTTTCTGACGGTTCACATGTCGAATTCGTTTCTCCGAAGGCCAGGCGCAGCTTACGCAGGGTATCCAGACACCGAAAAGTAGCCAAATCACGGGTGCCAAACGAATTACAGTTAGCCCTGAACGTTGCCTGAAAACTTATCCACAAAACCTGTGGATAACCCTGTGAAGAAACGCTCGGCGTCAAAGACACGGTGCGAGGGCTTATGGATTGTTCAAAAATTGACCAATCTGAATTGGTCTATATAAAACAATCACTTACAAGTGCGTTGATCGGTCGAGTTTGGCTTTGACAGTGAAATATTCCCGTAACAAAGACAATCAGTGACTTGTGTATAAACAGTTCGAATCAAATCGAGGAAATGCCTGTAAGTCTTTGAAAAAAGTTTTGCCCATTCTGCAGACAGCCAAAAAACGGCAGGGATTTCTGTCTAAAGCCCGGAAATACCACTTTCAATCACCCAGGCTTCAAGTTTGTCCAGGATTCTCTGGCAATCCGGCTCCTCTTTTTTCTGCTCCCGGAGCTCCCGAACGGCATTTTGGAAGTCCGGCAGCGTGAAATAATCGGGGTCGTTGATTTCTTTCAGGCGAATTCGTCGGTCCTTGTCCCAGGCCTGGCTTTCTTCCATGCTCAGTGTTTCGGGGAAATTGCGCGCCCGGTATCGAAACAGCATCAGTGGCAGGCGCTTGTCCTGAAAAGACCACAAATGGCTACCCAGTTGGGCAGGCGGTACGAGCAAGATCTTATTCATCAGGTGCCGGTCGGCCGATGAAAAGAACCCGCCGCTGTAAAGCATCCGGTCCGGGTCAGTACTTTCCGCAAACGCGCCACCAGCAGATGAAAAAACTTCGATCACCTTTTCCCGCACCAGCTCGAGTGCTCCGAGCAATTGCCGCGCATGTTGCTTGCACTGTTCGGGGTTCATATTGATCCGGTCCGTATCCACTCCGGTGAGTGTTCCCAGCGGCGCCAGCATCGGAACGTGGTTTCCATGAATCAATTTCAACGGCAATCGCTCGATCTCTTCTGGCAGGTCGGCTGCGGGAGTGAATACCAGATCATGGATGACCTCAGCCGGTTCATCAATCAGTGGGGCAGGGTCTGCTGACAGGTCGATCGCGATCACCGATTTCGGGCGGTCGGGCACGACGGCCAGCGGCAGAACCATGGCGGTGCAACCCCGCGTAGCCGGTATTTTCGCTGAGGTATGCAATAGGGGCGTGGGTTCAACGGTATCCAGCAGCCTGGATACGTGGTGGTAATCACGCATTTGCAGGGCCCAGTCAAACAGCCTGGGCTGAGCTGTTCGCAACAGCCTTGCCAGCCCGATGGTGGCCTGGACATCGGCAAGTGCATCATGCGCCCCAACGTGCTTAATGTCATTGGCATTGCTGATGTCTTCGAGCCGGAAACTGGGCTTGCCCGGCTCGTGCATGGGCCATTCAATGCCCTCCGGCCGCAAGGCATAGCACATGCGGGCCAGATCTATCAGGTCCCAGCGCGAATTGCCGTTACGGTACTCGCGCTCATAGGCATCGCGCAGGTTGCGGTATAACAGGTGCCGGGTTATGACGTCATCGAAGCGAATGCTATTGTAACCGGCGCTGCAGGTTCCCGGCCGGGACATTTCGTCCAGTATGTTCTGCGCGAACTCGGTCTCCGGGACGCCCCTGGATTTGGCCTCCTGTGGGGTAATGCCGGTGATCAGGCTGGCCATGGGGTGGGGCAGCACATCATCGGAAGGTGCACAGTACCAAACGACAGGATCCCCCACGGGGTTCAGGTCTGCATCGGTTCTCTGGGCGGCAAACTGGGCAGGCCGGTCAGCGATGGGATTGGCACCAAACGTTTCGTAGTCATGCCACAGGAATGTGTCGACGGGCTTCACGGTGTATAGGCTTCCCTTGCTGCAGTTCGCGTGCCAACATGTTAACCAATAACTGCACGGTTTATTAGCCAGGATGCGATAAATCCATGACTCTTCAAACAGACGCTTTCGAGGAAATCCTCCGCTTGATGCAACTGGAGCAGCTGGAGGTCAACCTGTTCCGCGGAATCAGCCGGGATATCGGCACTGAGCGCGTATTTGGCGGGCAGGTACTGGCGCAGGCGCTGCTGGCGGCCAGTTACACGGTGGAACAGCGGCAAGCGCATTCGCTCCATGCCTACTTTTTGCGGGCGGGCGATCACGATGCGCCGATTGTTTACAGCGTTGACCGGAGCCGCGATGGCGGCAGCTTCTCGGCGCGCCGTGTGGTTGCCATTCAGCATGGCCGGCCGATCTTCACGCTGGCGGCCTCGTTCCAGGTCGAGGAAGACGGACTGGAGCACCAGTTCGAAATTCCGTCAATGCCGGAGCCGGAGAACCTGGATCCCATCGGCCTGTTGCCCCAGGGAGAGTTTGATCACCTGCCCAAGAGCATGCAGCGCTGGCTGGACCGGTTTGGTCCCTTCGAATTTCGGGCCGTTCGCGGTTCCGATCCGGACCGCCCGGTGCCGCAGCCGCCGTTCAAGGAACTCTGGTTCAAACTTCATGGTCAACTGGAAGACGATCCACGGTTGCACCGGGCCCTGCTGGCCTATGTTTCCGATTTCCACCTGGTGGGAACGGCGACTCTACCGCATGGCATTTCCTGGGTGCAGGGTAACCTGATCATTGCGAGTCTTGATCATGCAATGTGGTTTCACCGGGATTTTCGGCTGGATGACTGGTTGCTTTATGTCTGTGACAGCCCCAGTTCCAGTGGAGGCAGGGGCCTTGCCCGGGGCATGATCTATGACCGCCAGGGCAGGCTGGTTGCCAGCACGGCGCAGGAAGGAGTGATCCGCTTGCGCAAAGAGACCCAATAGACAGGAGAGTTAAGCATGAGTCAGCAAATGGCGAGTTTCGCCGCGGGATGTTTCTGGGGTGTGGAAGCCCGTTTTCTCCAAGTTGCAGGCGTTGTGGATGCGGTGTCAGGTTACATTGGCGGGCACGTGGATAATCCGACTTACAAGCAGGTTTGCGGTGGCGATACCGGTCATGCAGAGGCTGTCCAGGTGACCTTTGACGATGAACAGGTCAGCTACGAGCACCTGCTGGATGTGTTTTTTGACATGCACAATCCAACCACCCTGAATCGCCAGGGGCCGGACTTTGGCAGCCAGTACCGTTCAGCGATCTTTTGGTACGGAGAAGAACAAAAAGCGGCAGCTGAACAAAAAATCCGCGAGCTGAACGCATCTGGTAAATGGCCGAACCCGGTGGTCACCGAGCTTTGCCCGGCACCCGAATTCTGGCGGGCCGAAGAGTATCATCAGCGCTATTTTGAAAAGAACGGCGCCGGCTTCTGTGGCTTGGGGCACTGATCCCCCGGGCTCCCGCCTGCGAGGCGGGCTAGTTGCTTTTTATTTTGCCGACGAGCCACAGCAGGATAATGGCGCCAATGGTGGCGGTGATGATCGAGCCGATCAGTCCAGCGCCAAGGTTAGCGCCGAACAGTCCGAACAGCCAACCGCCCAGAACGCCGCCTATGATGCCGATAATAATGTTCATCAGCACGCCCTGGCCCTGGCCTTTCATGATGGTGCCGGCCAGCCAGCCGGCGATTCCGCCGACGATAAGTGAAGCAATCAAACCGCCCATGAGTCTCTCCAGAGTGAAATAAGCACTTGATTCAGTTTAAAATAGATACGCGTAATTTGGAACAAACCAGTAACAGGGAGGTTTGTGGGTGCCAGGGATAGCTAAAAAAAGGGTCAGCAAAAGGGCAAGAGTGTGCATTGCGCTACTCCTGCTCCTGCCGTTGTCTGTGCAGGCCCAGGTCTACAAATGGGTGGATGAAGACGGCATCGTCACCTACTCCAATATCGCGCCACCCAGTGACCAGGACTTTCAAACCCTCAGGTTTCCCTGTTATGCAGCAGATCCCAAGTGCCGGTCGGTAAGCTGGGAAAAGGTGCCTCTCAACACCCGTTCATTCAGAAACGAGATCCAGTCCGCCTCACGTTACAACTCGGTGGAAGAATCATTGATTCGGGCGATTATTCACGCGGAGTCGGCCTACCAGGCGGACGCGCAATCGCCCAAGGGGGCGCAGGGTCTGATGCAATTGATGCCGGCTACCCAGGCCGAGTTGAATGTCTCCGATCCGTTCAATCCGCAGGAAAACATCCAGGGTGGCGCGCTCTACCTGTCGCAACTCCTGGCGCAGTTCAATGGCGATTTCGAGTTGGCTGCGGCGGCTTACAACGCCGGTCCGAACGCGGTGAACAAGTACGGTGGCGTCCCGCCCTATGACGAAACCCAGGAATATGTCCGACGGATTAAAATCCTGTACCGGCGCTATGGACAGGCGCTCTAATAAACCAGCCGTGCCTCACTGACCACTTCCAGCTCATTCAGCGCTGCGACCAGTTCCTCGCAGGCATTGACGTGCCATTCATCGCCCAGCTTCAGGCGGGCGCGGGCGCGGGCGTTGCTGTAATTAAGCCAAACCTCGGCGGAGCCATCCTGGTAAGGCACAAAGGTGGATTGCAGCGCAGAGCAGATGTCGTCGCCCGGTCCGCGAACAGAAATCTGGACACCTTTTGCGAAACGCGATTTAGCTTCGGCCAGCGTCATGACCTTCTGTGCGTTCATGCGAAAACCACCGGAGAAATCATCCGTTGATACGCGGCCTTCGATGACAATGATCTCGTCCTTGTTGAGTAATTCGGAATAGAGTGTCCAGGTATCGTCGAACAGCGATGCCTCGATTCGGCCGGTGTGATCCTCCAGCGCGACGAAACCCCCACGGTTGCCCCTGCGCCGCACTGCCTGGACCAGCCCAGCCAGCAACATCGGCGTGCCGGACCGCTTGCCGCGGCTTTCAGCCGGTATTCGTTGTTCGACGGAGCCCAGCAGGCAGGTCGTAAAACGTGCAATATCGTCTGCCTGCAGTTCAACCGGATGCCCGGTCAGGTACAGCCCGAGCGTGTCACGCTCCGCCTGCAATGCCTGCAGGCGCGTCCAGGGCCGGACATTCTGGTGTTCGGTGATGTGTGGTGCATCAGACTGGCTGAAACTGCCGAACATGTCTGTCTGCCCGGATTCCTTGTCGCGCTGGTACTGTTCCGCGGCGTGCACGGCCTCGGGGAGTTCATTGAGCATGCGCGCACGGTTGTTGTCGGGGTCCAGTTTATCCAGTGCGCCGGAGCGCACCAGCACGTCCATGGCGCGTTTGTTGACCTTGTGGTGGTCTATCCGGTTGCAAAAGTCGGAGAGGTCTTTGAATGGACCGTTGGCCTCGCGTTCAATCTCGATCACGTCGATGGCCGCATGACCCACACCCTTCAACGCGCCGAGACCGTATAAAACGGTCCGGTCGTCGATCGATATGAAGGCATGCCGGGAATGGTTGATGTCCGGCGACAAGACGGTCAGCCCCAGGTCGCGGCATTCGTGGATGAACTCGTCGACCTTGTCGGTGTTGTCCATGTCCGAGGACAGCACCGCAGCCATGAACTCGGCCTGGTAGTGGGCCTTCAGCCACGCTGTCTGGTAAGCGATCAATGCATAGGCGGCCGAATGCGACTTGTTGAAACCGTAGCCTGCGAAGGTTTCCATCTGGTCGAAGATGAGGTTGGCTACGTCTTCATCCACACCGCGTTCCATCGAGCCTTCCACGAAGATGATTCTCTGCTTGGCCATCTCGGCTGGTTTCTTTTTGCCCATGGCGCGGCGCAGGATATCGGCCGAGCCGAGCGTATAACCGGCCAGCTCCTGGGCAATCTGCATGACCTGCTCCTGGTACAGGATCACGCCGTAAGTGGGCTGCAGGATGTGCTGGAGGGCAGGGTGGGGGTAACGCACCGGCTCGCGGCCGTGTTTGCAATCGATATAGGTCTGCACCATGCCGGATTCGAGCGGGCCCGGCCGGAACAGCGCCACCAGGGCCACGATCTCGTCGAAGCTGTCGGGCACCAGTTTACGGATCAGGTCCTTCATGCCACGCGATTCCAGCTGGAAAACCGCCGTAGTCTGGCAGGCCTGCAGCAGTTTGAATGCGAGCGGGTCATCCATCGGCAGCTTCGCCAGGACGATCGGCTCTTCACCGGCTTCGGCCCGCTGGGCATTGATGGTTTTCAGCGCCCAGTCGATGATGGTCAGCGTGCGCAGGCCCAGGAAATCGAACTTGACCAGCCCGATGGTTTCCACATCATCCTTGTCGAACTGGGTCACGATACTGCCGCCGCCCGCTTCGCAGAACAGTGGGGTGAAGTCAGTCAGGGGGGACGGGGCAATCACCACGCCGCCGGCATGCTTGCCGGCGTTCCGCTTGATCCCTTCCAGCGACATGGCGAGATCCAGCAGGGCGCGGGTGTCTTCCTCTTCGTCGTAGCGCTGTTTAAGCTGGGGTTCTTCTACCAGCGCGTCCTTCAGCGTAATGCCCAGCGACATCGGCACCAGCTTGGCGATACTGTCGACAAACCCGTAACCGTGGCCCAGCACCCGGCCACAATCGCGAACCACGGCCTTGGCCGCCATCGAGCCGTAAGTGATGATCTGGCTGACCTGGTCGCGGCCGTAGGTGCGCGCCACGTAGTCAATCACCAGGTCGCGTTTTTCCATGCAGAAGTCGACGTCGAAATCCGGCATCGAAACACGTTCGGGATTGAGGAAACGCTCGAACAGCAGTTCGTGCACCAGCGGGTCCAGGTCGGTGATACCCAGGGCGTAAGCCACCAGCGAACCGGCACCTGATCCGCGGCCGGGCCCGACCGGGATGTCGTTTTTCTTGGCCCAGCGGATGAAGTCGGCGACGATCAGGAAGTAGCCAGGGAAGCCCATCGAGTTGATCACGCCGAGTTCGTGATCCAGTCTCTGGCGGTAAACCTGGTCAGGGAATTCCTGGCTGGGCGGCAATACCTTGAACCGTTCTTCAAGGCCTTCTTCGGAGACGCGGCGCAGGAAATCCTCAACACTCATGCCGTCCGCGGTTGGGAAATCGGGCAGGTAATAAGTGCCGAACTCCATTTCCAGGTTGCAACGCATGGCGAGGTTGCAGGCGTTTTCCAGCGCCTCGGGCAGGTCAGCAAAAAGCTCCTGCATTTCCTGCGGGCTCTTCAGGTACTGCTCTTCACAGTAACGCTGTTCCCTGCGCTTGTCCGAAAGCAGGCGGCCATCATGAATGCAGACCCGCGCTTCATGGGCACGAAAATCCGCCTTGTCGAGGAAACGGACATCGTTACTGGCTATGACAGGTAGGCCCAGCGAAGCGGCAATATCGAGGGCTACCTGCTCGTACAGTGGCTCCTGGTCTCTGCCAGTGCGCTGCAACTCGATATAGAACCGGTCCGGAAAGATTCGCGCCCAGTCGCTGGCCAGTTGTCGCGCCCGGTTGGGATGGCCTGCCAGGATCGCCTGGCCGATATCACCCTCGCGGCAGGCTGACAGGGCAATCAGACCGTCAGCATGTTCACTGATCCAGTCGAGCCGCACGTATGGCTGGCCGTGGTGCTGACCTTCCTGGTAGGCCTGGCTGAGAAGCTGGCAAAGGTTCAGGTAACCGTCCCGGTCCTGGCACAAAAGCACCAGTCGCGAGATGTGATCGGGGTCCTCGGGGGAACGGATCAGTACATCGGCACCGATGATGGGCTTGATACCGGCCGCCTCGGCTGCCCGGTAAAATTTGACCATGGCGAACAGGTTGTGCTGGTCGGTGACTGCAACCGCCGGCATGCCCAGTTCGGCGACTTTTTCCATCAACCGATTGATTCGCACCGTGCCATCCACCAACGAGTATTCAGTGTGCAGATGGAGGTGAACGAAAGGCGCGGTCATCCGGCAAGATTAGGATGATCAACGGGTCGTGTAAATACCCGGCGGACAAATCGATCGGTTATCATCACCCCTTATTCATCCAGAAGCCAAGGTTTCTCATGACCATACTATTCATCAGCGGCGTCAATGACCTTTCCACGGTCCCGGTGCTGGCCGATCCGGACGGTAATCTCTTTCCGGTACTGGACGGTAATTGTCCAATCCTCGGCCGGGTGCCACTCAGGCAGGAAGGCGCTGCTTACCTGACATTGTTCGGCAAAAGTGTGAAGCAGGCGCAAGTCAATTTTGCAAAAAAACCCTCCCTGGTGATTAACCAGATTACCAATGCCGATACGCATAGCGGCGCCCTGGAGCGATGCGAGGAGCTGATCCGGCAAGCAGATGCTCCCGTTCTGAACCGGCCGGACGAGGTGCTGCAGTCGACTCCTGACCGGGTGTTTGAGAAATTGCAGGGTGTGCCTGGTTTGGTAGTCCCACGGACGATCCGTTGCCAACCCCATTCCCCTGCTGATGTGTTCGCCCAGGCTGAAGCTGCAGGCATCGGTTTTCCCTTCATCGTGCGTGCCGCCAGTGCTCATGCCGGCGACGATGCCGGCAGGGTCCTGGTTCGAAACCCGAACCAGCAGGACAGGCTGGACGTATTTCCGATGGACGGACGTGATTTCTACGTCACCGAGTTTGTTGATTACCAGGAATCTTCAGGTCTCTACAACAAGCAGAAGCTGCTGGTCATTGACGGTGAGCCGGTGCTGCGCGAATTTCTGTTCCGGGACACCTGGTGCGTCGACAGGTCCAGCCGGGAATACATGCTGACGCGCGAGACCGGGGCTGAAATTGAGGCCCGGGCCGCATGGTTCGAGACCGATGTCCTGCCGGCGCTTGCTGACCGTGTTGCCGAGATCACCCGCAGGCTAAACCTGGAGTTCTATACGATCGGCTGCAATGTCAGGCCTGACGGTACGATGATCGTATTTCACGCCGGGC
>Ga0316201_10003781_pt1 | contig 11259 bp, 8 predicted proteins | sample CS6wburrow_MG_FD_204516 | JGI IMG/M metagenome (GOLD analysis project Ga0316201, IMG submission 204516) | Coastal sediment microbial communities from Delaware Bay, Delaware, United States - CS-6 worm burrow | ecosystem: Environmental > Aquatic > Marine > Coastal > Sediment | place: USA: Delaware... | reverse complement strand
ATTGGGGACAGGCGCAGCGGCAAAACGTCGCTGTTAAAGTATTTACAGTATGTGAGTCAAACCCCGGCAGCAGATTTGCGATCTGATCAACCGCAAGGCTGGCATGATTGGCGGCCTAAGGATTTTCAATTTGCCTTTGTCGATTTTCAGTTGGCCACGATGTCGCGTCCAGAAACATTATTATCAAATATTTTGAAACAATTCAATTTACCTGTTCCCGAACCTTGTGATTTAATCCATTTTTCAATGGTACTGGATGATCATTTGGATAAACCGACAGTGATCCTGATGGATGAAATTGGTGCAGGATTACAATCTCCAGAGCTCGACGCAACATTTTGGTCAAATATGCGAGCCTTAGGTAATAATTGCGCTGATGGCAAATTGGGGTTTGTTTTGAGTGCTCATGAAGCGATTCATAAACTGGCTGAGGATAATTCCAAAGAATCGCCCTTTTTCAATATTTTTGGGCATACGGTTCATTTGAAGCCCTTAACGGAAATGGAAGCACAAGATTTGATCCGGCATTTTTCTAAGGCTTTGACACTAGAAGAAACGAATTGGTTGATACAAAACAGCGGTTGTTGGCCAGCCTTATTACAAATATTGTGTGATGAACGATTACAGGCTTTGGAAAATGGTGAAACCAGTGATAATTGGAAAGCAGAAGGCTTGAAACGGATTGAACCGTTTTTATATCTGCTTCAATAACTAACGAATGCTAAATAGCAAAGTAACTGATAGGTTTATAGCGAATGACAGTGCACTTAAAAAATCTGTTGATTCCGTGAAACGCAGTAACGAGCGAAGCGAGATCATCCGTTGTACTCGAATAATTCGCAACAACCTAGGTATATAATAATGTTAACTAAAGCTGAACTACATAACAATTCACTCATTGCGAGTGTTCAACTACTGGCGTGGTTATTATTTCACCCGTCAGCTTGGCGAGACTATATTAGCCAGATTCACCCAAGTCTCCAGCCCAATTTTGTACTGGGTGATGTGCCAGTAGAGTATAAACATGATCCTAAATTACGGCGTTTACGATATCTCGCCTATCTTGTCCTACCTCTTTTGGTAGGCCTTTTAATTGGACTATTGTTGTCAATGATTCACCTGGTGCCGTGGTTTTTCGCACAACTGGCACCAGACAATGTTCCAGCGTTTCATCCATTGCCTGAAAAATTTGTTCCTGACTTAATATTAGGTGTCACCTATGGTATCATGTTATGTCTCATTAGCAGCGTATTGAGTAGTTTGATCATCTCTTTTCCCTTTGCCATAATGGCTAGCGTATTAGGGGGATTTTCAGTCGGGCTATTTCTTGGGTCGGGATTGTCAGAAGAAAATGCTTGGGCAGTTATATTCGGCATTTTCGCTATCAGTATTGCAGGTAGCGTGATCACCCATTGGCATCAAGAAAGCCATCAGCGCACCTTAAGTTGGCGAATTGGCAGCTTGGTGATTGGTAGTGGACTGGCCATTTTCAGCGCGATTGTCGTAGGCCTCATCATACTCGTTATCATGCTGGTTGTCGGTGCGAGCATGGGGGGGGTGATTGCCAATCTTTTTCCTGAAATGACGGATGCTGACTCAAGAAGTTATGCACAAATCATCAGTATGGCCGTGATAATAGGGCTATTTCTAGGTGGCTATTTAAAACAGAATTGGCGCGATGCCGTAAAATGGGGCCTATTATTTGGGGGTTTAATAACCGTTTTAATGCTGCTCATTTTAGGCATCGTCAGCCAAATGGAACCGCATACTTGGCTCAAACGTTTACTCTCAGGCATCACTGGCGGAACCGTTAATGCCACAGCATTTGCCATTTTATTTGCTGTACCCTATTTACTCGCACAACGCTTTGCCAGTATCTGGGCAGGTGTCGTTGCTGGCATATTAGGCAGTGGTGGCCTTTATTTAAGCGTGATCTTAATGGCAGAGGCTTCAATCTATTGGTTATTGTGGGGCCTGTTGTTTTTTGTATTGGGATTTAACCAGAAATATTGGCTACCAATTTTATCCTATCCGATTGAATCGGCATGGAATTTATGGCTTTATCGCGCCCAAAAACGACACCCAGAGCGTAGCGTCGAGCTATTGTCTCAGCATTCCGCATTTTGGAACGAACATCAGCGTTTACCGTTACGTGGATTAGAAAGCTTATTAGTGACTGTTCATAAACACAATCAATCTGCTGCACAAGAGGCGATGAGGGAACTGAGTAACGGATTACAAAGTTGGGCTGTGCAAGCGACGCAAATTGAGGCCAATATGCAGCGTTTGGAAGCTTGTGATACTATCGAAAACATTGCCGAAGTGCATGAGGAACTGATTGTTAGTGAACAATTGAAGGGGGACGTGGGTACATGGTTACATGGTTTTTTTCAAAGTAGCCAAGAAGTCAACACAGCACTTAAGCAAAATAGTTATCAACAAGCCGCCGCACTGAAAGTGGTTATAAAAGCCTTAAAAACGAGACTCGAATTTTTAAGTAGCAAGAAATCAGCTGAGGTACAACGTTTCGGAGAGATTGCAAAAACGTGGTTGCGTCTGGTAGAAAAGTACCTCGATGACATGTTGAAAATACAGGAAATTCCCAATCCTTACATTGTGGGCATACCGTTAAAAGAGGGTCAAGATGTTTTTATTCCTCGTCCACAAGTCAATAAACGGATTGAACGTTTATTAGTGGATCGTTCAGCCCCACCTTTGTTGCTTTATGGACAGCGACGCACGGGTAAAACCTCGTTATTAAACAACTTGGTCAAACGCTTACCCGATAATTTCATCATGCTGTTTGTGGATTTTCAAGGCCCCTTATCATCGGCTCAAGATCATTTGAGTTTCTTTTACAATCTCGGACGGGCAATGATTAAGGCAGCTAAAAAACATTACCCCAACTTAACTTTTCCTCCGCTAACTGAAGACACTTTGCGATCTGATCCAGCGACGCGCTTTGATGAATGGCTAGATGAGATTGAAGAAGCGATAGGGGACAAAATTCTGCTATTAGCCCTAGATGAATTTATCACCTTGGATCACGCTTTCCATAAAGGGCGATTAGAACGGGCCACGATATTAGGCATATTTCGGAATATTATCCAGCATCGCTCCAAATTCCGGTTTTTATTTTCAGGTTCTCATACCTTTGAAGAATTAGAACACTGGCCTAATTATATGATCAATGTGCAAATTGCACACTTGAACTATTTGTCGGAAGAGGAAGCACGTCAATTGATTGAGCAACCGATCAAGCATTTTCCGCTACGCTATACAACGGAAGCCCTTGAAAGAGTGATGACTTTGACACGTTGTCAGCCCGCACTACTACAATCCTTATGTGGCGATATTGTGCAGATTAAGGATGCACAAGCCGTTTATAAGCGTCTAACCGTTGAAGTCGAGGATGTCGAGGCTGCAGCGCCTCTCGTCTTGGAACATGGTAGCTTATTGTTTGTCGAAATTCTTGAAGAAGAAAATGATCAACATGGACAAGCCATCTTACGCTTTATGGCCTCTCACGGCGAAGGAGCCGTTGTCAGCCGAGAAGCATTAGCTGCCCAATTGTCTAGCGATTTAGAACCCACTTTAGCGTTATTGTTACGCCGCGAATTGATTGAACTTGTGGGTGATGAGGGTTATCGTTTTCAGGTTGAATTAGTGCGACGATGGTTTTAAAAGCTTTTCGCCACGGAATGACACTTCAATGCACGGAATGAATTTTGCCGTGTTTTTCCGTGTTTTTCCGTGGCAATTTTTGCTCATTAATATAACTCTAATAATTTCAACATCAATCTATGATAACAACCCAAGCTGAAACAAACGATTTACCTGATTTACAGCGTCTTAGAACTTTACTGAATGTTGGCATTGCGCTTTCTGCTGAAAAGGATGGTACGCGCCTTTTGGAAATGATACTTCAGGAAGCTAAACGCATTGCTTTTGCTGATGGGGGTACTTTATATACACGTACTGAGGATAATCATCTCAAATTTGAAATCATGTTGAATGATACCCTTAAGCTCCACACTGGGGGAACCAGTGGTGCGCCGGTTATTTTGCCAGCCTTACCGCTTTACAATAATCAGGGGGAACCTAATTTAGATATGGTAGCTGTTTGTGCAGCCGTTCGGGGTAAAACGATTAATATTCCAGATGCTTATACCAATACTGAATTTGAATTTTCGGGTACACGCGCTTTTGATAAACAAACCGGTTATCGTTCCCAATCCTTTCTCACTGTACCGATGAAAGATCATGACGGTGAAGTGATTGGCGTTTTACAACTGATTAATGCCTTGCATCCGGTTACACAAAAAATCGGTATGTTTGGCACTTGCGAACAAGAATTAGTTGAATCATTAGCCTCACAAGCCGCTATGGCTTTAGTTAATCAACGTTTAATTGAAGATCAACGCCGTTTGTTTGAGGCCTTGATTCAATTGATTGCTACGGCTATTGATGACAAATCGCCCTACACGGGTGGGCATTGTCGGCGTGTGCCGGAACTGACTTTGATGTTAGCGGATGCGGCAGCGAATACTCAAACGGGGCCTTTGAAAGATTTCACCTTGACTGAGGAGGATCGTTATGAATTAAAAGTCGCTGGCTGGCTGCATGATTGCGGTAAAATCACAACGCCTGAATATATCATCGATAAATCAACTAAACTTGAAACCCTTTTTGATCGTATTGAGATGATAGATACTCGTTTTGAGGTGCTGAAACGTGATGCTGAAATTGCGATGTTACGTGAGCAATTGGCAGCACAAGCACGGGGGGAAACGGTCGATGTGAAAGCGATGGCAGCGCAATTAGCGCAAGATATGGCGCAACTGGACGAAGATCGTGAATTTCTTCACCGTTGTAATGTGGGGGGGGAGTACATGAGTTATGCGCTCAGAGAACGTGTGCTACGCATTGCCCAACACCGCTGGGTTACGCCGGAAGGCAAAGAAGATTATTTGCTATCAGAAGAGGAAGTCTCTAATTTGAATATCAGCAGAGGCACTTTGACGCCTGAAGAGCGCAAAATTATCAATTCTCATATTGATGTCACGATTAATATGCTTGAAGCACTCCCGTATCCTAAATCTCTCCAGCATGTGCCTGAATATGCGGGTGGGCATCATGAACATGTTGATGGCACTGGTTATCCCAAAGGCTTGACAGGTGAACAAATGTCGATACCAGCAAAAGTCATGGGTATTGCGGATATTTTTGAAGCCCTGACGGCGAAGGATCGGCCTTATAAAAAACCGATGCCTTTATCTCAAGCGTTAACGATTTTAGAGCGAATGAAAGAAGATAAGCATATTGATCCCGATTTGTTTGATGTCTTTATTCGTGAAAAAGTATATTTGCAATATGCAAAAGTTTTTTTAACCCCGGAACAAATTGATGAAGTGGATGTGACGACATGAACTGCCTATAACAATCGTACAACGGATTGATGTTGAAGTGAAACACAATTTTTATCCATTGAACTCTTGAACATCTAGCCCTGATTGATTGATAATTATTTTTTGAACAAGACTTGTTATTTGGGCCATTTGCTGATATGATACGCGCTCTTTCTGGAGAGGTACCGAAGTGGTTATAACGGCACCGACTCGAAATCGGTTGGTCCCTAACGGGGCACGCGGGTTCGAATCCCGCCCTCTCCGCCAGATTTTTACCCACTTCCCCCCCCACCTTATTTATTCATTCCTTCAAATCTACTCCAAATCAAAATCACACAAGATTGTCATGTCTTGGAATGCGTTTTTGCGCGCAAAAACTTTTGCCTCGAATGCTGATTTGAAATGACTTTAATCAGTATTTAACACTCCAATCCGCTTATCTTACCCATCAAATTATCAAAAACCTTTCAGAAATCCTTGTTTTTTCAAATTCAGTCTAATAATATTGTTCGTGATCGCCTAACGCCTTTTTAATACTGAACTACTGAACAAATTGAATGATGAAATTGATGAAATTGATGAAATTTTTCCTTTACAGCTTCTTTCTACTTTTTATACTCTCAAGCACTAGCCTTATTGGCTCTTATTTGTGGGTAAAACTGACAACACAAAATCGTCTTTATGCTGATATTAATGCGGTTCCAAATCAAAAAGTCGGCTTACTACTTGGCACAGTAAGGCGTTTACGCCATGGCCGTATTAATCGCTATTTTCAATATCGTATTGATGCCACGGTGAAACTTTATCATGCTGGTAAAATCAAACATATTATTGCCAGCGGCTCGAATCATACGAAATACTACAATGAACCGCTGGATATGAAAAAAGCTCTGATGGCAGGGGGGGTACCCGTTGAGGCGATTACACTGGATTATGCCGGTTTTCGTACTTTAGATTCAGTCATCCGTTGCAAAGAAATTTTTTCGCAAGACAAGGTGATGATCATTTCACAAGCGTTTCATAATGAGCGTGCTATTTTTATTAGTGATTATTATGGTATCCAAGCGATAGGTTTTAATGCTGAAGAAGTGCCTCTGCGCGATGATTTAAAAACACCGATTCGAGAATATTTTGCCCGTTTGAAAGCCGTATTAGATTTATATATTTTAAAAACGCAACCTAAATTTTTGGGTGAAAAGGTTGACATTTTGATTTAGTATCCAGAGTTTATCCGTATTGATTTGTGTGTGTTATGTTTTAAAACAAAACCATAACAACTGACTTCCCTTTAATTAAAACTGGAGCAATATGATGTTATTAAGAGCCTACTTGATACAAGGCAAATGGCGACATTGGCAATTCATCCCCTCATTCGTCTGGTTGATTGGACTTTTTGCGCTTGTCGCCACTGCTGCTGCACAACCTGATGAGAGTGTCATTAGCCGTTACTATTACACTGGCACTATCAACAAAACGCATTCTATACAAATGGATATACAAGTCAAAGGCAAAACGGTTTCTGGCCACTATTATTACAATAGCCTTGGCGTGCCCTTCTCGCTCAACGGTTCGCGCAGCGATATTGAAGAGCGTGATCCAAAAAACCGTTATACTGGCAAATTTAACGGCAAGGTGGATGTGCCACACAAAACCTTTGAAGGCGAATGGTTAACACCTGATGGTAAGAAGCAACTGCCGTTCAAACTGAACAAAGTAGCCGAGTATCTCCTCTCAAGCACACGGCAAGGTGAAACGCTAGAAGTCTCCTTGAGCTATCCCTACTTTTTGTCCACCTCTCCAGCATGGCAACAAATCAACGATGCCTTGTTAAAATCCATTAAGCAATACCCTCTTGAATTTATCACAGAAGCGCGTGCCTTCTATGCCGAAACCGAACATCAATTTTATTGGTTCCAGCAAGTGGATTTATCAATTGAGTACTATTCAGAAACACTGGTTAGCCTTTTGGGTAAAAACCATGAATACAGCGGTGGGGCTCATGGAAACTTTTATTACCAGTCAAGCAATTTCTGGATCAAGGAGAATCAGGCGATTCTCTTAAAACTGTCTGATCTGTTTTTACCAGGTTACAAGAAACGGCTTTCCGATGAAACCCTCAAATCGCTACGAGAGCAAGGTGCCAGTGATATTGTCAATGGTGCTATCACTGATTTTAAAGAAGAAGACTTAAGTCGATTTTCAATCACGCCTCGGGGCTTAACCGTTTATTTTGATCCTTATGCCGTTGGGGCTTATGCGGAAGGTTCGTTTTCCGTTACGATACCCTATCGACAATTGAAAAAGGTGATTGATCCTGAAGGGCCATTGAAAAGTTTTGTGAAATAAAGAGGGCAACCACAAGGGATTGCCCCTACAAGCACAATAATATTGTAGGGGCAATTTGTATGCTTTCCCTGCTAACCAATACCACTCATTTTGCGCCTGTGAAGCGTTTTTAATATTTGGAGAAAATCACGCTCATGTCTTCTCAAGTTGCCATTCAAATACCGCCTTTTTTTGAACAATTGAATCAATTCATTTTCACCAATGATCACGACACCTCACGACTCACTCAATTCAAGAATGAGGCCAAAAAATACGCTCAATCTGATAACGTTGATGGTTATTTAGCACTAGGAACACTTGCCTGTTTAGAGGGAAATCTTGACGCTTTACAGACGCATTATCAACACGCCATTGCTGAAAGTGCCGCTCAACATGCTTATATTTTGAGGCTTTATACTCAATGCTTAACACCATTTGGATTTTTTTCACAGGCAGCAGACTTAATGTATCAAGCCTACCATTTTTCTCCTGTTTTAAATTACCTTGATGACACGATCCACTTTTATGCTTTAGCTGGACACTTCCATCAAGTTGTTGAATTACTCAAAACGTGGCATCAAGTCAGCCCAGATAAAGCACATCGTTTTTCTCAATTGGCCGAGGAAGTGATGACTTTTATGGACGAACGAAAGGTGAGCGATGCAGATTTAGAAAGACTGATTGAGATTGCTCTGTCGATACTGCGTCAACATAAGCTTTCTATTAACGTACCTCAAATAAACCTATCCTTATTAGAAGATGAAGAATCACTATGGTTTCACTATGGCATACCGCTGCGTGAATCGGTAGAAGTAGCAAAAATAGTTGAACTGGATTTTGAGTTAGCGAATAGAAGTGTTGATGAATGTCCACCTCAAATCATCCAAGGTGGTTTTGTACCGATGTTTGAAGTGGTAGGAGAAGAATAGGTGGATGCACGAGAATTTTTAACCACAGCACAAGAATTGCTTCAAGGCAATAGAGAAATTGACTACCGAAATGCTGCCAGTCGTGCGTATTATTGTGCATTTCATCTCTGTAAAATGTTGTTAGAAGAATTGCCCAAGTCACAAGGCACTTTAGGCGCGTCACACCAAAAAGTGATTTTAGAACTACTTTCTTATCCTGATAAGGAAGTGAATAAACTGGGTAAAAAGCTTGAACAAGCAAAAAGACTACGGCAAAAAGCAGATTACCAATTAAATGTGACATTTTCTCGCTATGAAGCCAGTAGGATAGTTTCCCAAGTACAAAAAATTTTATCTGAAGTTGATGACTATTTGCGATCCTTGAAGGATAAATCGTAGCGTTTCAGCGGTTTTGATTCCTAATCCTGGGCTATAGATTTTATGATTTTTTAAAGCTTATTTTATTGACATGACCAATATATCTTCTTTCTTTAAAACAGATTTAGCCACAGCCGCAGCACATTCTGAGAATCAAGATCGAGCCGCAGTGATTGAATCGCCTCATGGTATTTTATTAATCATTGCTGATGGTGCTGGTGGAATGAGTGGTGGTGAAAAAGCCGCCGAATTTGTGATTCAGGGCATCAAAGAGCAGTTTGTATCGGAAGAAGCTTTTTCTAATCCTTTGACTTGGTATAATATTCTTAACCAAGCTGATCATCTGTTATACGTTCATCCTCTCGCCGGTGAAACAACGGCCGTTGTTGTGGCAATCAGTGACGGTTTTATTTGTGGCGCAAGCGTTGGTGACTCATCTGCATTTTTACTGCAAGATAACATTGATATCGAACTCACAGCAAAACAGTGGCAGAAACCCCGTCTCGGTTCTGGAATTGCTATTCCAACTACTTATGGGCCTATCCCATTGACGGGTATACTGCTTCTTGCCACCGATGGTTTAATGAAATACGCCCCTCCGGCAAAAATTCGTGACATTGTGTTGAATAATCACGTTGAATCGGTAGCCAATCAACTCATTGAAAGTGTTCGTTACCCGTCAGGCAATTTGCCTGATGATGTGACTGTTATTGTTTGTCAAAAATACGGAACAAAACGGGAATTAGAATCCAATGAAAAAACAACAATCAACACCACAAAAAACCACGCGGGGCACTGATGAAATTTTTTTAAAATTAATGACGCTCAGCGGCAGCAGTATCTTGAAACTGCTCGGTGTTCCCCCAAAACAAGCGGATCAATACGAATTTCGCGCTGTGACACTCAAGGAAAAAGAAATCAGGCCTGATGTGGAAGGCATTTCCATGTGGACTGACAAAGCTGGGCCGGTATTCCTAGAGTTTCAAGGATACAGCGATCCGTTTATTCGCTATCGGTTAATGGCCTCTATTTTTTTAGGCTGTGCCCAAAAAAAATATGACTCAAGTGTCATAGCCGGTATTATTTACACTGATGCGAAATACAAAAAGGCGGCCTTATCACTTTCAACTGTCGCGAAGGCAGCAGATTGTGAAATAAACCCTTGTTTTTTCAAGGAAATCGTATTGAGCGAATACACGGAAAAACAGTTGTTAAATGCGGACCCGAAATTGATTGTTTTGGCACCGTTCACGCTCGACAGCAAAACGAACCAGACACAATTGGTTAATAAGACGCAACAATGGAAAACAGAAATCACGCAAAATTTCCCAATCAAGGAACAACAAGATGCGTTGGATATTTTGGGTTTATTTGTGTTGAATAGATTTCGTCACATCCAATATGAAGAGGTGATTGCTATGTTGAATTTTGATCTGATGGATACAGTGGCAGGGAAACAGGTTTATGATATGGGGCTCCAAAAAGGAGTCATTAATGAGGCTCAAGAAATGGTTCTTAAAGCCATAGATGCACGATTTGGAATGGTGCCTAATGAGGTTGTTGAGACAATCCATGGCATTTTACAGCAAGATGTGTTGGAAAACCTTCATAGACAAGCTATTCTCAGTCCAGATAGAGGCTCTTTCAAGGAAATACTGTCGAAAACAACTGAAAAAAAATGAGTCCTTTATATACTGGAGGTACTCGCTATGTTGAATTTTGTTCTGATGGATACAGTGGCAGGTAGACTGATATATATTAATCAGCGTAAATCATGACAATCAGCGCAATCAGCGTTCTATCAAGTCATTAAGCTTTTTTGAAATTTAGAATAGAACGCTGATGACGCTGATGAGACTGATCTACGCAGATAAAAATGATGGGTATCTACTTATAATAAAGGATATAACTTAAAGGATATCACTTTCGCTGAAAACGTCGCCTTACGATGTTTCACATTGTCTTATCCTTTCTTATAAATAATCCTTGTCGTTATATAGAGAGAGTTATATAGAGAGAAATCAACCATGCAAAAAAACGTTTTGATTACTGGTATCAGTAGTGGTATTGGATATGGGCTGCTTAAGTTTTACCTTCAGGCAGGTTATCACGTCTACGGTATCAGTCGAAGGAATGTCAATATTGACTCTGAACGGTTTCACTTTGCAAGCTTGGATTTAGCTGAAAGTGATATCATTTCAAAAACCATCACTTCCTTATTAGAAGGCATCAACTCTTTA
>Ga0316201_10003780_pt1 | contig 11260 bp, 10 predicted proteins | sample CS6wburrow_MG_FD_204516 | JGI IMG/M metagenome (GOLD analysis project Ga0316201, IMG submission 204516) | Coastal sediment microbial communities from Delaware Bay, Delaware, United States - CS-6 worm burrow | ecosystem: Environmental > Aquatic > Marine > Coastal > Sediment | place: USA... | reverse complement strand
GCTGGAAGGGATCGGTGCGACTTTGCGTGAAGAAGACGGTTACACCAAGGTGGTCAAGGTCATCCCCGGCAGCGCCGCTGACCGGCAGGGGCAACTGCAAGCCGACGATGTCATTCTCGCCGTTGGTCAGGCTGATGACGAACCAGTCGATGTCACCGATATGCGATTGCGTGATACCGTTGCCCTGATAAGGGGCAAAAAGGGTACGGAAGTCCATCTTACTATCCGTCGCCCCGGAATCAAGAACCTCGTCATACCGATTGTGCGTGATGTCGTCATCATCGAGGAGTCCTTTGTCAAGTCGACGATGGTCACTGATCCGGATACGGGCAATCGTTACGGTTACATCAAGGTGCCGAGCTTCTACCGGGATTTCGAATCGACCCGGAATGGCGGCAATGGCCGCAATTCAACAGATGATGTCAGAAAGGCGATCGAGGCCTTTGACGTCAAGCAGATGACCGGTCTCATCCTGGATCTCAGGAATAACGGCGGTGGAGCCCTGACCGATGCCGTTGGTATCGCCGGGCTGTTTATTGGTGAAGGGCCTGTCGTGCAGGTGCGCAACGGCGATGGCGCATCGAAAGTGCTGCGTAACTACAGCAAGGAGGTCGCCTATCACGGGCCTTTGGTCGTTATGGTGAACCAGTTCAGCGCCTCGGCCTCCGAGATCGTCGCCGGGGCACTCCAGGACTACGGCAGGGCCGTGGTCGTTGGCAGTGAGCATACCCACGGCAAAGGCACTGTGCAGGTCATTATGGACCTGGATGACAGCCTGACGTTGCGCAACATGCGCCAGTATATGCCGCTCGGAGCGCTGAAGATAACGACCCAGAAGTTCTACCGGGTCAGCGGAGACTCCACTCAGTATCGCGGGGTTGTCCCGGACATTATCCTGCCGGACCGCAGTCAATACAACGAGTATGGTGAACGTTATCTGGACTACAGCCTGCCCTGGGATCGTATTGAAGAGGTCGAGCATAAGGAATGGCCGGCTTTTGACCGGAAGGCTTTAAGCACCAAAAGCCATGACAGGGTTGCCGCCAGTGAAGAGTTTGCAGAAATACAACGCATTGCCGACGCAATCGGAGAACGTATCAAGGATACCCACCAGTCGCTCCTGATCAACGATGTCGTCAAAGAGAGAGAAGACCTGCAGGGAGCGGCCAATCAGCACGCAATGGTCGGTATCGATGAGAAGGATGATGACCCTGCTGAGGATGAGTCGGAGGCAGAAAAACAGAGTCCGGCAGAAAAGCTGGTTGCCGCTGTGCTCAAAGATGCCTATGTCAAGGAATCAATGGCGATTCTTGTCGATCTGGCTGAGCAACGCACCGAGATTGCCGGGAAAGCGCAAAAATAGTAGGCTTGCTGCCGCGTTGAGCATGGTTGAGGTATAGATCGAGCGGGGCTAGCTGTAAAGCTTGCCCCGCTTTGTTTGTCACTGTCAAACAAGGAGTTTAAAGCTGTAACCCGAGCCCGCTTAACAGCCATTGATATGCCGGCAATTGATCTATCTCTTCCGCCAGTCTCAGGACCTTTTCCTCATCGGAGCCATCGACTTCCGGCAACACACCAAGCAGATCAGCGGAGGCCAGTGCGGAAAGCAGGTGGGGTGCCTCGGATTCAACCCTGTCAGGGTTCTGCGGCATACGGTTGATAATCAACCCGCTTATGGGCAAATCCATGGCGCGTGCAGAAAAGGTGGTCAGAAGGGTGTGATTGATCGTTCCCAGGAAGGGGTGGGTGACAACCAGGAGCGGCAAGTCAAGCTGGCCAGCGAGGTCCGCCATCAGATAGCCGCCCCGGATCGGGACCATTAGTCCCCCGGCACCTTCGACAAGCATGACGTCCTTACCTTGTCGCAGGGTATTGAAGGCATCGATGATCGTCTTGAGATCAATATCTGCTTTGGTCTCGGATGCGGCCTGATGTGGAGAAGCGGCCAGCTTGAAGCGATAGGGCGACAACAGGTCGTTATCATCCTCAACTTGAGCGGCCCAGCGAAGCAGTGCCGCATCAGGGCCAATCGTCGTTGGATCTTCGACGCCGGTTTCTATCGGCTTCATGACACCGACATTCAACCCCTTGTCCCTGAAATGCCGCGCCAATGCAGCCGTGACAATTGTTTTGCCGACGCCCGTGTCGGTCCCTGTAATGAAAATTGCCGGACCTGGTTTTTCAACAGCCATTGGCCTGTACCTCGATATCTGCAAACATTTGCATATCCACCTCGCGATCTCTCCCGGTCGTGGTCAGGTAATTACCGACCATGGTGCCGCTCGCACCGGCCATGAAAATCCAGGATTGCAACTCGCGTAAATTGGTTTCACGGCCACCGCAGACGCTGATCGGTTTGTCCGGCAGGAAATACCTGAACATGGTGATTGCCCTGAGACAATCCATGGGCGTGAGGGAGCGATGCTCTTGCAACGGTGTGCCCTGGATAGGGTTCAGGAAATTCAGGGGCACAGAGTCAACGTCCAGTTCGCGCAGTGTTTCTGCCAGTTCAACCCGTTGCTCTGCAGATTCCCCGAGCCCCAGGATGCCACCGCAACAGACCTTCATGCCGGCCTCTTTTGCCACGCGAACGGTTTCCACGTCTTCTTCATAATCGTGCGTCGTACAAATGCTTGGAAAGAACGAACGGGCTGTTTCCAGGTTGTGGTGATATGTCACACAGCCTGCGTCGGCCAGAGCACGCGCAAGATCTGTTGTCAATATCCCCAGCGAAGCCGAAGGTTCAATGGCATATCCTTGGCGAATTTTTCTGATTGCGGTAAGAATCGTATCAAACTCCCGGCCAGATTCGGGCCGGGTCCCACTGGTCACAATGCCGTAGCAATGCGATCCTTCCTGCTCTGCCCGACTCGCACCTTCAAGAATCTCTTCGAGAGGTTTCAATGGGTATACCGGGGGGGAAGAACTGTGATGTGCCGACTGTGCGCAGAACGCGCAATTTTCCATACATCGACCTGATTTGGCATTAATGATCGAGCATAGCTGGACCTTGTCCTGGAAGATTTTCTCTTTCAGGTAGTGGGCACCGGCAAGGAAAATTGAATACTCGGAGCCCCTTGAATTCAGGATCCTGATGCCGTCCGCACGGGTAGGGCAGGCACCGGTCAGGGCCTGTTCCAGCATTTGTTCTGCTGCTTGCCAGTCTTTCATAGTCAGACTCCCAAAATAATATTTCAGCGCCGGATTATCTGTCATGATCAGAGAGTTGTCAACCTGTTGCATGGGCAGGGTTAACATGTCGTACTATTTATGTGATATTTAGTACATAAATTGTTGACTTGGTGTTTTTCGAATGCTAAAACAATATTTCATTTTAATGATAAACGGGAATAGAATACGATGGTAAAGAAACTGATCGGCCGGAAACTCAAGTCAACAAGATTGCGTAATGACTTGACAATTCAGGAGCTCGCCGAGAGCTCCGGTGTCTCATCCAACATGATTTCCAGAATAGAACGCGGTCTCACTACCCCTTCCGTTGAAATCATCGTCAAGCTGGCCAACTCTTTCGGCATGAGTATCAACTATTTTGTCGAAGAAGCTGAAAAAGGCTCAACTATCATCCATACCAAGCGGGGGCAGGGTGAGCCGATCTTTTTCTTCGAGGACAAGCACCAGATCATCAGTCTGACCCAGGGGATCCGGGACCCTAATTTCACGGTCTTTTTCGATACAATCGAGCAGAACTGCAGCAGCGGTGACGGTGGCATGGTGCATACCGGTGAGGAGTTCGCGCTGGTCCTTGCAGGCTCGCTGGAGTTTGTTATCGACGGCGCAGCATACCAGCTTGAAGAGGGTGATTCCATCGTCTTCAAAGCGTCGTTGCCCCATCGATGGCGCAACCTGCATGCTGGCCAGACACGTGTCCTCTGGGTAGTGTCTCCGGCGCCAAGCCTGAATTAACCGATCGTTTTTGTCTTTCTTTAGCTGCATCAAAGAGAATTCATATGAAACTGAAAAAAATCGTTGGTAAAAAACTCAAAACTATCCGCCTGAAAAATGACATGACCATTCAGGAGCTTGCTTCTGCATCCAATGTTTCATCCAACATGATTTCAAGAGTTGAGCGCGGCTTAACGATCCCCTCGGTTGAAATCCTTATGAAACTTGCCGCAGTTTTTGACAAGAGCATCAACTATTTCGTCGAAGAAGTCTCCACGACTCACGAAATTGTCTTTTCATCTCCCGGCAGCAGGGACACAACGGTTTACGACGACGAGGACAACATGCACACCGAGTCCTACACGTCGGGCTTGCGCGACCCGCAGTTCATGTCGTTCCTCTGTACCGTGCCCAGAGGCGGAACCAGCGGTCAAAAGAACATGTATCACCCGGGTGACGAGCTGATCGTGTTGATTGAAGGCAAGCTCAAGGTTACCATAGCCGGAGAAGTCTATACGCTGTCTGTCGGCGACAGCCTGTCATTCAAGTCACATTTACCGCATCGTTGGGACAATGTAGGCGACCAGGATGCCAGGATCGTCTGGACACTCTCGCCGTTCACAACGATCTGAACCCTCCCTCCAGAGATAAAAATCTTTCCCAACTCACTGAAAATACTAACTGATGGCTTGACAGCTTATCATCGCGCAGTAATATGAATGAAAGCCGTCCAGCTCTTCTCGTGTTTCCTGTGCTGATTTTGTATGTGCAGCGGCCACGATCGAGGAGGGGCTGCCGTAAATCGGAGGTATGCATGAACAAATCGGAACTGGTTGAAGCACTGGCCGCTCGTAATGGGTTGACCTACAAAAAGTCAGAAGAAATAGTCAATATCATTTTCGACTCAATGTCGGATGCCCTGACCACCGGCGGTCGCATCGAGATTCGCGGATTCGGCAGTTTCGTCGTAAAAGACTACCAGGCTTACATGGGGCGTAATCCGAAGACCGGAGAAGTCATCAAGGTTAAACCGAAGAAGCTGCCTTTTTTCAAGGTTGGCAAGGAACTGCGGGAAAAAGTCAACAGCTAGTCCTGAAAATCCGATCGGTTGATTGTCATCACTGCTTCAAGGCCGGGAGACGTCCACTGCTTACCCGGTCTTTCGGTGCCTGCTGTCAAAGATTCCCCCGCCACGGCCGGTCTGCCCCGACTAACACGCAGAAAATAAAGAGCTTTCCTCAGATTGGCGGTTTTTGTTTGAATCGCCATTCCGTGGCATGATAGTTGATATCCGGTAGGAAGATTTGCAACGGACCGGTAAAGGATGTTGTCGACTTATGATCCTCGAACATAATGGCATTGCTCCACAAATAGATCCTTCGGTTTTCCTGGCCCCAAGCGCCTGTGTCATAGGCGACGTTCAGATCGGTGAAAAATCAAGCCTCTGGTTCAACGTGCTTGTTCGTGGCGATGTGAATTACATCCGTATCGGCAAACGCACGAACATTCAGGACGGCACAGTGATTCACGTGACCCACAAGACGCACCCGACGGTTATCGGCGACGACGTTTCTGTTGGACACAGCGTGACATTACACGGCTGCAACATTCAGGATGGCTGTCTGATTGGAATCGGCGCGATCATCCTTGACGGAGTGGAGGTCGGCGAGTCTTCCATGGTGGCCGCCGGTTCCCTGCTGACGCCGGGCACAAAGATACCACCAAGGTCCCTGGTGATGGGTAGCCCTGCACGGGTCAGGAAAGAACTGACCGATGCCGAATGTGCGGATTTCCATTCGATTGCAGAACGGTACATCCAGTACCAGGATGATTACCGGAATAATGTTAAAAGAATAGATTGAATCTGTCACAGCAGGGTGCCGGGACGGTGGGCACATTGTTCCAATGTTTTTAACATTGCCCAGTTTATATGTTATGATTTCAGCATTATTTTTGATACTAAAATGGCTTAAAATACGGCTTCTACAACCCAAAAAAGGTTTTGTTTGCCACCAAGGCACCAAGCAGTTCATTTTACAGGGTTAAGATCGATATTTTCCTTCGCGCAAGATTATTGTTTGAAGAAAATTAAAATATTTACTCCGTGTCTTGGTGCCTTGGTGGCTAACCTTTGTTTTGGTTGTAAGTCCGTAAAATATTGCCTTGGGAAGGGGCTTTATCCATGGTCAAAACAGAAGACTTTTCGTCGATCAAAAACAGCATCATGTTGCAGGGTTTATCAGATCAAGAACTGGGCAAGCTCGCAGGATTTTGCGTGATGCGGGAGATGGCGGAAGGAACCACCGTTTTTATTGAGAATATGCCCGGTGAATCACTTTTCCTGGTCAAGAAAGGCACGATACGCGTATCCAGGATGTTTGCCGAGGGTGACGAGAAGACCCTGGTTGTTCTTGGCCCCGAAGATGTTTTCGGTGAAATGGCTGTCATCGACGGTCTGCCGCGTTCGGCAACCGCACGCGTTGCCGAAAACACCGAGCTAATCAGCCTGAACAAGAAATCACTGGAGCAACTCTGTCGCGATGATGCCACCCTGGCCTTGAAACTGGTCAAGAACATCGTCAAGGTTTTCAGCAAGCGTGTCCGTGAAGTCAATGAAGAATATCGTGACATGCTGATCTGGTCGATGCAAAAATCCTGAACAGGTCATCGTCACGTTAATTTCCGGATTGCAAAGAACCGTTTACCAAACGAATGATTTCGCGAGAGCAGAAGCATCTGGTGCACCAGATGTCAGGCCATCCTTTGCGATTGAAATATAATCGAAGATAAAGTATAAATGCCTCCTTTTTTACGGGAGCATTTTTTTTGAGTCTCCTCTTCCTTACCTGGAGTTGCAGATGCTGCCCATCCTTATGAACCAGAATCTCATCTTCGGCCTCCTCGGCGGTCTGGGCTTGTTCCTTTTTGGCATGAAAATCATGTCGGAAGGCTTGCAGAAGGTTGCTGGCAGCAGGATGAGGAAAATCCTCGCCGCGTTGACCAATAACCGTATCATCGGCACCCTGGTCGGGATTGCCGTGACGGCAATTATCCAGTCGTCGAGCGCGACGACGGTCATGGTGGTCGGCTTTGTCAATGCCGGGCTGATGTCGCTGGTGCAGTCGATCGGCATCATCCTGGGGGCCAATATCGGTACTACGGTGACTGCCCAGCTGATCGCCTTCAAGATCACCAAGTATGCTCTGCCGGCGATCGGTATAGGCGCGGGCTTCAAACTCTTCTCGAAAAACCAGAAGTGGAGTTACATCGGGGAAATCCTGCTCGGTTTTGGCCTGTTGTTCTTCGGCCTGTCGGTCATGAAGACTGCCTTTGACCCGCTCAAAGCCAGCGAGGAGTTTCGGCAGATCTTCATCATGGTCGGCGACAACCACCTGCTCGGTGTGTTGATCGGTGCCGTCCTGACCATAATCGTCCAGAGCAGTAGCGCGACAATCGGTATCACCATCGCCCTGGCATCTACCGGAATCCTTAACTTCGAAGCCAGCGTCGCTCTGATCCTAGGTGAAAATATCGGCACGACAATCACTGCCAACCTGGCCGCGATCGGCACCAACTTGGCGGCACGTCGTACCGCTCTCGCGCACTTTCTTTTTAATACGATCGGCGTTTGTTACATGCTGGTCTTTTTCAAGTTTTTTACCGGGTTCATCTCTTCGATCACCCCGGGAGACGCTGATTTTGTCATACAGACACAGGAGCAGGTAGCCCGAATGGGCGGCGATATTGGCGACAAACCGTTCATTGCCCGACATATAGCCAACACTCATACCATGTTCAATATCGTCAACACGATTATCTTCCTGCCGTTGGTTGGCATCCTGGCCAAGCTGAGTACGATGGTTATCCGCGGACGTGATGAAGATATGGAGTACCACCTCAAATATCTCGACAACCGGGTTTTAAACACTCCGCCGATCGCGCTCGCCCAGGCCCGCTCCGAAACCCGGCGCATGGCCCAGGTTGCCCAGGAGATGGTCGACGAAACGCTGGCATTTCTGCAGGACAACGACCTGAAACGACTTCCCGCACTGGAGAAGAAAGAAGATTTGACCGACGTTCTGCAGAAGGAAATTACCAATTTCCTGGTGTCCTTGTCCCAGACATCCATCACCCAGGAATCCTCAAGGGAGGTTGCCTCGATGATGCATATGGTCAATGATCTTGAGCGTGTCGGCGACCACTGTGAAAACCTCTGGCTCCTGTCACAACGCAAACTGGAACAGAAAATCACCTTCTCCGAAATAGCCATGAACGAAATTGCGGAAATCTCCGAAATAACCAAGAACTTCCTGGCCAGGATCGTCAGGGCTCTGGAGGAAAAAGATGTCGGTGTCTATGACGAGGCCCATGAGCTGGAAGATGCCATCGACGATCTTGAGGAGAGACTGCGCAACAATCACATCAGGCGCCTCAATACGGGTGAATGCACAGTGAACTCCGGTCTGATTTTTATCGATATGCTACATAACTTTGAAAAGATCGGCGATCATACATTCAACCTCGCCAAAGCCGTAGTTGGTAAGAAGTAATGCTGGCTGCTGCAATCGACGCGGGCAGCAACACCCTGCGCCTGCTGATTGGCAAGGTTGTCGACGGCCGGGTCGTCCCGGAGCTTTATCAGCGCCGTATCTGCCGCCTGGCCGGAAATTTTTCACAACAGGAGGGTCTGTCTGCCGAAGCCAGGGAGAGGACCCTCTCCGTGTTTCGGGAGTTCGCCTTTATCTGCCAGACGGCTGAGTTACAACAAGTCAGGGCAGTCGGGACGGCAGCCTTCCGTCAGGCCGTCAACGGTGAGAACTTTGCTGATCTGGTTCGTGCAACGACCGGGCTGCCTCTCGAGATTATCAGTGGAGAAGCAGAAGCCTTATATACCGCCAGGGGTGTTGTCAGCGCCCTCGACCCTGTCCCGGCGCACGCCCTGATTTTCGATATTGGTGGCGGCAGCACCGAGTTTATCCTCTGTGTCAATGGCGAAGTTGCATGGTCGCAGAGTTTTCCGCTGGGTGTGGTTCATCTGACCGAAGGTCACGCTTCAGCAATTGCCCGTCAAACAGAGATATCGAAAACACTTGCCCAGGTTCAGGCAGAGCTTCAGCGAGCCTGCATCTCTTCCGGTGCCGACTTGGCAAAGTTGACTCTGGTCGGGACGGCCGGTACGGTGACGACTCTGGCCGCACTTGATATGCAGATGGCTGAATACGACTGGAGACGTGTCAATAACTTCTCCATGCCGTATCACACGCTGCAAGCCTGGTACGAAAACTTGTGCCCGATGACTCTGCTGGAACGGGACGCTTTGCCTGGAATGGAGCCAGGCCGCGGCGACCTGATTATCGCTGGTCTGGAGATCGTGCTCGGCATTATACAGACCACGCATTCGGAGCGTTTGATCGTCAGCGATTTCAGCATCCTCGAAGGGTTGCTTCTTTCCACTTATAACGTCACATAATCCCGCTCATTTCGTTGACAAAGCAACTTCAACTCCGCTATTATCAAAGGCCTTTTGCGCCAACGTCCCTGATATTGCAAGGGCTCGTTATATCAAAGTTTTTTAGAGGTTTATGCTATGCAGAAAACAGTCCTGTCGGGCAACGAGGCGTTCGCTCGCGCGGCCTATGAGGCCGGAGTAACAGTCGCGTCGGCTTATCCTGGCACCCCGTCGACAGAAATTCTTGAAAACATCACCCAGTATGACCGCATCGACGCCTCATGGGCACCTAATGAAAAAGTCGCCCTGGAAGTCGGTATCGGGGCCAGCATCGGTGGCGCCCGGACCATCGTGACCATGAAGCATGTCGGCGTCAATGTGGCTGCGGACCCGCTCTTTACATTCTCCTATACCGGAGTGCGTGGCGGGCTGGTGCTGGTCGTCGCTGATGACCCGGAGATGCACTCCTCGCAGGACGAGCAGGACAGCCGTCAATATGCGCGGTTTGCCAAGGTGCCGATGTTCGAACCGGCCGACAGCCAGGAGGCCCTTGATTTCACGCGACTGGCTTTCGATGTCAGTGAAAAGTTCGATACACCGGTCCTGGTGCGCAGCACGACGCGTATCTCCCATTCAAAATCAATCGTTGAGCTCGGTGAGCCGCTTGCGGAGCTCCCCAAAACCGGGTTGGTGCGCGATCCCGGCAAGTTCGTCATGCTGCCCAGCAACGCCAGAGTGCGTCATCCACTCGTCGAGAAGCGCCTTGAGGAGATGTCCGAATGGGCCTGCTCGCAAGGTTTCAATCGTGTCGAAGCCGGTGATGGTCAACTCGGCATTATTACTGCCGGTGTCGCTTACCAGTACGCGCGCGAAGTCTTCCCTGAAGCAGACATTCTCAAGCTTGGTCTGGTCTACCCACTGCCGAAACAGATGATCCGCGATTTTGCCGCCCGCTTCAAAACCCTTTACGTGATCGAAGAACTGGACCCCTTTATCGAAGAGCAGGTCAGGGCAATGGGAATCGTTGTCACCGGCAAGGACAAAGTGCCGATTTGCGGTGAACTGACCCCGGGCCGGGTGCGCGAGGCTTTTTCGGTCAACCCCCAGACCTTGGAACCGGTCGAGGAAACCCTTCCTCCCCGTCCGCCCAACATGTGTCCCGGTTGCCCGCATCGTAACGTCTTTCATGCCCTGAATCGCCTCAAGGCCTATGTCACCGGCGATATCGGCTGCTATACGCTCGGCTTCATGCCGCCGCTCTCGGCCATGGACACCTGCATCTGCATGGGGGCCAGCATCGGTAACGCCACCGGGTTGAGCAAGGTTCTGAACGAAGAGGAACGTAAAAAGGTAGTTGCCGTGATCGGCGATTCCACCTTCCTGCATACCGGGATCAATGGCCTGATGGATATGGTTTACAACAAATCCACGGCTACGGTTCTGATCCTCGACAACAGCACCACGGGCATGACCGGCCGCCAGGACAACCCGTCCACCGGTTACACTCTGGACGGAGAGACTGCCTACCAGGTTGATCTCGAAGCGATCTGTAAAGCCCTCGGTGTCAAGCATGTTGTCACCATTGATCCTTTCCAGGTTGACAATACCCGGGCGGTGATTAGAGAGGCTATGGAACGGCCCGAGGTTTCAGTCGTCATCACGCGTCGGCCGTGCGTACTGATCAAGCACGATATAGTCAAGACCAGTACGCCTCTTTATGTCGATCAGGACAAATGCGTCGCCTGCAAGGCCTGCCTGACCATAGGCTGTCCGGCGATTGAATGGGTGAGCGGCAAAGACGGCGAGAAAGGCCATTGCAGGATCGACCGGTTGATTTGCAATGGCTGCCAGGTCTGCATGCAGCTGTGTAAATTCGATGCATTTGGAGTCTGTGATGAATGATAACAA
>Ga0316201_10003779_pt1 | contig 11260 bp, 9 predicted proteins | sample CS6wburrow_MG_FD_204516 | JGI IMG/M metagenome (GOLD analysis project Ga0316201, IMG submission 204516) | Coastal sediment microbial communities from Delaware Bay, Delaware, United States - CS-6 worm burrow | ecosystem: Environmental > Aquatic > Marine > Coastal > Sediment | place: USA: Delaware... | reverse complement strand
CCCTGCAACTTTCACATCACCACCCACTGCCCGGCAGGTGATCAGACCGTCTTTGGGGCCAAGTGTGTTGTCTTCAAAACCCCGGATATCACGTACACCGCCACCGTAGAAATGTTCATAAAACGGCAAACCGGTATCCAGTGTCATCACCTCCTCCTGCAGGCATTCCCCTTCGGTCCCTTCCGGCAGGCTGGGAACAGGCGTGGCAAGTGAAGTGCTATCGTAGTTGTCATAAGAATCGCCATAACCTACCTCACCGTGAACGGAAAATACCAGGTCAGCCCAGATAGGCCAGTACTTGGCAGCGCGGTAGAAAAGTTTGTAAAACCGCCGGGTGCTGCCGGGTACTGATGTCTCCAGGCTCAACCGTTGTGATGATCCACGTGTCGGGTTCAGGAAGTGATTTCGGGTGTCCCTGGTCCAGGAGGTGGTGAAATCGAGAGTAAAGAGGTCGCGCTCTTTTGCACTCAGAATGGTATCACCATTGTGGTCAAGTGAAGTGGACAATGGTTCAAGTGGGACCATCTCTCCATCACTATTTGTGACGACGCGAACCACGCGATATATTTCACCGCAAATGCCGTTTTTGTTTCGATCATTGCATTTGCCCTCCGAATCAGCCTCACCTTCAAAGAAAACCTGACCAATATTCAGATCGGTTGTCCTGATTCCCAGTCCAGCACGGATATAATCTACTTCGGTCAATGGTAAACCGAAGCTCACGCCGCCTGCCGCCTCGGTACTGGTGAAGGTTGAGATATTTGCGCCGCGCTGGTCAAACTCCTGGTAACGGAGATAGAAACCGCGACTGACGCCATCCTCGGTTGCGTAGGGGTTGTCATAGCTCACGTTAAAGCTACTAATAATGCTGCTGTGAGACAGGGATAAACCTACGCGTTTGCCGCTACCCAGAAAGTTGTCCTGCTGAACACTCAAGGATGCAATGATTCCCTGGACCTGTGAATAACCAAGACCCACCGAGAAACTGCCGGCAGCACGTTCGACAACGGAGACAACCACGTCAATCTGGTCATCGGTGCCGGGTACGGCGGGTGTTTCGATATTGACGGATTCGAAATAGGTCAGGCGTTGCAGACGTATCTTGGAGCGGTCAATGGCCGCCTGTGAGAACCAGCCGCCTTCAAATTGACGCATCTCCCGCCGCAATACCTCATCCTTGGTGCCACTGTTGCCCACAAAAGTAATCTGCCGGACATAGACCCGCTTACCGGGATCGACAAAGTAATTGATGGTGACCAGGCGGTTATCCCGGTCAATCTGGGGAATTGGGTTTACGTTGGCGAATGCATAGCCGATATTCGACAGCAGGGACGTAATATTTTCAACGCTCTGTTCCATTTTTTTGCGTGAAAATATGTCATTGTCCTGGGTCATGATCAGGCGTCTCAAGGTCGCTTCCTCGATCACCAGGTCACCGGTTACCTGGATTTTTTCAACCGTGTACTGCTCGCCTTCAATAATGTTGGCAGTAATGTAGATGTCCGCTTTGTCCGGGCTGATCGAAACCTGCGTGGATTCAACATTGGCATCAATGTAACCACGATCCTGGTAATAAGAACGAATTTTTTCGAGGTCCCCGGAAAGTTTTTCACGAGAATACTGGTCATCTTTTGACCAGAATTTCCAGCGTGGAGGGATTTTGGACTCGAATTCACTCCTGATCTCCTTATCGGTAAACAACGTATTGCCAACGATATTGATGTGCTTGATCTCAGCAGTATCGCCTTCCGATATAGTGATTGAGATACGTACCCGGTTGCGATCCAGTTCTACAACCCGGCTATCCACTGTTACCGCATATCGCCCCTGGCTAAAATATTGCCTGACCAGTTCCTGCTTAATACGATCCAATGACTGTGGTTGAAACACCTCACCCTGGGCAAGACCGATGTCTGCAAGGACGGGTAGCATGTCCTCGTCCTTGATCGCCTTGTTACCCGATAGGACAACAGCCGCAATGGCCGGCCGTTCCTGCACCCTGATGATCAGGATGTCAGCCTCGCGTTCAAGATCAATTTCGCTGAAAAACCCGGTTTGAAACAGCGAGCGGATGGCTTGACGCGCCTTGGATGCGGTTAACAACTCGTTGGCGTCTATTGGCAGGTAATTGAACACCGTGCCTTCTGAAATGCGCTGTAATCCTTCGACCCTGATATCAGAAACCACAAACGGATCAAGCGCCATGGCAGACTTTATTGTGAAAAGGCCACACAGCAGGATGATTAAGATTCTTCTCATTTATTATGATCCGTAAGAGTTTCTTCTTTTGCGGCGGGTAGTCTATCCGACCAGTCGTAAAATATCGTTAAAAAATGCTATGCCCATCAAGCCAAACAATGCCATTAGCCCTATATATTGGCCTTTTGCCTGTATTTGTTCGGACACCGGACTGCCTTTGACCAATTCTATCAGGTAATAGAGCAAATGCCCCCCATCCAATACGGGAATTGGCAGTAAGTTAAGAATTCCGAGACTGAGACTGATAGCACCCAGGAAGAACAGGAAACTGGAAACACCTGCGTTGGCAGAGCTATTGGCGAACTGTGCAATGCTGATAGGGCCGGATAGATTCTTAACCGACGCCGTGCCGGTTAACATGCGGCCAAGCAAGCCCAGTGTTGAACCGGTCAAACGCCACATTTCGGATGCTGCGGCAGTAAACCCGTCAAACAGGCCGTACTTGTGCATGAAATAAGCACGGCTGACCTGCGCCTGCAAGTCAGCATCTGCAACTTTATTGGTGACACCCAGGATCAGACGCTTTGAGAAAGCACCCGTGCTGCTCTCGACCGGGATAACACTGAGCTCCAACAGGCCGCCGGCGCGTTCGACTTCGACGTTTAGCGGTTGGCCAACCGAACCGTGTTTCTGAACCAGTACGCCCACCCAGGCCCAATCGGGGACTTCTTCATCGCCCACCCTGACGATACGGTCATTCACCTTGAAGCCAGCGCGGTAGGCGGGGCTGTCCGGGCTTACTTCACCGACAATTGCTGGAAGCTTCGCCCGCCAGGGGGTGATTCCAATGCCTTCCAGGGCCTTCTCCTCCTGGAAATCACTGCCAAGCTGATCCAGGTTCAATACCACTTCCCGTTGTTCACCATTGACCTGTTCAAGCTCAAGGGTGACCTTTTCACGGTCAAGTGCAGGTGTGATTAATCCCAGTACGGCGTGTGACCATGTTTCTGTTTCCTTGCCATTGAGTGAAACAATCCGGTCGCCAGCTTCGATTCCGGAACTGGCTGCAATACCGGTGACCTCGCCGATGACAGGTCTGGATTCGGGCATACCAACCAGGAACATTAACCAAAAGGCCAGCAAGGTAAAAATAAGGTTGAAGGCAGGTCCTGCTATGACGATGGCGATACGTGCCCATACCGATTTACGGTTGAAAGCCTGGTCAAGGTCGGCTTCATCGACTTCACCTTCACGTTCATCGAGCATTTTGACATAACCACCGAGCGGGATAGCTGCGATTACGTATTCAGTACCGTCGCGCCCCGTTTTCGACCACAATTTCTTACCGAACCCGATCGAAAACTTGAGCACGCGAACACCCATCCGTCTCGCTACCCAGTAGTGACCGAACTCGTGAAATGTGATCAATAGCCCGAGGGCAACAAGTAACCACCAGATTGAACCTAGAAATTCGGACATTGTTAGTTTTCAAACACCTTTTGTTAAGTGGATTATCTTGCGGGTCGCGGCACGTGCCAAACGATCAAATTCAAGCACCTCGTCCAAGCCATCAATTTTACCTGTTTCACAGACGTCAAGAGCAGCAGAAACGACCGACGGAATCTGTAAAAAGCCAATACGTTCCTGCAAAAATGCTTCAACGGCAATTTCATTGGCAGCATTGAATATCACGGGCGAATTGCCACCCGCTTCCAGCACCTGGAATGCAAGCCCCAGACCCGGGAAACAACCCAGGTCGGGTGGATAAAACTCAAGCTTGTGTATATCTGATAGATTGAGGCGTTTAACGCCGGCTTCAATACGTTCGGGCCAGGCAAGTGCATATGCGATCGGTGTTCGCATATCGGGCATGCCCAATTGGGCCAGCACCGAGCCGTCGCGATAAGCCACCATCGAGTGTACGATACTTTGTGGGTGGATGATGACTTCAATCTGATCGGGTCGTGCGTTGAATAGCCAGCGCGCTTCGATCACCTCCAGCCCTTTGTTCATCAAGGTGGCTGAGTCGACGGATATTTTGCGGCCCATATCCCAGTTAGGATGATTACACGCCTGGGCCGGAGTGACGTCTCGCAAGGAGTCACGGTCGCGGTGCAGGAAAGGTCCCCCGGAGGCTGTCAGGATAAGTCGCTCCACACCGGCATTTTCAAGCCCGGCATCATAATTTTCCGGTAAGACCTGAAACAGTGCATTGTGTTCTGAGTCGACAGGAATGATGGTCACGGCATGTTCAGCAGCGGCTTTGCGGAACAACTCGCCGGCAATGACCATGGATTCCTTATTGGCCAGCAACAGGCGTTTACCGGCTTGCACTGCATGCAGTGTCGGTTCAAGCCCGGCTGCTCCGACAATGGCGGCCATGACGACCGAAGTTTCATCCATGCGCACAGCGGCACTGAGAGCATCTTTGCCGGCCAGCACTTCAGATTTGCAATTTAGCTGATCAAGCGCAGACTGCAATTCGCCGGTCCTGGTCTGGTCGCTGATAACGGCGTAGCGCGCATGGTGCTGATGGCACTGCTTTGCAAGACGGTTTACGTTGGTATGCGCGCTCAGGGCAACGACGTGATAGGCGTCCGGGTGACGAGCCAGTACATCAAGCGTGTTTTCGCCAATTGAACCGGTGGAACCCAGTACTGTTATGCCCTGGCTGCTCAATCGTTAGCTCCTCAGGCACCCGAAACCAGCAAACCGAGTGCAAAAAATGGCGCTGCGGCCAACAGGCTGTCCAGCCGGTCAAGCATGCCACCATGGCCTGGTAACAAGTTGCCGGAGTCCTTAATACCGCTGGTACGTTTATGCAGGGAGATCATTAAATCACCGCCAACAGACACAAGAGCTGTCAGCAGGCTTAGCAAAACAAGGGGCAAGGGCTCAATGGATTCGAGAGGCATCAAGTTTGCAGCCACCAAGGCAACCAGCGTCGCGGCGACTAAGCCACCCAATAAACCTGCCCGTGTTTTTCCCGGACTTATATGAGCCGCAAGTTTTCTTTTACCGAACGCTTTTCCGGAAAAATAGGCTCCGGTATCGGCCGCCCATACGATCAACAGCAGTAACAAAATGAGCCATGAGCCCTCAGGCTGAAGCCGTATCCAACCCAGTGCAAACCAGCCGGTTGTGATTGACAGGATGGCTGTGGCTACCGAGATAAGCCGGTAGGTGTTGTTGAGCTGTGTGTCGGGGCGGTAGAACGGCAAACGGATGAACAGCATTAGCCACACGACACAACATATCGACAGATACAGCAAAATATCGGTGGCCCAGTGATCTTTGTACCAGAATAGCGTAGCGAAAATGACTGCCTGTGCGAGAGTCAATATGTACCTAACCGGTCGACTGGAAACTCCTGCCAGATGGCCGTATTCCCAGCTGCAGCCCAACAGCACGATTGCCGAAAGGGTTAAAAACCATGCTGCCGGCGCTGCAAATATTACGGCTATAACGAATGGAATAAGCAATAATGCTGTTATCACCCGCTGCTTAAGCATTGACAGCACCCTTGACCTGTTCACTGGTTCGACCGAAGCGCCGCTCACGTGATTGAAAATCTGCAATGGCCCGGTCAAGCGACTGCCCGTCAAAGTCGGGCCAGAGTATGGGTGTGAAATAAAATTCTGTATAGGCCGACTGCCATAGCAAAAAATTGCTGATACGCATTTCACCACCGGTGCGAATAAACAGGTCCGGATCCGGGGAGTCCGCCATTGCGAGAAAGCGTCCAAATTGCGTCTCGTCAAAGTCGTCAACGGAGATGCTACCTTCGTTCACAGCTTTGGCCAAACGTATGGCCGCCTGGGTGATATCCCAGCGCCCGCCGTAATTGACCGCAATATTGGCTACCAGGCGGCTATTACCGCTGGTCAGACTCTGGGCCTCTGATATCTTGGTCTGAAGGGCAGGTTTAAATGCACTGAGTTCGCCAACAAAGCGCAGGCATACACCATTTTTGTTCAGTTCATCGACCTCTTTATCAAGCGCCCGTAAAAAGATTTCCATGAGACGTGAAACTTCACCACGAGGCCGGTTCCAGTTTTCGCTGGAGAATGCAAAAACAGTCAGGGTGTTGACGCCGAGATGCACGCAATGGAGGATCGTTTTTCGTAACGCTTTAAGACCGGCCTGGTGGCCCATGTTGCGTGGGCGATTACGTTTTTTTGCCCAACGGCCATTCCCATCCATGACGATGGCGATATGGCCGGGTATGGTCGGTGGCACCGTCACTAGTGCTCCTTTTGAAAGAGCACTAGTTGTTATCGCCTTTGTGAACAGGCATCAAAACTCCATTAGTTCCTGTTCTTTAACCGCTACTATTTCGTCGGCCTGTTTTACATGGCTGTCGGTGAGTTGTTGAATGTCCTGTTCGGCCCGATGATCGTCGTCCTCGGAGATGTCCTTGTTCTTCAGCAACTCCTTGATGTGGTGATTGGCGTCCCGACGGATATTGCGAATGGCAATCTTGGCATTTTCGCCTTCGTGGTGAACCACCTTGCCCAAAGAGATTCTGCGCTCTTCGGTTAAAGCGGGCAGTGGTATACGGATTATCGTGCCGGCGGTCACCGGATTCAGACCGAGATCAGATTTCATAATCGCTTTTTCGAGTGTTTGCACCATGCTCTTGTCCCAGGCGGTGACGGCAAGAGTGCGTGCATCTTCAATTGTGACATTAGCTGCCTGGCTGATCGGAACATTGCTTCCGTAGTAATCAACCTGAACATGCTCCAGCAAGCTTGGATGTGCTCGTCCGGTACGAATTTTAGCCAGTTCGGTTCGCAATGAATCCAGGGTTTTAGACATGCGGATCCTGGCGTCTTTCTTAATGTTTTCAATCATTTTCTTCTCCCGTCTGCCAGCTTTGGGTGGGTGTTTACGGTGTCAGTTTGTCATGTTTTGGAGACAATCGCCCGCACCGTCATTACAGTTTGGCGATTAATTTTAACAGCATAATGTGAAGAAGTTGCCTGTGAAACCCAAAGAGGAAGAAACCTTAGCAAATAATGGTGCCGACTTTCTCGCCCGTGACGATTCTGATCAGGTTTCCAGCACCGAAAACATTGAAAACCCGGATAGGCATTCCCTGGTCGCGACACAATACGATGGCATTGGTATCCATGACTTTGAGCTTGCCTTCGATAACCTCGTCGTAACTCAGGGTCTCGTGCAACTTTGCGTCTTTATCAATTTTCGGGTCGGCGGAATACACACCATCAACCTTGGTGGCTTTCAGAACGACGTCAGCACCCACTTCTATTGCGCGTAAGGCTGCAGCGGTATCCGTGGTAAAAAACGGGTTACCCGTACCGCCGGCGATTATGACGACACGTCCTTTTTCAAGATGCCGGGTTGCGCGGCGGCGAATGTAGTCCTCGCTGACTGCATGCACGGAAATAGCGGACATGACGCGCGCATCGACCCCGGTCTTTTCCAGCGCATCCTGTAATGCCAGGGAGTTCATAAGCGTGGCCAGCATACCCATGTGATCCCCGGTTACACGGTCTATACCGGATTCAGCCAATCCGGCACCTCTGAAAATATTGCCACCACCGATGACGATGGCAACTTCTACACCGGTATTACGAACTTCAAGAACTTCATTGGCGATCCGGCCAATAATGACCGGGTCTATGCCATAGTCTTCATCACCGAGCAGTGCTTCACCGCTCAGTTTCAGAAGGATACGCCGGTAGTCGGGTTTATCCACCCGTCACCTGTTGCATGACTTCATCTGCGAAGTTGTCTACCTTTTTCTCGATACCTTCACCGACCACGAGACGGGTAAACGCTTTCACCCTGGCGCCCTTTTGTTCGAGTACCTTGGCAACAGAAATATCACCGTCTTTCACAAAATCCTGACCCAGCAGGGTAATGGATGACAGGTGTTTGCGCATACGTCCTGTAACCATTTTCTCGATAATATCAGCCGGTTTTCCACTATCGGCGGCTTGCGAGATAAGGAACTGTTTTTCTTTTTCAAGAACATCAGCCGGCACGTCGTCAACATCGATATAAGCCGGGTTCAAAGCAGCAATGTGCATGGCGATATCACGAGCCACTTCCTCGTCGCCACCTTCAAGATCGACCATCACCCCGATATGTCCACCATGAATATAAGTGCCAATGTTGTCACAGTCTTTCATGCGGGATATCCGTCTAACCTGGATGTTCTCACCGATCTTGGTTACCAGGGCCTGGCGTGCAAGCTCAAGGCTCGCGCCGTCAAAGTCCGTTGCCATTAATGCTTCCACATCATCCGATGTGGTGGCAAGGGCATTGGTGCCGACTGCATTGGTGAATGCCAGGAAATTTTCATCCTTGGCGACAAAATCAGTCTCACAGTTGATTTCTACCATCACGGCCTCGGAATTGTCTTCCTTGATCGCCAAGGCAATACGGCCGTCAGCGGCAATTCGCGAAGCCTTTTTGTCAGCTTGTGCGAGCCCGGACTTACGCAGGTGTTCTATCGCTGCATCCATATCGCCATTGGTTTCAACCAGTGCTTTCTTGCACTCCATCATGCCAGCGCCGGTGCGCTCGCGAAGTTCTTTTACCATTGAGGCAGTTACTGCCATCTTTCTATTCCTTCTTCAATTCAGTTTAAATATTCCGATATTAATACCGGCCTGGTGCCGCGCCATGAGACGGGGAACGTCTACTCAGTCCTCAGCTGCTTTTTTAGCAACTGTTTTCTTGGCAACCTTTTTGGCTACCTTTTTCTTGGCAACCTTTTTGGCCGCCGCCTTTTTCTTCGGAGCAGCCTTCTTCGGAGCAGCCTTCTTTGGAGCAGCTACAGCGGTTTCAGCCGGAGCAGCCTTAGCGGCCTTCTTCGGAGCAGGTACAGCGGTTTCAGCCGGAGCAGCTTCAGCAGCCTTCTTCGGAGCAGCTACAGCGGTTTCAGCCGGAGCAGCCTTAGTGGCCTTCTTCGGAGCAGCTTCAGCGGTTTCAGCCGGAGCAGCCTTAGCGGCCTTCTTCGGAGCAGCTTCAGCAGCCTTCTTCGGAGCAGCTTCAGCGGTTTCAGCCGGAGCAGCTTCAGCAGCCTTCTTCGGAGCAGCTTCAGCGGTTTCAGCCGGAGCAGCTTCAGCAGCCTTCTTCGGAGCAGCTTCAGCGGTTTCAGCCAGAGCAGTCTCAGCAACTATCGGGGCCTTTTTGACCACTACTTTCCTGGCAACCTTTTTCTTTGTTGCCTGGTCGGCCTTGGCTTTCGTTCCTTTACTGTCTTTGGCAGCGCGTTTGACCGGGTTTCCGTATTCGTCCAGTTCTACAAATTCATCACCTTCTTCAAAATGAGGAACTGAGGCACGGCCCTCAAGTACGGCGTCTGCTGCCAGCTGTGTGTAGAGACGTATGGAGCGAATCGCGTCATCGTTACCGGGGATAACGTAATCAATATCATTTGGTGAGCAATTTGTATCGACAATGCCAATAACCGGAATACCCAGTTTGCGGGCTTCTTTCACCGCGATATCTTCGTGGCCAACATCAACAACAAACATGGCGGTAGGCAGACTTTTCATGTCCTTGATACCGCCAAGGGTTTTTTCGAGCTTGTCGCGTTCGCGTGTCAACTGCAGTACTTCTTTCTTTAGCAGTCGTGCAAAGCTGCCGTCTTCTTCCATCTTCTCAATTTGGCGCAGGCGCTTGATGGATTGACGGATGGTGCGGAAATTGGTCAGCATGCCACCCAGCCAGCGATGGGAAACATAAGGCATGCCGCAACGTGCGGCTTCTTCGGCGATAGATTTGGAAGCAGCGCGTTTGGTACCGACAAAAATCACGGTGCCACGTTTTGCCACGATACTGCCAATGAAATTCATTGAGTCGACCAGCAAGGGCAGCGTTTTTTCGAGGTTTATAATGTGGATTTTTCCACGTGCCCCGAAAATATACGGAGCCATTTTGGGATCCCAGTAACGGGTTTGGTGACCGAAGTGCACGCCAGCTTCAAGCATTTGGCGCATGGTAATATTTGGCATTACTTATATCCTTTACATAGCAGAAGCACAGCGGCCAATGATCTGCAATCTGGCATCGCTGATTTTCCGGGTTAATCCTCCGTATACCTTGTCCGGAAACCCCGATTGATCAGGGCACCCAACCGAACGATTGCGGTATACGTGTGTATTTGGTGTCGTGTAATCAACAGGAAATTACTGTCAATTTCGTCACCTCGTTTTCCAGTCATGATGTGCATGATCCAGAGAGCAGGGCTTTATACCAGATACGCGCTGTCCGGGCAATTGTTTTCGCCCATTCGGCTTGGATTTGTCCTTTCAGGATTCATCCTTTTGCGGTCATTTCATTTTTAACGGCATCCAGCCAGGTTTTCTGGCTTTTGCGGAAATGCGGCGGTGCGAGTTTTGCGTCGTTCAATATGGATTCAAATTCAGTCCTGGCCGCGGAGTCTTTCCCCGCAACCCCAAGGCAAAGTGCTAACCGGTACCTGGCTTCCACACCCGGAAAGTATCCGGAAACGGCGGAATATTCCTTGACGGCTTCATCAATCCGGCCTTCGGCTTCAAGCGCCCGGGCATAGAGCAGGTGCCCTTCTGCTGACCGGAAATCGGGGTTGTGTTCCTGCAGTGTCTCCAGTGTTTTCACTGCCTCGGTGGTCCGTTCACTTTCAAACTCAAGCCGTGCCCTGAGCAGTAACAATGTAGGTTCGGTTGCAAACAGACCTTTAAGGGCCTGGTTTATGGTCTCTTCAGCTTCAACGGTTTTTCCGGAATCCATTAATGCCTCTGCGTAGCGCCGGCTGTTGTCAACATTCGGGGACTGGTTCCAGGCTGCCTCGCTTTGTCGCAGGTCGGCACCAGGGTTCAAGGTTTGCTTGACACTTCTTACTGCCTTTTGCCCGGTAATACTGCCGGAGAATTGCGGTAGCAGCTCGATGACAAAGTATGCGAGGCCACCAATCAGGGGCATGAATAACAGAATCATGATCCAGTAGAAGCTACGACCGGTCTTGACCACATGAACGATCAGGGCCAATTGCACGATCCAGATCAGGATGGATATTAATGACATGTAGAGTTTGCTCCGGGCA
>Ga0316201_10003778_pt1 | contig 11261 bp, 10 predicted proteins | sample CS6wburrow_MG_FD_204516 | JGI IMG/M metagenome (GOLD analysis project Ga0316201, IMG submission 204516) | Coastal sediment microbial communities from Delaware Bay, Delaware, United States - CS-6 worm burrow | ecosystem: Environmental > Aquatic > Marine > Coastal > Sediment | place: USA... | reverse complement strand
CGGATAAAAAGTACGCGCTTTCCTTGTCTTCGCCCGAGCCCAGGTAAGGTGGCCCCCAGCTACGGGTATCATCACCCCGGCCCGGCCGTTCAACCTTGATAACACGCGCACCGAGGTCAGCGAGCGCCTGGCTGGCCCATGGACCTGCCAGCACCCTTGAAAGATCCAGCACCAGGGTGCCATCCAGCGGCCCACTCATAGGTTTACTCTTTCGTTGCTGCCTGCGAGTTCAAGAAATCCACCACCATGTGACCATAGGCTTTAACACCTCTTTCCATGTAGGGCTCATGCATGTGGAAGTAAGGTGAGTGGTTGGTTGGCTGGGTTGCCGGATCTATCTCTTCGGGCCAGTTGCCAAGAAATACAAACACGGCCGGTGTAACGGCGCCATACTCGGAAAAATCCTCGGCGACGGTCTGTGGCTGAATGGAAAGCACCGGTTTTCCCGAAGCTCGCTCAAGGGCCGGTATGACCAGGGATGTGAGTTCAGCGTTGTTATTTACAGCAGGCGGACCCTGGTAAATTTCAACCTCGACTTCCGCGCCGGCACTTTCGGCGATCAGTCGGGCCGTGCGTTCCATGGCCATATGAATATAGTCCCTCATATCGGGATCAAAGCTACGTATGGTGCCTTCCATTGCTACCTCATCCGGTATGACGTTGTAGCGAACACCACCGGTAATACGCCCCACGCTGATGATGGAAGGCGCCAGCGTTACATCAACCTGCCGGCTGGCTATGGTTTGTAAACCAAGTACGATCTGGGATGAAACAACCACTGGATCCACACCATCCCAAGGCCGTGCACCATGGGTTTGCTTGCCCTTGACGGTAATCTTGAAGCCATCTGATGCCGCCATCATCGGGCCGGGTTTAACCGAAAACTGCCCGCCGGGGGTGCTGATGCCAACGTGCATGCCGAAAACCGCCGCCGGCATGCGGTCCTCGAAGATTCCCTCATCCAGCATCATCGAAGCACCGCCGTCTTCACCCACGGGCGGGCCTTCTTCTGCCGGCTGAAAAATCAACATGACGGAACCGGCCAGATCGGCCTTCATATCATTCAGAATTTTCGCCGCGCCCAGCACCATCGCCATATGGGCATCGTGGCCACAGGCATGCATGACACCCACATCCTGACCGTTGTATTCACTGCGTGCCGTCGAGGCATATGGCAAGCCAGTCTGTTCCTCGACCGGCAGGCCATCTATATCGGTGCGGATGGCAACCAGTGGACCGGGCAAACCACCCTCGATCACTGCAATAACACCGGTGTGGGCAATACCAGTTTTAGGCTCCAGACCCATTTCGCGGAGTATTTCAGCAATCTTGACCGAGGTATTGAATTCACGGTTACTGAGCTCGGGGTTCTGATGGAACCAGCGGCGCCATTCAACAACCTGTGGTTGAACTGCAGCAGCAGACTGGTCTATTTCTTCAGCCGTGCTACCCGCGTGTGCCGAGGTTGTCAGTAAGCAGGCAATGGCAATAATAAGAAGATTCTTCATCGAACTCTCCGGGTTTGATTTGCTGGATATTCTTTCAGGCCGAGTAATTCTCAATCGGGAACGTCTTCGGCGGTGTTCCTGGACGTACCCACGCACCGCACAGTTTCGGATGGCCTGGGTACCGGTGTAAAATTCGCCGGACCTGTCCTGCTATCCCTGCGGCCGTCAGCGCCACCCCAGAACATACAGGCTCCAGGGTCGAATACGGCCAATTCAGCCGCACCAATAATCGAGTACTCCCGCAACTCGTAACCGAGGGACTGCAGGTCTTCCCTGACTTCTACCGGGAATTCCGGTTCCAGTGTCAAACGATCCGGTTTCCACTGGTGATGAAACCGTGGCGAGTTCACCGCGCGTTGGGCATCAAAGTCAAAATCTATGACATTTATAAGGGTTTGCAGCACAGTGGTAATAATCAATGTTCCCATCGGCGAACCGATAGCCATGACCGGCCTGCCATCCTTCAGGACGATTGTGGGTGTCATTGATGACAGCGGACGTTTACCCGGCGCCACGGCATTTGCCGCGGAACCGGTGGCACCCCATGAATTGGCCAACTCGGGGCCGACAGAGAAATCGTCCATCTCGTTATTCAGCACGAAACCCGTGCCAGGTACGGTTATTTTGGATCCAAAAAGCGTATTAACCGTTTGGGTTAGTGCAATGGCATTACCATATCTGTCGATCACTGAAATATGCGTCGTACCGTCATCATCAGGTACCTGCGCGTGGTCACCCCGAACAGTGACCTGGCCCTTGGGGTTAAACCTGGCGGCCTGCTGATCCGCGTATTCCATGGAAATCAGGCGCTCCACGGGTACATCGTAAAAGTCAGAATCTCCCATGTTTTGGGCCCGGTCCTCGAACGCCAACTTCATGGTGCTGGCCAAAAGGTGAACGTAATCGCTGGAGCCATAATTCATTGCGCTTAAATCATAGCGACTCAGGATATTAAGCATTTGTAGCAGTAAAACACCACCCGAACTTGGTGGTGGCATACTAACGATTTCATAGCCCCGGTAAGATCCACGGACAGGTTCACGCCATTTGACCTCGTAGCGCGCCAGGTCCAACTCGGTAACAGCGCCGTCGGTTGCCTTCTCGATCTTTGCCGCAATCGGCCCGAGCGCCAGTGCCTTTCCACCTTTTTGCTGGACCAGGCGGAGTGTGTCCGCCAGATCCTCCTGCACGAGGTTCCAGCCCAAAGGCGGCGCCATGCCATCGACTGTCTGTATCCTTTGAGTTTCCGGATAGTCCTTCAGCCTCTCGGCGACCCTTTTAACCACATTGTGATGCCAGATTTCGACCCGGAAACCTTCGCTGGCCATCTTAATTGCAGGTTCTATGAGGTCTTTCCACGGCAGGGAGCCATACCTTTCGTGTAGGGCCCAGGCCCCTTGAACCATACTTGGAATGGCCACCGAGCGGGCACCACTCCTGATGCTATCAGGGTTTTCCCGGTAGTATTCCGCAGTCGCGGCTGCCGGTGCCGTCTCACGTGCATCCAGGGATGTAGTGGTACCGTCACTTGCACTATGCACAACCGCAAACATTCCGCCGCCCAGACCGGAGCTGAATTGATGGGCCACGGCTGCTGCAAATGCTGTCGCAATGGCCGCATCTACTGCATTACCGCCTTTTTCCAATACCTGTTGTCCGGCCCATGCCGCCGGGCCAACAGAAGTGACAAGCATACCGTCCCTGCCCCATACGGGTTCAAAACTGGCGGAGAAACCGGTTTCACTGAAAAACACCGACGCCAACAGGATAAATATAATTTTTTTCAAAGCTCCGCTCCTGCAATCAGTTTGTGATATTTGTCCCACAGTTGTTCCTCTGTTTCCACGTGGCCGGGGTCCTTCGGAATACATTCGACCGGACAGACTTCCACGCATTGTGGTGTATCAAAATGGCCTACACACTCGGTGCAGAGGTTTGGATTAATCTCGTAGATCTCGACACCCTGGTAAATGGCCTCGTTGGGACACTCGGGCTCGCATACATCACAGTTGATGCATTCTTCGGTGATTGTCAGCGCCAAGGTCAGTTACCTGCCAAGCCAAACTCTTGCTTGAGCGCCTGCTCGACTTCCGGCCCGACAAACTGGGAGACATCGCCATTGAGTCGGGCTACTTCACGGACCAGCGTGGAGGAAATAAATCCGAATTGTTCATCAGGTGTCAGGAACATCGTTTCAACGTCGTCACACAGGTTGCGGTTCATGCTGGCCAGCTGGAATTCATATTCAAAATCTGAAACTGCGCGCAATCCTCGCACAATGACGCCGGCGCCGTTTTCCAGGACAAAATCGATCAGCAGGTTACTGAACCCGACAATCGAGATGTTATCGAGGTGTCCCAATTGACTCTCGGCAAGCTCGATGCGCCGCTCCAGGGAGAGAAACGGAGTTTTGTGAGGGCTCTCGGCAATCGCCACGATCACGTGTTTAAAAACCCAAGCGGCACGGGTAACCAGGTCTGTATGACCATGGGTTATCGGGTCAAAGGTACCCGGGTATACAGCGACTCGTGGAGAGTTTTTCAATTGCACATCCTGTTAAAACTTTGGGGACGGCTATTCTACCCTTGTTCAGCCACGGGATTAAACCAAAGCGCCGATAAATAAGTGACTCGCAAAAAAGAGGCCGGCATTATTGCCGGCCTTAATGCAGGGACTGAAAACAGGCCGGGGAAGCCTGCCCTCACTAATCAGACCTGTCGTGGGGGAGATTTCTTTCGTCATCCTCAATTTGTCTGCGAAATAGCTGCATACGAATATCACCAAGCTGCTGATCGCGCCAGACCCTCCAGCCCTGTAGAGGAGAAACCGGTTTGGTTGCCGGTGATTCTATGTATACAAATCCGCCACGGCGCACACATCCGGTTTTGTCCAGTCTTTCAAGCACCGGGCCAGCCAGGTTGCTGTCAAACGGCGGATCTACAAATACGATATCGAAACTGTCGGGTTTAAAGTCTTCGATCATCGACATCGCACCACCACTGTGCAGGTTGACCTGTAAGGCTTGTAGCTGATCGACACCCTCGCGCAAAACTTCCTGCGCACGCCGGTGTTTTTCTATCATCAGCACGGACGCGGCGCCACGGGATGCTGCCTCAAAACCCAATGCGCCGGTACCGGCAAACAGATCCGCACAATCTGCGCCGGGAATCCACGGCTGTAACCAGTTAAACAGGGTTTCGCGACATCGGTCACCGCTGGGACGCAGGCCCGGCACATCAGCAACCGGCAAACGCCGCCCTCGCCAAACACCGCTAATTATTCTGACGCTATTGCTTTTTCCAGATTTGCTCATATGTAAGGAGCCTCTGTAGTACCTTTTTTTAAACGACCAAACTGGTAGCATATCTTTTTTATTGTCAGGGGTTAATCCCAAACTCATGTTTCGAATATTCAAAAAGAAAAGCAAAACACCCGGTGAGTTACAGGATGTGCAACTTCGCCCGGTGGAACAATCTGGTGTTGACCCTCTTGAAAAATTGTTGGGAGACTCCCGCAGCACCATCGGAAAACGGCTGAAAACGCTGGTCAGCGGGCACAGCGATATCAATGAAGATTTGTTGGATGAGCTTGAAACTACCTTGCTGACCGCTGATGTTGGTGTCAAAGCCAGCCTCGGTATCATGGATAATCTGCGCACCGCTATCAGCAATGGAACCGTCAGTGACCCACAGTCACTATTGCCGGCTGTACAGGCGGAGTTATACGAACTGATTGAACCGTGTGAACAGTTGCTGGCCATAGATACCAGTCGCAAACCCTATGTCATCCTGATGGTTGGCATTAATGGCGCCGGTAAAACCACCACCATAGGCAAATTGGCACAACGCTTCAAAGAGGAAGGCCTGTCAGTGATGCTGGCTGCCGGTGACACGTTCCGGGCCGCCGCTGTCGAGCAACTCAAATCATGGGGTTCCCGTAATGATGTACCCGTGATCTCACAGGGTATTGGGGCAGATTCCGCCGCGGTCATCTATGATGCAATTGAATCCGCCAAGGCCCGTGAAATCGATGTATTGATTGCAGATACAGCGGGACGTCTTCACACCCAGTCCAACCTGATGGAAGAGCTGAAGAAGATTCGCCGCGTCATCAGCCGTGTTGACGAAACTGCACCGCATGAAGTGATGCTGGTGGTGGATGCCGGCACTGGTACCAATGCCCTTAACCAGGCACAGCATTTCAACGAGGCAGTTAATATCACCGGTATCACCATCACCAAGCTTGATGGCACGGCACGCGGCGGTATGTTGTTTGCCATTGCCAGTGAACTGGGTATACCGATCCGTTATATCGGTGTCGGTGAGGCTGCAAAGGACCTGCGGCCTTTCGACGCTGGTACATTTATCAATGCCATCCTGCCGCTGGACTAAGCGGGCGATTTGAAATTCTCCACCCAACTGCTGAACTGGTGGGATAAGCACGGCCGTAAAGACCTGCCCTGGCAGCACCCACGCACGGCCTATCGTGTGTGGGTCTCCGAAATCATGTTGCAGCAGACCCAGGTCAAGACCGTTGTTCCTTATTTCAACCGGTTTATGCAGCAGTTCCCGGATATTCAAAGCCTTGCTGCCGTTTCGAACGATGATGTTCTGGCCTACTGGTCGGGTCTTGGTTACTACGCACGTGCGCGCAACCTGCTGAAGACCGCTAAAATCTGCATGGAATCTCATGATGCGGATCTGCCAAAAACACCAGAGGCACTGGCCGCCCTGCCAGGGATCGGCGAAAGCACCGCCAATGCCATCTATTCACAGGCCTTTGATAAACCTGCAGTAATCCTAGACGGCAATGTCAAGCGGGTACTTGCCCGGTATTTTGCAGTAGAAGGCTGGCCGGGCAAGGCCAGTATTAACAAAGAGCTATGGAATATCGCCGGCCAATTGCTGCCAGCCAGGCGCGGAGCCGATTACACCCAGGCCATCATGGACCTGGGCGCGACACTGTGTACCCGCACCAGGCCGGCCTGCAAGGAGTGTCCCGTCAATGGAACCTGCAAAGCTTACGGGGCTGGTACTGTCGAACAGTTCCCTTCCAGGCGCCCGGCCTTGAAAATCAGCAAGAAGTCATTTCAGATGCTGATTCTTTTGGACAGAAATGGAAACGTCCTGCTCGAACGGCGTCCACCCGTTGGAATCTGGGGCGGTCTGTGGTCATTGCCCGCAGATGATGATGGCCGGCCGGTTCAACAGCGCCTGGGTCTTGATAATCACCCACTCAGGTCACTTGCACCCTTGCAACACCAATTGACCCATATCCAAATGACCATCCAACCGCTAATTGGCCATGCAGAAATGGACCCAAGCAGGGTAGAATGTACGCCTGATCAACGCTGGTTTAGCCAGCAAGAATGGCCTGCACTCGGTCTGCCACGACCGGTAAGGCACCTGCTGGAAACATACTTGGAGAATGACGGGAAATGACTGAACGTACGGTTAAATGCATGCTACTGAATGAAGAACTGCCCGGCCTGGCGTTTCAGACCTACCCTGGAGAACTGGGTAAGAAAATATTTGATAATATTTCCATGCAAGCCTGGCAAAAATGGCTGGCGCATCAGACCATTTTGATCAACGAACACCGCCTGAGCCCCATAGAACCGGAGCACAGGAAGTTTCTCGAAGGCGAAATGGAAAAGTTTTTATTCGGCGAAGGTTCAGCCATACCCGAGGGATACGTCCCCGAAGACGAAAAATAGACGCATAATTCTTGACTTGAACCCGTCTAAACGGTTTAATACCGCGCTCTCTGATTCCAGAGACGTGTTAGAAGAAGTGGCCAGATAGCTCAGTCGGTAGAGCAGTGGACTGAAAATCCGCGTGTCGGTGGTTCGATTCCACCTCTGGCCACCATTTTTTCTTCTATACCAACACTCACCGATAGAATATATTCGCCCAAACTGATACACAATTTGGCGTTTTACTCTGGCACTTGACTCAGACCCCTTACTTCTGGCCGAAGGACCGGGGGCATCTGAAAGAAAAAGCAAGATTCTCAGGTCTTTACTATAATCAAGGGGAAGTCATCGTGTTTATTCTGTAGAGGAACCCCGGGAACATGAACAATCATCAACTATCAGGCATCTATTCCAGGCTGCTTTTTATTATATTTTTATTGTGTCCACCGATACTGGCACAGGCAGCGACCCACGACGTTTCGGTGGGCAATAATTTTTTTACACCTAATGACCTCACCATCGAGGTCGGCGACACGGTGCGCTGGACAAATAACAGCGGATTCCATGATGTCACAGCGGATGATGGTAGCTTTAATTCGGTTACATCCAACAGTTTCACCTTCTCACGCACTTTTAACAGTATCGCGGAGATTCTCTACTACTGTTCTGTGCACAGCTCGCCCGGATTGAATATCAATACGAACATGAACGGCCGTATCAACGTGGTTGAGGCCTCGGCAACCGGAGATGTCAGCATCGAGTCTGTTGATGCAGCCGGTGGCAGTGTTGAGGCCGGTGAAGACGTTCAGGTAAATACCCTGCTGAAAAATAACGGTGCTGCGGATTCCGGTGTGTTTAACGTCAATTTTTACGTCTCAAGTGATAACACCATCAACACGTCTGATTCCCTGGTTGGTACTACACAGGTCAGCAATATCGCCGCTGGTGCGAGCCTCGCCCTGGATGAAAACATTAGCCTGCCAGTCGCTCTGGCTGTCGGTGATTATTTTATCGGTGCCATTCTTGACATCGATGACAGCAATCCGGGCAATGATATCAACGTTGATCCAACGACAATTTTTGTATTTACCCAGTTCATCATGAACCCCGGTTTGAACGATGCCTGGTTCAACCCGCTCACCAGCGGTCAGGGCTTCTTTATTACGGTATTCCCGGATCTGGGCTTTGTTACATTAGCCTGGTTCACCTATGACACGGAGCTGCCACCATTAGATGCCACAGCCAATCTTGGCGATCCTGGACACCGGTGGATGACGGCAGGCGGGGTGATTGACAATGACAGTTCGGTCATGAACATCGAGTTTGCATCGGGTGGTATTTTTGACACCGCCAGTGACATCCAGCGCACCGACCCGCCCGGCTCGGATGGTACTTTAAGGCTGATATTTGAAAACTGTAATAAAGGCACCATTGAGTACGATATTACGACCATCGGTGCCCAGGGAACCATCCCTATTGAAAGAGTTGCAGTTGATAATGTCGCCTTGTGTGATGCACTGCTGAGAGAGTCGCTTCTGACTCCATAATTGATAAATTATTGAAAAACAGGGCCTGCTTTCAGGCCCTGTGAGGTCAGGTTACTGTTCCGGGGATTCTTCGCAAATTTCTGCGTCTTTTAGTTCATCCAACTCTTCGGTATCTATGAATTCAAGCACAATATATATGGGGTCAGACATTCGCCTAAACTTATTAATGAAATGTACAGCAACTATCTAAAATATGGTGCGTCAGGATGACTGATATTCACCGGGGTTTTATTCACTGGCTAATAGTTGTGACGGTCCTGCTGATGGCCTCGAGCACGCTTCAGGCACAGGACTATAGCAGCCAGGGGGCGGATTCCTGCCTGCCATGTCATTTTACAGGTCAACCGAAACCCGCGACAGAAATATTCTTCACCAAACACGCTTCACGCACGGACCCCAAGGCGCCATTTTCCATCCTGCAGTGTGAAACCTGTCATGGACCCGGCCAGAATCATGTGTTCGCCCAACAAAGAAGTCTGAATGTACTGCCGGTGAACGTTTTTGGCAGAGACTCGGAAACACCGATAGAAACACAAAATCAAATTTGCCTTAATTGTCATGCAACCGGTGGACGACTGGCCTGGTTTGGAAGCCGGCACCAGGTCGAGAACCTAAGCTGCGCATCCTGCCACCAGATACACCGCTCAAGAGACCGTATCTTCGATTCGCTGGAGCAACAGAAAGTCTGTTTTGAATGTCACCCAAAACGTCGTGCCGATATTCTCAGAGCCAGCAGTCATCCGTTACGGCTTGGCAATATGTCATGCAGCGATTGTCATGACCCGCACGATGGTAATAACGACTTTCTGCTACAGGAGTTAACCGTCAATGAAACCTGTTATACCTGTCACGCGGAAAAGCAGGGTCCCTACCTGTGGGAGCACGCGCCCGCCTCGGATAATTGCTCCCTGTGTCACCGGCCGCATGGAAGCAACCACCCGGCACTGCTGAAGAAACGACCGCCCTTACTCTGTCAACAATGTCATTCCCCGGCAGGGCACCCCTCGACAGCGTATACCAGTGAACTGACAGAGAATAATTTCTCAAACCGTTTTATGTTGGGCCGGGCCTGTTTGAATTGTCACTCCCAGGTCCACGGCTCCAATCACCCTTCCGGTGCAACCCTGCATCGCTGACTACAAGGACTGAAGAGAACGCTCCAGAATGAATAGGCAGCCAGCAAACGCAATCTCAATCGCTACGCTATCGGCGCTGCTGCTTAGCGTTCAAACCCTCGCCGAAGAGCCGCCAGTGAGTGTGGATACCAGCGACTGGTTATGCGCTTTTTGCACTTATCCTGAGGGTTGGTTTGGAACACTGGATATCGGCCCCGGTTACGCGAATGATAGTTCTCTGAAGTTTGCCGATTACAGGGGCATTAAAGAAAAGGGTGTTTTTCTTTCGCTTGATGGCGATGTCCACTACCTGGATGAGACAGGCAGGTATTTCGACCTGTACAGCAGCAATCTTGGTTTGGATAGCCGGCAACTGGAAATGCGTGGCGGTCGCCAGGGTCGCTTAGAGATACGCCTGGCTTACCGCGAGATTCCAAAGTACCGGGGATACGGTACACAAACCCAGGTTCAGGGGGTCGGTTCCGATCAACTGGTGCTGCCTGGCAACTGGGTTAAAGCGCCAACAACCAGTGGAATGAGCGCTTTGGATGATTCACTGACGCCCGTGGCCCTGGAAGTAAAACGTAAAATTTTTGAAGCAGGTCTGAGTTTCAGAATGTCTGGCAAATGGCGTTACGTGGCGGATTTCCAACATACGGAGAAAAATGGTACACGTGCATTTGGCGCGGGTGTTTTCACCATCCAGGCATCCCATTTCCCCGTACCGGTGGACTTCTCCACCAACCGCGTTGACATGGGTCTTGAATATTCGAGCAAACGCTCGCGATTGCGCTTTGGATTCCGCAGTTTGAATTTCAATAATCGTTACAATTCGGTCAGCTGGGAAAACCCGTTCACACCGGTCGGCAACACCGCTTTGCTTCGCGCAGCCCTGGAACCCGACAGTGAGTTCTACCAGTTCAGTCTCACCGGCAATTTCAGACCGACAGCTAGGTTGCGTCTCTCAGGTCAGGCCAGTCTCGGGCGTTTTACGCAGGACCAAACCTTCGTGCCCTACTCCAGTAACCCGGATTTCGATGATATAAAGCCACCACGTACGTCGCTGAATGGAAAGCTCGACACTATTAGCCTGAGTGCCAGGCTCAGGGCCAGCCTGTCACAAAACCTTAGCCTGCAACTAAATATGAAATATGATGACAGGGACAACCGGACGCCAGTGAATTTTTACACGCCGGTTATCACCGATCTGGTGCAACGATCGGAAACCCCCAATCGCCCATATTCCTTTACACGTGGGCAGTATTCGGCAGAATTCTCCTACCTGGCAAACAGCCCATTCAGCTTCAACGCCGGCGCAAAGCAGAAAAACTACAGACGCACTTTACAATCTGTGCGCGAAACAAGGGACAGTATCTGGTGGGGAGAGGTCAGTGTC
>Ga0316201_10003775_pt1 | contig 11264 bp, 17 predicted proteins | sample CS6wburrow_MG_FD_204516 | JGI IMG/M metagenome (GOLD analysis project Ga0316201, IMG submission 204516) | Coastal sediment microbial communities from Delaware Bay, Delaware, United States - CS-6 worm burrow | ecosystem: Environmental > Aquatic > Marine > Coastal > Sediment | place: USA... | reverse complement strand
GACTATGCTCAACCTGGTTTGAGGGTACGCAATATTCGTAGCTGCGCCGGGGTTTCTATTCGGCCAATTGTTCTTTGGGCAATATGAGTTTGCCGCGACCTCAACCGGCGTATTCGGGTTGATTGCCGCAGTACCGGGATTAGGGAAGACCAGCCTGGCGCCGGCGAGGGCGTGGATCATCTCGGTTTCAACCGTATTAGCACTTGTAGGCGTTGGTCTGGATGCGCATGATTACTACTCTCGGGAACATTCGTCGGGAAGCTACTATGCATGGTTCCTCATCGGCCCTTTCTGCGTTGCAATGGTGTTGATTGGTGTACACGCCATGAAGCAACTGGTGAACAACCCTGTTGACATGGTCGAAGAGCGGCCTGACAAGTCGGTGGAGTCGGACACTTGACCGCGGCATACTCTTCGCTGCCGCTTCGGTCGGCCGCCGTCAAGTGCCGCTCACCTCGGCGTTAGTTAGCACCGGGAGGCATTCATGAATTCAAATCGTTCCGCGCTGATCGTAGTGGATATGCAGCACCATTTCGTGGAGCCGCAATCTTCACTGATGACGCTGGTGGAGCACTTACAGCCAGGTTCGGTCACACCCTATGTCGAAAGAGTGAGGGAAACGGTTATTCCCACCATTCAGAGGCTCCTGCACAGTTTCAGGGCGCTGAAGTCGCCAATCTTTTTTACTGAATTCGCCAGTCATACATCCGACGGTTTGGATCTGCCGTTGTGGGCCCGGAGAATAAATGATCTTGCACTCTCAACGATTGATGCAATGGCTTACCCGGCATTTGATGACAGCAGCGCTTCAATCATCCCAGCGCTGTTGCCTGAATTGGGGGAACTTGTTCTACAGAAGACGACAGCCGGAACGTTGTCATCCACAGACCTGGACACTCATCTAAGTAACCTGGAAGTTAGTTCAGTTGTGGTGTGCGGGGTAAATACCGACGTGTGTGTGGGCCAGACCGCGCGCGAGCTGGCGGATCGCGGGTACGATGTTGTGCTTGTCGAGGACGGATGTGCGACATTGTCGCCGGATGCGCACCAGGCGACACTGGAAACGTTTGGCGTGGTATTCGGTCAGGCCAGGAGTGCGGACGAAATCATTGGAGAACTCGAAGGTGCTACCTGACAAGCGGTTTAGTTTGTTCGTTTCACTCGCTGGACGCATTCTGTGCATGCGCCCCATGACTAAATCGTTAGGCCCTCGTTCGTGATGCACACCATATTGATGACAATCAGCGCCTCGATCATCGCCCTGTTAGGTGGGGCGCATCTCCTGCTCACTTTTGTTGGCCCCAAGCTCCGACCCAGGGATGAGGAAGTCCAGCGCCTGATGGAGCACTCGTCTCCGATCATCACCAGACAAACCACGATGTGGAAGGCTTGGATGGGTTTCAATGCCAGTCATGGTATCGGCGCTTTGCTTTTTGGCTGCGTCTATGGCTATCTGGCGATTGTCCATTCTGAACTGCTTTTTGCTTCGAAGGCACTATTAATCATAGGTTTCCTTACGCTGCTGGGATACCTGGTGCTCGCTGTGCGCTATTGGTTCATCAATCCACTCGTGGGCATCAGTGTTTCATTTGCTTGCTATGCCATTAGCATCGGTTTGGCGTGGGCATGACATGTAGCTCAAGGCCGCACCCTTCGGTCGCTGGACCTTTGCAGCGCTGCGTGTCGCTCGGCCCCTTGACCAGGCGTTATGGCACTTTGACACAGGGTAAATGCGAATATGTTTCTAGGTGAGGGCCTTGTAAAACCCCAAGCCAAGTCTCTGTTTGGAACATTGGCCGTTACCGCTTTAGTGTTCCTCGGGTCACAGACTTCTGCAGTAGCGGGTTATGTTCTCGCATTGTCTGCGCTGTTCATGATCGTTGTTGCGATGCACATGGAATCAATCTGGCCAACCAAAGCGAGAAAGGAAAACTCACTGGTATTTTCGTTATTCTGGGGGTTAATGGTCGGAGCTATTGTGCCCTTTTTGGTTACCACCTTTCTGAAAGGCGGGGCATCTGCGGTATATGAAATTTTTACGACTCAGCCATAACAAGTGCATTGAATATTTTCCGGGCCTTCGGTCCTCCACCGGACGCCGCAGGGCGGCGCCGCTTAATTAAAAAGATATGCGAGCCAATACAACCTCTATTGCAGTAGTGCTGATCCGGGCGGTGAGCATTTATCTTGTCGCAAACGGTCTTTCAACCTCCTCGAGGTTGCTTGCCATTCCGGGATTCTGGGAAGAAGCGGATACCGAAAACAAGATTATGGTGATCAGTGCGGTTGTTACGCCATTCCTGGTTGCATTAGTACTGTGGTTCTCGGCGAAGAAACTGGCGATTTGGATGTTGCCAGATGCAAATTCCACGCAGGTGCCTGGGGATAGGGTCCTGGTCAGCGCGGGCACCTTCTTGATCGGCCTTTTCTGGGCCATGACAGCACTTCAGGCTTTAATAGCTCTGTATCCCTACGGATATTCAAAGTTGTATCCCTGGTTGATTCTGTTAGCGGTGTCAATTGGCCTCATGCTAGGTAGCAATTTCATTTCCAGGTGTTACGGATGGCTTCGTACGGCAGGGTTGTCGCATAACAAATGATCAAACGCGGGCGCCGGTGATACTGGCGCCGGTTCATTCAATCGCTAGACGCCAACCACTAGATTGGTACCATCAACCAAAATGGAGGAGCTGAATTTATGCCTTATGTAGACGGGTATGTGCTTGCTGTTCCGAGGAAGAACAAGTCAGATTACATTCGGCTTGCTGAAGAAGCAGCGGTTGTGTTCAAAGAACATGGTGCATTGTCAGTTGTGGAAAATTGGGCAGACGATGTACCGAGTGGTGAGCTTACCTCTCTACCGATGGCTGTTCAGTGCGAGGATGGAGAGGATGTTGTTTTTTCGTGGATTACCTGGCCGTCTCGGGAAGCTCGGGATGCAGGCAATAAAGCAGCAATGGAGGACCCTCGATTCCAGGACTGGGATCCGAGCAAAATGCCCTTTGACGGTAAGCGGATGATATTCGGTGGGTTTGTCACCATTGTTGAGCGTTAGCTTTCCAGTTCTTTTCAACCGGCCGCATCACAAATCATTCAAGGCGGACGCTGCAAACGGCGCCGCATAATTTCGACGTTATGCGACACAGGCCAACTTTGGGGAGCGCGTATGAGGGCGTGGGTTATTCACAAGGCTGGAGGGCCCGAGCAATTCCAGCTTGAGGATATTAAAATGCCGGAGCCTCGTGGCGGCTGGGCGCTAATCAGAATTCGGGCGTTTGGGCTGAACCGATCAGAGTGGTTTACCCGGGTTGGAGACTCTCCAACGGTAAGATTTCCGCGTGTATTGGGTATTGAATGCGTAGGCGAAATTGTTGATGCGGGCGGACTGAGTTTGCGTCCCGGTTCGATTGTTGCAGCGATAATGGGCGGAATGGGCCGTGCTTTCGATGGCTCATATGCGGAATACGCCCTGGTACCACATGAATGCGTATTCCCCATTAACACTCGACTACCGTGGGAGAAGTTCGGCGCGCTGCCTGAAATGCTGCAGACCACGCACGGCTCGCTACATATGGGTCTCGAGATCAGTCGCGCGAAGTCGATATTGATTCGGGGAGGTACTTCTTCGATCGGCATGGCCGCTATAGCTTTGGCGAAGCACGCCGGCTTGAAAGTTGGCACCACTACTCGTGACCCCAGGAAAACGGACGATCTGAAAGCTGCGGGCGCAGACGAAGTGTGGACTGACAATGGGGAAATTCATCAACAAATTAACGAGGAACGCGAAAAACCCTACGATCGTGTGCTCGAACTCATTGGCGCCACCACCTTGCTGGACTCGCTGCGGTGTGTCGGACGCGGCGGCATCGTTTGCATGACTGGCATTTTGGGAGGGCAATGGGTGCTGAATAATTTTCATCCAATGGGAGACATTCCCACCGCAGTGAAACTCACTTCATATAGCGGCGAAGCAGCCGATTTATCGCCGCGACAACTGCAGGACTATATTTCTCTGGTAGAGAGAGGTGAGCTTAGAGTAAAAACAGGTCCGGTGTTTCAGTTTGAAGAATTGATCGAAGCACACAAGCTGATGGATGCCAACAGGGCGGGTGGGAAGATCGTGGTGCTCGGTAAACAATGAGTCAAGCGAACACCGCGCGGAGCGAAGCAGTCCGTACACCTGTGTCGCAGAACTAATCGTTACAGTGGACTGGTTGGACTCAGTGAATCTGTTGAAGCGCCTCAGAAAATTAGAGGTTGAGTTGCATCAACCGGAAGTTCGTTCGAATGCAAACCGACTGAGCGAACTCTTGCATGAGTCATTCACCGAAATTGGCCGGTCAGGCCAACGTTACAGTCGCAGTGACATCCTCGAGCAGTTGCCCGTGGAGAATCGGAGCGGCACCGTATGGTCTGGGCAATTCTCGGTCGAGGAGATTGTGCCTGATTTGGCATTACTGACTTACATTTCTGCACAAATTGACGCCAGTGGTGGGAAATCACGGCGCACGTTGAGATCTTCGTTGTGGCAACGAACCTCAAAAGGATGGCAAGTCAGATTTCATCAAGGAACGCCGGCTCCTGTTGGAAAGGATTGCTCAACCTGACAAGTCATTCAGGCCGGCAGCCGGCTGCTGCCGGACCGCGACCAGCGCGGCCGCTCAATTCAGACGTCAGTCAGCACGCAGGGCGGAGACGCAATCGGCCCATTGCGGATCATCACGTTCTATACTGGCTCATTGACGCAAGTTGTTGGAGAACCCATGAGTCGTACCCTGGTGCCAAGTAGCAGCCCCTACGCTTCTGTATTGGGATTTTCCCGCGCTGTTCGCGTGGGCGATTTTGTTTCCGTTGGCGGTACAGCCCCAATAGACGCGAAGGGCGATACCGTGGGCCTGAATGACCCGGGGGCTCAGGTGCGCCAGTGCCTGGAGATCATCAAGCTGGCGTTGACTCAAGCAGGAGCTTCGCTTGAGGATGTAGTTCGAATCAGGACGATGCTAATACGCATTGAGGATTGGGAACCTGTCGCAAAGGTACGCGGCGAGTATTTCGGCAAAATCATGCCGGTCGATACGGTTATGGAGGTTTCGGGGTTTATCAACCCTGACTGGTTGGTCGAGGTAGAGGTCGACGCAATTGTCAGCGATGATGAGGCCTGACATCGTGCGCAAGACCGCCCGCCGCGCGCCCCTGGAGCCCCTTAGGCGGACGTCAGGTATTTGTTAGTCAACCGCAAGGAGAAGAGACATGCGTGATTTTGCAGGGGAACCAAAAACAACTCAGCAGACGTCCCTCGCAAAATCTTCAAAGCCTGGGCGGGCGCTTTCCAGACAAAGCTCCGACACGCATACCCTCCTGCCATTACCACGCACTATCAATAGTCACGGGGTGCCGAGGGCGCCACAGGGGGAACCGGGACACTTTGAAGAGGGCGCCCGCACCACTGGCGCAGTCAGCTTCGGTCATGACTTCAGCCAAATACCGACACGCGCCAAGGCCGCGCCGGCGGTTCAACATGGCGGCATTGCGGCCGCGTCAGGTTTCCGCGCAACAGGCGCGCTGAAATCGCGCGTGCGAGTGGATGAAATCATGCGCGGCCCTGGATTCGGCGAGCCTGCTCGACTTCCGCCGGACGTAAAGTGGCGGCTCCCGCCGTCGGCCGACCTCCAGGCCCTGCTGGCGGGAGGGACGGTCGACGAGTCCGTCGTGCGCTCGCGCGTTCGCCGGCTGTTGGACCGCATGGATCGCGAAGGGAGGCTCAGAGTCGCGGCCAGCGTCGATGTCGGCGCGGTAATGGACGAAATATTCCCGGCGCCGGGCATGCTGGACCAGACGGCATACGAGCGCTACATCGACCCCGCCGACCGGACGATGGTGTACCACTCGGTCCGCGATGCAAGCACGACGCCGCAAGCCGCCGATCGTGCCGATCTGAGGACCGCCATGTTGTCCGCGGCGACAACGGCGCAATCTGTCGCCACTGACGAGGCCGGGCTGCGAGCTGTGTTCGGTCCCACCGAGTGGACCAATGCACGGCACAACTACGGGCTGATCCACAATCGGCTCAGGGCGGTGAGCACCGACATCGAGAATCGCGTCACCACCGATTACAACCTCGATGCCCAGGAGACTTTCCTCGGCGGATGGGCCAGTTTCAACGGTCAGCATATGCACCTGCTGTCCGAGGTCGTGGCCGATCCGCTCACCGCTGAATCGAAGGCCACTCTGCTCCACGAGGGTGCTCACCTAGCCGCATCCAGTATCGAGGACGACCACGGCTATTACGGCACCACCGGCTTCGAGGCCAAGGATCATGCGGAGAAAATCGACAACGCGGCTCACTACGAGGAACTTCCCAGGCGGGTCTGGGGCGTGAGCAGCTATCCCGGCCTGACCTTCACGCCGGGCGTCTCGAGTTCGGGCGCGCCCCTCACGACCGAGCAGCGGATCAGGGAAGACGGGGCGAGCTACTACCAACTGGCCTGGGACGCCGCCGCTGACTTCGACGACCTCATCAAGCAAGCCCGCCGCGACCAGCTGGACGGCACGGCCCTCGACGCGGACACGGTGGCCCGACTGCTCGAAGTGTCACCGCTGATGGATCTGACCCTGCACGAGCAGCTGAGTTCTCCACCGGAAATCACCCGACTCGACGTCACGACATCGGAGAGCGTTGTCCGGGCGATGGGCATAGCAGGCGACCACGTCGAGAACCTGGCGGATGTCGTGCCTCTTGGGCCGTTCCTGTCAACAGCCGATCAGATCGCGGCTGGCGTCGACCTGGCCGTCGACGCAGCCATGGCCGCCTACGGAGGACTGTTGGGTGATGTCTCCCGAGACCGCCAACTCGTGGACTGGCTGCACAGCCACTATCAAAACGTGTTCCCATGACCCCTCAAGCCTTGGCGATCCTGTTCGCAGGTCGGCAATTCACACCCGACACCGAGGTCATCGACCTCGTCAACGCCCGGCCCGTCACGCTCGAACCTCTGGGCGACCTGCCCGGACTCCGCACGCTGCGGCTGCATCACACCAACCCCCACCGGTCGCCGGGCGGCGCGCTGTTGGATTTGTCGGTGCTGCGCAAGTGCCCGCACCTGGCCGTCCTCGAGATCCCGGGTCAGAACGTGCGGACGCTCGACGGACTCGATGGTCACCGGATTCTGCACACCCTCGACGTCAGCTCGACGCGCGTCGCCGATCTGGGTCCGCTGGCAGGTCTGCCGGGCCTGGCTGTCCTGCGGCTGAGACACACGCGCGTGACCAGCCTCGCGCCCCTGGCCTCGGTTGCGACGCTGGAGGAACTGGACATCGCGCACACGGCTGTCGCCGATATCTCGGTGCTGCGCCAGCTTCCGGCGCTGGCGTCACTCGATTTGCGGGCTACGCCTGTGACCGACCTCGCCGTGCTCGCCGACATGGCTGAGTTGCGACGGGTCGTCTTGCAGCGCCTCGACGTGGATCGCGCAGCGATCGATCGCCTGCGCGAGACTCGCCCCGACATCGAGCTGATTGTATAGAATCTCCTATCGTCGGCGGCACCGACCGAGTAACGGGTATTCGGTATGAAGACGCAAGATGTTCGTATTCGAGACGAGAAAGATACGGATTTTGCCGCCATCTCCGATGTGACTGTCGCAGCATTCCAAACCATGGAAATCAGCAATCACACGGAACAACACATCATTGACGGGCTGAGAGCCGCGAAAGCCCTGACTGTTTCATTGGTGGCGGAGATAAATGGGCGGATTGTGGGACATGTCGCGTTTTCTCCGGTGACCATGTCCGACGGCACGCAAGACTGGTACGGGTTGGGCCCGGTTTCAGTGCACCCGGACTTTCAGCGGAAGGGAATTGGCAAGGCCCTCGTAAGTGAGGGGCTGTCGCGCTTGCGCGATCTAGAGGCAAGGGGCTGTTGTCTGGTCGGGCATCCACAGTATTACCGACAATTCGGGTTCAGGAACATCGAGGAACTGGTCTTCGAGGGCGTCCCGCCGGAAGTCTTCTTCGTTCTCTCATTCGACGGAAATTTCCCCCACGGTCAGGTCGTGTTTCACGAAGCATTCGAGGTAAATTTGGATGACCGCTGAAGCGAGGCGTCATATGTCTTTGGCATGAACCAGATAATGGACCATGGCATTCAAATTGTAATGGGGGTGCTGGCCGTGCTCGTTGGGCTTGGTCTTGGTCTTGCCCAAATAGGTGCAATTTACCTTCGCAATAGAGCGCCTTCCGGACGTGGCCGAGCCCTGTACCCCTTCAAGTGGTATCGGCTTGGACTGGCCATTGTGTCATTAGTCGCCGGTCTGCTGATTATCTTCAATGCGATGGGTTATCTTTGATTCTCGTTGCGATCGTGCTGCTGGCAAGTCGCGCTGCCGACGTCTTTCGGCAAAGTGAAATGCGACATAATCCGGCGCGGAAACGAACGTCTGGGGCCCGGCCGGAAAGGTTGATGCAGTCTGGGCAGACGCCATGTCTCGAACGAAACGGGGTTATTAGCTGCGGAGCACAAGGAGATTCGGATGCCGTCATTTTCAAAACAAAAGCAGATTCTGGGGTTGGCCGGCTGGCTCCTGTTGAGTTACGCCGTCTCCGCCGTCGGAGCCGTGGCTTCGATCCAGGCTAAGTCTTTTTACGGCCAACTTGTTCAGCCTGCCTGGGCGCCGCCACCCGGGGTTTTCGGCCCGGTATGGACGACCCTGTACACGTTGATGGGTATCGCCGCCTGGCTGGTCTGGCGCTCCGGCGGATTCAGTGCCAATCGACAGGCACTCTCACTATTTCTGCTGCAGCTTGCGTTCAATGCCCTGTGGAGTTGGCTGTTCTTTGCGTGGAAACTCGGGGGTCTGGCGTTCGCCGAGATCGTGGTGCTGTGGTTTCTTATCGCGGCCACCCTTGTCTCTTTCTGGCGCGTGCGCAAGCTCGCGGGTGCGCTGCTCATCCCCTATCTGGCCTGGGTCGGGTTCGCGTCTGTGCTTAATTTTGCCCTGTGGCGTCTTAACCCGGGGATTCTCGGCTAGCGAGCGTGCTGCCCGCCCGATCATTCAACTGCTCGACGCCTGCTGTGAAGCTGACGGATAGCTGCGCTGAATAGAGCAGATCACAGAAGGAAGTCGCCGGGGCGCTCTGCTTTGCCTTGATTCTGCTATAACTATTGGAGTGGGTTGTGGACGGAACGCAATCGCTTGAACACTGGGAGAAATACAAATGAGGGTTGAAGCAGAGGTGACCGTCAACGGACCGAAGGGGGCGGTATGGGCAGTGATCACCGATATCGAGAACGCTGCCGACACAATCAGTGGCATCGAAGAACTGGAGGTTCTGGAAAAGCCGGACAGTGGACTCGTGGGTCTGAAGTGGCGGGAGACACGAACCATGTTCGGCAAGGCCGCGACCGAAGAGATGTGGATTACCGATGCTGTGGAGAATGACTTCTACACGGTCAGGGCTGAAAGCCACGGATGCATTTACACGAGCAGCATGAGCGTTTCCGAGCGAGATGGCGGCAGTGCATTGACCATGACCCATGAGTCCAGCCCTCAGGGATTCCTGGCAAAGCTGTTGTTCCTCGCGACGGGGTTTTTGGCCAAAAACGCAATCAGGAAGGTAATCCTGCAAGACCTCAACGACATCAAGGCAGCGGTTGAAGCACGGCCGTGAGAGCGAAACGGGCCCTCGCAACGATCATCTGTAGTGTCGCGTTATTCGGGGGAGCGGGGCCGGCCGGCGCAGAGGCTCCCGCCGGTTCGGATCAGGCAGTCACCTTGTCGCCTGACGTGCTCGATCTCCTCAGACAAGAAATGCGCGAGATCTCGGGAGCGGTGCAACGCATTCCGCTTGCTCTCGCCGCCGGCGACTGGAAAGTAATCGAAGATACGAGCGCGGCCATCCGGGCGAGCTACATCCTGGAGAAGGCGCTGACCCCGTCACAAGCACGGGAGTTGGAGCACTCGCTGCCCGAACGATTCAAGCACTTGGATGCAGAGTTTCATCACAGAGCCGGGGAGCTTGAGCTGGCAGCCCGTGCCCACGACTACGAGGTCGCGGCCTTTCATTACTCGCGGCTGCTGGAAACCTGCGCCAGGTGTCATTCCGAATATGCCGGGTCGAGGTTTCCCGGGCTTGCTCCCCCCGCTCGAGAGGAGCACAAGCACTAAAAATCAGAGCCGAGGCAGGTCGGGGCACGGGCTACGGGGGCAATCCCATCCTGGTCGACCGGCACCCACAACGGGGAGATTGCACGATGTACGTTCCAGATGGTTTCAACACCGTGACGCCATACTTCTTCGTCGAGGGGGCAGAGCGCTTCGTCGGTTTCCTGAAAGCGGCATTTGGCGGCTTTGAGATTGGCCGAACCACGCGCCCCGACGGCAAAATTGCAAATGCACAGGTGCGGATCGGCACGTCCACGCTCATGGTCAGCGAAGCACCGGAACAATACCAAGACATGCGAAGCGCCTACTATCTGTATGTCGAGGACGCGGACGCCGCAATGCGCAAAGCCATCGAAAACGGGGCGGTTCTCGAAATGGAAGTCAGTAACATGGCATACGGCGACCGTCAGGGGGGCGTGGTCGATCCTGCGGGTAACATCTGGTGGTTGTCTCAGCGGCTGGAGCAGGAGCCGTATTTTTGATGAACGCCGTCGGCCCAGGCGCTGACAAGGGGCACCGCCCGGCCGCCGTTCAGCATGCCCCAGAGCCGCAGATGATGCCGTCACTTCAGGTGTATTCCCTGTGCAGGCCATGAAGCTCGTGCTTCTGTTCCTGACAGGGATGCTGGCAACCAGCCCTGTTGCGCGAGGTGAGGGCGCCAACCTTCAAATCACGCAAATCGACAGCGGCGTGTATTTGCATACCTCTTACCGGATCATGGAAGGGTATGGTCCAGTGGGCTCAAATGGGCTGGTCGTTGTGGATGGAAAGCAGGCAGTGATCGTCGACACGCCCTGGTCCGTGAAGGACACGGAGAAGTTGCTCTCCTGGATGAACAAGCAGGGTTTTTTGGCAAAGGCCGGTATTTCCACGCACTCTCACGAGGATCGTACCGCGGGAATTGAGGCGCTGAACTCGAAATCGATTCCGACATTCACGTCGAAAATGACCAACGACATTCTCGCCAGCGAGGGCAAACCTACCGCGACGAATGTCTTCGGCGAAAGCGAGATCTCGTTGCTCGATGGCCGGTTGGAAATTTTCTATCCGGGCGCCGGCCATACCGAGGACAACCTGGTCGTATGGCTGCCTATACAGCGTATT
>Ga0316201_10003774_pt1 | contig 11265 bp, 8 predicted proteins | sample CS6wburrow_MG_FD_204516 | JGI IMG/M metagenome (GOLD analysis project Ga0316201, IMG submission 204516) | Coastal sediment microbial communities from Delaware Bay, Delaware, United States - CS-6 worm burrow | ecosystem: Environmental > Aquatic > Marine > Coastal > Sediment | place: USA: Delaware... | reverse complement strand
ATGTTTTCGTCTAAAGCTATATAAGCCCAAATCGCATCCCAAAGTCCCTTTCCTAAAATTGGTGCTATATAAAATGTTTTACCATCTTTTACTCCTACAAACAATGGTAACCTTCTAACTTTTCCAGCTTTAGCTGCTGCTTGTTCTTTTTTAACATCTATCAAATATGCCTGATCATTTTCGGTAACCTTATCACCTTCAATAACTAATTGCTTAGTAATGTATTTAGCAAATTCACCTGCAACTTTATTAGTAGAAACAAAGTTCGCACTACTTTCGTCATTTTCATTTACGCCCATAGCATACAATATATTTTGTTGCTTTTCTAAACGTCTATTTTCATCAATCGTTGGCTTTAAAGATTCCGCTGCATAAGCTAATACCGCACCTACAATTAATACCATAGCGATGGCAAAAAATATAGTATATGAATTTTTATCTGTTCTATTTTCCATCGTTATGCAGTTTTTGCTTTTAGACGTTTCATTCTTTGTTTTACATTTCCTTGAACCACGTAATGATCAATAGTTGGTGCAAATACGTTCATCAATAAAATTGCTAACATTACCCCTTCTGGGTAGGCAGGGTTAAATACACGAATTAATATGGACAAGAATCCTATTAAAAAACCGTAATACCATTTTCCTTTATTGGTTTGAGACGCTGTAACAGGGTCTGTTGCCATAAATACTGTACCGAAGGCAAAACCTCCAATAATTAAGTGTTCCCAAAATGGTGTACTCATTAATCCATAAAATTTGCTTCCTTCAGAGATAATGCCCATATCAACAATTTGATTAAATATTAACCCCATAGTGATGGCGCCTAATGCAGACGATAACATTATTCTCCAGCTTCCTATTTTGGTAAAAATCAAAAACAACCCTCCTAATAAAATCAGTAATGCTGAAGTCTCTCCAACCGAACCCGGTATAAATCCATAGAACATATCCCAAGTAGAATATGCAATTTCTTTACCTTGTGCTAAAGCACCTAATACAGTTTCACCTGAAATAGCATCTAAATTTTGTCCTGCAGCAATAGCCTTGTCTGTTGCAACAGCACCTTCAACCCAAACTTTATCTCCAGACATCCAAGTAGGATATGCAAAGAATAAAAAGGCTCTAATGGTTAAAGCTGGATTTAGAATATTCATTCCTGTACCACCAAATACTTCTTTACCAATAACAACTCCAAAGATTACAGCTACTGATAGCATCCAAAGTGGAATGTCAATTGGTACAATTAGAGGCACTAACATACCAGTTACTAAGTAACCTTCTTCAACTTCATGTTTTTTGATGATAGCGAATAAAAACTCAATACCTAAACCAACCCCATAAGAAACAATTACTAATGGAATAATTTTCCAGAAACCAATAAAAAAATTATCAAGTGTCCAAAATTCTGAGCTAAAAAAACTACCAGCTACTGCTTGAATATCTCCAACAGCTAGGTTATGCTGATACCCTGCATTAAACATCCCAAAAATTAAACATGGTATCATGGCCAAAATAACAGTGTTCATGGTACGTTTTAAATCATCGGCTGCTTTTATATGAGTCCCGTGACGTGTTGTATCATCAGGTGTATATAAAAACGTATGCAACGCGCTGAAAGCAGGCGCCATCTTGGAGCCTCTAAACTTTCTCTTTAAAATATGTAATCTAGTTTTTAATTTCATCTTTTATATTTTTCATTTCACTGCGTTCAATGAATAAGATTTTATTTTTCATTTTTATCAAAATGAATAATTATCCAATTTCTTTAAGCATTACGTCTAAACCTTTTCTAATAATTTCCTGATGCGGTTGTTTAGACACACATACAAATTCTGTTAAAGCAAAATCTTCAGGAGCGACTTCATACATGCCTAAAGATTCCATCTCGTCTAAATCTTGATACATACAAGCTTTTAGAATTTGCAACGGATATATATCTAAAGGAAACACTTCTTCATATCCACCTGTTACTACGAAAGCACGGTGTTCTCCATTCGTGTTTGTATTTAAATCGTATTTTTTATTCGGGGTTAACCACGAAAATGTAAGCGCTCTAGTTGTAGAAATCTTATTAAATACAGGTGTAGTCCATCCAAATAATTCGTAATCATCCCCCTCTGGTATTACCGTAATGGTGTTACTATAAAAATCTAAATAACCATCTGGTTTTATATGATTTCCGCTAAGTACATTTCCAGAAATTATACGAACATGTCCCTTTTTTGAAATGCCTTTATCGTAAATCATAGTAGCTACTTCACTACCTATTAGGGTTGAAAAATATCTTGGTTTTTCGATGCATGAACCAGCTAAAGCAACAATACGTTCTGCATTGAATTTACCTGTTAAAAGCAATTCACCAATTATAACTAAATCTTGTGCTGCAATTGTCCAAACAACTTCTCCTTTATTAACCGGATCAACTTTGTTTATTAGCGTACCAACATTACCTGAAGGATGCGGACCAGACACTTTATGCAAAGTAATTCCAGTTAATCCAGCTAGAGGCGAAATAGAATTAGCACCAACGGATATATGAACTTTTCCTTCGGTTAGTTTTCCTAATGCTGTAATAGCGGCCTGTAATTCTGCTTCTTTACCTTGAAGTGTAAAATCTAAATCGGCAGCTAATGGTGCACTCGCATAACCAGAAATAAAAATTGCTTTAGGTGTTTTATCCGGATTTGCAATAACATCGTAAGGACGTTGTTTTACAAAGGGCCAACACCCAGCAGCTAACAAATGCGCTTTCACCTCTTCAGGTTTAGCGCCATCTAAATTAAACTTACCATTATCTTGGTATGTTTGCTCTTTGCTTGCTTGCAATTTAATTGATAATATCTTACGTTTTTGACCACGAGCAATTTCAATAATCTCACCAGCTACTGGAGAAACAAACTTTACGCTTTCGTTGGATTTATCATAAAAAACAGGTTCTCCTGCTTTAACTTTAGATCCAACTTTAGAAATTAACTTTGGTACAACGCTGTGGAAATCTTCAGGTCTCAGAGTATAAAAGGTGCTCAAAACCGCCTTTTCTAAGCTTTTTTCGGCTTCCCCTTTAAGTTTAATGTCTAAACCTTTTTTAATTCGAATGTCGTTTGACATATTTTTTATTTTGAATTTAGTTGTCAAAAAATCGAGGCAAAAGTACAAATAATTAATACAGTTTACATAATATGAACATAAATTTATTTCAAAAAATGGAATATACTTTTTAGGCATTATATTTGTTTATATTTACAAAAACAATTGCCATAATGCCAATTATAAAGTATAAAATTTTTATTTCTATTTTACTTTTCCCAATTCTTTTCTTTAGTCAGGTAAATGAAGTAAACCCTCCAAATTTTATTAAAACTATCAATTTTAAAAGCAACACGCCCGAAACACAATTACCAATATTAAAGCTCGGTGAATCTGTTATTTTAGAATTTGATGCGCTTAATGGAGATGAAGATGATTATTATTATAAAATAGAGCATTATAATTACGATTGGACACCTTCAGTTTTGATGAAATCTGAGTTTATGGATGGTTTCGATAACCAGCGCATTCGCAATTACCAAAACTCATTCAATACCTATCAAATTTATTCACATTACCAATTAATTATTCCAAACGATCAAACCAGACGATTAAAAGTTTCAGGTAATTATTTATTGAGCGTATATACTAGTAGTGATGAACTCGTTTTTTCTAGAAAATTCATGATTTATGAAGACTTAACAGCTGTTGGAGTAAGCATAAAACGGTCTCGTGATGTAAAATATATTGAAGAAAAACAACGCGTAGAAATTATTGTTAGCTCCAACAATATGCAGATAAATAACCCGACACAAACCGTTAAAGCACTCATTGTACAAAACAACAATTTAAACACGGCTATTTCAAACTTAAAACCACAATACACCCTTGGCAACCAATTAATTTATAAGTACGATAGTGAAACCAGTTTTTTAGGTGGGAACGAATACTTGTTTTTTGAAAACAAAGATGTACGTGCTGCAAATACGGGCATTAGAGCTATTGATTTACAAGAACTTTACCACAATTATTTATTTACAAATTTGGAGCGTGCCAGCAAACCATACACCTATAACCCAGATATTAATGGAAATTATGTAATAACCATTTTAGATGCTGAAAACCCGAATATTGAAGCAGATTATGTTTGGATGCATTTTTCGTTAGTGCCAACTGAGACCTTTAAAAACAAAAATGTTCATCTGTATGGCAATTTTAATAATTATGTAATCGATGAAAGCACCAAACTGAACTACAATGAAACTCTTAATGTTTTAATGAACACTATGTTACTAAAACAAGGTTTTTACAATTATAAATACGTCGTAGTAAATAACAACGGAACATTAGATGAAGGCGCCATAAGCGGTAATTTTTATCAAACCGAAAACAACTACAAAGTCATCATATATTATAGAGATTTAGGAGCACGATACGATAAAATTATTGGTGTTGGCGAAGGCAGTTCGGTTAATATCTCGAATTAATCGAGCATTTCAACTAAAATTTCAATCTAAGACGTTAAAATTCACCAATTACCCTATAATATTTAGTACTTTAGCACCATAAATATAGCGAATATCAATAGTTAAAATGGTTCAACAAGTTACATGCGGCATAAAAATTTCGGTAGAAACAACCTACGAAGGCTCATTTTATAAAAATTATAAAATACAATATGCCTTTGGTTATACCGTAACTATTGAAAACCAAAGCAAAGATTCCGTACAACTTAACGCTCGCCATTGGGAAATTCTAGACGCATTAAATAACGTAGAAGTTGTTTCCGGTGAAGGTGTAATTGGCAAAAAACCAGTTTTACAACCAGGAGAATCTTATACCTACACGTCTGGATGTTTGCTAACCTCACCATTTGGAGCCATGCAAGGGCATTATAGTATGGTAAACTTTACCACTACCAAAAATTTCCAAGTTACTATTCCAACATTTAAGTTAAGCGCACCGTTTGCTATAAACTAGGTTAATTCGAAAAGTTCTAAACTAATCAATCCTTTATTTTAAGCATAAACTATAATTTAGGCGTTACCACACGCTTAACGCGAACTTTGCATAAAACAATAAACTAAATTGTTAAAAGCGGAACTAAATTTCCAATTATTCAGAAATATTTAGATGATAATCAGTAAATTTATACGCATTTAACTTGTTGTGTAAAATACGAGAATAATGAAAAACTTATTGAAATAAATAATTTTATGGAGCGAAAGATTGGAATAATATATTCTTCTGTTGATGGGCAAACTCTAAAGTTTTGCAAAAAATTAAATGCTTCTTTCAATGAGAAAGGAATACAAACAGAATTACACTCAATTGATACTTTTAATGGTAATTTATCAGAATATCACACCTTAATTATCGGGGCAAGTATAAGATACGGTGTGCATAATAAGAAGGTTTTTGAATTTATACAGAATAATAAAAATAATCTTAGTCAAATAAAAACAGCATTTTTCTCTGTTAACCTTGTAGCAAGAAAAGAAGATAAAAATTTGCCTAGTACAAATCCTTATCTTATTAAATTCTTGAAAAAAATTGACTGGAAACCAGATTTTTTAAATGTGTTTGCTGGGAAATTAGATTATAAAGCCTACCCACTATTTGATAGGATTATGATTAAACTAATTATGAAAATAACACATGGTCCAACTAAAACAGACGGCCCAATAGAATTTACAGATTGGAACAGAGTAGATAATTTCGGATTAACTTTAATCGAGAACTTCAAAAATACAGAACACAACAATTTATAAAGAAAATAGGTTTTTAAAACCCAATTAAAATGCAAAAAATTGGTTGGCAGCTAATACTAAACAACCTAAAAAATTACACAGAATCTAATTATACACATAAATCTGTGCTAAAAATCAATCTTTCTTCTCAAACCTAAAAACAACCTCTTTCTGTTTCACATGAAAAAATTTGCAGTTTGAGTAATGCACAAATTCAAAGGTTTCATGGTAATTAAAGTTATCATTTTCAACCACAAAAACCGCATGTACATCAATATTCCCTTCAGGTGAAATTCTTCTAAAAACATATTCAATCTCACTTTCAGTTTTATGCAATTCAAACCATGCTCCTGCCGAAACCCCTGGTAACCATTGTGCTTTTTGGTGTAAACCATCGACTGGTTTAGCTTCTAAAGAGCCAACAATGTTTGGTGTATGGTTTTTAAGCTTATCTAAAAAACAACGCACATTTTCACTTTTTTGCGAGCCTTCAAATTTCGAAATCACTCCATTTATAGAAACTTCAAAAGTATGTGCTTGCGTATTTGCCAACAATACATTACCAACGGTACTTGGTGTAAACCACTTTGAGTTTTCAAGTTTCTTTTTTATCATGCTATCCGTAACAGAAGCAATCAAAGTTTCGGTTACAAAACGTGCACAATTACACGCATCCTTTATAAAAGCGGCATACCGAACAAAATGCTTTTCTTCCATTTTGTTTATATAAGCTTTTGCTTTTTTATAATCTACTTCATTACAAACTGAAGCCAGCATTTTACCTTCACCATGTGTTAATTTCGGGTGTGTTGCTAAAAACTCTAAAATGGCGTTTAAATTGGTGATTTCATTATTCTTAATTTGAGCAATTAAAGGAATATGCAATTCGTTATCGGTAAACCTTCCTCTAACGCGTCCATTTGGTTGCGGTGTAATACAACGACCAAAATCATAGTATTCTAAAATACCTGTTTCTTTATTTACCAACACCAAAGCTGAATGACCTGCACGGAGATAATTCTTTTTTCCAACACCTAAATATCTTAAAAAAGGCGAAAACCATTCTTCAGAAACCGTCACAATAGTTTCCGGGTATGCTAAGGTTAAAATAATGCCCGTATTATTCATTTACAATTTCAGGAAGATGAAACGATTTACTGGAAATTTTTTTGTTTTGAAGATTTTCATAATACATTTCAAGAGACTCATCAAATTTTTCAATTTGGGTAATACTAGTAGTTTTAACGAATCCACGATTCATTATAACACCATAATCCTTATTACCATCGCCAGCAGATTTATGAAACCTCAACACGGACTGTGCATCTAAATTGTTTTCAGTTTTAAAATCTTCAAACCATTGTAAACGCTCCTGTTTCATTGGAGCATTATATAGCGTTGTCGACGACCATATTCTAGGTTCTAATGGTAATTCTTGAAGGTTTTTTTCTACACCATCCCAAACTAATTCATAAAACTTTAGAGTCGTATTCCAATCTACAATTACCATGGTAAAAGGTTCTATAGCATTCAAATCGTAGGCATCAATAGTTTTAAGAATATTTTCAGAAATCATAAAATCTAAAGCAATAATTCCGCGACTTAATCTATAATTTTGTTCAAATTCATGACGTACTAAACCACCATTCAGTACACAAACCATCCTATTGTTTTCACTTAAACCAATCCAGGTACCACCAGATTGTTTATCCATGGGGAATAGTAGTCGTGTTTTCTTTATAGCATAAAATTTTGGAGGAAGCGAAGTTCTATTTGGTGCTTCATCTCTGTTTGAGGTTAAGATAAAATCATTTTTACCTTTTGGAATAATGGTTACTGTACACATAAAAACTGTAGTCTGAAAACTGATTAGCAACTTACAAAAAATAAATAAACTTTAACGAGTTTTTAAGTAGGCTTCAAGTAATTTAATCGTTTAAAAATTCGTAAATTTGCACCTTATTTACTGATAATTCAATAACAAAAACAAACAAAATATGGGAAAAGGTTTTTTTAATGTACCGATTGCGGTTAACGAACCTGTAAAAAGTTATGCGCCAGGAACTCCTGAACGCGAGGCTGTGTTACAGGCTTATAAAGAAATGTATAACAGCAGCATTGATGTCCCTTTATATATAAATGGTAAAGACGTTAAAACTGGAAATACCAGAACTATGTCGCCTCCACACGATCATAAACATATAGTTGGCACGTATCATATTGCTGAAAAAAAACATATTGATGACGCTATTGCAACAGCTTTAGAAGCCAGAAAAACATGGTCGCAAGTGCCTTGGGAACAACGTGCAGGCATCTTCTTAAAAGCTGCCGAATTAATTGCTGGTCCTTACCGAGCAAGAATTAATGCGGCTACTATGATGGCACAATCTAAAACCGTTCATCAGGCTGAAATTGACGCTGCATGCGAGTTCATTGACTTCTTACGTTTCAATGTGCAGTACATGACCGAAATATATGCTGATCAACCGAAAAGCACAAGTGATACTTGGAACAGAGTAGAATATAGACCACTGGAAGGATTTACCTATGCGGTTACGCCATTTAATTTCACTGCCATAGCTGGTAATTTACCGTCATGTATGGCGCTTATGGGTAATGTAGTGGTTTGGAAACCTAGTGATAGCCAGGTATTTTCAGCCAAAGTGATTATGGATGTTTTTAAAGAAGCTGGTGTACCTGCTGGAGTAATAAACGTCGTTTTTGGAGATCCTGTAATGATTACCAATACGGTGTTAGCAAGTCCGGATTTCTCAGGATTACACTTTACAGGTTCTACATTTATTTTTAAAGAACTTTGGAAACAAATAGGAAACAATATTCACAACTATAAAACCTACCCAAGAATTGTTGGTGAAACAGGAGGGAAAGATTTTATTGTAGCACACAAAAGTGCGAACCCAAAACAAGTTTCAACGGCGATTATTCGTGGTTCGTTTGAGTTTCAGGGACAAAAATGTAGTGCTTCATCAAGAGCTTACATTCCAAAAAGTTTATGGAGTGAAGTTAAGAAACTGGTCATTGCAGATGTGAAGTCTTTTAAAATGGGCTCACCGGCAGATACATACAATTATATTACGGCGGTGATTCATGAAGGCTCATTCGATAAATTAGCAAAATATATTGATGCTGCTAAAACAGATAAAGATGCCGAAATTATAGTAGGTGGAAATTACGATAAAAGTAAAGGGTATTTTATTGAACCAACAGTTATTGTCACAAGCAACCCAAAATACGTTACGATGTGTACCGAATTATTCGGACCAGTAATTACCATTTTTGTTTACGAAGACGATGCCTATTCTGAAACTTTAAAATTGGTTGATGAAACCAGTGAATATGCTTTAACCGGTGCTATACTGGCAACGGATATATATGCCATTAATGAGGCTAACATAGCCTTACAAAATAGTGCTGGAAACTTTTATATAAATGACAAACCAACTGGTGCTGTTGTTGGACAACAACCATTTGGAGGTGCTCGTGCTTCAGGAACTAATGATAAAGCAGGAAGTTCTCAAAATTTATTGCGTTGGGTATCAACTCGATTAATAAAAGAAACATTTGTTACCCCGACCGATTATAGATATCCTTTTTTAGGATAATAAATAAATTCCTGCGGAGACAGGAATCTTAAAATCGAGAATACTAATCTCAATATAAAAAAAGCGTCACCAAAATTGGATGACGCTTTTTTTTTGCAGTTGGTTTTTATTATATTTTAAATGATTATCTATTCTATTATAATCTTCTTGGTTACAACACCATTTTCAGTATTTAACTTCACTATATAAAGTCCTGTAATAGCCGATACTGGTAAAGAAATATTTGAACGGGAATTTAACTTCTTTATTTTTATTTCATTTCCAAGAATATCATACAAAGCTAAATCTTTTAGCATTCTTTTATCATGGTTTATTAAGTTTAATTTTGATGATTTTGAATCATAACTAATAAATACTGTACTCTCATCTGCAATACTTTCAACAACGGAAGTGTTATCTTCTGGCTGACTAAACACCAATTTAAATCTGTCATTATATACACCAGGTTCTAAATTTACTTCGAAAGGCTCAGAATTAATATTTTTGATTTCACCTGTTAATTCATCCTTAATAAATACAGGAATATTTGATTCCATATTTTCAAAAGCATCCAGTTTTATTTTGGCAACACCACTATTTTTAACAATCAATCCCAATGAAAATTCTTGAGAAGCATTAAAATCTGCAACACCTTGAATCACAAATTTACTATTGCTGAAATTCCAATACATATCTTCTTTATTCACATCAACCATAAAAGCATCGTATCCTAAATCGAATCCGTTTGACGCTTTATTATTTGCCCCAATTACCAATTGTCTGTGATATCCTAAGGGAGAATCGTATACCAATCGTATTGTTGGTGTTACATTTTTTGGTCTATTATTTGCAATCTTACTTGATGTTTTGTCTTTTGAAGATTTCATGAACACCGACGTTGTATCGACTTCGGTAGCATAAACACGCTGACTATTTTTAAATATAATGGTGCCTCCAGTAACCGTTGTTATCGCTGCAGATGGATCATTGTCATTTTTGAACCCATCAATTGCCGTAGAGACAAAGAATCCCTGGTTTACCGGGATGAATTGCCCTGGCACTTTGGTTCCCAATGCAGCACTCCCTGCATTTGATGTATTATTAATCCTTGCGTCGTTTGAAATTGCTGGCGCACCGCCTGTTAAATTATAGGTTGCGTAACCGCCAACATAGTCTTTTAAATAATGTGAATTCTCCTCGCCAAAATGATCCCAGAAATAAAGCGCGCCATTTATAACTGTATTAGTATTATAACCACCTTCATCAGTGCTTATATTATCAAGAATAAATTCGTAAGCATCTATGGCAGATGGATATGGATTCCCTATTAAACGCTCCACATCTCCTCCAGTTTTATCCAAATCAAGCAAAATATCTCCATTGTTAGGCAAGCCTTTAAATACGTAGTTTTGGAGGGTTGCTATCGAAACCAAGGAAGAACCACCTGTTCCTTTCATTGTAAATCCTTCACCAGCTGACATAGAAGATGTTTCGTCAATTTTTACCCAAGCATTATAATCGTCTGCAGGACCGTAAAATTTATACAACCATCTGGTGCTAATAGTTCTAGCGGTTCCTGGTGGGGGAATTGAACCACTCCCATTGGGCGCCGCATTATACTGAAGACTTTGATACAGTCCAGAATTTGTTCCATCATTTAAAAAACCGGATATGCTATTATTTAAATTTGTACTTGAAATTCCAGATCCTGTGGTCGCTATGTTACCACCTATTGGTCCTACGGAAGATGACCAATAGTTATAATTAAATCCATTTGCGGTACCTTGTTGATCTTTTTCAATATACCCGCCACTATCGGCATCTATAATACTGCCTTCGGTTTGAATTAATTGCGATTCGCCAACTAAATCTATAACCCCATCT